>WNFF01002371.1_pt1 | contig 28101 bp, 24 predicted proteins | sample 5400441 | NCBI WGS metagenome assembly WNFF01 (sample SAMN13153345, study PRJNA577476) | soil metagenome | isolation source: 120 cm saprolite under Douglas fir tree site 2 hole 3 replicate 1 | place: USA:California | collected 2015-04-18
AGAATGGCCGCTGCCGTGGTTACCATTCCGCCCACTACCACGCGCGCCAACGGCTGCTGTGCCTGTGCGCCAATCCGGTTGGAGAGCGCTGCGGGGATCAATCCCAAACCGGCGGCCATGCAAGCCATCAGCACCGGGCGCATTTGCTCCATGCTTCCCGCCAGCAAACCAGGAACGGCGCCGGACTCACGTTGCGCCCGCCGCACGCCCGTCAGAAAGACTACGGCCCCGAGGGTCGCAACGCCGGTCAAAGAAGTGAAGCCGACCGCGGCCGATATGCTGAATGGGGTCTTCGCCAGCAGCAACACCCAGATGCCTCCGATCGCAGCGAACGGCAGCACCGCCATGACCACCATGGCATCTTTCCAGCTATGGAACTGAATGAAAAGCAACACGAGTATCACAGCAAGGCTGGCGGGGATCACGACTGACAGACGGCGCTGCTCCTTGCGCAGACTGTCAAACTCTCCGGCCCATTCGTAGGAATATCCGGAAGGAAGCTGGACCGTGTCTCTGATTTTCTGCTGCAACTCCTGCATGGTGGTGGCCAGATCGCGTCCGCGAACGCTGAACTTCACCGGGATGTACCGGCGGTCATTCTCGCGATAAATCATGAATGCGCCTTCCTGGAGTCCCACGTCAGCCAGTTGGGCCAGCGGCACGCGATTGCCGTCCGGCGTAGTAAGCAACAGCGCGCGGATAGCTTGCGGCGTCTGTCGGTATTCCGGCTTGTAACGGACAACAAGATCGAAGCGGCGGTCGCCCTGAATGATTTGCGTCACCGGGCTGCCGCCAATGGCAGTCTGCACCACAGCATTGACGTCTCCCGGCATGACGCCATAGCGCGCAGCCCGGTTCCGATCAATGGAGACGACCAGGTTCGGCTGTCCATTCACGCGAAAGACGCCAACGTCCGTTACTCCCTGCACTTTGTTCATCACCGACTTGATCTCTTCGGCCTTTTTTCTGACGTTGTCCTGGATATTTTGGGAAAAATTGAAATCCACGCCCGGATATTTGTCCAGGCGCTTCTGCATCTGCGAAATCAGCTCCTCTTTGCTGATACCTCTTGGCCATTCGCTGTCGGGTTTGAGCGTCACGAACATCTCCACATTGTTGAATGTGGAAACGTCGGTTCCATCGTCAGGACGTCCATTCTGGGAAACCACGTACGTGACCTCGGGAAACTGGCGCAAGTCGTCGCGAAACTGATCGGCCAACGCGGTGGAGGCTTCAAAAGCAATGTCCTGAGGCAAAGTGGCCCGGACCCAAAGATTGCCCTCTTCCAGCGGCGGCATGAACTCACCACCAACAAAATTAAACGCTATCACCGTCGCGATCAGCAAAAGAGCAGCACAACCCCAGACAATCTTTGGGCTGCGCAAGAGGAAATCCAGGCAGCGGCCATACGCAGAGCGAAACCAGCGGCTGACCAGAGTGTCATGCGCGGAAATTTTGTGTGCGCCAAAAGACGCCAACACGGGCGCGAAGCATAACGAAAAAATCAACGCTCCCGTCAGCGCAAAACAATAGGTGATCGACATGGGAGCAAAGATCTTGCCCGGCACGCCGCGCATGGTGAAAAGAGGAATAAACGCGACAAGGATGATAACGGTCGCAAACAACACCGGCCGCGCCGCCAGCGTGGTGGCGTTGGCGATGACCTCAGGAACCGACTCGCCCACGTACCGGTTGGTCATATCGCGGTAAATTGCTTCCAGCACCACAATGGAAGCATCTACCAGAATCCCGAAATCAATCGCGCCGATGGAAATAAGATTGGCGGAGCGTCCGGTCAGCACCATGAGTCCGAACGCAAACAACACCGCCATGGGAATCGTAAGCGCCGCTACCAGCGTGAGCCGCCAGTCTCCCAACATGATCAGAAGCAACAATGTAACCAGCGCGAGGCCGGCGGCGATTACGTGCTTCACCGTGTCCGTCGTGATGTTGATCAGATCGGTGCGGTCATAAATTGGCTTGATCTTCATTCCTGGCGGCAGGAGCGTGGAGTTGAGGAGCCCTACTTTCTTTCGCAGCGCCTGAAGCGCCGGCAGCGACTCCGCCCCGCGGTCAAGAAGAACGATGCCTTCCACAATGTCGCTCTGGTTGTCGCGGCCGACTTTGCCGAGTCGCTGCTGGAAGCCTTCATGCACATCGCCAATATCTTTCAGCAGAACGGGGACGCCCGCCTTCGACGCCACCACGATGTTCCGCATGTCTTCCACGCTGCGCAGCAGGCCAATGCCGCGCAGGTTCACGCTCTGGCTTCCCTGCGTCAGATAGTTGCCGCCGGCATTCGCATTGCTGGAGGAGACCGCGGACAGCACCTGCGCGACTGGGATGTTGTATTGCAGCAGCTTCTGCTGGTCGAGTTCGACCTGGTATTGCCGCGTGGTGCCGCCAAAGGTCGTAACGTCAATGATGCCGTCTTGCTTCAGCTCGCGCCGGACCAGCCAATCCTGCGTGGCCTTCACTTCATTCAGAGTGTGATGAGAACTCTCCAGCTGATACCGGTAGATCTCGCCGATCGGAGACCACGGAGAAAGCTGTGGCTGCAGGTTTTGCGGGAGAGTCACCGTTTGCAAGCGGTTCAACACTTCCTGCCGGTCGCGGAAGTAGTCGCTATCAAACTTGAAATACAGCTTAACGTCGCTCAATCCAAAGATACTGATGGAACGGATGTAGTCGAGATGCGGCGTTCCGTTCAGCGTAGTCTCCAGTGGGACCGTGACTTGCTGCTCCATTTCCTCGGCGGACCACGATGGGTTTTGCGTGATGATCTCCACCAGCGGTGGCGAAGGATCGGGATAAGCCTCAATATCCAGATTCACAAAAGCAATTCCGCCGGCCACCAGCAGCGCCACCAGCGCAATGATGACCAGCACGCGATAACGCAGGAGCGTCACGACCAGAGACTTCACTGCTCGACCTCCTTGCGCAGCAACTCAGCTCCGGTAGTGACCACGGTCTCGCCTGGTTCCAGGCCGGACCGTAGGAGCGCTTCTTTCGGACCGCTCTCCTGGACCTGGACATTCCGCTTTTCAAATTTGTCTTTCGTTTTTTGTACGATCACAAACGCTTGATTGCCTTCATAGAGAACGGCGTTGGCCGGCACCACAACAACGCGGGAAGGCGGACGCAGGACATGAATGGCCCCAAACATATCGGGCTTAAGCTTGTGGTCTTTGTTTTCCAACACGACTCGCAGCTTGACGGTATGCGTGGCCGGATCCAGCACAGCCGAAACATTGGCGATTTTGCCCTTCCACTCAAATGATGGATACGCGTCAGCGGTGATTCGCACCGGCAGTCCGGTGGAAACCAGGGAGAGGTCGCGCTCATACACACTGCCTACCACCCAGACCACGCTGAGATCAGCGATGGTCAGCAGTGGATTCGAGGCGTCAAGCGACTTTGAGAATTCGCCCGGCGCTGAAGTGGTTTCAAGCACTACGCCCGGCCGCGGAGCAGAGACCGCCACCTGGTCCGACATTTTGTCTTCGCTCAGTCCCAGCATTCTAAGGCGCTGACGAGCGCGGGCGAGGTCGCTTTCATCCGACGCGGCCTGCGCTCTTGCATCTTCCAGGTCCTTCTGCGCGATTGCCTCGTGCTGGTAGAGCAGTGTTGCCCGGCGAAGTGCGCTGTCTGAGCGCTGGACCTGGGCTTTGGCTTTTTCAAAATCGGTGCGGGCCGCCGCTGCATCGCTGCTCTGAATCAGCGCCACCGTTTCACCGGCACGGACTGCATCGCCCGGTTTGAAACGAAGCGAGATCACGCGGCCACTGACCTGGGAGAATACGTGCACCACACTGCGCGGATCAGGCTGAACAGATGCAGGTATCACCAATTCGGATGAAACTGTTCGGGCCTCGGCCGACGCTGTCTGGACGGCTGGCTGTGCTTTTGTATCCGTGTCTTGCGGCGTGCTCGAGCTACAGGCAGTGAGAGCTATCATGGCAGCGGCAACGGCTAAAGCAGCAAATCTTTTCATGGGATGACCTCACGTCCTACAGAGAGATTCAACTGGTTTGCCGCATTCAGATACGAAGCCACCAGGTTCAAATAATTGACTTGCACGCTCCGGTAGTCCGCCTGCGCGTTCAGAAAATCCAGCAGAGACGCGCCGCCGTGCTCGTAGGAAAACTCAACCGTGTCCCTGACTCGCAGGGCCTGCTTCAGATACCGGTCTTTGTATGGCTGGAGCAGTGTCACGGTGCTCTGTACGGTGGCATGCGCGGAATCCACGTCACTGAAGACTTGCGCCCGCGCGGCTTCCGTCAATCTCTCGCTGCGGTTGACGTCCAGTTCCGTGCGCTTTTTTTCGCCCTGATTGCGGTCAAAAATACGCAGCGGTACGCTGACACTGGCGCCCACAGTCTGATGGGCAAACGGATTGTTGAACGATGGGTTGTACGTGTACCAGGCGCCGAAAGTCGGATCAGTGGACCCGTTGGCAACCGCGAGTTTGTGGTCAGTCCTGGCCTTTTCGATCGATTGCAGCGCTGCTTGCAAATCGGGCCGTGTGTCCAGCGCGGCCTGGCGGACTTCGTCGAGCGGAGCAATTTGGGTGAAAAAATCGAATGGTCCGGCGATGCTGAATTGCTCCAGCGGTGTGCGGTCATTCAAAAGCGTGAGAAGCTGGATTTTAGCCGTGCGTAAATTCACTTCCGCTGTTTGCAAATCAGACTCATAGGTAACCCGCTGGAGTTCCAGCCGGTCCAGGTCCACTTGCGCGATCGCTCCTGCCTTGTAGCGCTCGCGATTCACGCCCAGCAGATGGTCGTAATAAGCAAGGTTCTCTTTTGCCAGATTGAGAACGGCTTTTTCCTGAAGCGTTTGGATAAAGGCTGTCCGCAACGTAAACACCAGGATCCTCTGCATATCCGCATGGCTGGAAACGGCGATTGCCGTGGCTTTCTGGGCGCTCTCAAGCCGTAACTCCCGTTTGCGCTGTCGTTCGTGCAGATAGCTCAAGTTGGGAGAATATTGAGTACCGGCGAACGGCCGCCAGACGCCCTCAAATGGAGCGAGCTGGGTCCCGTCCGTCGACAAAGTGAAGTCCGGATTAGGGCGGAGGAATGCCGTGATCTCCTGCGCCCTCGACTCGTCAACGGAAATCTGGGCCGCCTGCAGCGAAGGATTTGTCTTTTCGAACCTCTGCCTGACCTCCTGCCACGTCAGCGGATGGTCCGACGGCACCTGGGCGTGGACCAGTGGCATGCACGCAAAGTACGCGACAAATACACATAGAACGTGTTTGTTCATAGTTTCTACAACCTGGATTTGAAATCAGGAAACGTGAAAATCAGATGTACAACTAGGCGGAGTGGACCGAAGGAGGAGGACGACGGCAGAGACTCGTCGTAAACGCACTTTGTGAAGGAATACTGATTTTTTCAACGCCCGCGGCGGACCAAACTACGGCTTTTGGAGGCGCCTGCACCGCAGCCCACGTCAGCAAAGCTGCAACTGTATGGTTAGCCAGCGCGAGTTTCTTGAGCTTGCTTCCCTCCAGCATCGCTGGATTGTTGTGGAGGTCATCGCTCATGGAGATGACCGGGAACAAGAGAAACAGAATACACACGAGCGCTACAGCGGCAACGGCGCGTGATCTGCCGGCGAGCGGAGATCTAATCGCCGGGCCAAGTACAGCCATCAGCAACAGGCAGATGGCCAGCCAAACGAGATTGAGTGTCAGTTCCACTTGGGTTTCAACAATAAAACAACCGGCGGATCAGCGCAACTTGAACGCTTTGCGCTACTTTTTCGCGGCCACTTCCAACCTTGTATTGGCACGCGCCAGAGCGGCTTGTGCTTCAGCGTTGCCGGCGGGGCCAGCCTTCCGCAGCTCTTCTTCCGCGCGCTGCTTCGCTGCCTGAGCGCGGGCAGTGTCAATTTCGTCTGCGCGTTCCGCGGTCTCGGCCAGGATCGTGACCTTGGTTTGCAGCACTTCGGCGAAGCCCCACGCTACTGCCAGACGCTTGGTCTGACTGCCGTTGCTGTAGGAAATCTCGCCCACCGCAAGCTCGGTGATCAGCGGAGCGTGGCCGGGAAGAATGCCGAGGCATCCCGTCTTGCCAGGAATGTAGACTTCCGAAGCGGTGTCATTCACGACCAGCCGCTCCGGCGTCACGATTTCGAGTTGGATCGAGTCTGCCATTGCGTTTACGCCGCGGTCTTCATCTTCTCCGCCGCTTCCAGCACTTCTTCAATGGTGCCCTTCATATAGAAGGCCTGCTCAGGGACATCGTCGTGCTTGCCTTCGATGATGGCCTTGAAGCTGCGCACCGTATCTTCGATTTTCACGAAGCATCCCTTGATGCCGGTGAACTGTTCGGCCACGTGGAACGGCTGGGAGAGGAATTTCTGCACTTTGCGCGCGCGCGCGACGGTCAGCTTATCTTCTTCGCTCAACTCTTCGATACCCAGAATGGCGATGATGTCCTGCAAATCTTTGTAGCGCTGCAGGATTCGTTTCACGCCCTGGGCAACGTCATAGTGTTCCTGGCCCACGATGCGCGGATCGAGAATGCGCGAGGTCGAAGCCAGGGGATCGACGGCGGGATAGATTCCAATTTCCGTCAGTGGACGCGAGAGCACGGTCGTTGCGTCCAGGTGGGCGAAGGTAGTGGCCGGCGCGGGATCGGTAAGATCGTCGGCGGGCACGTAGATCGCCTGTACGGACGTAACGGAGCCCTTCTTGGTCGAAGTGATACGCTCCTGCAGTTCGCCCATTTCTGTGGCCAGGTTCGGCTGATATCCCACGGCGGAGGGCATGCGGCCGAGCAGCGCGGACACTTCAGATCCGGCCTGTGTAAAGCGGAAAATGTTGTCGATGAAGAGCAGCGTGTCCGAACCCTCTTCATCGCGGAAATATTCGGCGACCGTCAGGCCGGTCAGAGCAACACGAAGACGTGCTCCGGGCGGCTCGGTCATCTGTCCGTAGACCAGCGCTGCTTTGGAGTTGGCTGGATCGCCCGGCTTGATGACGCCTGATTCGGTCATTTCCAGCCACAGATCGTTTCCTTCGCGGGTGCGTTCGCCGACACCAGCAAATACGGAATATCCGCCGTGCTGCTTGGCTACATTGTTGATCAGTTCCTGAATGACGACGGTCTTACCCACGCCGGCGCCGCCGAAGAGCCCAATCTTTCCGCCCTTCAAGAAGGGCTGGATCAGATCAACGACCTTCACTCCGGTCACAAACATCTCCGCACGCGTGGACTGCTCGTCAAACGCGGGTGCGGGACGGTGGATGGGCAGCCGCTTGGTGCCGGCGATCGGCCCCAGGTTGTCAACCGGCTCGCCGATCACGTTCATCACGCGGCCCAGCGTGCCTTTGCCAACGGGAACGGAAATAGGTCCGCCGAGGTCAATGGCTTTCATGCCGCGAACCATGCCGTCCGTTGCCTGCATGGCCACGCAGCGCACGCGCCCTTCGCCCAGATGCTGCTGCACTTCCAGCGTCACTTTGATCGGCTGCGGGACTTTGAATCCCTCGCTGGTGACCAGCAATGCCTCGTAGATCGGGGGCAGCTTGCCCTCGCTGAATTGCACGTCGACCGCGGGACCCGCGATCTGAATCACTTTGCCAATGTTTTCCGTAGCCATAGAGACCTTTGCTCGAAGCGGGATGCCGTGCCTTATCCGGCGGCGGCTGCTCCGCTCACGATTTCAATAATTTCTTTCGTAATCTTTGCCTGGCGCGCGCGATTCATCGCCAGCGTCAGCGCGTCGATCATGTCAGAAGCGTTGTTGGTGGCCGAATCCATGGCCGTCATGCGGGCCGCGTGCTCCGCCGCTTCAGATTCCAGCATGGCGCGGAACAGCTGCACCGATATATACCGCGGCAGCAGGTCGCGGAAGAGCTCTTCCGGAGGCTGCTCATAAATGTAATCCACCTGCGCCGCGCCGAAGCCGGCTGCTTTTTGGTCAATCGCCGAGGTGTCCGCTCCGCGAACGCCGACGCCCGCGTGCAGGGCGGCTTCAATCCGGCGTTTGCGCTCTTCTTCCGTGACCTCTTCCGCCATCTCGTGTACCTGCTCGCCGATAGCGCGAATCGGCAGCACATCATCGACTACCAGCCGCTGCGAAATTACGGACTTAAATTCGTTGTAGACGATGTAAACGGAGTCGACGCTGCTGTCCGTGTAGAGCTGCACGACTTTTTCTGCCACCTCACGGGCACTGGAGAACTGCGCTCGGTTCATCAAACCAACGTACTCGCCCGTCACCTGGATCGGACCTTTGCGCGCTTCACCGGGTTCGCCGGCAACGGGATAGCGACGCTTGAAAAAATCACGGGCCTTGCGTCCGACGGCCAGGATGTCAATGTTCTTCTCGCGCTTGGCGTCAATAAACTTCGTTGCAGCTTTCAAGATGTTGGCATTGAAAGCGCCAGCCAGACCTTTTTCGCCGGAAACCACGATCAACAGTGTGGTTTTCTCCGGACGGCGCACCAGCAAAGGATGCAGCACTTCACCCGTTTCGGGATTGAATATGTCAGCGCGCGAAACCAGCGACTTCAAGACATTCGTCAGCATCTGCGCATACGGACGCGCCGCCAGAGCGCGTTCCTGCGCCCGCCGCAGCTTGGCAGCCGAGACCATCTGCATGGCCTTGGTAATCTGCCGCGTGTTGCGCACGCTGCGAATGCGCCGCCGAATGTCTAAAAGGTTCGCCATTTCTCTTTTCGATCTCTGTATCTATCCGCGCTCATCCACGGCATGCCGGGACAGGTCCGCGAATCCGCGATAAGCTCTTACGCCTTTGCCGCGACCGCCGGCTGCCGCTCGCTCACAAAGCGTTGCTTGAACTCAGTCAGCGTCTTGTTCATGTCCGCTTTGAGCGCATCGTCCAGGGTTTTCTTCTGCATGATGGCGTCCAGCAGCTTCGGATTCATAGAATCCACATACTTGTACAGCTCGGCTTCAAAGTCGCGAAGCTGCTCGACTGCCAGATCGTCCAGGAAGCCGTTGGTGCCTGCATAGATGATCAGAATCTGTTTGCTGAACGGCAGTGGCACGTACTGGCCCTGCTTAAGAATTTCCACCAGGCGCTTACCGCGATTGAGCTGGTTCTGCGTGGCCTTATCGAGATCGGAACCGAACTGCGCGAAAGCCGCGAGTTCACGATACTGCGCCAATTCCAGCTTCAGCGTGCCCGCCACCTGGCGCATGGCCTTGATCTGGGCTGATCCGCCGACGCGGCTTACGGAGAGGCCGACGTTCACCGCTGGACGGATACCGGAGTTGAACAGGTCGGTTTCAAGATAAATCTGGCCGTCAGTAATCGAAATCACGTTGGTGGGAATGTACGCGGAAACGTCCCCTGCCTGGGTTTCGATCACCGGCAGAGCGGTCAGCGAGCCTCCACCCATCTTGTCCGACATTTTGGACGCGCGTTCCAGCAAGCGTGAGTGGAGATAGAAAACGTCTCCCGGATACGCTTCGCGGCCCGGCGGGCGGCGCAACAACAATGAAATTTCGCGATACGCCGCGGCGTGTTTGGAAAGATCGTCATAGATCACCAGCGCGTGGCGTTTGCTGTCGCGGAAATATTCGCCAATGGCGCAGGCCGCGTACGGAGCAAGGTAAAGCATGGGTGCGGGCTCGGACGCGGACGCCGCGACCACAATCGTGTACTCCATGGCGCCGGCCTCTTCCAGTATCTTCACCACCTGGGCGACCGACGACCGCTTCTGTCCGATGGCGCAGTAGATACAGATCAGGTCGTTGCCCTTGCTGTTGATGATCGTGTCCAGCGCCACCGCGGTTTTTCCGGTCTGGCGGTCGCCGATGATCAGCTCGCGCTGTCCGCGGCCGATGGGAATCATGGAGTCGATCGCCTTGAGACCGGTAGCCATGGGCTCGCGCACCGGCTGGCGGTCAATCACACCTGGAGCGATGCGCTCGATCTCGATGTATTTGCTTGCGGTGATCGGACCCTTATCGTCAATCGGCTGGCCCAGTGCATTGACCACGCGGCCGATCATGCCTTCGCCGGTGGGGACGGAGATGATTCGCCCGGTCCGCTTGACCTCGTCGCCCTCTTTGATCTCGGTGTAGTCGCCCAGCACCACGGCGCCGACCTGGTCTTCTTCCAGGTTCATGGCGATACCGGCAATGCCGTGTCCGAAGTCGAGCAGTTCGCCGGCCATGACTTTATCCAGGCCGTAGACGCGGGCAATGCCGTCGCCCAGCGAGATGATGGTGCCAACTTCGTCCACCGTGACCTTGGATTCGTAGTTCTCAATCTGCTCGCGTATTAGCTTTGTGATTTCGTCTGCTTTGATCTGAGCCATAGAATCTCTCGATTTGGTAATTGAGTAATTTGGTAATCGGGTAATTGAAAACCAGGACCGCTTTGGCAATTACTCAATTACCAAATTACCCAATTACGCAATCCTAACTTCCCGCTATATCCTGCTTAATCCTTTGTAGCTGTCCCCGCACCGAGCCGTCATAGATCGTACTTCCCATGCGGACCAGCACGCCGCCGATCAAACTGGCTTCGCGCGCATACGATGCTTGAATCACTTTGCCGCTGACAGCGGCCAGCCTGCTTTCCAGCAGCTGCTTTTCCCCTGCAGCCAATTCGCGCGCGGAAAGTACTTTCGCTTCCGCGATCCCCAGGCGCGCGTTCAACTCCTGCTGGAACTCGCGGGCGATCTCGGCGATCTGGCCAATCCGCCGCTGGTCGATGAGCACGGCAACAAAATTTCGCAGCAGCTTGGAACCGCCGATCAGCTTGATAATGGCATCGAGCAATTGGAGTTTCTGCTTGCGCTCCACGGCGGGGTTCTGGAAGACGGTGCGCAGCGCAGCGCTGCCGCTGACTAGTTCAGCTACGGTGTTCAGCTCCACCACGGCCTTCTGGGGATCAACCTTCTGCTCGACGATCACCTCGGAGAAGGCACGCGCATACCGGCCTGCTACTGCCGCCATTAGTTGCCGTCCTTTCCGATTTGCGCAGTGAATTGGCGTACCAGAGTCTGGTCGGTGCCCTGCTCAATCTTGATCTTCTTTTGCGCCAGGTCCACTGCGAGTTCGGCGACGTAAGACTTGAGTTCGCGCCGCGCGGCGTTTGCTGCCGTGGCAATCTCCTGTTCGGCCGACTGCACAATCCGCCTGCGCTCTTCTTCCGCTGAATTGCGTATGCGCTCTTCCTCGGCGCGCGCGGTTTCGTCCGCTTCACGGCGCATGTTCGCGATATCGCTGTCCAGCCGGAAAAGCCGGCTTTCAACTTCCACCAGCCGCTGACGCGCTTCTTCGCTGGCTTTGCGCGCTTCTTCCATGCGCTTCTGGATCGCCTGGGTACGCGCCTTGAACATTACGGGCAGGGCCTTGCGCATCAGCATCCAGAGGATCCCGATGACTACGGCAAAGTTGAAGAACACGACCGCCCAGTAGGACTGATTGAGAGTGAGCCCGGTCTTGCGCGCGATGAACTCCACACCGGGCGAATGTTTCAGCTCCGCGTTCTCATCATTTTCATTCAGAGTTTGTTTCGGTGCATCTTTGGGAGCGCTGGAGCTGGCGGCCTGCTCGCGGCTTGACGCGCTTCTCTCCTGCGCCTGAAGCGTTGCCAGTTGCAGTATTGCGGGGCCGGCGATCGCCAGCACCAAGACCAGCGCGAGGAAGAATCTCTTCTGTGGCCGCATAACGCTAGTGTCCTCCCACAGCGGCAGCGGGCCTCAGGATGGTGGCGATGATCTGGTCGGCCAGCATGGCTGCCTGTTGGTCTAAAACGGCCTTGGCGCCGACGACATCTTTCTCCAGGGCTGCACGCGCTTGCGTGATCATCTGCTCGGCCTGTTTGCGGGCCGTGGCCAGGGCGGCGTTGCGCTCATCCAGTATCTGCTGCCGCCGCGCTTCCAGGTATTTGTAAATCTGCGCGCGGGCCTCGCGGACGCGCTGTTCATACTCCGCCGTGCGCGCTTCCGCCGAGGCGATCTGGGCGCGGGCCTCTTCAATCGCGCCTTCGGTCCGGGTATGGCGCTCGGCCAGGACCTGCTGCAAACGGGTATGGACAAGCAAGCGATAGGCCGACCAGACGATCAGCAATCCGAGGATCGTCGGGATCGAGGCAAGCAGGAGTTCGCCTATTTGTTTAAGTGTGTCGTCCATTTAAGTTGTTGTGAATAGAAGCGGATCGGGCACGAACCAGCAAACTAACTAAGTTATCATTGGCTTCGAGAGAGTGTCAACGAATCCAGGCCCCTAGTAGACCTTAGTACTCATGCGCGGCACGAAACAGGGCAGCGCAAAAAAATCTTCTTTGAGTGCTTGACATGGGACTAAACAGGCCTAGAATAAAAGTATCACCTCCGATCCGATTCAGGATCGAATGGGCTTGTGGCCAAGGAAACCGTCACCGCTTCTTGGTCTCAGGCCCATTTAAATTTTATAGCGTTTCAGTCGGCGTTTTTTATTTACTCACTTCGCTGTAATACTTCGAGAGAGGCTTGTTTCCCGGAGGCAGGAAAATCTGAAAACTGCCCAGGCGCATCTTCTGTAACCGGAATTTTATCGACGTAGCAAGCACTCCAAAACCATACTTCACGCTGCGGCGGAAGTTGATCGAAGAAGCTTCAGCAAAATAACGGGCCGGACAGGATACTTCCCCGATGTGGAAGCCGAAAGCGATGATTTGGGCCAGCATTTGATTATCGAATACGAAGTCATCGCTATTGGCTTCGAGGGGCAGCGACTCCAGAACTTTGCGCGAGAAGGCGCGGTATCCGGTGTGATACTCCGATAATTTGTAATTCAGCAGAAGGTTCTGAAACAGAGTGAGAAAACGGTTGGCGATGTACTTGTACACCGGCATTCCACCCTTTAAGGCGCCGGTGCCCAGTATCCTGGATCCCAGAACGACTTCATACTCGCCGTATGCAATCATGCCGGCCAAAGATACGATCAGTCGCGGAGAATACTGATAATCGGGATGGACCATGATCACGATATCGGCGCCCCGGCGTAACGCCTCGCGGTAACAGGTTTTCTGGTTCCGGCCATAGCCCAGGTTTTCGTGGTGAACAAAAGTAACGAGGCCAAGATCGACGGAGATCTGGACCGTGCTGTCCCGGCTGCCATCGTCCACCAGGATCACCTCATCAACAAACTCCGTGGGGATCTCATCAAAGGTTTTCTGCAGCGTCCCTGACGCGTTATACGCCGGCATTACCACCGTGATCTTTTTGCCATTCAGCATAGGTAAGCCGCGCTCTGGACGGACAAGTCCAGCATTCATTTAGGAGAAGTGTGCCGCATCTTTCAAGTTACAGAAGTACCTCCGCGCGTGCTGCATCCAGAAAAATCCACTATTGGGCAAGGAGGCGCTTCGCCACTATTTCGGCCTGCGAGAAGTCAGACGAAATGCGACCAGCCTGGTCCTGCGCAGTCTGTGCTTCAATGGGACGCCCCGCTTTGCGCAGCGTTGCCGCAAGCAAGAGAAATCCGATATCGGTTGGAGCGACTTGCACGGCGCGGGAAAAATGGCCCGCGGCCAGACCGAAATCGCCGTTCCGTTCCGCCGCAAGGCCCGCACCCATAAGCGCACTTGAATTATTTGGGTCCAAGCGCAAGGCCCGCTCATAGGTCGCCTGGGCTTCCGCGGACCTCCCTAGCTGAAGATACAAGGCGGCAATGTCCGCGAGGGCCGCCGCCTGCATGGCGGGTTCTGTCGCGGTCCGGAGCACCTTGATGAAATCGTTCATCGCGTCTTGTACGTGCCCATGAGTTTCCTCGTATATCGCAAACTTAAGGAGTTCTGACGGCGGATATTCATGCAGCGCGATTGCCGCATGATAGTGGACAATGGCCTCTTCGGCGCGGCCCTGCTTATCCAAGGCGATGGCCAGATTCGCATGCGCCATGTAGTTGTTGTGAGTGACGCGCAGCGTATAGCTCCATAGAGTTACGCTGTCCCGCCAAAAGCCGAGCTGGCGGTAACTCAACGTTCCCAATGCCAGCAATACAGCCGCGGCCGCGGCCGCGGCCCATGCCGGGGAAATCTTCCAAGCTCGCACCACCTCTGCCAGTCCCCAAATTACCATCAAAAACAAACCGACAAAAGCCAGGTAGGCATAACGGTCAGCCATGGCTTGTTCACCCACCTGGATGACTCCGATCATGGGCAGCAGCGTAATGAGGAACCACAGCCATCCAACCACCATGAACCGATACTGCCGATAGCGCCACACCAACAGGGACAGCAAAAGCAGCAGCAGTCCCGAGCCGACCGCCTGCAACAGCAGGTTGGAATTACCCAGACGCGGATACATCGGCGCGAGCCGCCACGGCCAAAATGCAATTCCCAGATAACGGACATAAGAGATAACCGCGTTCTCCATCCGCATGCCGAATGAATATTCGGTCAGTGTTCGCACCGCATTGCCTGCACGTTGCGCGACCATAGTAATAACGGCGCTCAGCACGGCGAGACCCAGCAGGGGCGTCTTCTCCAGAACAAGCCGGAAGAACGTACTCGACGGCTCGCTTTCCAGACCAGCACCTTCTGTAACCGGCCGGCGCAATCTCTGTAATGGCCAGTAGTCCCAGAGAAGCAATACAAACGGCAAAGTAATAACTTGCGGTTTGGCCATGAGCCCGAGCGAAAAAAGCAGCGCTACCAGCAAATAGCGGCGCACGTTGGGCTTACGAACATACCAGCAGTAAGCGAAAAGTGTGAGCAAACAAAAGAGCATGCTCAGCACATTTTTTCTTTCCGCTGCCCAGGCCACAGATTCCACATTCACAGGATGGACGGCAAATAACCCGGCCACGATAAAGCTCGGCCAGACGCGCCCGGTTGAATTCCGCAGCACCAGAAACAAAACGACCACACACGCAGTATGTAATAGAACGTTGACGTAGTGATGGCCGGCGGGATTCAGGTGGAAGAGCATGTAATCCAGGGCATGAGACAGCCACGTCAAAGGGTGCCAGTTGCCGGCGTGAAAGGTAGTAAACGACCACTTCAAGGTCTGCAGCGTCAATCCGTCATGGACATGGGGATTGTTGACGATGTATGTGTTGTCGTCAAAAAAAAGGAATGCATTCTGCGTAACTGAGTTGTAGACAGCCAGGGTCATCAACACGAGAACCAGGCACAGCACCGCCTTCCGATTCTCCACTGGCACGGGGATGCGCGTGGTCCGCATGATTGGGGTGATTGCTACCATGAAGTTTATCTTGTTTTATGGAAATTTGAGCCACGAGCCGCCCGCTTTAACGGTTAGATGGTTTGCGCGGTCCCTTTGCCTTGATCGCATAGCTCTGCAACACTCGCGCCAGCGACTCCGGTGCATCCACTTCCATCTGCACAGCGCTGTCGCGATACGCGCGCTTGAGAATGTGGGCACGCGCTTCAATCTCCGCCAGAAGCTTGCCCTCCGACTGCGGCACGCGTATGCGAAGGCGCTGGATGGCGTCAATTTGCAGGCGGGCGTCAATCGTATTCAGCAAAGCTTCAAGCCCATCGTGTTTTCCGGCAGAAACATAGACCACGGTCGCTCCATTAGCTAGGGAGCGCCGCTGCGCTTCCGGCAGCAGGTCAGTCTTGTTCATCACGCGGATCTGCGGAATGTCTTGCACATGCAGCTCTTTCAGCACGCGGTCGACTTGTTGTTGCTGCTCATGGGCGACAGGGCTGGTGACGTCGGAAACGTGCAGCAACAAAGCCGCGCGCTGCACTTCTTCCAGGGTGGCGCGAAACGCGTCCACCAGAGTCGTAGGCAGGTTGCGGATAAAGCCAACCGTGTCTGACAGCAGAATCTTGCGCTTGCTGGGCAAAGTCGCAGCGCGGACCGTGGGATCGAGCGTGGCGAACATACGGGAAGAGACGAGCACACCGGCATCGGTCAGCGCATTGAACAGCGTTGACTTGCCCGCATTGGTGTAGCCGACCAGAGCGACCGTAGGTAGAGGAACGGATTCACGGCGCTGCCGCTGATGTGCACGAATACGGCGCACCTCTTCCAGTTGTTCTTTGATGTGCCGTATACGGCGGTAGATCTTGCGGCGGTCAGTTTCGAGCTGTGTTTCACCGGGTCCGCGGGTACCGATGCCGCCGCCGAGCTGCGACATTTCAATGCCGCGTCCGGAAAGCCGGGGCAGCAGATACTCGAGCTGGGCCAACTCGACTTGCATCTGGCCTTCACGGCTGCGGGCATGGCGCGCAAAGATGTCAAGGATAAGCTGCGTGCGGTCAATCACGCGCGCATTGACTTCGTTCTCGATATTCCGCTGCTGCGAGGCGGTGAGTTCGTGGTCAATCAGAATCAGGTCGGCATTTGCGGAGGCCGCGGCGCCGCCGCTGCACAAACTCGCCAACGATCTCGGCGCCGGCGGAGATAGCCAGTTCGCGGTACTCGCTGAGCGATTCTTCAACGTCAAGAGCCGCGTTGTCTTTGCGGGCAGCTTTTTCGGAGACACTGCTACGGGCGATGAGGGCCTGAGGCGGAAGGGCAATATCTTTGTCTGAGCGGGAGCGATGGCGGAACTCGACCGCAAGAAGAAATGCGCGTTCCCGCCGTCCGTGGCCGGTATCTATCCCAGCCGACGCTTGCGCACGCCGGGAACGTTTCCCAGAGATAAACTAGCCCTCCGTTTTAGGTGAAGTGGTTTCAGGTTCGACCACAGGCTGCGGACGGGCTTCCGCATGATGTCCGCTTTTGGACATGACGACGGTAGAAATGGCGTGTTTGAAGATCAGTTGTTCCTGATTATTGGTTTCCAGTACGACCGAATACTTGTCGAACGACCGTATGCGGCCCGTGAGTTTGATTATCCTTGACATCTTTGCGCGCGGTATTGAGAAATGAGTCCTGAATATTTTGTGCCGGCTTGTTGTCCATCGGCCGATCTCGCTCCTGTTTATGAATGACATGCATATGAGGGGCCCTTTCAAAACTAGGCAACATTGTAGCCTTTCAACACAAGGCAATCAAAAAGCTTCATTCTTGGAGGCTTTTCCTCCCAATTGCGCCCATTCCCGGTAAAGACCGGCCGCCTGACCCAATCGTGAACGTTCCTCGGCGCTCTGCAGCGCATGGCCGGCCATGTGACACCAGGCACACCGGAAGAGCGCGTAGGCTGTGACGAAATCCCCGATTCGCCGCGCGGGATCGTCGCCGCTTGCTGAGCGATAACAAGTCAAAAAAGCGCGCGTTTGAGCGGGGTTCATCCCCCACTCTACGATTGCGCCAGCCAGGTCCCAGCCGATGTCTGTCGGGCCGGGGAAAAAGTGGTCATCACCGTGCGAGCCTGAGTCTGTCTTCAACATCCGGCCTTGCGGCGTCAACAGCCATTCATGTGGCTGCATGCGACCGTCACACACCACCGGACGGTCCATTCTCAAGCGGATGGCGCACTCGATTCCTAGTTCGTGCGCATTGTGCGCTGCCATATTATCCACGGGGCTGCAGGATGCAGCGGTCGAAAATGCATCGCGCCTGAAAGCACAGTATTCCGCCAGTCGTGCGATGACTTCCGAAGAGAGATCGGCGGCGGACATTGGCCTGCCTACAATCCACGGATACGATGCAAACCCGTGGGCTTCCGCTGCCGGGACAGGTCCAAAGCCCGCAGCAGCGACCTTTTCTTCGCGGGCAATTACCTGTTCTCCATAATGGCCGAGACCCTGGAATTTGAAGAACTTCGGCTCCGCGCAATCTGGGCCAGAGAGATACTTCAGCCGCTCCAGGCCTTGCCACGACCCTGGCCATGCCGACTCATCGGCGAATAATCTCTTGCGCCACTCACCACCTCCGATGAACTCGACGGTTCCCTCCGGCTTTCGCGCCGCCGGTGAGACAGCCATCCAGCGAAACTGACACCAGCGACGGGACGCCTTATCGGCGCAAAGTGTTTCGAAGTCCGGCTCATGACTGCAAATCAGCGTGATTCTCTCTCGTGGAACCCCTGACTTCTGCAACGCTTCCGCGACCGACAGAAAGGATGATCCGCTCAAGCCCGGCCCCTCATCCACTACAAGGAAAGCTGCGCCACTGGCCGTCTCCCGCACGAGCTGCAATTGATCGCAGGAAAATTCCGTCGTCCGGTTGTAAGGATGGCCGGTTGGACGCGCTGTCATCCGCTCAGTCCGGCACCCTTTGGCGCGTGCAGCCGCGGCAGCAACCGCGCTCAGCGTCGTGCCGATACTGCGGATACCGACAACCACCACTCTGCGCGGCAGGCTGAGTCTTTCGAACACGTCAGCAAACGCCAGCGGATGCAGCGCGTAATAGGCAAACCCTTCCGGCGCGGAAAGGCTCGGATGGTCGGGGACAGCGGCTTCCCCAACGACCGCGCAGAGGCGCTGCAAATCCACATGCGGCCCGGGATTCAACAATGCCTCGGCCAAACTGCTGGTCACGGCTTCAAACGGCCGGGCTGGAACGGAACCGGTATCAGCGACGGCGCACTCCAGCTCTCCCGCGCGCAACAAGGCGCCAACCAAGCTCTCGGACGATGCGCAATCGAGCGAACGGATCGAGTCCAACGCTTCGGCTTTTAACGTGGGTCCGCTGACCTCGCGCCGGTCATCGCGAAATACCAGCAGGTTCGGCCCCACGGCCTGCCTAGGCACCTGCTCGATTTGCTTGATTGTGCTGGGGGTTGGCAAACGGACGCTGACTCCTGCCCGGAGCAAACCGGGCGGCATCGTTCGGTGGCAAAGCCAACTCAGGCGGCGTTCTTTTTCTTGCGGGCTGCGCGCGGCGAACGGGCCACGTCGCCTTCTTTATCGAGAAAATAGAGAAACTGGTTGTCGCGCTCCACCGCGTTCGGGACCAGTACCTCGGTTTCGCCTTCACCTGACTTGGCTTTGCGGGCCACATTTCCGTGTCCATCAACGAAGTACAGATACTTCTTGTAGTCCCGTTCCAGGTTTAATTCTTTGACCTTCTCTGCCATACCTAGTTGGAAGGCATAAATCATCGCCCGGATGCCAGCCGCTTACCTTCTTCTTCGCTTGTGGGGGTGGGCTACGGGAGCAGGCGTTTCACCCGGCGCGAGCACCCGCCGGACCAAGGGGGACTTAAACTTGTATTTTTGCTCCAGGATAGCCCCATTCTCGTCCTTTTGGCGGATGACAAAAGTCTGGACCGTACCTTCGTCGCCGATGGTTTCATTGGCCAGCGTAACCGGCAGCACGCCAGAGAGATGCCGGTCGCGAAAAGCGCCCTCGTAGCGATGATGCCGCGGGTTCCAGGTAAAGACCCGGACTTGATCGAAGTCGTAAGGCAAACCGTCCTTGTTCTCGCTCAGCAGCATCAGGTATTCCTGCACCTTGCTGTCACCATCCTGGACCTGGTCGAGCGGGAAGAACGCGATGATCCTCTGGCCTTCCGCATACTGGGCCACCTCAATAGGGACGTCGACATAGAGCATGTGTCCCAGAATCCATCCCACGCGTTTTTGGGAATCGCGCACCAGCCACCAGTCTTCGAGCACAGGCGTCGTGGGCTTTTCTTCGGAGGCTTCTTCGTCATTGGATTCGTCCTTCGGGACCGCCGCTCCAGCATTGCGGTCGACAACCTGGCGCTCCAGCATCTCGACCTTCTGATTTTCAGCCAGTAAGTAAAGATGTTCCGTCTTGCGGCCCGGCGTGGCGTGGAGGTTCACCTGGTTTCGCGTGACGGCGACTGCCTGCGCTGGCGCGGCCTTGTACTTTTCCGTCAATGCCTGAAATTGATCGTAAGTCTCCTGGCTGGTGAGAAACCGTTCCTGTACCCAACCCTCTTCGCCGCGCGCAGAGCGCACGCGCACAAAAGGCTTCTTCGGCATCTTCTCCAGGACCTGGACCCTGTCGCCGTTGCGCACTGTTCCGGTCCGGTTGTAGATAGTGGCCACGCGATCGCGCAGCGTGGCTTCTGGAGCGGAAACCCAGGCGTATTCACCCTTGTTCGCAGCAGAGGGGCTGCACCCAGCGGCGACCAAGGCGATGCAAAGGACGCACAACCACACAGGGCTGCGCCTGAAGGAAAGTAAAGCTGGAGCCGGGGGTGTTTGCATTTGCTACGACGAGTGCTTGCGAACAATATAGCAGTCAATCGCCAAAACAGATACCAATTGCCTTGGCCATGCGGACCATTTCGCCTTTTGGATCCACCGCTTTCACACACCCAATGGCCTCCGCGAGCTCGACGCTTTGAACACTGGTGCCTTTCAAACAGACCATGCGGCCGAACTCGCCCCGGTCGGCCAGTTCGGTAGCAGCCACACCGAAGCGAGTCGCCAGGATGCGGTCAAAGGGCGAGGGCGCGCCGCCGCGCTGGATGTGCCCGAGTACCGTGACCCGGGTTTCGCGGCGCGAGCAGCGGGCCAGCGCGTCTCCGACCAGGTTCGCCACCGATCCGGAACGGGACAACGCGCGTTTTTCGGCGACAAACCTCGGTTCCAATTCTTTTGGGACCTGTACGCCTTCCGCCACCACCACAATCGTGAACTTCTTGCCCTGGCTCTCGCGCCGCTGGACAAAGTCGCAAACGCCCTCGACGGTAAATGGTATCTCCGGCAACAGGATCACGTGAGCGCCGCCAGCCAGGCCCGCTTCCAGCGCGATCCATCCGGCATCGCGGCCCTTGACCTCCACCAGCATGATGCGGTGGTGTGACTCGGCCGTCGTGTGGATTTTGTCAATCGCGTCGGTGGCGGTGTGCAGCGCGGTATCGAAACCGAACGTAACGTCGGTGGCCGAAAGATCGTTGTCAATCGTCTTAGGCACTCCGACAATATTCAGCCCGCGGCGCTGCAGATCGAGCGCAATCTTCATTGTGCCATCGCCACCAATCACAATCAGAGCGTCAACCCCAAGCTGGTGCGCGTTCCGCAGCAGTCTGTCAGAGAGATCGCGCTCCACGGTCTGGCCGTTCTCTTCCAGCCGGTAGCGGAAGGGATTGCCGCGGTTAGTCGTCCCCAGAATGGTCCCCCCGCGAGGCAGAATGCCACTGACGTCGGAGAGCTTAAGTTCGCGCGACTTTTCCGGCCAGATCAGGCCGTCAAAGCCATCGGCAATTCCCAGCACGCGCCACCCATATTTCAGGATGGAAGCCTTGACGGCGGCGCGGATCACCGCGTTCAAACCTGGGCAATCACCGCCACCCGTGCAGATTGCGACTGTCTTGACCGGCATTGTCCGCGATTCTAGCAAACCAGCGCCGGTGGAAATTGCCAAGCCTGCCAACATTGATATATATTCACAATTCTGATGCTGCTTTCTATTTCCAACATGGCCATGTGTCGCCGAATTCATGCGCGGCAGACCGGTCCATAGTCGGAATTAACGAAACGATTTATGAGACCCGTTGCCAGCGCAGCGGGTTTTTGATTTTTGCGAGGGAAACATGCCGACAACTTTGCCCTACGAACTCAGGTGCCGCGAGTGCCAGACGCGCTGGTCGAACCAGCCAATCTCGTTTTGCCAGAAGTGCTATGCGCCGCTCGAGGTGGTTTACGATCTGGCGCGCATCCGTAGCGAGATCAGTAAAGACTTGATCGCCCGCCGCCCTACCAACCTCTGGCGATACAAAGAGCTGCTGCCGCTTCCGGAGAACTTTGAGTCTTCTCTGCCCGCAGGCTTTACGCCTCTGGTGAAAGCCAGCGCGCTCGGAGAGACGTTCCGGACCAGGTCGCTCTACCTCAAGAATGACTCCGTCTGCTTTCCCACGCTCAGCTTCAAAGACCGAGTTGTCGCCGTAGCGCTGGCCCAAGCCAGAAACTTTGGCTTTGACGTAGTGAGTTGCTCTTCCACCGGCAACCTCGCTAACGCCGTAGCGGCGCAAGCGGCGCGCGGAGGCTTCAAGGCTTGCGTTTTCATTCCGGCCGATCTCGAGCCGGCCAAGGTCCTGGGGACTCAGATCTACGGCGCGCGCATCATTCGCATTGCCGGCAATTACGACCACGTAAACCGCCTCTGCTCGCAGATCGCAGACAAGTATCGCTGGGGATTCGTGAACGTCAACCTCCGTCCTTATTATGCGGAAGGCTCGAAGACCATGGGCTACGAGATCGCCGAGCAACTTGGCTGGCGTCTGCCGGACAACGTGGTTGTCCCGATGGCAGGCGGCTCGCTGATCGGAAAAATCCAAAAAGCTTTCAACGAGCTGATTGAGTTGGAGTTCGTTGAAGCCAAGCCGGTGAAATTCTTTGGCGCTCAGGCCACAGGTTGCAGCCCCATCAGCACTGCGGTGAAGCAAGGACGCAGTGAAATCCAGCCGCAGAAGCCGGCGACCATCGCGCGTTCACTGGCCATCGGCAATCCGGCGGACGGATTCTATGCCATCAAGACCATGGTCGGAAGCGGTGGCTGGGCGGAAGACGCCAGCGAACAGGAGATCGTGGACGCGATCGCGCTACTCGCTGAAACCGAAGGCATCTTCACCGAGACCGCGGGCGGCGTGACCGTGGGCTGCGCACGCAAGCTGTACGCAGAGAAACGCATTCGACCGGAAGAGACCACGGTACTCTGCATCACCGGCAACGGACTCAAAACAACTGACGCGCTCGCCGGGCGCTTCGAACTTCCTGAACCCATCCCGCCGAAGCTCGCGGCGTTCGAGGAATATCTGGAGCGCGAGGTGGCGAACGTGTCCGCTGCCGGAGGTCAACGATGAACGTCACAGTTTCCATTCCCACCGCGTTTCGCAGACACACGGACGGTCTCGGAGAGCTTGCCTGCTCCGCCACCGCTCTGCCTGACTTGCTCGACGCGCTGGAAGCACGCTTCCCTGAACTAAAAACCTATCTCCGTGACGCGGACGGCAAGCTGCGCCGCTTTGTGAATGTGTATGTGAACGATGAAGACATACGCTTTCTCGGCGACGACTACCAATTCAAGGACGGCGACGAGGTCACGCTGGTGCCATCGATCGCGGGTGGATGACCGAAGATTTTAAATTTCAAATTTAAAGTCTGGCTTAGTTTTTAACGTCCATCAATCCTACACGGAGCACGCCCGCATGGTGCGTAACGTCCACGACGTCCGCGACGTATTCGAAATCAACCTCCGGATCACCTTGCAGGAATGCGACTTTGTCCATTCTTTGCGTGTAGATGTCTTTGAGCCTGGTTTCCAAGTCTTCCCATTTGACTTCTTCCTGATTGATGCGCAGCAGCGGCCGCTGGCTCTCACCTGAGTCATGAAGCTGGATCACGATCTGCTTCTCCGGGTCGGCGCGCACGGTCTCTTTCGACGGTTGCGGTATCTCTACTTTCTCTCCGACCCAATGGTGCGGCAGCACGACCAGAAAAATAATGATCAGCACCAGCAGCACGTCGATCATTGGAGTCACGTTGATTTCAGCCGAGATCTTCCCCTGGCTTCCCAGTGACATTGACATTGTGTTTTCTCCCAACCGCGCGCGCTGGAAGAATGGACACTACAGAACGGAAGAATGTTCCACGGGCGGGACGGCTGTGGCGGTAAGGCTTGCTCGCGCCACTTCGCCGACGATCAGAACAGCAGGAGCAGGTACGTCTGTCACGGATTGGAGACTCCCCAGTGTTGCAGTGCGTACCTGCTCCGTCTTGCGCCCCGCATGAGAGACCACCGCGCATGGCGTCTCCGGGAGCAAACCAATATCCATCAGGTCCTGCGCGCTCCGGCCGTAGTTGGGACCCGGCATATAAACCGCGAAGGTCGCGTTCTCAGGATCAACAGCCGGCAAGGCGAGCGGCGCATTGCCGCACCTGTGGGCTGTGAGCAGCACCAGGGCCGACGCTGCGCGGCGGTCGGTAAGCGTAATACTTGCGCTGGCTGCAGCTGCAGCAGCTGCCGTGATCCCAGGAACAATCTCGAAGGGAATCTCGGCTGCGCGCAGTGCGTCCAATTCTTCTCCCAATCGGCCAAAGACCGCGGGATCGCCGGACTTCAACCGCACCACGCGCTTTCCATCGCGAGCGTGCTCGACCATTAGGGCATTGATCGCGGTCTGGCTGTTGCCGTGACGTCCGCAGCGCTTCCCTACGTTCACCACGTGCACGCCTCGCGGCACAAGATCGAGGATCTCTTGCGAGACCAGGTCATCGTGCAGCACGACTTCGCCAATGCGCAGCACGGACGCCGCGCGCAGCGTGAGCAGATCAGCCGCGCCCGGTCCGGCCCCGACAATGTAGACCTTGCCAGCCATGTCTTATGCGGTCTTGCGCTTCGGCGCTTGGTCCTCTTCAATCCACTCTTCAATGAACGTGACCAGGCTCGCGACCAGCTTGTCGCCGTTCCCGATCATGCTCAGGCCATCGCGCTGGTGCTCTTTCAGCACTTCCTTCAGCCTTGCGGTCAGTTCTGCACGTGTCGATTCCTGCATAACTACCTCCTTGTTCCTGTTGAGACGTTGGATGCCCTCGGAGGCCTCAGCAACGTTAATAAATGAAGAAGCTCTTTGCGTCTTTGCGTTGGCGGCAGCAGGCTGCGCAGGTCGGAGCGCATGCGTCCCAGCCACGACGTCCAGGGTCCATACTCGGGACCAAACTGCTCTTCCAATTCTTTGCGGACATTCTGCGAAAGCAGTGGGCTGTTACCGCCGGTTGAGATGGCGATCTGGAACTCTCCGCGGCTCACCACCGCCGGCGCGTAAAAATCACAGAAGCCGGGATCGTCCACCGCATTGCAGAGTGCGCCCGCACTTTTCGCTTCCTGGTAGACCGCGCGATTGACCGACTCCGAGTCCGCGCAGGAGATCACCAGAAAATAGCCTTTCGCCATGCCTGGGCGATATTCCCCGGCCATGTGGTGCACTAACCCTTTTTCCACCCAGCGCGCGATTCGCGGCGTGACTTGTGGCGCAATCACCGTGACATCGGTCGCCGAACGGAGCACGGCTTCAATCTTCTGCTCGGCCACTGCGCCGCCGCCGACGATCAGCACCTTCAGCCCCTCGAGTTTCAGAAAGATGGGGTATAGCGACATGGCGTCAGGCCTCTACTCCGCGTGGCGGTCTTCCGGGCGAAGGATCGCGCTCCACCGCAGCGATTGTTTCGCCGGCCAGGAAAGATCGCAGATCGTTTTCCGAGTGCCGCGCAAAGAACCGGCGCAGATTTTCGCCGGAGTCGCGTTGCGCAGAGTAGCTCGCGAGCAGGCGCTCAATCGCCTCCGGAACCTCGTCGGCCACGCAGCGGTAGCCAACGGGCCGGCCAAAACCGGCGTGTTCGCCTACGTTTCCGCCCAGGCAGAAGTAGTAGGCGTCTTTAAGTTCGCCGCCGACTTTGATTTTTTTGCCTTCGAGGCCAATATCGGCAAGCCGGTGCTGACCACAGCTGTTCGGGCATCCCGTCACGTTCAGCTTGACCTGTTGCTCGAATCCGGGCAGCCGCTCTTCCAGTTCTTCCACCAGCCAGCGCGTAAACGCTTTGGTTTCCGTGATGGCCAGTTTGCAAAACTCTGAGCCGGTGCAGGCGACGGCGCCGCGCCAGAAGGTTGAAGCGGCAACGTGCAGTCCCGCACTCTCCAGCCCTTGGGCGACAGCGTCCACTTTTTCGCGAGGCACGTTCACGATCACCAGGTTTTGCGTGTTGGTGGTGCGCACTTCGCCCGTGCCGTGGACCTCCGCCAGCACCGCGGCTGCGCGCATCTGCTCGGGTGTGATTCTGCCGCGCAATACCGATGCGCCAATATAGAAAAGCCCTGGTTGCTTTTGTGCATGCACGCCAACATGGTCGCGATAAATATCAGAAGGCACCTTTTCCGGTACGCCTGGGTCAAGCTTGTAGCCCAGGCGGCTTTCCACTTCGCTGAGAAAACTTTCTGCTGTCCAGCCATGGCGCAGAAAAAGGAATTTCAAGCGTGCGTGTTCGCGGCTCTCGCGTAGCTCGCTCGCCGCGCGGAATATCTCACTCACCGCTTTGGTGACGGGAAGCACCTGCTCCCAGCGTACGAAAGCGTTCAGCCGTACGGCCAGGTGCGGCTCGGTGGAGAGTCCGCCGCCCACGCGGATGGAAAACCCGGCTTCCTTGCCACCGTTACTCTCGCGTACCGCGGGCGTGAAGGCAAGATCATTGATCTCGGGATACGAGCACCAGTCATGACATCCACTGATGCTGATCTTGTATTTGCGCGGTAGATTGTAGAAGTCAGGATTTCCGGCGAGCATCTCAGTGGCGGCAAGAACCAGCGGCGAAGCGTCCACCAACTCGCTTGCCGACACCCCAGCCAGCGGACACCCGGTGATGTTTCGGGTCACGTCGCCGCATGTGGCAAGCGAAGTAAGACCGCACTCAAAGAGCTCCTCCAGCACATTGGGAAGGTCCTGAATGGTGATCCAATGCAATTGAATGTTCTGCCGGACAGTGATGTCGGCGATGCTGCGCGCGTATTTTTCCGCTATGGACGCGATCGAATGAAGCTGGCTTGAACGCAGAAACCCATTCGAGAGCCTGATCCGGATCATGAAATATTGCGTGGCTTTGCCCTCGCCGCCGCTGCCGCCGGTCACGCCCGCGCCGTCCCCTTGCGTGTAGACGCCCCACCACTTGAAGTAGGTCTTGAGCCAGTCCTCAGGAATGGAGCCGTGTCCGTGCCGCGCGAAGGCGCGTATCTCCTCGAGACACTCCCACGGGTTCTTCTCGCGCTTGAGCCGCTCCGCCTTCTGCGCTTTGGTTTCTTTGATCGCCGGTAATGCTGTTTCTGTGCTCATGTCCGCTCGCTGGTGAATATGCAGCTAAAAAGCAAAAGGCCCATCGCTATCTCTGACGATGGGCCTGATTCCTAAAATTGCGCTTAAGCTTTAGGTGGCCGCCAGAGACACGCGTAGTACTTGGCAACAACAAGTACACATGTCTTGGCGGATAATTCGCATAAAGTTAAGGTTAAACCCTAAATCCCGGCGGATGGCCTGTCAAGCTTAGAGACCTGATCCTGCCGCTGGTTAGTTGATTCACAAATAGTGCCTGGGATTCATGAAATTTTGCTCTGGGCTGGGGTGGCTGAGCAGTTCCGGCGTCAGCGTGAGCATGCCTGGGTACCAAAGTGTTATTGACAGTCAGAATCACTGCCTCTATAGTGCTGGGTTATGAGCTGTCGCCAGACCGTCGTCGCGATTACCGGGAGCATGTGCATAACAGGCACAAGCACGCGCACGCGACATCCTGGCGAGTCGGCATAAAGATCTGAAATCAAAGAAAGACCAAAGCCCACTCGCAAAGCCGAGTGGGTTTCGTGTTTTAGGGACATAACAAACAAGAATTGGACAAAGATGAGTCATTCGCAAACAAACAAGCAACACGGATGGCAGGTCACCGTACCGGCCACGTCCGCCAATCTGGGGCCGGCTTTTGATTGCGGAGGCCTTGCGCTGCAACTCTATCTCCGAGTCTCGTTTGTGCCGGACGAAACGGGAAAGCTGACTCTAAAATTTAAAGGTAAGACGCCACCGGGCTTTCCTCTCGACAACTCGAACCTGATACTCACGTCCCTTCGCACAGCAACCACTCTTTTTGGCGGCCAGGAACCTTCGGGATATCTGGCGATCGACAGCGAAATCCCGATCGGGGTCGGGCTGGGCAGCAGCGCAGCCGCCGTAATTGCCGGACTGCTGTTGGGCGCGAAACATTCCGGTCAAGAAATTGCGACTGAACCAGTCCTGCGCTGCGCACAGGAGTTGGAAGGCCATGTTGACAATGCTGCCGCTGCTCTTCTGGGCGGCCTGGTGTTTGCGCTGAGCAACAACACCGAGCGCCTGGTCGCGCTGAAGACCAACTTTCCTGAAGACATCAGACTAGTGGCGGTCAGCCCGTCGATCGTCGTACCCACCCACCAGGCCCGGCGAGTGCTTCCTGCTTCGTATGAGCGCGCCGATGTGCTGCATACTCTGCAACGGACCGCGCTTCTTGCGGCTACCTGCTTCTCGGGAAAATTCGACCTGTTCCCGGAGCTCTTCCATGACAAGTTACACCAGCCCTACCGGCAGAAGCTTGTCCCGGGAATCGAGCGCGCGTTGCGCGTGCGCCACGATGGGCTTCTGGGAGTTGCCATCAGCGGTTCGGGATCGTCGGTCATTGCGTTTGTCCGCAGCCACGAATCTGAGATCGCGCGCGCCCTGCAAGGAATCTTTGCCGATGAGGGCGTCGAGACACTGGTGCGAATTACCGGCGCCGA
>WNFF01002828.1_pt1 | contig 28063 bp, 26 predicted proteins | sample 5400441 | NCBI WGS metagenome assembly WNFF01 (sample SAMN13153345, study PRJNA577476) | soil metagenome | isolation source: 120 cm saprolite under Douglas fir tree site 2 hole 3 replicate 1 | place: USA:California | collected 2015-04-18
GGCTCAGTGAAGCAGCACGCGGACATCGTGCTGTCGGTGTTTCGCGAGGAGATGTACCGCCCGGGTGGCGGCGTAGAGGGTGCCACGGAATTATTGATCTCGAAGAACCGCAACGGGCCGACGGGATTCATCGACCTCTACTTCTACCGACGGTGGATGCGGTTCGAGGACATGCTGGATCCGGACCGCTGAGCTTTCAGTGCGCCGCCCACGGCGGACTCACCACCGGTAGACGCGGCGCGTTGCCGGCGGAGCGCGCCAGCGATCCCTCCTCGAACAACACGCCCGACGGCACGACGTACGACGCGGCATACCCGCCACCAAAGGCCGGTCCGAAGGACAGGGAGCGCCGGCCGATAAATGGGAGCGTGTACGCGGTGCGCGTCTTGGCAACCGCCACGATGTCCTTGAACGCGGCGGCGTTGATACCCGACACCTCAGCGTTTCGAATGAGCTCCTCGTGACCGTCGGGGAAGACTTTGAACGCCAGCGTTGCCCCGAGCGTCGGTGAGCCGGATGCCGACCCGCGCATCGCCGCAATCAGCGCCAAGGGATTGTCGAACGACGCGAGGCCGGGGTTGGCGACCCGCCGCACTACGATTCCATAGGCGTTGCCGCGTTCGGCCGCGAGCTGCAGCAGGCGCCGCCGCAGGTCCTGATCGCTCAGACCGCTGTCCGCCGTCACAAACAGATTGGTGACCACCGGACCGTTCCCCAAACGGTTTCCGCTGCTGTGGAGAATGCCGCGGACCGGCACGCGCATCGTCAGGAGGGTCTTCAGCACCCCGTGATCCACCACTCGCGTCTCGCGGGCGGCGACGCCGTCGTCGTCCACTCGATAGCCGCCGAGGAAGAACCCGCCAAAACTCGTGACGGTAGGGTTGTCGGTAGCGCTCAAGAACCGCGGCAGCGCGCGTCCGCCTACCTGTACGCGCGTAGGATCCTCGGCTCGCGCCATCAGCGCGTCGAACATCGGATTGTCAGAGAGTGGGCGCCGCGTGCCGATGAGGGTGGGCGCGAAGACCTGGTTGAACACCTCGACCGCGGCTTGCCCTTCGAACAAGATAGGCCCGCTGTAGGCGTCCCCCGGCGTCGCCGTCCGCAGGCGCCCCAGGCGCGCCCCGAGCTCCCGCACGCTGTCGGCCAGCGCCGTCGGCGCGGGAAGGTCATTCGGCGTACCGCCGTACAACACGAAGGCATCAGCGAGCGGCGCGCCGTCGCTCGCTTGGGTTTCCGCCTGGGCCTGGACGGTGACCGTCGGCGCGCTCCGCGTGAACGTGGTGCCCTCGCTGTTCACATAGCGTGTCACTTGGACCGCCGCCGAACACTCGACACCCGAGGCGTAGATGTCCGGCGCGTTCCGCAGCACCGCCGAGAGGTCGCGGGCCAACGACTCGGCCGCGGCGCGGGACCACGGGCGCGCGGTTGCCGTATCGATGATCGCGACCACGCTTTCTCGCGTGAAATCCGGGAGGGAATCGACGTGAGCCTGGCCCAGCACCGCCGCGCGCTTCTGTGTCAGCTGCTGCACGGCCCGTTTGTACGCGCCATCGGTGGCGAGCCACAACTGGCGCCGCACTTCGCGGTAGTTGTCGTCCAGCGGCAATTCCGACTCGCCGCGGAACCCACGCAGGCCGAAAGCGAACGCGCCGCCGCCTGATGCGCCGAAGAAGTTGGAGTTGTCGAAGGCGTAGTCCCCCACGCGCAGTTCCACGGTGAGTCGCCGGTGGGCCCGCTCGTCGCTGCGCACCAAGCCGCCGCGTGTGGCCGCGACGCTCAGCGCATGGCTCTCATCCACGCGGTAAGCGATGAAGTACGGCCCCGGCAGGGTGTCCAGGCGCAACTGTTGCATCGATCGCGCCAGCTCGTCACGCATCGCCCGCATCAACACGTCGTCGCGCGCCGGACTCTGAGCAGCCAGCCCTACCAGCGACAACGCCGCGCCGGCCAGCAGCCGGCGCACCCCGCGCGCCGTCATCGTGGCCGATCCGGCGGCGGCGGCAGGATCGGCCGCCGCTCGTCCGACTTGACCTTGCGCTGAATCTCAACCTGCGCCACCAGGAGGTCGGGCGACACCGCAGACACAGGGACGAATCCCGATTCCGCGCCGCACATGCCGTTAAAGACCGCAGGGCGATCGTCGCCAACCACGATCTTGCTGAACGCGGTGAGAGGCGTGCCGATGAAGTCGACGCCCCGCACCAGCTCCTGGCGGCCGTCGGGGAAAACGCGATACACCATCACGGGGAGCACGTTGAACGCGTTCGGCGTACCGCGGGCCGTGATCGTGAACCCCCCTTCGATGTCGTCGAAGAACAGGCCGAACGGCTTGTGCTCGCTCTTGATGCGATCGATCAGCATCTGCGTGAGCTCGGCGCGCGAGCGCGGCTGCGTCGCTTCAACGATCAGGTTGGACTGTCGCGCGACCGGCATGAACCCCACCTCGCGGCGGCCGTGTCCGTTGGAGTGCGCGAACCCCTCGATGGGCGAGCGCGACATCAGGTAGCTTTTGAAGACCCCGTCGTCCACAACGGTCACGCGCTGCGCCCGGACACCCTCGTCGTCATAGCGGTAGTAGCCCGCCAGTTCGGTCGCACCGAGCTGCCGCAGCGTCGGATCGAAGACCACCGAGAAGCCGTGCGGCAGGATCAACTGGTTCACCTTGTGCTTGAACGTTTGGCCTTCGTCACCGCGCTTTTCGCGATGTCCCTCGATCCGGTGGCCGAACACCTCGTGGAAAAACACGGCGCTGGCGCGCCCGGACAGGATCGCGGGACCCGTGTACGGATCGATGACCGGCGCATGTTGCAGCGCGTGCAGATCGACGATCATCTTGTCTACCGCCCGCAGCACCACGGTGTCACTCGGCAGACCGGCGGGCGTCAGGGCGTAGAAGGATTCGTAGCGCGGCAACTCCATCCCGTCGTCCGCTTTAGAGTAGGCCGACAGGAACAGCCGGTACATCGGCTGCGAGGTCTGGATCACGCTGCCATCGCTGTTCACGTACCAGCGCGTTTCGACTGCGGCGACCAGCTCGGCACGGGCGTCGTAGATGTCGTCGTACTTCGCGAACGGCGCCGTGTACCGCCGGATCCTGTCCTCCCACGCTGCCCGGTCGATCACGAGCGCCACCCGCGCCTCGGCGTAATGCTCCGCGGGCTCCGCAGAGAAGTCGGGGGACGAGTCGTCCGGCTGCACCTGGACCTCGGCGCCCGCGCGGACGCGAGCGAGCTGCTGAACGGCACGCCGGTAGTGGGCGTCGGTGGCATACCAGAGTGCGGCGCGGATCGCGGCCGAGTCGTCGTCGAGCGGCACTTCCGTGAAACGATCGCCGAAGTCGAACGCCTCCTCGAAACCGGCGAAGCCACCCGCGGCCTGGTGGGTATTGTCGAACCGGCGGTCGCCCACGCGGAGCTCGACGTCGAGATGACGCGTGCGCGTCTCCCCGCTTTCGGTGATCGCACCGAACGATCCGACCACGGTCGTGGCTTGCAGCTCGGTGACGTCGTAAGAGATGAAGTACGGCGGCGTGGGCTGCGTGCGCAGCTGCGCCATGGAGCGCGCCAATTCGGTGGACATCGCCTGCAGGACCGGCGAGGGATCGGCCGGCCGCGGCGCCGCCGCGACCGCAAGCACGAGGCAGCATCCGAACGCCTGACCGTAGAGCTTCCGCGGGGTTGCCATGATCATTCGACCGTGTGGTCCGATGACAGGAAGCTGGAGGGAGATTGTGTGCAGCGTAAGACCGGCCTACTTCACCGTATCCCCCACCACTTGGGCCCCGATCAGGTTGTAGGTGGTGCCGCGCGCGCCGACGGTGGGATGCAGGGTGATCCACAGTGGCCGCCTTCCCTGCTCCGCGTAGATCGTGACGCCGCCGTCGGGCAGCTTGGCATCGCTCTTCAGCTCCCAGCCGTTCAACCGCAGCGCCTGGTGATACCACAGAGCCACCGCCGCAAGCGACGCGGGGCTGGAGAGCTCCACCTCGGCGGCATCGGCGCCAGACGCGACGTTCACCACCTGCGAACCGGGGAAGACCAGCACGCCCTGCAGCACGCGCACCGCCATCGCGCGCGACTCGGCTTCGTGGCGGCGCTCGCAGCCGGCAACGGTGACGGCCATTAGGAGACAGACAATGAATGGACGGGGCATGGGCGAACATCCTACCGGTGGCGGGCGGGTACCGTCAAGTTGTAAGTTGCCGTTATGGCTGGCCACAGCAAATGGAAGCAGATCAAGCGGAAGAAGGCCGTCACGGACGCCAAACGCGGCGCCGCCTTCACCAAGGTGATCCGCGAAATCACCATCGCCGCCAAGCAGGGCGGCGGTGACCCCAACGGCAATCCGCGTCTCCGCACCGCCATCGATGCGGCTAAAGCAGAGAACATGCCGGCGGATAACATCGACCGCGCCGTCAAAAAAGGTACCGGCGAGCTCGAGGGCGTGCAGTACGAGGAAGTGATGTATGAAGGGTACGGCCCCGGCGGCGCGGCGATTCTAATCGAAACGACCACCGACAACGTCAACCGCACCGTGGCCGAAATCCGGCACGCCTTCCAGCGCGCCGGCGGCAACCTCGGCTCTGCCAATTCGGTGTCGTGGATGTTCGACCGCAAAGGCCAGATCACCGTCGACGCCACCCGGGCCACCGAGGACGCGACGCTCGAAGCCGCGCTCGACGCCGGCGCCGAGGATATGACGCGCGACGGCGATCAGTTCATCGTCACCGCGCCCGTCAACCGGCTGCACGCCGTCGCCGATCAGCTGCGCGCCACGAAGCTGCCGGTGCAGAGCGCCGAGATCGCGCTTCTCCCCAAGAGCACCGTGAAGGTCGAGGGCGCGGACGCCAAACGGCTGCTCAACCTGCTCGAGGCGCTGGAGGAGATGGACGACGTGGCCAGGGTCCACTCCAACTTCGACATCGACGCCGACGCGCTGGCGGCGGTGGCCCAATGACGTGCCCGCCGTAAGGATTCTCGGCGTCGACCCGGGGACGTCGGTCACCGGATACGGCGTGATCGAAGCCGGGAACGGGGCGGGGTTCGGCCGCCTGATCGAATGCGGCGTGATCCGCTTCTCCCGCTCGAGCTCCCTGCCCCATCGCCTGCAAGAATTACACGAAGGCATCGCCGCATTGATCAAGCGCCACTCACCCACCGCACTCGCGCTCGAAGACGCCTTCTACCAGAAGAATGTGCGCACCACGCTCGTGCTGGGACACGCCCGCGGCGTGGTGCTGCTCGCCGCGCAGCAGGCCGCGCTGATCATCGCCGAATACTCACCCGCGACCATCAAGAAGACCGTCACCGGCACCGGTGCCGCGCCCAAGGCGCAGGTCGGAGCCATGGTCGCTCACCTGTTGCGTCTGACGAAGGCGCCCGAGCCGTCCGACGCGGCCGACGGCGTGGCCGTGGCGCTCACCTACATGATGCGCGCATGATCGCCTCGGTGACGGGACGTCTCGCCGCGAAGGCCGCCACGGGCGTCGTGATCGAGACGTCGGGCGGCGTGGGATACAGCCTGATCGTGCCGCTGGGCGTGCTGGAGCGCTTGCCCGCGGTCGGCGAAGCCGTGACGCTCGCGACCGAGCTGGTGGTGCGTGAGGACGGCTGGTCGCTCTATGGCTTCTCGGACGACGTGGAGCGCCGTTTTTTCCAGCGGCTCACCAGCGTGTCCGGCGTGGGACCGAAGCTCGCCGTCGCGCTGCTGTCGGCGCTGGGTGTGGAGCGCGGCGCCAAGGCCATCGTCGCGCGCAACGTGGCCCTGCTCGCCTCGGTCTCGGGCATCGGCAAGAAAACGGCCGAGCGGCTCGCGCTTGAACTCGGGGACAAGCTCGGCGACTTTGTGGGCGGGCCGGCGGCCGCGCTGAGCGGCGCCGCCGAGACGGCGCTCAAGGCGCTGGAGCGGCTGGGGTATGCGACCGCGGAGGCCGACCGCGCGTTGCGGCACGCGCTGGCGGGCGATGGCGGCGGCGACAGCGAGACGCTGGTGCGCCGCGCCCTGCACCTCCTCACGAACGGATGATCATGCCACAAACCGCCGAGTGGATCTGCACACGCTGCGGGTCGACCAATCGCAAGCTCGTGCCCGACGGCGCCGTCCGCACGACGGATGAGTGCATCACCTGCCACGCCAAGCACGAGCTGACCCCGGAAGCTCGGCCGGTGCGGTGGCGCGCCGTGCCCGCGCGGTGAGCCGCACGGAAGTCACCACCCCCGAAGCGCTGCCCGAGGAGCGGCTCACCGACGCGGCGTTGCGCCCCTCGCGCCTCGCGGAGTTCGTGGGCCAGGCCAAGGTCAAAGAATCCCTGCAAATTGCGATCGACGCCGCCAAGCAGCGTCGCGAGCCGCTCGATCACACGCTCTTCTTCGGACCGCCCGGCCTCGGCAAGACGACGTTGGCGCTGCTCATGGCGCACGAGATGGGCGTGAACATCCGCACCACCTCGGGCCCGGTGCTGGAGCGCGCTGGCGACCTGGTCGGGTTGCTCACGGGGCTCACGCCGGGTGACATCCTGTTCATCGACGAGATCCACCGGCTGCGGCCGGCCCTGGAGGAGTTCCTGTACCCGGCGATGGAAGAATTCCGCGTCGATGTGCGCATCGCCGACGGGCCGCATGCGCAGACCATCCCGATGACGCTGGAGCGCTTCACGCTGATCGGCGCCACCACGCGCTTCGGCCTGTTGACGCCGCCGATGCGGGCGCGCTTCGGGCTGGTCGAGCGCCTGCACTACTACCCGCCCGACGACCTGGTGCAGATCGTGTCCCGCTCCGCGGGCATCCTCAATGTGCCGGCCGACGCGGCGGGCATCGCCGAGATCGCGCGGCGGAGCCGCGGCACGCCGCGCGTCGCCAATCGGCTGCTCAAGCGGGTGCGCGATTACGCGCAGGTGCGCGCCGCCGGCAAGATCACGGGGCCCGTGGCGACTGACGCGCTGGCCCGGCTCGACGTGGACAAGTTCGGGCTCGACGACATGGACGCGCGCATCCTCCGCGCCATCATCGAGCAGTTCGCGGGCGGGCCCGTTGGCCTCCAGACCATTGGGGCGGCAGTCGGGGAAGACCCGGGCACCCTGGAAGAGGTGTACGAGCCGTTCCTCATGCAGCAGGGCTTCCTGTCGCGCACGCCGCGCGGCCGCGTCGCGACCCCGGCGGCGTACCGGCATTTCGGTTTTCCGCCGCCCGCGGGCGCCGCGCAGCTCACTCTGCCGTCGGATCCGGCTTCACCGTAAAGCTCTGCGTGTAGCTCCGGCCGTTCACCGTCAGCTTCGCGGTGAACGTCCCGATCAACGGGGTTCCCCGGCGGCCGAACCCGCCCCCACCACCCGGGCCCCGCGGCACCGGCGCCATCGGCAACCACACCACCCGGTGCATTCCTGCCGCGCCCGAGAACGGCTCCGGCACCGGACGCCACAACGGTGACACGTTGGGAATGCCGTTGCCGCGGCGGCCGGTGGCGGGCTCCGCTGTCGCCTCGGTGGAGAATACGTGCACGCTCGCGCCGCTCGCATCCAGGATCTCGAGCGTGACGGGCCCCGTCGCCGCCGTCTTGAGGTAGTAGTCAATCACCGCCCCCGCGGGTGGATTCTCTGCCTGCGGCTCGTCCTTCTGCAGCGGCGTGCCGTTTTCGTCGCCCTGAATCACGTTGATGGCGTCGGCGGGCTTGAACAGCACCGCGTCCGCCGCGATCACGGCGTCCGTGATCTGGCGCAGCGGGCTGATGTCGTCGATCACCCAGAAACCGCGCCCGTGCGTCGCGACGATCAGGTCGTTGCGATAGACGGCGAAGTCGCGCACCGACGTCGCCGGCAGGTTGAGCTGCAGCGGCTGCCAGTGCTCGCCGTCGTCGAAGGAGATGAACGCGCCGCGCTCCGTGCCGGCGAACAGCAGGCCCTTGCGAGCTGGATCTTCCTTCACGACGTGGACGTAGACGCCCGCGGGCAGGCCCGCCGTGATCGCCTGCCAGGTCCTGCCCTGGTCCCGGGTGCGGTAGATGTAGGGCTCGAAATCCTGCAATTGATGGCGGTCGACGCTCGCGTATGCCGCATGCGCATCGAAATGCGACGCCTCGATCATCGTCACCCGGCTCCACGCCGTGAGCGCCGGCGGTGTGACGTTCTGCCAGGTCTTGCCGTCGTCGGTCGTAAGCTGAATGACGCCGTCGTCGCTCCCGGTCCACACCACGGGCGCCGCGAGCGGCGACGGCGCGATGGTGTAGATCACGCCGCGCTTGCCGTTGCGATCGAGCGCCGCCGCCGCCGTCGCGTCGAGGTTCGCGGGGACGCCCGCGTCGGCTCGGGTGAGGTCGCCGCTGATCTGGGACCACGTCTGGGCGCCGTCGACGGTCTTGAAGAGGTATTGGTTCCCGAAATACAGCGCGCGCGGATCCGCGAGGGACAGCACCAGCGGCTCGGTCCAATCGCCGCGCGCCGTCTCCCCCGCCGGCATCTTCGGCGCCGTGGTGCCGGAGACGGGCCGGTTGCGCTCGAGATCGTAGCGCGTGCCGTTGCCGCCGTACACGATGCCCGGATGGAGCGGGTCACCCGCCGTGTAGCCGCTCTCGCCGCCCGCGCCGATCGGCTCCCAATCGCGCTCGGAGATCTCGCCGAACTTGCCCCGCGAGCGCACCGCCACCGCGCCGGAGTCCTGCTGCGCCCCGGTCACCCAGTAGGGATCGCGCGGATCGACCGATACGTGATAGAGCTGCGCCGTGGGCTGGTTGAGCCACGAGCTCCACGTCACGTTGCGCGGGTCGAGGGTGCGGGCGTTGCGCGTGATGATGGCGCCCTGGTCGCTCGCCACGATCATCGTGTCGGGATCGTCGGCCGAGACCCACGGCTGATGGTAGTCGTCCCCGCCCGGCGACCCCCGCAGCACGACCCACGTCTTGCCGCCGTCCAGCGTGCGGTTCACCGCCACGTTCGGCACGTAGACGATGTCGGGATTCTTCGGATCGACGGTGAGCTTCTCGAAGTACCAGCCGCGGCCCCACAGCGCCAGGTCGGACGACGTGCGCGTCCACGTGGTCCCGCCGTCGTCGGAGCGGAAGAACCCGCCCTGCATCGGCACCGGCGGCGCGCCGCGCCCGGGGCCGCCGGCCGGCGGCGCCGCGGCCGGTTGGGCGCCCGGCTCGGGCACGAGACAATCCACCACCGCGTACACGCGCTGGGGATTGCTCGGCGCGATCGCGACGCCGCAACGGCCGATGCCGTCCGCGGGCAGACCGGCCGTGAGCTGCTTCCACGTATCGCCGCCGTCGCTGGACTTGTAGATCCCGCCGCCGGGGCCGTTGGTCGGCGCGTAGGTGAACCACGGCGGCCGCCGCGTATTCCAGAGGCACGCGAACACGACGCGCGGATTGCCGGGATCGATCGCCACGTCCACCGCGCCGACGTCGGCATTGTGAAACAGCACCTTCTGCCAGGTCTTGCCGCCGTCTTTCGAGCGATACACCCCGCGTTCGGCGTTCGCGGCGTACAGCTGGCCGATCGCCGCCACGAAGAGCACGTCGGGGTTCTGGGGATCGACCGCGATCTTCCCGATGTGCTGCGTCGCGTCGAGGCCCAGATGCGTCCAGGTCTTCCCCGCGTCGTTGGAGCGATAGACGCCGTTGCCGAACCCGACCGAGTCGCGCAGCGTGGATTCGCCGCTACCCACGTAGACGACGTCCGGCGCTGATGGCGCCACGGCAATGGCGCCGATCGATGGGACGGGTTGGGAGTCGAAGATGGGATCCCACGTGCGCCCGCCGTCGATCGTCTTCCAGACGCCGCCGTTCACCGCGCCGAAGTAGAACTCGTTGGCCCGCCCCGGCGCGCCCGCCGCGGCCGCCACCCGCCCGCCGCGGAACGGACCGAGCATCCGCCACGTGAGACCGGAGTAGAGCGCGCTGGGTGGCTGGGCGGTGAGACCCGGAAAGAACGCGTCGGTGGAGGGGCGGAAGGCGCTGGGCGGCAGCTTGAGCCATGGGACGACGAGCGCCGCGGCGCCCGCCTGGCCGGCGATAACGAGGAAATCGCGACGGGGGATGTCGGTGCCTCGAGGTGCCACGGTCGGCTCCGGTGTGCGTGGGGTGAAGGTGCCGCGTTAATTTAGCTGCACTCGTGCTCCAGACCAGCGACTTCGACTACCCGCTTCCCGCCGCGCTCATCGCCCAGGAGCCGCTCGCCGATCGTGCCGCGAGCCGCCTGCTGGTGCTCGAACGGGCGAGCGGCCGCCTCTCGCACCACCATTTCCCGGACCTCCTCGAGCTGATCGCGCCGGAAGATGTGCTGGTGGTGAACGTTTCGCGCGTGATCCCCGCGCGCCTGCTCGGCACGCGGGAAGGCGGCCAACCCGCCGAGCTGCTGCTGGTGCGCGAGGTCCAAGACGGCTCGTGGTTGGCGTTAGCTCATCCCGGCGGCAAGCTCAAGCCGGGCCGGCGCGTGCGCTTCGGCCTCGACAGCGTCGCGGAAATCGAGGAAGTCCTGGGCGGCGGATGGCGACGCGTGCGGTTCGTGGGCGAGCTCGGTGCCCGCGCCACGCTCGCCCAGTACGGTGCCGTGCCGCTGCCGCCCTACATTCGGCGCGCGCCCACGCCCGCCGACACCGAGCGCTACCAAACGGTGTACGCCAAGGACGACGGCAGCGTGGCCGCGCCGACCGCGGGCCTGCACTTCACGCCGGCGTTGCTCGACGCTATAAGAAGGAAGGGGACAGCCGTGGCGGAGCTGCACCTGCACGTGGGGCCCGGCACATTCAAGCCGGTGGAGGACGACGACCTCACGCGCCACCAGATGCACGCCGAAGCGTACGCCGTGAGCGATTCCGCCGTGGAGACGATCAACGCGCGGCGGGCGGCGGGCGGGAAGGTCTGGGCGGTCGGAACCACGACGGTGCGCACGCTCGAAACCGTGACGGACGACGCCGGACGCCTGCACGCGCGCGCGGGCGATACCGCCGTGTTCATTCACCCCCCGTATCACTTCAAAGGGGTGGATCGTCTGGTGACGAACTTCCACTTACCACGCTCGACCCTGCTGATGCTGGTGTGCGCGTTTGGGGGTTACGAGCAGGTGATGGCCGGGTATGCGGCAGCGGTGCGCGCGAATTACCGGTTCTACAGTTATGGGGATGCGATGGCGGTGGTGTAGTGTTCGAATTCACTCTGCAAGGAACCTCCGGCGCCGCGCGCGCCGGCACCCTCACCCTGCCCCACGGCTCGGTCGAGACACCCTGCTTCATGCCGGTCGGCACGCAGGGCACCGTGCGCGCGCTCTCGCCCGGCGACTTGAAAGCGGTGGGCGCGCAGATCGTCCTCGCCAACACCTACCACCTGCACGTACGCCCGGGCGAGGATGTCGTCACGAAGCTCGGGAGCCTGCACCGCTTCATGGCGTGGGACCGGCCGCTGCTCACCGACTCCGGCGGCTTCCAGGTGTTCTCGCTGGCGTCGTTCCGGCGCGTCGACGACGACGGCGTCGAGTTCACCAGCCACGTCGACGGCGCCAAGCGCTACCTCACCCCCGAGCGCGCCACCGAAATTCAGTGGACCCTGGGCGCCGACATCGCCATGGCGTTCGACCACGTCGCCCCCGGCGCGGCGGACGAGGCAACCTCGCGGGACGCGCTCGGGAGAACGCTGCGCTGGTTAGAACGGTGCGCGAAACGACACAGCGAGGTTAGTCGCTTAGAGGGTCAGTCGCTGAGTAACAACCGCCTAAGCGACCAACCGCCTAACCGTCAGACCCTATGGCCCATCCTCCAAGGCGGCATCCATCCCGCCCTGCGCCTTGAAGGCTTGCAGCGCATCATCGATCTCGGCACCTGGACCGGACTCGCCGTTGGCGGCTTGTCGGTGGGCGAACCCAAGCCGCTGATGTACCAGATCCTTGAGACATTGGAGCCCGCGCTGCCCCGGGCGTTGCCCCGTTATCTTATGGGCGTGGGGTTCCCCGAGGACCTCGTGGCGGCGGTGGAGCGTGGCGTGGACCTGTTCGACTGCGTGGCGCCCACGCGCAACGGCCGCAACGGCTCGGCCTACACGCCCGGCGGTCCGGTGAACATCCGCAACGCGGGGTTCCGCGAAGATGCGGGGCCGCTCGACCCCGCGTGCGATTGCGAGACGTGCCGGGAGTACAGCCGCGGGTATTTGCGGCACTTGTTCACGGCCGACGAGTTGCTGGGGCTGCGGTTGTTGTCGTTGCACAACGTACGGTTCCTGATCCGGCTGGCCAGCGACATGCGCGCGGCCATCCGGACGAACGATTTCCCGCGGTGGGCCGCCGACTGGCGGCGCCGCTACACCAGAACGGACGCCACTTGACCATGCCCGCTTCGCTTTGGCTCGCGCTGCAACAGCCCGCCACCCCCGCTCCCAAGGGTGGCACCCCCGTGTGGTGGTGGCCCGTCGAGATCGGGCTCATCATCGCCATCTTTTATTTCGTGATGATCCGGCCCCAGCGCCGCCAACAGGAAGCGCAGCGCCAGCTGCTCTCCTCGGTGCAGAAGGGTGATCAGGTCGTCACGGCGAGCGGCATCGTGGGCGAGGTCGTGTACTTGAAGGACGATCAAGTCACGATCCGTTCGGGCGAGTCGAAGTTCGTGGTGCTGAAGACCGCCATCGCGCAGATCACCAACCGCGCCGCCGCCGAGGCCAAGACGTCGTGACGGTCCACGTGCTCCACCTGCTCGGCTCCCCGGTGCTCCGCCAGAAGGCGGGGCCCGTGGCGCGGGTGGACGACGAGATCCGCCGCTTCGTGGACGATCTCTTTGAGACCATGCGCGCCGCCAAGGGCGTGGGGCTCGCGGCCAACCAGGTGGGCATCGCGCAGCGGGTCGCCGTGGTGGATGTCGGTGAGGATCACCCGCCGCCGCTCGTGTTGATTAATCCGCGCATCCTCGAGCGGTCCGACGACTTGGAAACGGCCGAAGAAGGCTGCCTCTCGATTCCCGAGATCTTCGGCGATGTCGAGCGGCCGCTGCGCGTCGTGGTAGAAGCGCTCGACGCCCACGGCAAGGTCTATCGCGCCGACCTCGCGGGCTACAAGGCGCGCGCCGTGCAGCACGAGATCGATCACTTGGACGGCATCCTCTTCCTCGATCACTTGAGTGCCGTGAAGCGCGCCTTGCTCGTCGCCAAGTGGAAGAAAGCCCGCAAGGGCAAGAAGGGTTACACCAAGGAGGTCACGCCGGAGCCGGCGGGCGAGCTGTAGTGCGCGTCGTCTTCTTCGGCACACCCGACTTCGCCGTCCCCTCGCTGCTAGCGCTGATCGGCGAAGGGTTCGACGTCGTGGCCGCCGTCACCCAACCCGACAAGTCACAGGGTCGCTCGCGCTCCACACTGGTGGCGCCGCCCGTGAAAGTGGCGGCGCAGGCCGAAGACGTAGCGGTGCTCCAGCCCGCGCGCCCCACCGGCGCAGAGTTCCACCGGACCATCCGCGATCTCGCGCCCGAGGTCGGCGTGGTCGTCGCCTACGGCCACATCCTGAAGCCCGATCTGCTCGCCATCCCGCCGCGCGGCATGGTCAACGTCCATCCGTCGCTGCTGCCCGAGCTACGGGGCGCGGCGCCAGTCGAATGGGCGATTCTCAACGGCCTCGAGAAGACCGGCGTCACCATCATGCAAATGGGTGAAGGCCTCGACTCCGGGCCCATCCTGCACCAGATCCCGCACCGCATTCCCGACGACGTCACGGGGGGTGAGCTGTCGGAGCACTTGGCCGAGATGGGCGCACAGGCCCTGGTTGAGGCGCTGCAGCTGCTGGAGGCGAATGTCTTGAAGCCCGTACCGCAAAAGGATGCCAACGCCACCTACGCGCCCAAGCTCACGCGGGAGGTCGCCCGCGTCTCCTGGAACGAGCCGGCGAACGCCGTCGCCCGTAAGATTCTGGCACTCGACCCCCGCCCCGGCGCGTGGGCCGAGCTCGAAGGCCACGAGGTCAAGCTGTTCCGCGCCGAGCCGGCCCAAGCTAACGGCAAGCCCGGTGAAGTTTTGACGACGGATAACGGACTACGCATTGCCGCGGCAGGCGGCGCGGCCGTCACCGATGAGCGCGTCGCCCGGCGGGCTGATCTCGACCGCGTCGCGGCCGACCTCGCCGCCGGCGGCGGCGCGGCGCTCGCCTTCCACGCGCGCGGCCACGCGCTGAGCGGCGCCGAGCACTTCGAGCTCGCCGCCCGCCTGGCGGACCAGCGGCCCGCGCGGCTGTTCGTGAACGACCGTCTCGATGTAGCGCTCGCCACGCCCGCGACCGGGGTGCAGCTGGGCCGCGGCGGCCTCACCCCCGAAGACGCGCGACGGCTCGAGCCCGAATGGTGGATCGGCGTGTCGGTCCACGACTTGGACGAGGCCCGGGCCGCGCAGGCCCTTGGAGCCGACTATCTTTTGGTGGGGACGGTATTCCCCACCGCGAGCCATCCCGAGCGGACGCCGCTCGGGCTGTCGGGGCTCGCGGGAGTAGCGGCGCTCGGCCTGCCGGTCGTGGCGATCGGCGGCATCACCCCCGCGCGAATCGCGGCCGTGCGCGCCGCGGGAGCGTACGGGGTCGCGGCGATTCGCGGCCTGTGGGACGCGCTGGAGCCCGACGCGGCCGCCCGGCAGATGCTGGAAGGGTTGACCGGATGAATGAGACGATCGAGATCGTGGTGAACGGCGAGCGGCGCACCATCACGGACGGCGCGTCGCTGCTCGAGCTCCTGGCGGCATTGGAACTCGACCCGCGTGCCGTGGTGGTGGAGCACAACCGCCGCATCGTGCGCCGGCCGGCGCTGGGCGACGTGCGCGTCGCCCCGGGCGATGCCGTCGAGCTGGTGCATTTCGTAGGAGGAGGGTGATCCGATGACGACCGCCCTGGAAGTCGTGAAGGACATTCCCCTGACCATCGGCGGGCGCGTGTTCCACTCGCGCCTGCTCGTGGGAACCGGCAAGTATCGCTCGCACGACGAGATGATGCGCGCGCTCGACGCGTCGGGGGCCGAGGTCGTGACCGTCGCGGTGCGGCGCGTAGACTTGGACCGCTCCAAAGACGAGAGCATCCTCCATCACCTCGACCCCAAGCGGTGGTTCCTGCTCGCCAACACCGCCGGCTGCTACACCGCGGAGGACGCCGTGCGCTACGCGCGCCTCGCGCGCGAGGCCGGCTTCAACGACTTCGTCAAGCTCGAAGTGATCGGCGACCAGGAGACGTTGCTGCCCGACGTCGCGGGCACGCTCGAAGCCACCCGTGTTCTAGTGAAAGACGGATTCAAAGTCCTTGCCTACACCAACGAGGACCTGATCACGGCGCTGCGGCTCGAGGACGCGGGCGCCGCCGCGGTGATGCCGCTCGCGTCGCCCATCGGGTCAGGCCTCGGCCTGCTCAATCCGTTCCATGTACGCACTATCAAGCGGCGGCTGGGCGTGCCGGTGATCGTGGATGCGGGTGTCGGCACCGCGTCCGACGCCTGCATCACCATGGAGCAGGGCGTGGACGGCATTCTCATGAATACGGCCCTCGCCGCGGCCCGCGACCCGGTCGCCATGGCGCACGCCATGCGTCTCGCGGTCGAAGCCGGGCGCGCCGCGTTCCTGGCGGGCCGCATGCCCAAGCGCGAGGTGGCGGTGCCCTCGTCGCCCGTCGAAGGGATGCTGGATTAAGGACGCCACCGCGGCGCGGCGCGCGGCGTTGCACCTGCTCGCCGCCGTGCGCACCGGCGCCACGTTCGGCGCCGCGCGCGACCGCGCGCTCGTAGGTCTCGCCGACCGCGACGGGCGCCTGGCCTACGAGCTCGCCGCGGGCGTGTTGCGACGCCAGGCCACGCTCGATCGCACCCTCGATCTCTCCCGCGCCGATCCCCGGTTGCACGACATCCTGCGACTCGGCACGTATCAGCTCACCGCGCTGTCGCGCGTGCCGTCGTACGCGGCCGTCGCGACCAGCGTCACGCTGGCGCGCGAGACTGCCGGCGACGCGGCAGCGCGCTACGTCAATCGTACCCTGCGCGACCTCACGCGCGAGCGCCCCACCGTCGCCGAACGCGAGACGCACAGTCATCCGGCCTGGCTCGTGGCGCGCTGGCGCGCGCGTTTCGGCGCGGCGGAGACCGAGCGCCTGGTCGCCTGGAACGACACGCGGCCCGCGCTGATTCTGCAGCCGGTCCGCTGGGACGCCTCGCGCCTCGCGGCCGAGCTCCGGGCCGCGGGCTTCGGGGTAGAAAACGCGCCCTTCGCGGCCGGGCTCCATGTAACGAAGGAAGCGAACACGCCGCACACGCTGCGCGCGCCCGCGCTGCCGGGGTTCGCCGCGGGCGCCTTCATCGTGCAGGATGCCGCGCACGCGCTCGTCTGCCGCTTCGCCAACCCCGCGCCGGGGGCGGTGGTGTATGACGCCTGCGCCGCGCCCGGCGGCAAGGCCGTGCTGCTCGCGGCCCGAGGGGCGCGGCTCATCGCCGGCGAGGCCCGGCGGGAGCGATTGACCCGCCTCACGGAGACCCTGGGCCGCGCGGGAGTAGCGGCGCGCGTCGTGCTGGCCGATCTTGGTGCGGCGCCGTTTGCGGGCGCGGCGTTCGACACCGTCCTGGTAGACGCGCCGTGCACGGCCACCGGCACGATGGCCCGCCACCCCGACGCGCGGTGGCGCATCACGCCGGACACGATTCCGCGCGCTGCGGCGCGCCAGCGGCGGCTGCTCGATGCTGCCGCCGCACTGGTGCGACCCGGTGGTACGCTGGTCTATGCAACCTGCTCGCTCGAGCCCGAGGAGAACGGCGATCAAGTGAACGCGTTTCTCGAACGCCACGCCCACTTCCGGCGCGCCCCCGTGACCGGGGCGGTGCCGGCCGAGCTGCTGACGGCGGCGGGCGACTTCGAGTCGCTGCCGCAGCGTCACGGCACGGACGGCGCGTTCGCCGCGCGCCTGGTGCGGGAGCAATGATGCGTGTCCGCCGCCCCATCCCGCCGCTGACCGAATGGCGCGCCCCGGCCTGGCTCGACCGCAACCGTGCGCTGCGCTGGACGCTCTACGTCGGCAGCGCGGCGCTTGCGGGCTACCTCATCGCGTTCTTCCTCCTGTTTCCCGCGCCGATCCTCCGCGGCCAACAGGTGGTGCCGCGCGTCCTGGGGATGCCGCTGGCCGACGCCCAGCGCCAGCTCACCTCGCTGCATCTGCAAGTGCAGGACGGCGGCAGCGAAACCCACGCGACGGCGCCCGCGGGCACGGTGGTCTGGCAGGATCCGCCGCCGGGCGTGATCGCGCCCGAGGGCCTGAAGGTCACGCTGGTATCGAGCTCCGGCCCGTCCAAGGTTCCGGTGCCGGACGTGAGCGGGCTCGACGCCACGCTCGCGCAGCAGCTGCTGGCGGCGGCGGGACTCACGGTAGCGCAGGTGGAGTCGGTGCAGGTACCGCGCACGCCGCCCGGCGTCGCCGCGCTGACGCGCCCGCCTGCGGGTTCTTTGCTCGCGCCGGGCACGGGCCTGGTGCTGGTCGTGAGCCGCGGCGAGGCAACGATTCCCGTGCCCGACCTGCTCAACATGGCGGTCGCGGACGCGCGCAGCCGGCTGGAGGAGAGCGGCCTGGTGCTCGGGTCGGTGACGCGGCGCCGCACCGCGGACGCGAATCCCGGCACGGTGGTCGCGCAGTCACCGGCAGCCGGCACGCTTGCGCCGGCCGGTGCGGTGATCGACATCGTCGTGGCCCGGAGCCCGCAATGAGCGACGGCATCCGCATCGCCCCGAGTGTGCTGGCGGCGGACCTGACGCGCCTGGGCGAGCACGTGGCCCAGGCACTGGCGGGCGGCGCGGATTGGCTCCACGTCGACGTCATGGACGGCTGCTACGTCCCGAGCATCACCTTCGGCGCGAACATGGTGGCCGCGCTCCGCAAGCTGACCAACAAGCCGCTCGACGTGCATTTGATGGTGGTGGAGCCCGAGAAGTACATCGCGCCCTTCGCCGACGCCGGCGCGAGCGTGTTCACGTTTCATCCCGACGCCACCCGCCACGTGCAGCGTCAGCTCGCGGCCGTGAAGGAGCGCGGCATGCTCGCGGGCCTCGCGCTGAATCCGGCGGCGCCCTTGGCACTGGTGGAGGATGTGGCGTCCGAGCTCGACCTGCTCCTCATCATGACCGTGAACCCCGGCTTCGGCGGCCAGACGTATCTGCCGGGATCGGACGACAAGATCCGCCGCGCGCGCGAGCTGCTCGCGGCGCGTGGCTCAAGGGCCTATCTCGAGGTCGACGGCGGCATCACCGCACAGACCATCGGCCAGGCGCACTCGGCCGGCGCCGACACGTTCGTCGCCGGTCAGGCCGTCTTCGGCGCCGCCGATCCGGCGCGCGAGGTGCGCGAGCTGCGCCGCCGCTGCCTCGTGACCGTATGACGAATCGCCAGCAGTGGGCGGCCATTGCCAGCGCCACCATGGCCGTTGTCTTCGCCACGGCGCTCGTGATCAAGATCCGCCCGCAGATGAACCTGCTCGAAGTGGGCTCGCGCGCGCCTGATTTCCACGCCGTGGATCTCGTCACCGGCCGCGCCACGACGCTGGCGGATTACAAGAACAAGGTCATCCTGCTCAACATCTGGGCGACCTGGTGCCAACCCTGCCGCGTCGAGATGCCGGCGATCGAGCGCCTGCACCAGAGGCTCGGCGGGCGGGACTTCCAGATCGTGTCGGTGAGCATCGATGCCGACGGCGATTCCGTCGTGGCGGCGTACGCGCGGGACTTGGGCCTGACGTTTCAGATCCTGCACAACCAGTCGGGCGACATCCAGCAGATCTACCAGACCACGGGGGTCCCCGAGAGCTTCGTGATCGACCGGGACGGCATCATTGTGAAGAAGGTGATCGGGGCCGCCGAATGGGACGGCCCGGTGAACGAAACGCTCATCGAACGGCTCACCGATGGCCAATAGACTCACGCTCCTGGTCACCCGGAACTGGCCCATCAAGTTGGCGGCCCTGTTCCTGTCGCTCATGCTGTACGTCGCCGTGGCGCTGCAACAGCCGATCACTCAGTCCTTCGCCGCCCGCCTCGTGCTGGAGCTGCCGCCGGGCCGCACGTTGCAGGCGGCGCTGCCGCCCATCGCGGTGGTGGTGTCGGGGCGCGGCAGCGAGCTGCTGAAGCTGCGGACGCTGCAGCACGTCATCACCAAGACCGTACCGGACACGATGACGGCGACGCAATGGACCCTGCAGCTCGCCACCAGCGACGTCCCAGTGCCCAAGGGCGCCGATGTGATCGTCACCGACATCACACCGCGCGACATCACCGTGCGCCTCGACAGCGTGAGCAAGAAGACCGTGCGCGTCGTGCCGGTGGTGAGCATCGAGGCCGAGTCGGGCTACACGCTGCGCGGCGGCCTGTCGGTGACCCCGAGCCAAGCCACGGTGATCGGCCCGGGGCAGAGCCTCGCGGTGGTCGAGTCCCTCACCACCGTGCCGACTGAGATTTCGAACGTGGACGGCCCGTTCACGCGCACGGTGGCAATCGACACGACCATCCTGGGCATCGTACGGGTCGCGCCCAAGACGGTCGAGATCTCGGGCGACCTGGGGAGCGTGGCCGAACGTTCCTTCGCCGGGATCCCCGTCGAGACCGGGGCTGGCGGGATCGCGGGCTTCGTTGTGATTCCGGCGCGCGTGGCGGTCGCGGTGCGCGGGGCGCAGGAGGTTGTGCAGGGGTTGACGCGCGACAGCCTCAAGGTCATCGCGCACGCCCGGGGTCCTGTGAAGGACGGCGTCTACATCAAGCTGACCGTCGTGGCGCCGCGCGGCGTGCTCGCGCACGCCGTGCCCGACTCGGTGGTGGTGCGGCGGCGGACCGGACATGACTGATCGTGACTGACGTCATCCTCGGCATCGAGACGTCGTGCGACGAAACCTCTGCCGCCGTGTTGGTGGCGGGCGGCGGCCGCGCGCCGGAGCTCGCGAGCCTCGTCATTCTGTCGCAGGACATCCATCAAGTCTTCGGCGGCGTGGTGCCCGAGCTCGCAAGCCGGGCGCATCTCGCCGCGTTGCCGGCCGTGGTGGATCGGGCGCTCGCCGAGGCCGGTCTGCAGCGCGACGCCGTGGACGCCGTCGCCGTCACCGCCGGACCGGGGCTCGTGGGTGCGCTCCTCGTGGGCGTGGTGTACGCCAAGACGCTCGCCTATGCCCGCGACCTCGCACTCATCGGCGTGCACCACCTCGAAGGCCATCTGTTCGCCCCCGCCCTGGAAGATCCCGAGCTCGAGCCGCCGTTCGTGGCGCTGCTCGTCTCGGGCGGGCACACGCTGCTGCTCGACGTGCCGGCCTGGGGCCGCTACCGCCTGCTCGGCCAGACGCGCGACGACGCGGCCGGCGAGGCGTTCGACAAGGTGGCCACGCTGCTGGGCCTGGGATATCCCGGCGGACCCGAGATCGAGCGACTGGCGCGGGACGGCGACCCCGCGCGTTTTACGTTCCCCCGCCCCATGAAGGAGCAGGGCTTCGAGTTTTCGTTTTCGGGACTGAAGACCGCGGTGCTGCACGCCGTGCGCCAGAGTCACGATCTCGTGGCCGACCGCGCGCATCTTGCGCGCGGCTTTCAGGACGCGGTACTCGACGTGCTCGTGACCAAGCTGGAGCGCGGCGTCGCCGCCACCGGGTACACCACCGCGGTGTTGGGCGGCGGCGTAGCGTGCAGCCGGGCGCTGGCGGCGCTCGCCGCCCAGCGGCTCGCCGGCCGGGCGCGAGTCGCCGTCGCGAGCCCGCGGCTCAATGCCGACAACGCCGCCATGATCGCCCGCGCCGGCTGGTACCGGCTGCAGCTCGGCGAGCGCAGCGACTTCACACTCGATGCACGGGCGGATCTAGCGCTGCCTGGTCTCGAGCTCACAGCACTCACGCACCACGCACCACGCACCACGCCCCCATGACCGTCTATCCGTTCGTGCTGCACCTCGGCCGCTGGCCCATCCTCGGCAATTTCGATCTCACGGGCTACGGCGTGATGATGATGGTGGCCTTCCTGATGGCCGGCTGGGCCATCCAGCTGCGGCTGCAGCGCCGCCACCTCAATGCGGAATACGCCGCCGACATCGTGATGGCGGGGGTGCTCGGCGGCTTGCTCGGCGCCAAGCTGTGGTACGTGGCGCTCACGGGGGAATCGCTGTTTCATCGCGGCGGCTTCGTGTGGTACGGCGGCTTTCTTGGCGCGACCGGCGCCATCCTAGTGCTGGGCTGGCTCAAACGGGTCCCCACCCGCTTCACACTGGACCTATGCGCCGCGCCGCTGGCGTTGGGTTATGCGCTGGGGCGCGTGGGTTGCTTCCTCGTGAACGACGACTACGGCATTCCCAGCTCGCTGCCCTGGGCGATGAAATTCCCGCAGGGGCTGCCGCCCACGACGGGCGCCGAGCTCACCGCGCTGCACGTCCACCTGCCACCGGGCACGCCGCTCGACCAGGTGTTCGCAGTGCACCCTACGGAGATCTACGAGACCATCGCGATGTTGCTCGTGTTCTGGTGGTTGTGGCGCCAGCGCGAGCACGCGCTCGGTACCGGCTGGCTCACGGGCTGGTATCTGGTGTTGGCCGGACTGGAGCGGTTCTTAGTGGAGTTCCTGCGCGCGAAGGACGACCGCGTGTTGGGACCGTTCACCCTGGCGCAGGCGACCAGCGTGGGCTTGATCCTGATCGGTCTGTATCTCTTGAACCGCTGGCGCGGCGCCGTGGCGCCCGACGCCGCGGTCGCGCAGGCGCTGACGCCCCGGCCCGCGGCGAGCTCAGCGGGCGGGTGAGGGTGCCGGCGGGCGGCGCACGCGCAGCCAGGCGAACGCGACCAGCGCCAGCACGACGAGCACGCCCTGTGCCGCCAGCGACTGCGCGGTGGGATAGATCCCCAACGCCGGCAGGCGCGGCCATCCTTCCAGCACCGTGAGGCCGATTATTCCGGCTTCCTGCAAGTCCTTGATGCCGTCCCCGGCGAACACGAACGCCATGTAATAGAGCAGGACGCCCGTGACCGCGAAGAACGGCCGCAGCGGGATGCGCATACCCCAGCGATTGATCGCGAGGTAGAGCAGCACCAGCGCCACTGCGCCCAGCGCGATCCCGACCAGCACCGCGCTCGCCTCGCCGGTCCCCGCCGACGAGAGCAGGGCCTTGTAGAAGAGGATCGTCTCGAACCCCTCGCGATACACCGCGAGAAAAGCCACCGAGCCGAGCGCGAGCCCGGAGCCCGACGACACGGCGCCCGCGATCCGGCCCTTGAGGAAGGCGCTCCATTTGTCCGCTTCGACCTTGGAGAGCAGCCAGTAGCTGACGTAGAACAAGACGAACACAGCGAGCAGCATCGTGACGCCCTCGAGCGCTTCGCGCTGACCCGCCGACACGTGGAACAACAGCTCCACCACGACCGCCGTGATGCCGCTCGCCAGCACCGCCAGCCACGCGCCCCACACCACCTCGTGGCGCCGCTCGCTGGCGCCGGCCTTGCCGAGGAAGGCCATCAGAGCGCCCACGATCAGGATCGCCTCGAACCCCTCGCGCAGCAGCAACAGGAACGATGTGACGACGAGATTGGGCGCCGATGCGCGGTCCGAGACGACGCGCTCGGCCCGCTCCAGGTCGGCCAAGAGGGCGCGGTGCAGCGTGGCGAGCTCGGCCGGTTGGGCGCCGCCGCCGATCTTGGCCCGCAGCTTGGCGAACTCATCCTCCAGCCGCGACGTGAGCCCCGGGTCGCGGGCGCGGAGGTCGGTCTCGACCTGCTCGAAGGTGAGGTACGCGTCGAACACGGTCTTGTCGGCGCGCTGCGACACGGCGGAGTCGAGCTGGCGGCGCACGGCCGCGAACGTCGCCGCAGTCGCGGAGCCGCCATACTGCAGGGTCGCGACGTAGGTCGTCACAGCCCACCGGTCGTCTTCGGACAGCGTCTCCTCGAACTGCGGCATGGCGGTGCCGGCCACGCCGATGGTGACTTTGCGGTAGATGTCGAGCGGGGCAAGGCCGCTCATGGTCGCGGGATCGGCGAGGTCAGCGGGATGGGGGCCCTTGAGGTGCGCGGCTTTGGGACCGTCGCCGTGACCCGCAGCGCCATGGCAGGCGGCGCACTGCTCCGCGAACACCGCGCGGCCGCGCGCGAGCGACGGCGGCCGCGCAGGAATTCGCTCGAGCTTGCCGCCCACCGCGGCCGCGATGCGCGTACCCAAGGCGTCGGCCCAGCGCTCGATCGAGTCGGGATCGGCGCTGCGAGCGAGCGCCGCGGCGAGCGCGGTGAGACTCGAGTCGGCGGCTGCCCGGACGGCGCGCGGCAGATGCGGCACGTCGAGCTTGGCTTGATCGATGAACTGTTGGGCCTCATCCACTTCGGCGGCGGCGGTGACCTGACCGCCGTGCGCCGCCACGCCGCCGCGATACTCTTTCGCCGCCAACGCGGCGGCCGCCACGACGCGGCGCGCCGCGGACAAAGAATCAGTCGCCTGCCCCCCGAGCGTCGTGGTGAGGCAGGCGACCAACCCCAATCCGATGAGACAGTTACGATGGATGAGAATGATTCTCAATAGGTGTGCGTCAAAGTCTAGCCCGACCCGAACGGGAATTCAAGGCGCGACTACTTTTTCCGCATGAACACACTGCGCCATTTCGCCCGCGCCGCGACGCTGCTCGCGGTCGCCGCCTTTCCGCTCACCGCGCAACACGGCCCGCTCGACGTCCACCGCGTCTGGGGCACGCGCGACTTCGCGCCCGACTTGGTCCCCGTTCAATGGGCCGATCAAGGGCCGTACTTCACGACGACGGCGGAGGACGATTCCGGCCGCACCAGTCTGTACCGCGTGGACGCGGCGACCGGAACGCGCACGCTCCTGATCGCGGCCGCCGACCTGGTGCCGCCCGGTGCCACGGCGCCCGTCGCGATCGAGGACTATCACTTCTCGAGCGATGGCGCCACGGTCCTGATTTTCACGAACTCAGTGCGCGTGTGGCGGCGCAACACCAAGGGCACGTTCTACGTGTGGGACCTGAAAGCCAAAAAGCTCCAACCGGTGAGCACACGCCCCGGCTACCAGCAATTCGCCAAGCTCTCCCCCGACGGCCGGCTGGTCGGCTTCGTGCGCGACAACAACCTGTTTGTCTCCGACCTCACGACCGGCACCGAGCTGCGGCTCACGACCGACGGCAGCGCCGACGTGATCAACGGCACGTCGGACTGGGTCTACGAGGAAGAGCTCGACCTGCGTGACGCCTGGCGCTGGAGCCCCGACTCGAAGCGCATCGCGTTCTGGCGCCTCGACCAGTCGCCGATCCAGCCGTTCTACCTGCTCGACATGGACTCGCTCCACCCCGCGCTCGAGCCCGTGCGTTATCCCAAGGCGGGCGAGCGCAACTCGCGCGTGCAGATCGGCGTCGTGAATGTCGCCAACGGCGCGACGACGTGGATCGACCTGGGCCCCGACAAGGACATCTACGTCGCGAATGTGGGCTTCGCGGGCGCGCCCGACGAGCTGTGGCTGACGCGACTCAACCGCCACCAGAACCAGCTCGACCTGCTGCTCGCGAGCGTCACGACCGGCGCCTCTCGCGTCGTCATGACCGACCGCGACTCCGCCTGGGTCGACGCGCATACGCCGACCTGGCTCGCGGGCGGCAAGCAGTTCCTGTTCGAGAGCGAGCGCGACGGCACGGACCAGCTCTACCTGTTCAATCGCGACGGCTCGCTGGTGCGGCGCGTCACGCCGGGCGGCTGGGACGTTGCCGCCGTCTACGGCGTGGACGAGAAGAAAGGCGTCGTGTACTTCAGCGGCGCGATCGACAACCCGATGACGCGGCCGATCCTGCGCGTGGCGCTCGACGGCACGCACCTCACGCGCATCGCGACCGGGCCCGGCGTCCACAACCCCGAATTCAGCGCCGATTATTCGCTGTACGTCGATACGTATTCCCGCGCCGGCATCCCGCCGGTCGAGACGCTGCGCCGCGCCGACGGCGCGGCCGTGCGGACCATCGCCGACGACCACGCGCTGATCGCGCGCGTCGATTCCCTCGGCCTGCGAGCGCCCGAATTCGTCCAGCTGCCGGGCGCCGACGGCACCATGCTCAACGCCTGGATCATCAAGCCGGCCAACTTCGATCCCGCCAAGCGCTACCCGCTCCTGTTGAGCGTGTACGGCGGCCCCGGCTCACAGACCGTGATCGACGCCTGGGGCGGGCAGAACTACGTGTGGCACCAGCTGCTGGCGCGCGACGGCTATCTGGTGGCGAGCGTCGACAACCGCGGCACCGGCGCGCGCGGCACGAAGTTCAAGAAGGCCACCTACTTGCACCTCGGCAAACTCGAATCGGACGATCAGATCGCCGCGGCGCGCTGGTTCGGTCGTCAGGCGTACGTCGATGCGGCGCGCATCGGCATCTGGGGCTGGAGCTACGGCGGCTACATGTCGTCGTTGTCGATGTTCCGGGGCGACGGCGTCTTCGCCGCGGCGCTCGCCGTGGCGCCGGTGACCGACTGGCGCTTCTACGACACGATTTACACCGAGCGCTACATGCGCACGCCGCAGGAAAACCCGCAGGGCTACAGCGACGGCGCGCCGCTCGCCTATGCCGACCGGCTGAAGGGGAAGTTCCTGCTGGTGCACGGCACCGGGGACGACAACGTGCACTTCCAAAACTCGGTGCGGCTGGTGCAGGCGCTCGAGGCGGCCAACAAGCAGTTCGAGTTCCGCATCTACCCGAACAGGACCCACTCGATTGCGGGCGGTAACACCCGCGAGAATCTGTTCGGCCTGTTTACGCGCTGGCTGGAGGCGAACCTGTAACGACCATGGCGACGGCGATCGCCGAGTGGTGGGTGTGGCTGAGTGAGAGCAGCACGGTGGTGGCGCCCAGCTCGCGCGCGCGCTCGGCCGCCAGGCCGCTCAGCGCCACTTCGGGGTGGCCGTCCTCGGCACGCACCACTTCGATCTCGCGCCAGCCGATGCCGCGCGCCGCCTCGGACCCCTGTAGCGCCTTGTAGACCGCCTCCTTGGCGGCGAGCCGAACCGCCACGTGGGTCGCGGGATCGGGCCGGCTCTCGCAGTACGCCCGCTCGCCGGCCGTGAGCAAGCGCTCGTACACATGCGAGCCCTTGTCGGCCAGCATGTAGCGCACCCGTTTCACTTCCACGAGATCCACGCCCACGCCCGCGGCGTTCATGGTCCCGGCCGCGTTACGAACAGCCGCCGCCGGTACGTCTTGCCGTCCATTTCCACCACGATCAGATACGCTCCGTTCGGCACGTGCCGGCCTCCCACGGTGAGATCCCAATCGTACTCGCTGAGCCCCGCCGCGACACTCGCCCGCACCAGCGGCACGCCCGCGTACGTGTAAATCCCTACCCGGGCGGCGCCCGTCCCCACCGGCCACGTGATCACCACCAAGTTGCTCTTCACGGGATTTTCGGAGACCTCGGCGCTGCCCGCCGCGGCGACCGACTGGAACAGCACGGTCGAATCGGTCACCAACCCCACCGCGTCGAGCGACCACGGGAACCCGTTGGCCGCGAACCGCAGCCGCGCCCCGCGCACACCCGCCGCCTGCGGCAGATCGACGCGCACGGGATACCACGAGCCGCCGTCGCCTTCCACCAGCGCCACGTCGGTCCAGGTCGCCCCGGAATCGGTCGAGAACTGCACCACGCCGTGATTCTCGGGGGTGAACGTCGAGCCCGCGTGCTTGGTCCAGAATTGCAGCCACACCCGCGAGCGGCCACGCAGATCCACCACGGGCGAAAGCAGCGTGTCGTTGCCCGGGGTGGCCCAAGCCCAGGACCCCGCCAGCGCGTCGCTGCTGCGGGGCCAGCCGGCCCAGCCGCCATCGGTGTCCTCCGCGCCCGCGAGCGTGATCAACTCGGCGCCGAAACCCGGCCCGTCCGCCCGCACCGCGCGGATCGCCCCCGGCGAGAGGTCGCTCTTCCAGGTGATGCGCCAACGGCCGTGCGCCAGCGAATCGGCCGAAAGGCTGCGCGACACGATCGCACCGGTGCCCGTCCGCACGGTGAGCGAGTACGGCGCGGTCGCTGCGGCGGGCCAGGACAACCACGTCTCGGGCCACAGCGCCTCGAAGCGCGGCGGCGACGGCACGAGGCCCGACGGGCCGCGCGCCGCCGCGACACTGTCCGCGGCGTCGATCACCGCCCGGGCGAACGGCAGGTTGTCGCGGAACACCCGTTCGACCAGCGCGGAGTCGTCGGGAAACACGAAGCCATAATAGAGATTGGAGTCGGGTGTGCAGCAACCGCCCGTGAGCTCGGGGGTGAAGGCAATGGTGCCGTGGGCGCGGTATGCCCACTCGGTGTACTCGCCGTTGGTGGGATAGAGATTCCAACTCGGCCCCGGGTGATAGTGCGTCAGCACCGAGTGGGGCAAGCTGTCGATCACGCCGGGTAACAGGTCCGTCCCCGCCAATGCCTGGAACACCGGCGCGTCGGGCGCCAGCGCGCCGGTGCGGAAGCCATAGGGATACAGCACCAGACCGCTGTAGGTGTGATAGGACACCGCGAGCACGGGCGGGTGCGCCGCGTGGAACGCCACGATCGCCTGGGTCTCGGGCTCGGACGCGGGACCCGCGCCGCGATAGATCTCGGTGTTCCCCGTGGGCGAGGAGCCGAGGTTATCGTAGCCCCAGAACGCAGGATAGTTGCGGTTCGGGTCCACGCCCGTGCTGCCGTCGCCGTTGGCGCGGCGGTTCTTCCGCCACAGCCGGTCCGCCGTAAACGTGTACTGGTAGCCGTCGGGATTCTCGACCGGAATCACCCACAGATCACGCGCCGCCAGCAGCGGTCGCGGCAGCGAGTCCGCGATCCAGCGGATCAGCTTCATCGCCATTTCTGTCGACACCCATTCGCGCGCGTGGTGCGTCGCCATGAACAGGACGTTGGGGCGCGACGGCGCGTCCGTCGCCGCGCCGATCTTCACTGCGAGAATCGGCCGTCCTTCGATGGACGCGCCGATCGAATCCACGTGGATCAGCGTGTCGGCCGCGGCCCATGCGGCGAGCGTCGCCCGGATGCCCGTGACCGGCTTGTCGAAGGAGCGGTACACCCTGAATGAGTCGCTCGCGATGGCGGCGGGCGCACCCGGCACGGCGAGCGGTGCCAGCCCGCGGGCGCCG
>WNFF01000977.1_pt1 | contig 28004 bp, 21 predicted proteins | sample 5400441 | NCBI WGS metagenome assembly WNFF01 (sample SAMN13153345, study PRJNA577476) | soil metagenome | isolation source: 120 cm saprolite under Douglas fir tree site 2 hole 3 replicate 1 | place: USA:California | collected 2015-04-18
GGCGACGTTCTCGTCCTTCATCAGCTCGATGCGCTGGTCGAAGATGACCTTGCGCTGGTCGTTCATCACGTTGTCGAACTTGAGCACGTTCTTGCGGATATCGAAGTTGCGGGCCTCGACTTTCTGCTGCGCCTTCTCCAGCGCCTTGTTGATCCAGGGATGGACGATCGCCTCGTTCTCCTGAAGGCCAAGCTTCTGGAGCATGCCGTCGAGCTTGTCGGACCCGAAGATGCGCATCAGGTCGTCTTGCAGCGACAGGAAAAACTTGGAATCGCCGGGGTCGCCCTGGCGGCCGGAGCGGCCGCGCAGCTGATTGTCGATGCGCCGCGACTCATGGCGCTCGGTGCCGAGCACGTAGAGGCCGCCGGCCACGAGCGCCTTCTCCTTGAGGCGGGCGACCTGCGCCCGGATCGCCTCGATGCCCCCTGCGCGTTCCACCTCGTCGGTTACGCCGCTGAGCTCCTGGCGGACGCGCATGTCGGCATTGCCGCCGAGCTGGATGTCGGTACCGCGGCCTGCCATGTTGGTGGCGATCGTGATCGCCCCCGGCACGCCGGCCTGGGCCACGATGTAGGCCTCCTGCTCGTGATAGCGCGCGTTGAGGATCGCGAACACCTTCGCCTTCGATGCTCCCTCGTCGCCCGAATAAAGCGCCGCAAATGCGTTGGGATCAGTAAAGTCGTGCTGCTCCCAGCCCTGCTTGCGCAGCATCTCGGCAAGCTGCTCGGATTTCTCGATCGATGTGGTGCCGACCAGGACCGGCTGGCCGCGCGTCTTGCAATCCTCGATCAATGAAATGATGGCGCGGTATTTTTCCGCGGCAGTGCGGTACACCTCGTCATCGTCGTCGAGGCGGATGAGCGGCATGTTGGTCGGGATGTCCAGCACTTCGAGATTGTAGATGTCGAGGAACTCGTCCGCCTCGGTCAGCGCCGTGCCGGTCATCCCGGCGAGCTTCCCGTACATGCGGAAATAGTTCTGGAACGTGATCGAGGCGAGGGTCTGGTTTTCCGGCTGGACGGTCTGATGTTCCTTCGCTTCGAGCGCTTGGTGCAGGCCTTCCGAATAGCGCCGCCCCGGCATCATGCGGCCGGTGAATTCGTCGATGATGACGACCTCACCGTTGCGCACGATATAGTCCTTGTCGCGCTGGAACAGCTTATGGGCACGCAGCCCTTGGTTGACGTGGTGGACGGTGGAAACGTTCTCCACGTCATAAAGCGAGTCCGACTTGAGGAGGTCTGCTTCCTTGAGCATACGCTCCATTCTTTCCATCCCGACTTCGGTGAGATTGACGGTTCGCTGCTTCTCGTCCATCTCGTAGTCGGCTTTGTCGAGCTTCGGGATGAAGGTGTCGATGGTGTTGTAGAAGTCCGAGCGGTCCTCAAGCGGACCGGAAATGATCAGCGGCGTCCGCGCTTCGTCGATCAGGATCGAGTCGACTTCGTCGACGATCGCGTAGACGTGGCCGCGCTGGACCATGTCTTCCAGCCGGTATTTCATATTGTCGCGCAGATAGTCGAAGCCGAGCTCGTTGTTGGTGCCGTAGGTCACGTCGCAGTCATAGGCGGCCTTGCGCTCTTTATCGTCGAGCCCGTGCACGATGACCCCGACCGTAAGTCCGAGGAACTTGTAGATCTCGCCCATCCATTCGGCGTCGCGGCGGGCGAGGTAATCGTTAACGGTGACGACATGAACGCCGCGGCGGGCGAGTGCATTGAGGTAGACCGGAAGAGTGGCCACCAGGGTCTTGCCTTCGCCGGTCTTCATCTCAGAAATGCGTCCCTCGTGCAGCACCATGCCGCCGATCAACTGCACGTCGAAGTGGCGCTGGCCGAGCGTACGCTTGGCTGCCTCCCGCACTGTCGCGAACGCTGGCACCAGGATATCGTCGAGATCCTTCCCGTCCGCCAGTTCCTTGCGAAACGCCTCCGTGCGCGCGCGCAGTTCGTCGTCGGAGAGCCGCTCGAGTTCCTTTTCCAGGCCGTTGATGGCATCGACGCGCGGACGATAGACGCGAATGCGCCTGTCATTGGAAGTACCGAATATTTTGCGGGCTACGGCGCCGAACATGCCGGAGTTCCTTTCTCGTCCGCGGGTGCGTACGCCTAACCGATAAACGCTCGACCGGCAGTCGTCATCAAGGCATTTGAATGACGGTGCTTTTCGCGCATTTGTCAGGCCGCGATCGCGAATGCCCCGACGAGCGGACCGGCAGGCTGTGGAGAGATAGGAGGGGGTAGGACTCTTGTCAATCGGGCGAGGCTGTCCGATGGTCGCGATCGCGCCTCCATGAGGGCGTTTTTCGCGATTACGTTCACCATGCTGCCGTCGCTCTCCGGGATTTGATCCGGGGATTGATAGGGCGATCCAGCAAAACATCGGCAGTGGATACTGGATCCCGGTCAAGGATTCTATGAAGCGCTCAGCCGGGCGACGGCACGGGTACGATTAGCCCAAAGAAAAGAATGAGGTTCGTAGGATGGGTTGAACCACCGGGTCCGGCCTCCGGCCGGCCCGATGGTAAACTCAGCGAAACCGATCAAGGCCAGCGGTGGGTTTCGCTTCCGCTCAACCCACGCTTACGATCCTGCCGTCCCGACAGCAGCCATCGGTTGCTAATTGGCACCGATTGAGCGAGTGTCGTCCGTACTCCTAAGCGTTTCTCGCGCTGTCAACGATCAAGGATTCATATATGGCCTCTTCCACCCGCTACGCGGCCTCGACTGTTCCTACCGGGGCACCGCGCCGCCTTCCGACCGTAGTGGCGGTCGGCTTCGCGGCCTTTATGGCCACGACCGCCATCGCGCAGGCGCCGGCCTCCGATCCGGTGATTGCCAAGGTTAACGGCGTCGAAATCCACCAAAGCGATCTTAACATCGCGGAGGAGGATATTGGCCGCGACATGCCGGCGAACGACGAAGCGGGCAAGCGCGATTATCTCGTCAACTATCTCACCGATCTCTTGCTGATCGCCAAGGCTGCGGAAGCAAAGAAGATTCCCGACAGCGCGGAATTCAAGCAGCGTCTCGCCTTCGTTCGCAACAAAACGCTGATGGAAACCGTGCTCGCCCAGGAGTCCAAGACCGCCGTGACCGAACCGGCGTTGCGCAAGATCTATGATGACGCCACCAAGACGATGGGCGGCCAGCAGGAAGTCCATGCCCGCCACATCCTGTTCCGGGTCAATGACCCGAACGACAAGGCCGCCAGCAAGGCCGCCGAGGATAAGGTGAAAAATACCATCGAGCGCATCAAAAAGGGCGAGGACTTCGGAACGCTCGCCAAGGCGCTCACGGAAGATCCGTCCGGCAAGCAGGATGGCGGGGACCTCGGCTACTTTACCCGCGACCAGATGGTGCCCGAATTCTCCGAAGTCGCCTTCAGTCTGGAGAAAGGCCAGGTGTCCGCGCCGATCAAGACCCAGTTCGGCTGGCACGTCCTCAAGGTCGAGGACAAGCGCATGCGCGAGCCGCCGCCGTTCGACCAGGTTCGCGGCGAGATCGAGCAATTCGCGTCTCGCAAGGCGCAGGTGGATCTCGTCGCCAAGCTGCGGGCCGACGCCAAGATCGAGCGCCTCGACAAAGCGGCCGAGCCGAAGAAATAGGGTGGCGGCGCGGAGACCGCGCGGCGTACCCGCTGCCCCTCACCGAGCAGCCGTAGCCCGGGTTGAGCGCAAGCGAAACCCGGGAACAGCGTTGTCACATTGACAGGGCGGCCCCGGATTTCGCTTTCGCTCAATCCGGGCTGCGGGCCGTCATCCGGCGGGATCGAGACCCTTCGCTTTGAACACCGGTGCCGCGGAAGGCGCGGTGAGGAACTTGATCAATGCATTGGCGGCTTCCGGTTGCCGCGCGTTCGTCCCGACGGCGGCCGCAAACGACGTGGTGAGCTGAATCTCTTTGGGGAACGGGCCGACCAATTCGGCGCCTGTATAGGGCAGGATTTCGCTGATCTGGGTCATGCCGATCTCGGCTTCGCCGTTGGCGACGGCGTTCGCGGCGGGATTTTCGGGCGGCAGCAGCTTGAGCTTATCCCTGAGGGCATCCGCGATCCCGAGCCGCTGCAGCAAGGTCTTGAGATAGATGCCGGTGCCACCCTGCTCCACATAGGCGACCGATTTGGCATTGAGGAGCGCGTTCTTGAAGGCATCGACTGTGGTGATGTCGGGCTTGAGCGCGCCCTTGCGCACCGCAACGCCGGCGCCCGAGTTCGCAAGTGCAGCGCGGGTCGCGGCGACGAGCTTGCCCTGCCCAATGAGATCATCAATGGCGGCCGTGGTAAGCACCGCAAGGTCAAACGTGGCGCCCTTCTCGATCTCGGCCTTTAACGGTACGGCAGCGCCCCAGGTGAAGGCGAGCTTGTGCTCGGTGGCCTTCTCGAACGCCGGTGCGAGCTGTTCCAGCGTGGTCTTGAGCGCATTGGAACTGATCACCTTGATCTCGGCAGCGCCCGCCGGGACATTGGCGGCGAGCATCATGGTAAATCCGACCACGGCGGCAGTCAGCTTTGTATCTTTCATGGTGATTCCTCCCGTTTGCTTCGGCGCGCGTCCGCCCCCTCCCTACCCTCCCCGCGCGTACCGGAGGTAGGGAGGAGGGGGCGCGATCGAAGTACGCGTAGCCCCACCCTAAACCCTGGGACCGCGGGCGTCCCGCCCGCTCTTCGGCATCCCAAGAAAGAGCGGGCGAGACGCCCGCGCTCCTGTGGTCGAAAGCCGACGCTGTAACTGCGACAACATGCTTCACCCCTTATCAACCACCCATCACATACCAATATTCCGGCTGTGACAGTGTTCCGGTCTGAATACGGCCCGGCGGTCACGGCCGCGTGTGGGAGGATTTCATGTTCCGCAAAGTTTATCGAGCCCTGACGGTTGTGGCGATTGTCGCAGCCGCGACGGGCTTTCTGGCTTCCGGCGCCGATGCCCGCATCGGCGGAGGTATAAGCTCGGGCAGCCGCGGATCGCGCACGTTCTCGGCGCCCCCGTCGACATCGACCATGCCGTCGGCGTCTCCGCTGGAGCGCACCGTGACGCAGCCGAATATCGCCAATCCCCGGCCGAGCCTCGCGCCGTCGCCGGGAGGCTTCTTCGGCCGCTCCGGGGTCTGGGGAGGTCTCGCGGCAGGCTTCCTCGGCGCAGGCCTGTTCGGGCTCCTGTTTGGCCACGGCTTCATGGGTGGTCTCGGCGGCCTCGTGTCATTCCTCGGACTCATCTTCCAGCTTGGGTTGATCGCGCTCATCGCCATGTTCCTTTGGCGTTGGTTCCAGCGCCGCAACGAGCCGGCCTACGCTGGAACGCACTATCGCGATAACTCAAACTCATCCACGGGCCCTCTCGGGGCCCTGGGTCTGGGCGGCGGGCAGAGCGCAGGCAGTACTGGCGCTCGTCAGCGCAGCGATGATGTGGGCATCACGAATGCCGACTATGATGCGTTCGAGCGCCTGCTCGGCGAAATTCAGGCCGCGTACAGCAACGAGGATCTCAGTGCGCTGCGAACCCATGCCACGCCCGAAATGGTGTCCTATTTCTCCGAGGATCTGGCACAGAATGCGAGCCGCGGCGTCGTGAACCGCATCTCCGATGTCAAGCTCCTGCAGGGCGATCTTGCAGAGGCTTGGCGCGAGGGCAGCACCGACTATGCGACCCTTGCGATGCGGTTCGCGCTTAACGATACCATGGTCGACCGTGCCGGTGGGCGGGTTGTCGAGGGCGGGCCGCAGGAGGTCGTTGAGTCCTGGACCTTCCGGCGCGTCCATGGCGGCCCGTGGCTGCTGTCCGTTCGGCCATGTTGAATCATTCTTACGTCGTCATTGTCGGTTTGTCCCGGTGATCCACGTCTTAGTTACGGAAGCCGTGCAAGAAAGACGTTGATGCCCCGCGACAATCCTCGAATCAGTCCGGGGGCGGGCATGGCGGCGGAGGATGCTTCGACAACATCGGAACGTCCCCCGGTTTTTGCGGCCTCTCGGTCGGCCCGAAGTCGGTGAGGTAACGTTTTTGTTAACCGTAACGAACCTTCCGAAGGGCCGACGCGACTAATAAATAGCTTAAGAACGTGAATCAGGAGGCCACCTTGACCACGACTTGCGCCCGCTTCTTCGCCGGACTTGCACTCTCGGCCGCAGTCGTCTTCGGCGCCCTTTCCGCTTCCAGCGCCCAGCCGCTGGGGCCGGTCCAGTCCGTCACCGCGCCGAACGGTTTCCCGGCTGCACGCTGTTCGCGCCCCGCCGATCAGGAAGCGCTCCGCATCAAGCAACTTGTCGAGTTCCTCGAAACGTCGCGCCGCATGGCGGTGCAGAACCCGCTGCTGTTGGCCGATGTCGGCTATTACGAAGCCGAGCTTGCGGCGAGCCGCCACTGCCTCCAGTCGGTTGCGGCCCGGTAAGTCTCGCTGCCGCTGCGGGCGAATTTCGCAATTCAAATCGCAACGCCGGGGCATGATTGGCCCGGCGTTTAGGCACCTCACGCCTTCCCACATCCTCCCGCTGTGGGGGTCTGGATAATGATCGCGTCGCCGGCATCGAGCGTCGTGGCGTCGGCGCCCTGCAGGCGTTCCATGCGCCCATCGGTGCGGCGCACCCAGTTCTCGCCGATCTGGCCCGGCCCGCCGCCGGCAAGTCCGAACGGCTGCACGCGGCGATGACCGGACAGGATGGTGCATTCCATTCGTTCAAGAAACCTGATGGTGCGGCGGACGCCGTCACCGGCGTTCCATTTTCCGCGCCCGCCGGAGCCGGCGCGAATATGGAAATCCTCCAGCACGACCGGATAGCGGAATTCCAGCACCTCCGGATCGGTGAGGCGCGTGTTCGTCATGTGGGTGTGTACCGCATCGGTGCCGGGGAAACCCGGGCCCGCCGGCGAGCCCGAGCAGATCGTCTCATAATACTGGTAGCGCGCATTGCCGAAGTTGAGGTTGTTCATGGTGCCCTGGGCGGCCGCGAGCGCGCCGAGCGCTCCGAACAGCGTATCGGTCACCGCCTGGCTCACCTCCACGTTCCCAGCCACGACGGCGGCCGGATATTCCGGCGACAGCATCGAGCGCGGCGGAATGACGATATTGATCGGCCGCAGGCAGCCGGCATTCATCGGGATGTCGTCGTCGACCATGACGCGGAACACGTAAAGCACGGCCGCGCGGGTCACCGGCTCGGGGGCGTTGAAGTTGGTGGGCTGCTGCGGCGAGGTGCTGGTGAAGTCGACGGTCGCCTCCCGCTTTTCCTTGTCGACCGTGATCTTCACCCGGATCACGGTGCCCTGGTCCATCTCGTAGGCGAATTCGGAATCATGCAGCCGGTCGATCACGCGGCGGACGCTTTCGGCGGCGTTGTCCTGCACATGCTGCATATAGGCTTTCACCACCGGCAGCGTGAAATGCCCTGTCATCTTGCGCAACTCCTGCACGCCTTTTTCATTGGCGGCGATCTGGGCTTTGAGATCATTAACGTTCTGGAGCGCATTGCGCGCCGGGTACTTGGCGCCGGTAAGGAGCGCGTAGAGCTCCGTCTCGCGGAAATGGCCGCGATCCACAACTTTGAAATTGTCGATATAGACGCCTTCCTCCTCGATGGTCTTGGCGTCGGGCGACATCGAGCCCGGCGAGATGCCGCCCACGTCGGCGTGGTGACCTCGGCTTGCCACCCAAAACAGGATTTCCAGCTCGGCGTCATCGAAAACCGGCGTGCAAACCGTAATGTCCGGCAGGTGGGTGCCGCCGTTGTAGGGGGCGTTGATCGCATAGACGTCGCCTGGCTGGATACGGCCTGCGTTTTCCCGGATGATGGTCTCGACGGCGCGGTCCATGGAGCCGAGGTGCACCGGCATGTGCGGCGCATTGGCCACCAGGGAGCCGTCATGGGCGAACACTGCGCAAGAGAAATCGAGCCGCTCCTTGATGTTGACCGAATAGGCGGTGTTCTGCAGCGATACGCCCATCTGCTCGGCAATCGACATGAAAAGGTTGTTGAAGACCTCGAGCATCACTGGGTCGGCCGCGGTCCCGACGGCATAGCCGCGCGCGAGCGGCATCATGCGGGTGAGCAGGAGGTGGTTCTTGGTCGTCACTTCCGCCCGCCAACCGTCTTCGACCACGATGGTCTGGTGCGGCTCGATGAGGATCGCGGGACCCGCCACCCGGTGGCCCGGTGCAAGCTGGTCGCGGACGTAGACCGCGGCATCGTGCCATGTGCCCCCGGAAGAAAAACGCGTGCGCCGTTTTGGTGCAGGCAGCGGCGCCGTCGTGACCGCTAGTTCGGGCTCAGAAAATTTCGCGCCGCCGCCCACCGCTTCGACCGACACCGCTTCGACGACAAGTTCCTTGGCGGGATCGATGAAGCCGAAGCGCGCCTTGTGGGCGGCTTCGAAGGCGGAGCGCAGGTTAGCGAGGGCGGTGTCCTCCTCTTCGGTTGCGGGAGATAGTGATCGCGCGCCACCACGATCTCCCCCTCTCCCCGCTTGCGGGGAGAGGATGGGTGAGGGGGCGTCTCCGCGAGTCTGAGCCTGTGGAAGCGCCGCCTCACCCCGACCCTCTCCCCGACCCTTTCCCCGCAAGCGGGGAGAGGGAGCAGACGCGCCTCGCCCGTCGGCGCAGTTCTCCGAAGGAGGTGAAGTAAAGGCCGGCACCACCAGCGCCGTGTCTGTGCCCGCATAACGAATATGCGCGCGCACATGCACGATGACGTCGGCGTCCGGCACGCCCTGACCGCACACCTCGGCACGCGCTTCTGCGCCGAGGCGCTCGCCGACGGCCCTGATGGACGCGAGCGCCGCGCCTCCCAGCGGTTGCTCCACCGCCCGTTGCCGTGTCGCCCGGATGTCGGCAAGTCCCATCCCATAGGCGGACATCAGCGACGAGAACGGATGGATCAGCACCGTGGTGATGCCGAGCGCGTCGGCGACCAGGCAGGCATGCTGGCCGCCGGCGCCGCCGAAGCAGTTGAGTGCGTAGCGCGTCACGTCGTAGCCGCGTTGCACAGAAATTTTTTTGATCGCGTTCGCCATGTTCTCGACCGCAATCCTGATGAAGCCGTCGGCGATGTCCTCCGCACTTCGCCCGCCGCCGAGATCGCGGTTCACCTCGCTTGCCAGGTCCTTGAACGCCGCCGTCACGGCCGCGGCATCGAGCGGCTGATCCTGCCCGGGTCCGAAAATATGCGGGAAGAAGTCCGGCATCAGCTTGCCGACCATGACGTTGGCGTCGGTGACGGCAAGCGGTCCGCCGCGGCGATAGCATGTCGGCCCCGGGTTGGCCCCGGCCGAGTCGGGGCCGACGCGAAAGCGCGCCCCGTCGAAATGCAGGACCGAGCCGCCGCCCGCCGCCACCGTATGGATCAACATCATCGGGGCACGCATGCGCACGCCGGCGACTTCGGTCTCGAAGGCGCGCTCGTACTCGCCGTCGAAATGCGAGACGTCGGTCGAGGTACCGCCCATGTCGAAACCGATGAGGTTCGCAAATCCCGCCTCGCGTCCGGTTTGCGCCATTCCGACCACGCCACCGGCTGGTCCCGACAGGATTGCGTCCTTGCCCTGGAACAGGTCCGCCGCCGTCAACCCGCCGGACGACATCATGAACATGAGGCGGGGACGCTTCTCCCCTCCCCCTTGCGGGGAGGGGGCGAGGGCGGGGGTGGGGGTGGGGGTCGGGCCGTGGGGCAGTTCCGTGCCCCAACCCCCCGCCCCCCCACCCCGGCCCTCCCCCACAAGGGGGGAGGGAGAAGAAAGCTCCTGCGCCACTCCGGCCACATAGCGCCGCAAGATCGGCGACAGGTACGCATCGACCACCGTGGTGTCGCCACGACCGACGAGCTTGATCAGCCGCGAGACCTCGTGACTGACGGAGACCTGAAGAAACCCCACATCGCGCGCGAGCGAGGCCACTTGCCGCTCGTGCTCCGGATAGTGGTAGCTGTGCATGAACACGATGGCGGTCGCCTCGATGCCGTCTGCCCGGGCGCGTTCGAGATCACGGCGTAACGCGGCGAGATCGGGCGTTGCCTCGACTGTGCCATCAGCGCGCACGCGCTCGCCGACTTCGATCACCCGCTCAAACAGCATGTCCGGCTTGACGATGTGGCGGGCAAAGATTTTCGGCCGCGCCTGGTAGCCGATCTTCAAGGCGTCGCGGAAACCTTCTGTGGTGACGAGCAGGGTGCGGGCGCCCCTGCGCTCCAGCAACGCATTGGTGGCGACCGTGGTGCCCATCTTGACGGCGCCGATGAGCCCCGGCGGGATCGGCTCACCGGCCTTGAGGCCGAGGAGATTGCGGATGCCCTGGACGGCAGCGTCCCCATAAGCCTCGGGATTTTCCGATAGCAGCTTGTGGGCCGCGAGCGTGCCGTCCGGCCGCCGGCCCACCACGTCCGTGAATGTGCCGCCGCGGTCGATCCAGAATTCCCAGGAATTTGCAATCACAGCTAAGCCTCAACTACGTCGGTTGCGAACTCGTCGATCTCCTCTCCGATGTCATCGCCCGGCTTGACCGGGCGATCCAGTACTCCGCAGGTGACGTCGTCACCAGCGATAGTTGGTTACTGGATGCCCTGCTTGAAGCGGGGCATGACACATGAGAGGTTGCGAGTGTTTCGTTCCCTTTGCCGTGGAATAGAACAGCCTCTCGATGGCACAGTTCAATTGACCTAAGAACTAGGCGTCGGACCGGGAGTCGCCAAATGCTTACCCGTAATGCCGCACCTGCAAGCTGTGGCGCCCTGCAATCCGGCCGCGATGTCCGGCTCGCCTGCCGGTCCGGCTGCCTCGACGGCCCTACTGCGGGGCTCGCGCCCGGCTTCGTGCAGGGCAATCTCGCCATCCTGCCGCGCGACTGGGCGGATGAGTTCCTGCGGTTCTGCATCGCCAATCCGAAGCCGTGTCCGCTCATCGGCATTGCCGAGCCCGGCGATCCGCGACTGCCGGCGCTTGCGGCCGACCTTGATATCCGTACCGATCTCGGGCGCTATCGGGTCTGGCGGGACGGTGAGCTGGCGGACGAGGCGGCCGACATTCGCGCAGCCTGGCGCGATGACCTCGTGAGTTTCGTGATCGGTTGTTCGTTTTCATTCGAGGAGCCGCTCATCGCGGCCGGCATTCCGATTCGCCACATCGCGCGCGGTTGCAACGTTTCCATGTATCGCACGAATGTGCCGACGACGCCGGCCGGGCGGTTCCACGGGCCGCTGGTCGTGTCGATGCGACCGCTCAAGCCGGCGGACGCCGTCCGGGCGGTGCAGATCACGTCGCGACTACCCGTCGCGCACGGCGCACCCGTACATATCGGCTTTCCGGAAGCGATCGGCATCCCGGATCTCGACAAGCCGGACTTTGGCGATGCGGTACCGATGGAACCCGGCGAACTGCCGGTGTTCTGGGCCTGCGGTGTGACGCCGCAAGCCGCCATTGTGGCGGCGCGGCCTCCCTTCGCCATCACCCACGCGCCCGGCCGCATGCTGGTGACCGACCTCAAAAGCGCCCAACTCGCGGCGATCTGAGGGAGAATCTTGGCTACGGTTATCACTTGAGCTGCATAGCGACGACTCAAGATACGCGACATGACCGATTGAGGTCGTCGAGCATTGCGCTCCGTAGATGCCCGGCCACGCGTGTCAAGCATATGAAATTACTTGATATTTTACTGTGCCCGCGGCAACCGCCGCGGTGCGACGGTTGAACCCGCAACGGTAGCGCCTTCTTTGTCAGAGAACGTACCGAGTGAACGTTTTCGGAATTTTCGTTGTTTGCGTCTGCTTTGAGACACTTGTTGAATACCTTGGTATTGCCCCGCGAATGGCCGCGAATAGCCGCGGCCTGGACGATTTGTAACACTAGCTTAACCAAACGGTCATGGTGGAGCGGGCGCATCTTAAGCGTTCCCAATTGACGCAATGCTTGGGTTCCCGATGTGGAACTTTGGCGCACCTGACCTTGGGGCAGGGGGAGTGCAATGACACTTGAGTTGGCAATTATCAGCGTGCTGGCAGGCATTGCGCTCGGATTGCGATACAAGGTTTTCGTCCTTGTGCCCGCGGTTAGCTTGACCATTATGTTCGCAGTGATGGGCGGAATTGCGCACGGCGACCGCCTGTGGTCAATCCTCTTGGCAGTGGCGATACTGGGGACAGCCGTTCAATTCGGCTACCTGGCCGGAATCATGATCCGCGCGGCCGTCGGATCAATTTGCGCCTCCATCCTCGGGAGCCGCAATCCGGAGTTCAATTCTCAAATCGGGCATACGTAGTACAGCGTTTCCTCAGGCTCGAATGAGGCAACGGCGGTAATCGGCGCTGTTCAGCGCGGCTTTGTCCGCGACAGCGTGGCGGGAACCTTTGTAGAATCGTCGTCCAGTGTTTGCTAGCGCACGCTCGTTTCCACGAAAATCTGGTATCCCAGCGAATGGCGGCAAGTAGCCGTTAAAAGCGCCGTGGACCGGATTTTGCGTACAATCTTTGCGTGCAGGGGATGATGGCATTTGAATTAGCGATTATCGGCGTCGTGGTAGGCATTGTGCTCGGTCTGCGATACAAGATTTTGATCCTTGTGCCCGCCGTTCTGTTTGCCATGATATTTGCAATAATCGTTGGAGTTGCCCGCGCCGACAGCTTCTGGTCAATCGTCTTGACGACGGTAGCGCTTGTGACCGCCGTTCAGCTCGGTTATCTGGCCGGAATCGTGATACACGCGGCGATCGCCTCAATTCGCCCACCGCGGAAAGACGGCAGCAAGTCTGACTCAGAAATTGGATATGCTTGGCAGCATCCTTGGCAGGAGGAGGATGGCTGGGCGAGGTCGGGATCTATTGTGCACCTTCACCGGCTTCGGCCTCCGCAAGCTTAGTCCGCCAATCGGCGTGTTTGCGGATCAGGGCAAAGAGCGACAGCGACAACAGCAGTGCCGCGGTCAGGAATAGCGCCAGCGCAATCGGGCGCGTGAAGAAGATCGTCCAATAACCGTTCGACATAATGAGCGACTGGCGTAGGCTCAGTTCGAAGGTGGGCGAGATCACCAGGCCCAGCACCAGCGGCGCCGGATCAAGACCGAGCTTGCGCAGGAAATAACCGAACACGCCCATGATCAGCATGATCCACACGTCAACGATCGAGTTGTTCACTGTGTAGACGCCGATCAGGCAGAACATGATCACCAGCGGATAGAGGTAGCTGTAGGGAATCCGCAGCACGTTCACGAACAGGCCGACCAGCGGCAGGTTGAGCAGAAGCAGCAGCACGTTGCCCACATACATGGAGGCGACGAAGCCCCAGAAAACATCGGGATGCTCGTTGACAAGCTGGGGGCCCGGCTGCACGCCGTGGAGGATCAGCGCCGCCATCAGCACCGCTGTCACCGGCCCGGTCGGCAGACCGAGCGCCAGCATCGGCACAAAGGCGCCTGTCGAGGCGGCGTTGTTGGCGGATTCCGGCCCGGCAACACCCGCCACGGCGCCGTTGCCGAATTCCTCCGGATGCTTCGAAAGCTTGCGCTCCACCGCGTAGGAGAGAAAGCTCGATATGATGTGCGCCGAGCCCGGCGTAAGGCCGACCAGGAAGCCGAGCACGCTGCCGCGCGCGATCGGCCATCCCGATTGCCGCCACTCCTTGCGGTTCGGCAAAAGCTCACGCAGCTTCGGGGCCATCACTTCGCCGACCACAGTGGCGCTCGGAGTCGAGAGGATCTCCCCGAGTCCGAACAGCCCGACGGCCACCGGCACGATGCCGATGCCGTCGCCAAGTTCCACGATGTCGAAGGAATAGCGGAAGTGACCGGTAAGATTGTCGATCCCGATGGTGCCGAGCAGCAGTCCGATCGCGGCCATCAGCAGGGTGCGCGGCAGTGAGGTCGACGACATGTAGGCGAGGAAGATGAGGCCGAGAACCAGAAGCGCGGTGTATTCGGGCGGACCAAAGCGCAGCGCGAAGGCGGCGAGCGGCGGCGCGATTGCGGTCAGCACCACGACCCCGAAGGTGCCAGCGATCCATGAGCCGACGGCCGCAATGCACAATGCGGCGCCGGCGCGGCCCTTGCGCGCCATGGCATAGCCGTCGATGCAGGTCATGACGGAGGACGCCTCGCCCGGAATCCGCATCAGGATGGAGGTGGTCGAACCGCCATACTGGGAGCCGTAATAGATGCCCGCCAGCATCACGATCGCCTTGGTGGCATCGAGCCCGAACGTGATCGGCAGCAGAATGCTGATGCCGGACAACGGCCCGATGCCCGGCAATACGCCGACCAGCGTGCCGACCAGGCAGCCGAGAAAGCCGTACCACAGCACGTCCGGCCGCAGCGCGACGGAGAATCCGAGCATCAGGCTGTCGAGGGTTTCCAAGGCTCAGAATCCCAGTATCCCCTGCTCGAGCGGCGATTTGAGCACCAGGGTGAAAAGCCCATAAGTGAGCAGGCTGACGCCGACACTGTACACGGCGGCTGCGAGGAGGTTGCGGCCCTCGAATGCGATCAGGGCGAATAGCATGAGCGACATTGTGACGATGAAGCCGAGCGTCGTGTACAGCGCGACCGCGGCCGCCGTGATGGCGAAGACCCGGACCGCATGGGGCAGGTCGCTCCAGCCGATGTCGGAAAACGGCGCACTCGCCGCGCCGCGCACGACCAGGATCGCGCCGAACATCATCATCAGGGCACAGACGAGCTTCGGCATCATGCCGGCGCCCGGAAACGCCAATGTACCGAACGGCAGATCGCCGCTCACCGCCAATACGGCAAGCGCCGCCGCAATGGCGGCGCCGCCGGCAACGTGGTCAGCGCGCAGGGTCATGAGTGAGCAGATGACGGATGACAGATGACGGAGGTCGGATGTCGGATGTCGGGACGATCAGAGGACCGATGGCAGGTGCTATCATTTCGCCTTCTGACCTCCGTCCTCTGACATCTGACACCTACCCCTCCGCCCGTCCGATCGACCGCACCGCGTCTTCGACGCGCTTGGCATCGGCATCCCAGAAGGCACGGAACTCGGCCTGATCGAGGTAGTCGACATCCTGACCGATATTCGCCATCAGCTCCTTGAACTTGGGAGTCATGACGGCTGCCCGCGTGAAGTCGCGGATCTTGGTCACGATCGGCTCAGGGGTGCCCTTGGGGGCGAACAGGCCGACCCACAGATAAAACTCGATGTCGTAGCCCAGCTCCTTCATGGTCGGCACGTCCGGCAGTGCGCGCGAACGCTGGGCGCCGAATGAGGCAAGCGCCCGCGCCTTGCCGCCCTTGATCTGACCGAGGCAGGCGGCGATCGAGGACACGAGCGCCTGCGAATTATTGCCGATAAGTGCCGTAAGCGCCGGGCCGCCGCCGTTGGTCGGGAGATGGCGCAGCTTGATTCCTGCCGCCTTCAGGTAAAGCGCCATGGGCAGATGAAGTGCACCATAGAGGCCTGACGACGAGAAGATGATCTCGTTCGACCGCTTCATGGCGTCGTCGGCGAATTCCTTCAGTGTGCGGTAGGGCGTCTGGTCGTTGACGATCAGAACGCACGGGTCGGCGATGAACCGCGCGATCGGAATGAAATCCGCGCGGGTAAATTTCGGCTGCCGGCCGAACAGCTTGTCGACCTCGGAAAACCCCGAGATTGAAACGATGTGCAGCAGCAGCGTGTAGCCATCCGGCTTTGCATTCGCGGCGACCTGCGCGCCGACCGCACCTGCGGCGCCCGCCTTGGTGTCGATCACGGCCGGCTGCTTGATGATCGGTTCCAGCACCGCAGCAAACGGCCGTCCCACCACATCGGCGGCCCCTCCCGGCGGAAACGGATTGATGAATGTGATGGCGCGGGACGGATAGTTGGCGGCGTCCTGCGCGAAGGTCCCGCCCGGGAGCAGCGTCGCGGCGGTTGCGGCCGTCGAGCTTATGACGAAGCTGCGTCTATCCATGGGAACCTCCCGCAATGTGGTGCGGACTGGAGTTTCGTATCCGCTTGATTCTCCGGCTACGACTGCAGCGCCGTCGCCAACAGTTCCGGTTCGCGGCCGTTGGCTTCGGCCGCTTCGAAATTGAGCTCGATCTTAACGCCGTTGGGGTCGAGCAGGAACAGCTGGTAGAGGCCCTGGTCGTTGACGCGGCGTTCCTTGAAATCGATGCTCTTCCGCTTGAGATGATCGATCAAATCGAGGAGGCCGGTGGCGCGAAACGCCACGTGGTCGACGACGCCCGACCCGGTGGTGGCTGTCGACTGCTGGCCAAGATACTTCATGCGGTTTTCCGAGACTTTGGCGCCGCCCTGGGTGATGTGCAGCACGTCGTCGCCGCCAAGATAGAGCCAATACACCGGAAACTTGAAATCCGGATGCGGCCCGACCCGCATGCCGAGCACATCCACGTACCAGTCCTTGGTCTTTTCGAGATCCTCGGTCTGGATCAGAAAGTGCTGCAGATGTTGAAGCGGCATTGCATGTCTCCTGAGGGATTTTCGAAATCACACCCTCCGACCTCATCCTGAGGAGGCCGCGCTCTTCGCGCGGCCGTCTCGAAGGATTGCCACGGGCTCGATCTCGCTTGTGGCCGTCCTTCGAGACGCGCGCAAGAGCGCGCTCCTCAGGACGAGGCTGATGGATGATGTCGATATGATTCGTACCATGGAAACGCTGTACTAGTTTGCGTTGATCCCTTCATTAACACAGACTCGCATTCGAATTTTGCTGAAAGGGCTCGATCAGCGTAAACTTCGTCCATCGCCGCTGATAAGTCCAGTTGGGCAGCACGATTTGGATGTGTGGGGAGGTACATGCCCGCCTATTGGGTCGCACGTTCGCGCATCATCGATCCGGCCGAGTACAAGAAGTACACCGATCGCATCCCGGCCATCTTCGCCAAATACGGCGGCCGCGTGCTTGCCCGCGGCGGGCGCTTCCAGATCATGGAAGGTCCGGAGAAATTTCATCGCTTCGTGGTCGTGGAATTCGACACCTTCGAGCAGGGCGTCGCATGCTTTCAATCGCCCGAGTATGAAGAAGCCGCGGCGTTCCGTCGCAACGGCGCGGGAGAAGTCGAGACCATCGTGGTCGAAGGCGGCGACGCCACGCTACCGTCCCATGCAAGCGGGGGAGGATGAGGAAGGGGCGCGTCGATTGGCCTTAAGGCCGCGCCTCTGGCGCTTCGCTTTGAAGTGGCCGTAATATGGCACTCGGCGCGAGGGCAGTCGCGAAAAAAATCATACGGAGGAAATGACATGCGTTTCAGGCTCAATTCCGCGCTTGCGGCCGCAGCCGTGGCCGCCGTCATGGCCGCTGCGCTCACGGGCGGGGCGGCGGCACAATCGGGCGCGCCGATCAAGATCGGCTTTAGCATGGCGATGACGGGGGGCCTTGCGGCCAACGGCAAGTCCGCGCTCCTCGCCCAGAAGATCTGGGAAGAGGACGTCAACGCCAAGGGCGGGTTGTTGGGCCGGCCCGTCAAGCTCGTCTACTACGACGACCAAAGCAATCCCTCGACGGTACCGGGCATCTACACCAAGCTCATCGACGTCGACAAGGTCGATCTCATCATCGGCGCCTATGCGACGGCGCAGATCGCGCCCGCGATGCCGGTCGTCATTTCCAAGAACAAGGTGTTCATCAGCCTGCTCGGGCTCGCGGTGAACAGCGAGTTCAAGTATCCGAACTACTTTGCCATGATTCCGTCCGGTCCGGATCCGAAGCCGTCCTTCACGCAGGGTTTCTTCGAAGCCGCAATGGCGCAGAATCCGAAGCCACAGACGGTCGCTATCGTCGCGGCGGATCAGGAATTCTCGCGCAACGCCGCCGACGGCGCTCGCGAGAACGCCGGCAACGCGAAGCTCAAGGTCGTCTACGACAAGAGCTACCCGCCCACGACCACCGATTTCGCCCCGATCGTACGGGCGATCGCGGCCACCAATCCGGACATCGTGGTGATCTGTTCTTACCCACCGGATTCGGTCGGCATGGTCAAGGCCGTCAACGAAATCGGCTTTAAGCCGAAGATGATCGGCGGCGCCATGGTGGGCCTGCAAGCCACCGCCCTCAAGGCGCAGCTCGGCCCGATGCTCAACGGCTTCGTCAATTATGACATGTGGCTGCCGGTGACGAAGATGCAGTTCCCCGGTGTCGAAGACTTGATCAAAAAATACCAGGCGCGGGCCCAGGCCGAAGGCGTCGACGCGCTCGGCTATTACATGGCGCCGTGGGGTTACGCGCAGCTCCAGGTGCTGGGGCAGGCGATCGAGGGGACGAAGAGCGTCGAGGACAAGAAGCTCGCCGACTACATCCGCGCCAACACTTTTAAGACCGTGTTGGGCGACGTAAAGTTCGGCACGGGCGGCGAGTGGGCCCAGCCGCGGATGCTGCAAATCCAGTTCCACGACGTCAAGAGCAACGACGTCGAGCAGTTCCGCGCCATGAACACCCAGACCGTGGTGACGCCAGCCGAATACAAGTCTGGCGATGTGATCTATCCGTATGAGAGGGCGAAGTGATCGACGGAAGATGGCCCGTAGCCCGGATGGAGCGGAGCGTAATCCGGGAGCGCCTTCGCCTGCCGAAACGCTGATCCCGGATTACGGGACCGCGAAGTCGCGGTCCCTCCATCCGGGCTACCGTCCCTCACAGCCCCAGATAAAACTTCCGGATCAGATCATTGTTGTTGAGTTCCTCAGCGGACTTGCCCTCGAAGGCGATCTTGCCGTGGACGATGACATAGCCGCGGTCGGCGATGCGCAGCGCTTGGGGGAAGTTCTGCTCCGCCATCAGCACCGTGAGCTGGTATTGCTGCTTGAGTTCCCGGATGGCGTCGATGGTGCGGCTGACCAGAACCGGCGCGAGGCCGACCGAGGGTTCGTCGATCAGGAGGATGCGCGGCGCCAGCATCAGGGCGCGGCCGAGGGCCAGCATCTGCTGCTCGCCGCCGCTCATGGAGCCGGCGAGCTGGCGTCGGCGTTCGGCTAAACGGGGAAAAGCCGTAAAGCAGAAATCCATGTTGGCCTTGATCTGGGCGCGGGCCTTGGACCGGAACGCCCCAAGCAGGAGATTTTCCTCGACGGTGAGGCGCGGGAACAGCCGGCGGCCCTCAGGCACCAACGCGATGCCGAGATCGACGATCTCCTCGGTGGCGCGGCCGATCAGATCGTGGCGCTCGCCCTCGATCTCGGCTGTGATCGTGCCGGCGCTCGGCCGCACGATGCCCATGATGCTCTTCATGAGCGTGCTCTTGCCGTTGCCGTTGGTGCCGAGCAGCACCACGGTCTCGCCGCTGCCCACCCGAATGGATACGTCCTCCAGCACGCGAACGGCGCCGTAGCCGGCATGGACGCCCGCGATGGTGAGGCTATTGACCAAGATACGCCCTCTCGACTTCGCCATCGCGGATCACGTCTTCGGGGCGGCCGTCGGCGATTTTCTTGCCGGAGACCAGCACGACGAGACGTTGGGAGAAGCTCATCACGGCACGCATGATGTGCTCGATGAGGATGACTGTGACGCCGCATTCGTTGAGCCGGATCAGCAGCGCCACGATGTCGTTGACTTCGGAATTGGAGAGCCCCGCCATCGCCTCGTCGGCGATCAGGAGCTTGGGCTCCGTCGCCATGGCGCGGGCGAGTTCCAGCTTGCGCATGTCCACCTGGGTGAGATCGCGCGGCAAGTGTCGCGAGCGGTCGGCGAGGCCCACGAGGGTCAACAGCTCCTCGCAGCGCGTTCCGATTTCGGATTCGGCAAGCGGCTGGCGCCGCGTATTGACGGTGTAGAGCAGCGGCACCTTGAGATTGTCGGCAATCGTCATGCTGGCGAAGGGGCGCGGCAGCTGGAAGCTGCGCGCCATCCCGAGGCGCGTGCGCTGGTGGGCGCTCTGCCCGGCGAGGTCGCGGCCTTCGAACCGCACCGTGCCGGCTTCGTTGACGAGGGTGCCGCACAGGCAGTTCACGAGCGTACTCTTGCCGGAACCGTTGGGGCCGATCAGGCCGACCCGCTCACCAGCCGCCACGGAAAGATCGATCTCATCGAGCGCGACGAAGCCGCCAAACCGCTTGGATAGCCTTTCCACTTCGAGAAGCTGCGTGGCCATGGTCTATCGCTTCCGAAACAGTCGCTGCCACAGCCCGATGACGCCGTTCGGCGCAATGATCACGAACGCCACCAGGAGCACGCCGACGATGAGGAGGTTGACCGCCGAGGAGATCGTCACGGTCGTGACCTGCTGCAACGTGCCGAGCAAAAGCGCGCCGACCAGCGGGCCGACCCAGCTTGTGGTGCCGCCGATCATCGGCATGGCGATGGAGTTTACGGCGTATTCGAGCGCGAAAGCGGAGGATGGCTGCAGGTAGCCGATGTAATAGGGGAACGGCGCTCCAGCCATGCCCATCAGGGCGCCCGACAGCGTGGTAGCGATGAGCTTAAGCCGGAGCGTCGGCACGCCGGATGCCTCGGCGGCCATCTCGTCGTCCCGGATCGCTGCGAATCCGTAGCCGAGCTTTGAGTGCTCGACGATGCGCGCCGTCGCGATGGCCAACACGGCCAGCGCCAGCATGATCAGGAACAGGTATTGAATATAGGGCAACGAGAGGCCCTCGACCTCGGCCGGGCGGATCACATAGGCGCCACGCGCGCCGCCGACATAGTTCCAGTTGACCACCAGGGTCTGCAGCACAACGGCGAGCGCCAGGGTCGCGATGGCGAAGAACGCTCCGCGAAGCCGCAGCGTGAGATAGCCCATACCGAGTCCCACCAGACCGGACACCACGGCTCCGATGATAAGGAGCACCGGCACCGGCAGCGGGTAGAATTTGTGGAAAAACACAGTCGTGTAGGCGCCGAGCGCGAAGAACGCCGCGGTGCCGAAGTTCACGTAGCCCGTATAGCCGCCGAGAATGTTCCAGGCGGTCGCGAGCACGATGAACTGCAATACCGTGTAGCCGGCGAAGAATACGTAGTCATTGCCGGCGGCCCGGGCGCCCGCGAACACGAGGGCGGCGACCACCGCACACGCGAGGACGAAATTGCCGGAACGGATGGCGGAGTTCATAGCCGGCCTGCCATCTATCGTCCCAGCAGCCCGGCAGGCCGGAACGCCAGCGTCAGAAGGAGGAGCCCGAACGAGACCGCGGGTGCCCACGACGGGCCCGCACAGGTCGCGGTAAAGCTCTCGGCGATGCCGAGCAACATCGCTGCGATGAGTGTTCCGGGCAGGCTGCCGAGCCCGCCAAGCACGCAGATTGCAAAGACGCGGCCGATATAGTCGCGCCCTATCGAGGGCTCGACTGGCTGAATGATGATGAGGAAGGCTCCCGCCAGCGAGGCGGTTGCAATCGAAATCGCAAAGGCAATGCGTTTGATCCTGATCGGGTTGGCCGCCATCAATTGCAGCGCAAGCTGGTCCTGGGCGACCGCCAAGATGGCGCGGCCCGTGAAGGTTCGCGACAGGAACAGCTGCAGGCCCGCGAGCATCAGCAACGACACAAGGCACGGCACCAGCATGCGCAGCGGCAGATCAACGGCGCCGAGATGCCAGCTCGTCCCGATGTAGCTCGCCTGAACGTAGCGGTAATCGACACCGAATCCGAGGACCAGCGCCACCTCGGTGATGAACAACACGCCGAAGAAGAACGCAAGTCCACGCAGCGAATCCTGACCACGCTTCTCGAACGACAGATAATAGACCTGATAGATGGCCGCCCCGAGCGCGTAGAAGGCCGGCACCGCCGCGATGCTGGCCAGGATCGGATCGAGGCCGAATTGCGCGGTGACGATATAGGTGATGTAGGAACCCAGGATGATGAAGCCAGGGTGGGCAATGTTGACGATGTCGAGAATGCCGAACGAGATCGAAACGCCGATGGTCACGGCGGTATAGAAACCGCCAAGCAGCGCCCCGGCCATTGCTGCATTGAGGAGCAGGTCGTAAGGCGAAAAATACACGCACTCATACGCGGCGTGTAAAGCGGGCAACAGCAGCACGGCGATAACCGCTGCAAGCAGCAGGGTACGCCAGGTATGCGCGTTCATTCACCCCCCGATCTATTCTTGGGCGCTCCATCGCCGGGCCACATGCAACGTGCGGTGCCGATGTCTCGCCTGTATTTCGGATCCAAACGGCAGGCGCGCCATGCCGGCCCTCACGCGGCCGCGCGCCTGATCCCCTCCGGGATCGCAAGCGGCGCGTTGGCGCTTTCCAGAAATTCGACTGTCATGAACACCATGTCGCCGTCGCCGATATTCTCGAGATCATGCACCTTGAATTCGCCGGGTCCGTAGGTCTCGTGCCGAGTCTCGCCGGGTGCGTACGTATATTCGACCGTCGTGCCATCCATCAGGTGCTGGCGGCCACGGCACGGCGTGATAGCGGTCCAGAAATAATTGAGCACGTGTCGATGAAAGCCGAACCGCTGTCCGGGCTTGAGCCTGATGGTCCATACCCGGACCTTGCCGGTTTCCGAGACCAGCTCGCTCCCCACGCAGCCATTGGGGCTGCGCGCCTCGCGGGCGAACTCCTCCTGCAGCGCGGCCGGCCATTCGCTCCGGTCCTGCCGTGCTGCCTCTTTGTCGGACATGGTCAACGCCATGGAATTCCTCCGTTGCTGCCGTTGTGGCGAAGGCCCGGTGTAGTTTGATACCTTGCCCGCAGCCGTAAACCAAGAGCGCCGATCGGATGTCGTCGCCGTCACGGAGCCTTCTAAGATGCGCCCCGCCGGCCGCGCGATCGTGATAGGCGGATCGCTCGCGGGCCTGTTCGCGGGATCGCTGCTGCGCCGGCAATTCGCCGTCGACATCTATGAGCGCGCCGATGCGGAACTCGCCGGGCGGGGCGCCGGCATCGTCACCCACGACCTGTTAGGGGAGGCGCTCGATGCTGCCGGGATCGCGTGGCGAGAGGGGCTCGGCATCGAGGTGCGGACGCGGCGCTTCTTCGACCGCAGCGGCCGGCTAGAGCTGGAATATCCCTATCGGCAGACCCTCACGGCCTGGGACCGGCTCTACGACATGCTGCGCCGTGCATTTCCGGCGGCACACTATCATTGCGGCAAGGAGCTGGTGGCGGTCGAGGAGCGTTCCAGCGGCGTCGTGGCGCGGTTCGCCGACGGTTCTGCCGCCGCGGGAGACCTCCTGATCGGCGCCGACGGATTGCGCTCTACGGTGCGAGGCCAACTTCTTCCCGATGCGACCCCGATCTATGCCGGCTATGCGGCTTGGCGGGCTCTGGTGCCGGAGCACACGATCGGGCCTGAGCTGCACGCCGAGGTGTTTGACCATATGGCATTCTGCCTGCCGCCCGGCGAGCAGATGCTCGGCTATCCGGTCGCAGGGCCGAACAATGACCTGCGTCCCGGCCGCCGCCGCTACAATCTGGTCTGGTATCGGCCGGCCGATGAAATCGAGCTACAGCGACTGTTGACCGACGAAGCCGGGACCCTCCACGCACTTTCAATCCCGCCGCCGCTGATTTCTCGCGCCGTCATCGCCGACATGCGCGAGGCCGCCGAGGCCGTGCTGGCGCCGCAGTTCCGCGACCTGATCCGGCTGGTCGATCGACCCATCCTGCAGGCCATATACGATATCGAATCGCCCCGCATGGCATTCGGTCGCGTCGCCCTCATCGGCGATGCCGCCTTCGTGGCGCGCCCGCATGTGGGCGCCGGCGTCGTCAAGGCCGCGCAGGACGCACTTGCATTGACGCGGGCGCTGGAGCGCGCCGACGACATCGCGGCGGCGCTCAAGCGAATGGAGGCGACGCAACGGCCATTCGGTCGCCGCATCGTCGCGCGCGCCCGCGCGCTCGGCGCCTGCCTGCAGCCTCACCATGCCACCGCGGCGGAGCGAGCCAATGCCGCCCGGTTCCGCACCCCGCAGGCGACGCTTGAGGAAACCGCGACGTTGGATTTTTTGGACACGGAGTGGAGCGGCCCGCTGCTCCCACCCGCCCCGCGGTGACGCAGTTGGCTTCACTTACGAATAAGAAGCCTTGCAAAACGAGCCGCCGCTGCAAGGCTTCCTCAGCAATTTTGTTCCGCCAGAGTCAAAGAATATGAAGGCTGCGAAATCGAGCGGCTGCATCGATATAAAAGTTTCTGTCCGGCTTTCCGTCAGGGGTGAAAATCGTGCCTCCAGCCCGGATCAGTTCATCCCAAAGCACGGCGGTCTGATCAGAAGAAAGCTCTCGTCCCTCTGCGTATCCACGAAGCAATGCGGCATTAAAGTGATCTTGCTCTACCTTGCCACCGGCAGGGAAAAAATCATTTCTTGGTGCATGCTGCATGATAAAAGACTTCGTCATGCTCGCCTGCTCTCGCATTGCGCCCATCACCACGCCGTAACTGTAACCCCGCACCGAGGCTTGTTCAGCAATTATTTCTGCCGCCTCGTAGTAACCCATTCCGATCGCGACGAATTCACCTATCATAGCAACGACACCTATCGCTGCCGGCCATAATACTCCGTACAAGGGGCCGGCATCGGGACCCATGGATTCCAGCATGTGTAAGAAGTGGCCGACCCTTATGGCAATGGGCCCCGTCGCCGTCCCCGAAGCCGCTATCATGCTCAAGGTCACTTCCACCGCTTCAACGATTTCAGCTGCTGTATGTACCCAGTGAATACTATGGTTGGCTGGATCAAAGAATGCATCTTTGAGTCGATTGCCCATGTTCGTATCCTCGCATCGTTGTTTGCCGCTCGATGGCGGCATCAGCCATTTGTCGAAATGTTGAGGACACTGGTTTAACCGCCTGTTCCCAAGGTAACAGGCAAGACGCACGTACCCGGCGGCGAGCACCGAAACATGTGCGGGATTATTACTGAGGTTCGGACTTTGAGTTATCGAGCGTTCAGCAAGGGTCTTGCATTGCCTGCATCGAAGGCGGCACACGATGCGCGGCGTGACGTCCGAGGGCGGGTCTTCTTCAACCCGTCATGATGCGCCGACACCCGCGGCCGGTTTGCCTTGGCCACCGAAACATCGGGCCACCTGACTGAAGGCAGTCGGGCAACTCATTTGCCGAAGGCTTCCGTTCCGACCGGCGCGAGGAGGCGGGCAGCGGCCGATATCGCTGGCACCCACAGGCCGTTTATGGGTTAGGCATTTCTCTTCGGGCATTCTCCGCCATGACGGCGGCAACCGCCTCCCTACCCTCATCCGCCCGCGGCGGAGGGTAGGATGGAGGTGCGTAGCTTTGCAGCCTGCACCAGCGGCGGGCACCGCTTGTCGTCATAATATTCGACTTGGCAATCGAGGCACTGAAAGCACTCCGCCGTGACGATCTTGCCGGTTTTCTCGATCGCCCGAACTGGGCACGACCGTTCGCACAAATGGCAGGGATTGCCGCATTCGGGGCGGCGTTTGAGCAGATTGAGAAGGTGCAGCCGGTCGAGGAAGGCGAGCACGCCGCCCAGCGGACACAGGAAGCGGCAATAGGCCCGCTCCGAAAACAGGCCGATGGCCAGCAACGCGACCGCATAGGTCACATAAGGCCAGGCGCGCGTAAACTTTGAGGTGATCGCCGTCTTGAACGGCTCGATCTCAAGCGTCGCCCCCGATGGGTCGACCTGCGTCATCACCAAGACCAGCACAGTTGCGGCTGCAATGTACTTGCCCAGCCACAAGCGCTTCTCCAGCGCGGCCGACGGGTTCCATTGCGGCACGCGCAGCGCCCGGGACAGCTGGCCGAGCAGCTCCTGCAGCGCCCCGAATGGACACAGCCAGCCGCAGAACACGCCGCGCCCGATCAATACCACCGAGACCAGCGTGTAGCCGGCGATGATGACCATCAGCGGCTCGGCGAGGTAGAAACCGATATCGAAGTGACTGAACGGGGCCATGACATAGTTCATGACATTGACGATCGAGAGCTGCACGCCGGCGGTCCAGCCGAGCCAGACCAGAACCACTCCTAAGAATCCGTTGCGCACCAGCCGGTGGGCAAGGCGAGAGCGCGCCAGCTTCGCCTGGAATACGAAGATCAGGGTGAGCACCGACAACAGCACCGCCAGAATCGCCAGATTCAGCCGCGCGTCGTGCCAAGCGTCGACCCAGGCAGGGACCGGGCTGTCGTCCAAAACCTCGACCAAGGCAGGGGCCAGCGGTGCCTCGGCGGGTTCCGCCGGCCTCCGAGCGTCGGCGTTCGTGCTGGCTCCGGCACCCGTTTCCCCCACCCTACCCTCCGCCGCTTGCGGTGGGGGCAGTTGGGCGCGACGCTCGCCGCGCGTATCGTCAAGGCTGGTGGTGAGGGCCTGCAAGTCGGGAACATTGTAGTCGAGCCCGAACGCGACCGTCACCGACGGGGCACCCGGGCCAATGACCTCGCCGTTGACCACGAGTTCCAGCCGCCACGGCTTCAACGGATCGAAGCCCGAATCGGCGGGCAGCGCGAACAGCCCGGCATCCTCCTGCCCCCGGATCCCTTCGCCGAAAGGATTGACCCATTGGTAGTCGTCCTGCCGGAACTCGAACGTCTTCCCATCTTGAACGACCCGCAGGCGATCGAAGCGCCGGTCGGAGCCCTGAAAGTATCTCGTACCAAGAAAATTGTAAGGACCGTTGGACGCAATGAAGATCGCCTGGGCGTCAGTCGGCATCTTGCGCTTGAAATCCTCGAAATTGATCATGCCGACCAGATTGCCGCCGATAGCGGCGGGCGTGAACAGCGCCGTGGCGAATTCGATATAGAGCCTGTCGCTCCTGCCCAGCGTCACCTCGAGCTGCGCATCCGGCGCACCCGCCGCGGCGAGTGCCGCCGCAACGTCGCCCGAAGTCACCCGCCGGCGCACGACGGCACCAGCGGCGAGGAGCGCGTCCCAGGACTTGCGGCTGAAGCTTTCGACATCGAGGGCCGGAGCCGGGACCCCGGAGGCCGCAACCGCCGCAGGGGTGCGGGCCACACGCGCGCGCAGCACCAGTCCCGCGGTGATGCTGACAGCGGCGCGCATGGCGCGCGTACTGATAGTGGCGCCGGCGACGAAGTCCGGCGGCAGCACGTTGGTGCCGCCGCGCAGTGGCCTGCCCGCTTCGCGGGCGAGAAACGTATCGAGCAGGCGCTGGCGCTTGGCGTCGTGAACGATATAGGGCTCGTTGTGGAACACCACTTTCGCCCCGGTGATGCGGCCGCCAAGATCGACCCCGGCGATCACGTCGAACGGCGTTGTCGAATAACCGGGAGCCGCGATGATATCGAGGGTCGAAAACACATAAGCCGCAACCTGGCCACCCTGGTAAACCGCAATCGCGGGCGGCGAGCCTTCCTCCGGTCCGAGCCGTTCGGCCCCGCCGGGAAAGACCACTGCCATCACCTCGGGCGTGAGCCGCTCGCGCAGCTTGCCCTTTTCAGCAATGGCAGGTGAAACGAAGATGAGCGCCATCAAGGCGATACAGACGCCGCACACCCATTCAATGAGCCTTGGAGATGCATTGACACCGCGCACGGACAGAAAGTTCAACATTCGAATCATACTCGGGATGTCGGCCGCACCAAAAATCTGCCCCCTTCCCTGCAAGCGGGGAAGGGAAGGGTTGGCATGTTCAGAAGTCCGGCTTGTCGGCAATCGGTATGCGGTAGTCGAACAAATGCTGGTTGTTTTCGGCGCAAGCTTCCTCATGCATCGGCATCTGGACCCGCGTGAAGTTATTGATTGCCGACCACGGCTCATAGAACGTGTCTGCGTCCTCAACCCGGAACGTCACTTGCAGCGTCTTGCCGCCATCAACCAATTTATAGCGTTCGACCACATGCAGCTTCTCAGTATGCGGCGTGCGGAAATTGTCCAAATAGGTCTTGTCGTTCATTGCGGTGGTATCCACCACCAGCGTATCGCCCTCGTAATGGCCGACCGACTCGCCGTACCAGGACGGCTTCGGGTTCGGCGAATGCGGCACGTCGAGATAGACGCGGCGAACCTGCGCATCGCCCGAAAAGATCATCGTTACGGCCTTCGGCGTTTGCACGAAGTGGATCGGCTCGACGACGGCGAAGGCCATGAAGGCAGGAACACCTGCCGGCATGCAACTCGCTCTTGCCCCATAGGGGATTCCGCCGGAGAGCACTTTGCCGTTCTCCCGCTTCATG
>WNFF01000565.1_pt1 | contig 27976 bp, 46 predicted proteins | sample 5400441 | NCBI WGS metagenome assembly WNFF01 (sample SAMN13153345, study PRJNA577476) | soil metagenome | isolation source: 120 cm saprolite under Douglas fir tree site 2 hole 3 replicate 1 | place: USA:California | collected 2015-04-18
GCAACAAATGCGGCTACAGAGACCGCGGCTACGGCAAATCTAGTTCGGAACCTCATGGTGACTCCTTTAGAAAATCGGGGGAGGTCTCAGCCTCCCCATTTCGTGGCACTAATGCCTTGTTAACGTGAGGCCAGTACCAGTGAAGGCCAAACGCAACAACCTCATGACTTCTGTTCTCCGTTCAAGTTCAACTGGTCGGCGAGGTCTAGCACAGCCCGAATCGCCTGTGCCGATGACCCGTCATCTTGTGCGGCAACATGTCTCGGCGCGTGAGAAGCGAACGGCTTGAGCGACTCGCGCAACCGGGCCGCCTCGCGCTCGTGATACGCGATTTGAGAGGTCACCACAGCATAGACTTTCTGCACGGCGGCGATCAGAGCGGCGGAGGACGTGTCGGGGCGTGGAGCGGCGTTCGGCCTGATGATCGCCGGCAATTCCTCGACCGGGGCAGAGCCGTTCAAGACAGCCGCAGGCGGCGCCTCATACGTGCCTTCTTTCTTGTACACCGGCACACGCGGCTTAATCGCTGCCCCAGAATCCGTCATCGTCACCACCAATTCTGTTCTGCACCACAATAAACTTGATCGCATTAGCAATCACGGCATTTTTTTCCTTCGGCTCCAAACTCATTTTCAGCAATGTCTCGATTTCCCTTCGGACCAGCGAAGTAAATCCCTCCTCGGCCTCGGTTTCCTTTTTGATCTCGTCTTTTTTCAGGGCACGAAGGCTATTAGGACTCGGCCTCATCCTTGCCTCCAAATCGCGCACAAACATTTGTTAAGGTAGCGCCGTGGGAAACTAGCGCGGGCCACGGCGCGTAGCGCTTTTTTTTGGGGAAGTCAACCCCACTTCCCGCGCACCTCTGCATTGTAGAAGCGCCCGATTGATCTGTAGGCGCTGGATTTGGCGTTAATGAATCGGAGAAAATTGATCATCGACACCGGAGGATAGGGATAGAGCGACCCGTCCGTGAACTCCACGGCCATTGCGCCGGTTCGAATGTTGTACGCAAGCGACCTGATACACGTTGAGTCGATGTCGATGCTCACGGTTCCCGCGCGATCGGCGAGCGCAAGAAGTTCTTGAGCCCGTAGGACGGCGCCGGATGCGAGTGCGGCTAGAGCAGCGGCAGCCGCCGCACCCGCACCACCGGCCGCCTCCGGAGCGGGGCGAAGCTGTTGGAAGTTGCGATCTTGTAGATCGTCGTCATCGGCCATTCTATGAATCACTCATTTTAATTCATCGACTATCTGTCTAGTGTCCATTCAAAAAATCCCTCAGAGGCTTGGCACCTTGAGCATAAATAGAATCAAACTTGGCCCGCACTTCTGGGGCCATATTATAAAATATGGAACGCAGTCTGCTATCAGAGATAGCGCCATCAAACCAATATGGGTCGCTTTTAACGTCGGTTAAAAAATCTTCTAGTGTTATCATCAGAGTCTCCTATCAAGCAAGCGGGTCACCAAAGCCGGCCGCGAGCGGGTCGAGGTCGGAGCGCTTCATCGGATTGCGCTTGCGCGGTGCCTTTGGCGGTTCGGGAAAGGCCAACTCGGTAGGCGACGGCATGTTAATAATTGCGGTCGGAGTTGATGGTGGCGGTTCGGAAAGTTTGCGCTCTCTAGATTCCGCGCGCTTAGCCGCAGTTTCTGCACGTTTGGCTTCCTCGGCTGCGCTTGCCGCCTCGCGCTTATCGTACGTTCCAAGGATACCTTTTGCACGCTGTCGCTCAACCCCACGATGGCTAGCCACAGCGCCGCCCCCACCGCCGGCGATGGAAAAAAGCAGTCCTTCAAGCAGCGCCCGTTCAGCGGATTCAGGGTCGCCTATTTTTGCCCATGCACGATCGGCCTTTTCTTTTGAAACCGGGTCGTCATTTAACCGTCCCAACATAACATCAATAATATTAGGTCCGAAAGTTCCCATGGTATAGGCAATTCCCGTTCCTACAACCATCTCACGCGGATCAACTCCTATATCAAATGGGTCCCAGAATGATTTTTTCGATTGTTCTCTCAAAATATTAGCAGACATATCTGCGGCAGCGGCCCGCCCTTTAGAAGCCCGTGTTCCTGGACCATAAGCCGAGGCGAAATCGCTCTCTGCCTTCGTCGATGCTTCAGACAAAGCTCTGGTGCGGCCAACTTGACTTCGAAACGGAAGTGCAGCGGCACCGACTACGCCAAGCCCTTCAAGGCCCAGCATCGCTTCAGGATAACGCTCTGAAAGTGTCATTCCCGCTTGTCGGCGCGCCTCCATGCCGCGATCGAACATCGCTTGCGCCTCTGGAAGCGAGCCGGCCGCGTTAATCTGTTGTTGCCATTCTGGTTTCAGGCCCTTAATTGCCTCAGCGTTGGACGTTAGCCAATCCTGTCGTTGTTTTTGCGTTTGTCCTCTCGCCTCTGTTTCCCGAGCAGTAGCGCGTTGTTCCTCTGCAACTTTTCCCTGTTCGACATTGAATTGAGCTAGAATTTCGCGCTGGCCTTTGGGGCCAGCTTCCTTGTATTGGGCTTCCAGTGCCTTGCGTTTTCTTGGGTCGGGCTCAGCGTCGAACATACCGCCGGCCGTGGCGCTCGGAGCAAACAGCGTCGCCGCTCCAGCGCCGGCAGCTTTTGCGGTTGGGGCGAGACGGCCAACCCCGAACGGGAGCGCGGACATGGCGGCCTCTCCCGCCGCTTCGCTGAACTCGCCGCCCATGGCAGACTTTGCTGCGCCCAATCCGGGAACGAGAAGATTTTCGACTTGTCCCGTGAACTCGCTTTCGCCGCGACCGCCGCTCGGACGCACCGCTTGACGCTGGCGCATAGCCGCAATCTCGCCGGGCTCACGTTCCTCCGCGGTGCGGAAAGCTTCCTCTGGCGAGGCGCCCTCGCCGTAATAATTGACGCCTTCTGGGGATGTGAATTGAAATACTGGCATTGTCAGTTACTCAACAAAGGTAGCTGCTTCACGTCCCATCCCTGCTTATTAAGCTCAAGCTGAAACGGAGTGGAAGCACCTGGTTGGCTCGGCGCTATGCGTAACGGAGGTTTGAAGCCAACGCCCATTCCAACGCGGTTCGGAAGTCCAGAGCCTTCGGCGGCTTGGCCTGCCCGCTCAAGAGTTTTGCTCGTAAGCTCCGGAACGGATGCTCGGCGATTAGTGCTGATCGGTGGAATATTGATAGGTTCCGCCTGCTCACCCCTTCGAAGTCTGCGAATATTCTCCGCCTCTCGCTCAGCAAGTCTCTGAATATTGTGAAGTACAGCTTGATAGGCTTCCGGTCCGTCCGCCGCAATGATCAAATCACGCGCATGTTCATATGCGCTTACTGTAATGACTGAGCTGCGCGGATTGTTCACCGCTGCTAACAAACCAGCTAATTCTTCGTTTGCCAGTTTGAAATTTCGAACAGCAGGGTCGCTGATTTCTTCTGCCGCCATTTGATATATTTGGTTGATACGCTTAAACTCTGTAGCTGGCACTGCATTGGCCGCTTCCGCTGCATTCGTCAGCACCGGCCCTGCCCTGCTCAAAACTATCTCTGTATTAGCTCCAGCCGTATTAAAGGTCCGCGCCGCCGCTGTTTGTCCGGCTCTCTCTACAGAGGCAGGAATCGTTGACCTTGCTTTCTTATCAAACCATTCCTTGATGTCGTAATTTGGATTTACCTGATGAACCAAACTCATAACTGCCGTGCCGCGCGGGCCGGTTTGTGGCGCTTCATCGTATCTTGCTATCGCCCGAATGTATTCGCTTTCTTGTCCAGGCGTTACGCCAAGCGCGCGCATTTGCGCGATGGCCATTTTATTACGCTCGCGCTCTTGCGACAGTTCGTAGCTCTGAAACAGGCGATCTGATGTCGTCTTCATTTGCTCAAGAGCCTGAAACTGCTTGTCGTGAAGCTGGGCGATGTTCAGAAAGTTTTTAGTTTTCGCCGCTGTCTGCATAGCGCGGTCATCGTGCTTTGCCGCCGCAAGCTGCAACTCTACAGACATTTGTTCTATAGATAGTTTGCGGTTTTCGAGGATACCTCGATACTCACTGAGAGCGTTTTGATTGGCCTCCTGTGCGCGCTTGTTCTCAGCGTTCCAGATTTGCATGTTCTCATCAAATTTCTGGCGCGATCCTTCCTGATATCCTTGCATCGCGCCGCTGAATGCAGCAAGTGCATTGGTTGCATGGCCGCGAGTCAGTCCGCCGGCAAGAGCGCCGAGGAGACCGGCAGCAAACAGCCAGTTTTCGTCATCGTGCTGGTTTTGCCGCTGCGGAGCTGGCGGCGACTCTTTCGCCTTCGGCGGTTGCGGAATAGGTTGCCGCGCCATTTCCATCTGGCGTTCTCGTAATGGCGTAAGCTCTCGTTCTCGTGCCGCCGCGTTGCGTTCCTCTAGGGCCATCGAGCGCTCGGCGGCGTCGATCGCGGCCTGAGAGAGCCGGCCAGATTCGTCTATGCGTGGCTGTAGGTCCGCAGCGGCGCGCGCGGCGGCAACGGGCGGTGGCCCTCCTGCATCCGTGGCAGTAAGAAAAGGTGACGACGGATTGAAACTCAGAACGTCGTCTTGCGCGAGAACGTCAGGCATTGATTTACCCTAGATGAAGAAATTGCCCAATCGTCTCGTCAAGCGACTTCAATCTTGAGGAGTCCGGTGTAATCGCAGCGCGCCCCAGCAAATCAGCCAAGCGTGCCGCTTCGCGGTCGCCAGTCACCGACATCTTGCGTACGTACTCGGCGCATGCCTTGTATGCGATCAGCTTTACGTGACACACCGAATGTGACGATCCGGCTGCGCCGAGAATCAACTCCGGATCGTTCCTATACTCGAAAGAGTCGCTCATGTTTCAATGCCCTCCCGGATGATCCGCCGGCCAACCCGAACAGTGTGCGAGTTCGTGCCTTCTCACCCTATTGTCGTCAATGTACCAAATTTCGCATATATAAGTGGTGCCCCAAAAACCCGGCAGCGAACAGCCGCGAAAGTGCGTAGACGCTTCCGGCCAACGTGGGTCTGGTGGTGGTGATGCAAGCCCGGTGCTTTTAAAATAGAGCACGCCGCATGTTTTATTAATCTCGTCTTGACTCATCACATGCTCGATCACCGGGACCGGCGGAGCCACATCATACTGCGGCGGCGGCTGCAAAGGCACTACGGTTGCCGCCATAGCTTCCTCCACAATTTCAGGGCAAGCCAAACGGCACACCAAATCAACGCGCCGTTGCCGCCAACAACTCCAGAGGCGACGAAGTACACCATATGCTCATAAAGCCAACTGATCATTAGCATATACCAGCGATCATGCTACCGGAAGTAAAGACATTGTAGAGTCGTATTGTCTTTTCAAGGAACGTTCGCCGGCATGTCCATCCTGCACGGCCAGTTCTTGCAATAACGGCAACCCGCTATTGATAGATTGCAACACCTCTTCGCGAGTCGCTGATCGCCCGTGCGCGAACCACAAAGTTTCTTCCGGATCGCCCAGTCGGAATAAAACACCATCTCCGCCAACACCGGGGCGAAACGGGCGATAGCTCCTAGTGATCCAGACGCAAACGCAACCTGGATTTCGCTTTAAGCCGAATCCAGCGGGTGGAACACCGTAGAGATTTTTTTCGTTGCGCTTCATGCGCGGTTGACTCAGGAATGGGCACGATGTTGCGCCGAATATCGCGCAATCGCGGTGCGATGGCGGTTCCGAAACGACGCGATTAATCGCACACATTGGCCCAATCACGAAAGCATGGTGTACGCCAAGTTTATCGCCGCAAACCCAGCAACGTTTTTGATTTATGGCGATGTTAATCTTTGGCGTGTCGATGACGCGAAAGTCTGGCGTTCCCCTACCGCTTTCGCAGGGCTCTCCGTTTTCGAACCATGCCACAAACCACGGCACCGGAAATCCTGTTGGAGATATCGGCAATCGTTGCATTCGTCTTGGAATATCAACCGCAAGCATACGTTCATTAAGTTGGTTCATGTCATGCCCCGATCGTGATCTTTGCACCGCTCGACAGACCAGCAGCAAGGCCAAGCGACTTCGTGGCATTGATCAAATTGTTCGTGAATTGCTGGTCAGAACTCAACTGCATCTGAGCAATCGAGTTCAATGCTGCCGACGCTTGCCCGGTCTCAGCAAGTGCGTTGGTCATATTCTGTTGAATCATCGTTGCGGTTTGCTGAGTCACCTGCGAATCGATCACAGCTTCGATTTGCGGCCAACGGGTATCCTTCGTCGGGTCCTGCACACCCTGATCAAAGAGCGCTTGCCGCCACTTATTGGTCAGGTCTTGCTTCATCTGCCCGAGAACTGCAGTCTGGCCTGCGTTGAGGTTGCCGGCCCGCGCGCTGGCTAGGTCCGCCTGCCCTTGCTGTGACAGCGCTGTCGCCTGCCCCTGCAACTGTTGCGCCGACGATGGTAGTTGTGCCGGTCCCATGCCCAACGCGAGCGCTAGCGGTGCGCCCGCTAGCGCCCATTTGCCGATGTTGCCCCATCCGCCCAATGTATTGACAATGCCGCCTCCACCGCCTGCGGCATTCGGGCCGGCGCCAGTCAAACCAGCCCATTCTTCGCCCTGGGTAAACGATGGCGCCGCGGTGCCTGTAGTAGCGCCAGCCCCGGTCGGCGCCACTCCAGCGCCACTAGACGCAGACGGCGCGGCAAAGCCGGCGTCCGCACCCGTAATACCGGCAGAGGTACCGCTGATGTCCGCCGCCCCGGCGCCGAAAGTGTCAAAGTTGGCAATGCCTGGGGCGCTCAGGACATCGGACCCGAGCCCGGCCCCGGTGATATCGAAAGCCGAAGGAGCGAACGACAGGGCGTCGGCTCCCAACTCCGGAGCGAACGAAAGCGCGCCACCGGCAAGATCGGCGCCGCCAAGCGCCAGAGCGTCGCCCCCGATCAATCCGCCGGCCGCGTCGAAGCCAATGCCGACGCCGGGTGCGAGTTCCGCTCCAGCAAAAGCCGCGTCCGCCCCAAGGCCGCCGGCCAACTCGGCGCCGCCAAGCGCCGCGCCAATTTCCGGCAGCACGAAGGGGGCTGCAATCGCCCCTAAACCTAGGCCAAGTTCAAGTTGCTCCTGTGGATGGGCGAGGAAAGACGACGGGGCGTGACTGAAGTCAGTCCCAAGGTTGGACCAGTTACCCTCAAAGAAATCAGTAAGAACACTCACTTTATACTTCCATTAGCAGTTTTTCGATCTCGTCAGCGTAAACAAATCCTTCATCTTTCAATATATTCCGCGCGTTTTTTAATGCCGACAAAAACTTGCCGTAGGTTTCGCAAATATCAGTTGCGTGCGGCTCTCCTATGCATTCGCAGGAAACAACAGAGCCATCCAACAACGTGAAGAATAATTTACCGTCAACGACAGATGGCCCAAAAAAATTTCTTCGAGATAGATTCAATATTCGCACTCCTTAACGCATTCTTCCGTTTCATATTCAGGATCAAGTTTTTGTAATGTTCCTTTCGGCCATCTATTGTTTTTTTCCCATCGACGATAAGTGCTTACGCTGACGTGGCATAGTTCCGCACATTGCTTGAATGTGAGTTTTTTGACTACGCGAGCGACCTCTAGCGCTGTTATTTTGCCCATTACGCCGCCAATGCTGGTTGCCCGCTCACTTGCTGCATCGCCTGTTGATTCACGAGCGCCACAACTTGCGGCCATCGCGGGTCCGTCTCTGGTATGACCTGTGCCCATTGAGAGAGCAAGGCCGTTTGAGCATTGCTGAACGCAACGATCTGCTCTGAGGACATGGCTTGGCCACCCCCCATCAAGTCGGAGGCGCCGATCGGAACCACCTCGCCGGTTGCTTCCAACACGCCGCCGTGTTGCCCCGCAGCGCCGGGGCCGAGAATGTTACCGAGCGGGCCGCCGCCGTCTAATATTCCATGCGAGAGCAAGTCGCCGCCACCCAATCCAGCGACCGAACCGGGGTCAGATGGCACGGTTCCTATGCCTGTATCGGTCGTGGATGGTATGCCAGGCGTGCTCGGCGTCTCTACGGGGCCGGGTGAGGTGACGCCGGGTCCGGGGCTGATGTCAGTCGGGTGGCCCGGGGGGGCGGCGGTATCGGGCGGATTGCCGATGAAAGCTTCAGTTGCGGGAATGCCGGTGACCTGATCGGTTGGAACACCAACAGTAGGCGCGGCAACTGGGGCTGGAGCGCCAGTTACCGAAATTGTTGTTACCGGCGCTGCGTCAGGAGTGGCAGCCCCGGGAAAAAGTCCACCCGGCGGCGCTGTTGCGGGCGCGCCCAAATCAACAAAAGCGTTGTTGACGATGCTCGCCGGGGTATCAGGAAAGCCCGCCGTAAGCGGGCCGGGTTCCGGTGCACCCACACCTATCGGTCCGCCTGTCGTGCTGAAAAATCCAGGGCCGCCGATGTCTTCGAATGCTCCCGGCCCAACCACGCCACTCGGATCGGCACCAAAGGTGCCGGGCGTATCACCTATTACGCCGCTGTCGGGCGCGTCACCAAAACCTCCGAGCGAGGCTCCAGGTGCGCCTCCGCCCCAGCTAGCCCCTCCCGTAAAGCCGCTGCTCGCCTGTGCTGCGCCCCCGAACGCATCCCCACCGCCCATCGGGCCGGCTCCGGACACACCACTAAGCCCGGCATCGGTGCCGATGCCAGTAGCGGCTTCCCCGGTTACCCCTCCGGCCGCGCTGCCCGCATCCGTCGCGCCAGAGCCAAAACCGCCGCTGCCACTCTGATCGCCAGCGCCAGTGGCGCCGCCTTCGCTTCCCGCCCCGGCAGTGCTACCCTCACCCGTCGTGCTGCCGCCCTCGCCGCCGGTTGACCCGCCCGCGCCACCATCTCCGCTAACCCCTCCAGATTCGCCAGACGTACCGCCGGATTCCCCGCCATCCCCGGATGAGCCACCAGTGCCACCCCCGTCGCCGCCGGATTCCCCACCACCAGAGCCGTCGCCGCTTGAACCACCGCCGTCGCCGCCTCCCCCATCACCACCGCCGCCGTCGCCAAAGTTGGCGTTGCGGATGAGTCTCCACACCCAGCGTGGGAAGTCGTTAGTCATGATTTATAACCACCTTCCGCAGACAAGTCGGTGATCTATAGAAAAGACCACAAAGATCGCCACATATAACAAAATTATCCAGTCTCCACCGTTCATCTTAGCCTCTGAACGTAATAGTGAAAAGCTGACCAAGCCAACAAGCGTATTTGATCCAATGACATTCTATCCCAACCGAATGCCTTAGCTACAACCTGCAAAGCATCATTTTGATCTTTTGTAAGAATCAAAGTGTCTTTTTCCATCTAAGTCCCCACGGCTCAAATCCAAGATCATCCATCAAACCAGGGTGATTGTACGCGCTGCGAATCGTGTCGTAAACACGGACAACGCCTTGCTTTTTCAGTTCGTCGTGGCACATGATCTTGAGCTTTTCCCCGACGCCGCGATCGCGAAAATCCTTGCGCACGAACCAAAGATCATCCGTCGCCACGCGCTCGTTGAAATGCAGGTCGCGATACCAGAACGAACAGGCATAGCCGATCGGCTGATTGGTCTTGTCGCGCGCAACGATCCACACGAGTCGTTTTTCCAACTCGATGATCTGGTACCGCTTGAAATCAAGATCAAACGGCTTGCCGCGAACCTCCATGCCGTGGTCGTGAAACAGCGTCTTGAATTCGCTTTTAGGAATCGGGAATAACTCTTTCCCGTATGTCACAAACTCCAAATCAGTGGTGGTCTTAAGCAACATTGAACACCCGATCTAACAAGGCATGTTCCGAATTGTGCGCGTCCATCCAGGCGTAAAAATCCGCCTCATTGTCCATATCGACTTCCGCCAAATCTATCCCGGTTACGTTCGCGAGAGGCCGCAACAATTGGTGCCAGTTAGCGTGCTGCTCCAGCCATGATCTACGGCCGATCTTTCCGCCCTCGACGGTGAGAATGGGGAACTCTGGGAGAACGATCGGATTCGCGCCAGCGGACAGTTTGGCATTGTATTGCAAATGGTTGCGGAAATGCCCTACGAGCCACTCACCGTTCCCGGCGGCGTCTCCAAATGCGAATGTGTTGAGAGTGAATTCCGTGCTCATTATTGGTTTTCATAAACGCCACTCAAGATTACTCTCGATGTGCCGGTCAAGGGGCTGCTAGAAGAACAAGAGCCAGTCGCCGTTCCTGTCCCAATAAAACAAGTTATATTCCCGCCTGTGCTCACCGAATCGCGCCCAACTAAGCCACCACCCGAATTCGCTGTATTTGGGAGAGAAAAGAAGAACACAGACGTACAAGTACCTAATGTTGCAATTGTGAAATCAAGTTGAGCAGTCGTTGTCTTTTGCAAGCTCGTGTTGGCTTTAGCCGAATTGACCGTGAAAGTCGCAGACCCGCACGCCAACCCTGGCGTGTAAGCTTTCCACGCTCCGCCAACCACGTTAGTTGTGAATTGCGAGTAATCGCCCAGGACATTGAGCCCGGTCAAGGTGCCGGTATAGTCAGTCAATATGGTATGGCCGCTAGTCCCGATCCAATGATTTCCGTAACTGAAAAGGGCGACGCCGGCGGCGAGATTCACCCCGTTTGAAATGTTGTTGTTGGTCTGCTCAAAGTACGCATTGCCGAGCATGGTGTAAGGAGCGGTAGCGGTGCCGGAAAGATCATAGGCGGCCCTACCGCTCGCAATCGGCCCCTCTACCTCGTTTCCGATAAGGCGAATCTGGCCAGATGTAAGCTGAAGCCCGTTTTGCAATCCACCTTGGGTAATGCCGTTATAAACGTGCATCCTGTCAAAGATGCCATCAAAGTAATTCCCTTGAATTCCAATACTTGTACCGACGATTTCGCAACCTTCAAACCGAGAATCTGCCGCGCCTACGACGCTGTTGGGGTCAGTGAAAATTCCGTAGTTGCCGCTGACAACTGTTGGTACAACGCTAATGTAATTGCGTAGAGTGCAGTTCGTGATGTGGATTTCCAGCGAGTTGGCGGTACTTGCCGCTCCGAGACGAATGAATCCACCGATCGATCCATTACCGGTGTGTCCGTTGCATCCATACATCCGGAAATCGCGAAGATGAATTCCCTGAAAGTCGGGGAGTGCAAAACCGGAATCGGTGACGTTGGCATTGCAATCCCATTGTCCGCCGATCAGCGACAGGTCGATAAGGGAATTTGATAGGCCGACGTTGCCCCTGAGCATCGTAGTAAGAGAGACGTTGGCCTGGATATAGGCATCAGGATCAGCCCATATGCTGCAACCTGGCGACCAGACTAAACCTGTCGCGCCGATCTTATAAAAACCAGGCGGAATGAATACCGTACCGTTATTGGCAATCCCAAGAGGTCCACCGGCTCGACAGGCCGTCATTGCGGCGTTAAAGGCTGCTCCAAAATTGGCGTTGACCCCTGTAGGGTCGGCGTTAAATGGTGACCTCGTTACGTTGAATAATTGAGCGGAAGGGATGTTTTGAACAAATGCTGTTGATGCGGCACGACCATCATTCGTGCCAGCCGGCGCCGTTGGAACGATGCAATTCGGATTCGACGGCCAGCAACCTTGAGCGAACGCGTGATCCGTAAATCCAAAAAACGCCAACGCCGTTGAGGCTAGTAGAAATCTCTTCATGCCGGCCACTCCAAGATCGAAATATCACCCGTGCCGGTGACCATGTGCGCATTCCAGGCGCACGTTGCCGCTTGCGGGAAATTGAACTGAACCATCGCGCCGGGAAACAGCACTATCGACCCTGCGTTTCCGGCCACAAACGGAGCCGGAGCAATTTCGATGTTGTTGACCGTGCCCCGATTGTGGAACCACAACGCCTGTCGCGTAGCATTCTGCCCGATCACCTGTATCGAGGCCGTGGTGAGGGCGATTCCAGCTCCAATCGGTTGAATCAACGTAGTCATGGCAGTTCTCCCCACAAATCTTCATCATTGTATTCATTAACGATCGCGTTTATGGCCAAATTCATCACGGTTCCGGTGACCGTGTTGCCGATGAATTTGCCGTATCCCTCAGTGCTCGTTTTCGGGAAGCGGAAGCCGCCTGTTATGAAATTTACGTTTTGCAGAGAATTGTTTTGGAATTGGACGATCTGACCAAGGTTGTTGACCCAATTGACGATGGACGCGGCGGAGAACTGATAACTATTACTGCCGTTCTCAGTATCAACTGTCATCGTGAGAAATTGAGCGGTCTGTGTCGTTACCGCAATTCCGGATCGAATCAATTTTTTCGCCGTCACAATGTTGCCGTTCGGCGTGAGAGACGTAATCAACTTGACCGGAACAGAAACCGCCTTGTTCTGGAGCAACTGCGTTACGTCGCTACCGCTTGATCCGAACGTCTCTACCTGTGTCGTGGAGGCGAGCGCGACAGAGCAAATGGCCAGCAACGAACCTTGCGAAACCACGAACCATTTATTTTGCTGATAGATAACTAATATAGACCGTGAACCAACAACCGGGTCAAGGTACTTGAGCAACATCACATAGCAATGGATGTTGTTGAGGTCGTTTAGGGCAGATGACGGAGGTTGCGAGAAATCAGTCAACTGGAAAATACCGTCAAGATCATCGCTGATCTTCTGAACTGTCGCGCCAAAAACACCGTAAACGCCTTGCTTGTTGGCGAACAACACCAAACGATTATAGCTTTGGATTGTCATCAAGAACGATGTTCCGATGTCGGACGCAAGCGTGATAATCGTGAACAGCGTAATTGACGATGAAACAGTAATAGAACCGATTTGCTTGATGCTCTGATCGCCGAAGATATAAAGGAAGTTGTTCATCGCCCTGATGGCAGTAATGCCATGCACGAGGTCCCGATCTGCGATCGTCGTGGAGCCGGCCGCATTCGCCGGATTTGTATCGTCAAACCCCGCGGTGCCGGTGAAGTTGAGAACGCGAAACTGCCCGGAAGAATTGGCAGAAGCCCACCACACCCGGCCGGCAAACACGTCAATGGTGTTGCCCTTTACCTGCGGCCACACAACAACGGTAGCCGTTGCAGGCGTTGTGTTAGCGCCCGTAAATACAACCGTGATCGCCGCACCGGCAGCGTTGCCTGTCCCCGGATTTGTCAGAGTTACCGATGCGACGAACTGCGCCGAGCCGGAGCCACCCATGACCGCCGTCGCCGTCGCGCCGCCGGCATTGCCACCGGCCCCTCCCGTGAAGCTCACAGCGGGGGCGGCTGAATATCCACTACCGCCGTTCGTCACCACAATATTTGGTGAAATCCCGCCGGACCCTACGAATAACGTCCCGTCCCATGTAGCGTACCCCTTGGTAGGGTCCATGATCAGGATACGCTGCGAACCGAATACCGTCATGTCCGGGGTTGTCGAGAACGTTGCCGCTGCCGCGACCGTGGTCTGCGCTCCGGTGTTGGCATTGACAGCAATGCATGATCCGTCAGTATTGAACTGGATTACGTAATCGACTGCGCCGATGTTCGCCGGGAACTCTCTCGCAACCGTTTTTCCCGCCAATGTCGCGATCGACGCCGCTGCTCCCGGAACCGCCTGTAAATCGTTGGCCGCGATCGGTTGCAGATTTTCCATCCATGAGGATTGATTCGCCGGAAGGTTCTGCCGAGCAACCTTCGTGTTCATCTTTTCGAACGCGTCGAAAATGACGAACTGAGAATTACCGATTTGGGATACAGTTGCAGGTGCGAGGGCCACAGATCACCCCACGGCCCTGGCGACGCGACGTTGCAGCGTTATGTGATACGGGTTTGGAAATCTAATACCTCCCGCCGTCGTGATGATGCGAGGAACCAAAGTATCGTATTTAACTTCCAACTGTTGCGCTTGCGCGAAGTTTTGGTGCTTGTACAGCAACAAAGACGCGGCCTTCCATTGCACCGCACGCGCCCATGGGTCGATTATCTGCGTGTCAACGTCGGTAGTCGCAACGAGTGGGGCCGGCATGAAAATGGTATCGAACTCAGCGAGGTAAACTTGATCGGGTGGACGTTGAATATAGATTTGCTGCCCTTGCTGGTGATGCGTGAAAACATTTGGCGGCCCTTGGAATCCTATCACGTTCCACATGCGCGGATACGCTTGGAATAGCGTGAAATCCAGATAGCTCATAGACTGCCGCCGCCCGTTCCACGTAAACGACAGCGGCATCACGGCCAGCGGATTGCCGATCGTTGTCGAGAGCGGATTTGATTGGAACAACGGCACAGCGGTTGCGGCGGCTCCAGAACCGACGCCGCCGACCGTGATCGTCGGGACTCCGGTGTAACCCTGTCCCCATCGGGTCAGGGTTATTGACGTAAGCGAGCCGGACAGAAGGTTGCCAACCCCGAGTGCCGTTACCCCGCCCGCCGGGGCCGCTGAGAACGTCACCGGGACGGTTGCGCCGGTCCCGTAGTTAGAACCGCCCGCAGTGACCGTAGCGCCAACCACGGCCCCGTTAAGACCGTAAATCTCCACACCCGGCAACAGCTGCACGCCGGTGACGTTTTGCCGCACGCACCACATATCCCGCGCCGCGTCCAGGCGCGCGTCGTTGATTCGGGAAATCACACGCGACAGAGGCCAGCAACTCGCGGTAGAGTCGTGGATGATTTCCTGAACGTCGGCGATGTAGTCGGAGAGCAACATGAAGCACCACTTTGATGACAAATACGGTCAATGGGGCTCAGCCTTACATCATGGAGTTTACGTTGAACCGATTGGTAAATCTAGGAGTCGTCGCAATTGTCACTGCGGATGCAAAAAACGCTCAACGCACCGCGCTATGGCTAACGGAGTGTGCCTATCTTCCAGTTGCGAAATGGAAATGTGGAGATTTGCACGTAAATTTGGCTCCACGTCTTAGCGCGACCCGAGTCGCACTCCTTCGCGATCGCCAGCGCTGGCCCGCCCGCGCTTCACCGGGGCCTTGTTTCGTCGCTTGCGGCCGGACTTCGTGAGGTCAGCCGGGGCCGTGACCACCGGCCTGTCGGATTCCTCATCCCCCAGATCAACAGGTATTGGATCGTTCGGATTGCGCTTCACCAAATCGTAATAAACCGGTGTAATCACTATCTTTTCCGCCAGCTTGTGATAGCGCGGAACGTCGTCGGCCGGTCCCTCTGGTCTGAGGTAATCCTTGCCGCTCCAGCCGAACCGCCGCGCCATGTGGAGGGCACGGTCAATCATCTCGCCAGGCCACCCGAACAGGTGCGCGCAAATTTGCGGCGTGCAATCTACCGGTTTTCCCGGTTCAAACTTCACCGGAACTCCGTCGAACATGTCACTGATGGTAAAGTCATTATTGTTGGTCACCTCAAGCATGGTGACGGCCGCCACGGGCTGATCGGCTTGCGGATCGGTCAAAGGCCGGTTCCCTGTCCAGTGGGCCGCCGTGGCGATGTGCCGTCAGGTCGAGGCTGAGAAGATGCTGGAGACGTTGACTGGCCAGACGGAGACGGGCGTCCGGTCAACGGCTTCGTCTCCCCACGGGGCTCAAGAACGCCGTCCGCACGATCGTCATCCTCGGGGTGATCCTTGATCCAGTCCGACCATCGTGCGTGCGCCTCCGCATAAATGCGATGCTCGCGCGGGGAGGCCAGCGGCCCATGGCCGGGCTTCTCGTGCAGCTCATCACGGAACGCGGCCCGCTCGGCCGGCTCCATTTTCGCGAAATCTAGCGCGTACAGATCGGCGCTCGTCATATCCTTGATCAGGGGTCGATCCATCATTGCACCAAATTCGGTTCGAATTTCATCACAGCAAATCCTTTAGATCGGTCCCAAAGTAAGGCCAAACGTCCGACCAATAAACACCACGCATTGCGGTTTCCCTCAAAGATTAGAGGACCGCATTTTAAGCGTTTTCCGTAAGGCGTGGTGACCATCACTGCACCATCGGCTGGAGAATTGAAGTGTCAACCCGGCCGCCCAAGCCTGTGTTCGTAGCGGTGATAGCTGTTGTACCGGCCCCGCTAATGAAAACAGTTCCGCCTTGTATGCCGAAGCCGGGGTCCTCAACGCTCATATTACCTGCAGCGCTAGTGATCAAACCACGAATCGGTCGAGGGAAAAATGTGTTGTTGTTGTTCGTTCCGACGATCAAGCCGAGCGAGGTAATCGCCGGGTCGTTAACAACGGCAGCGGTTCCGCCGGTGCCGGTGATGGTCGCGCCGGTCGCGCAGAACGACATAATCGCTGTCGCCGCCGCAGCGCCGAGCGAGGTGCCGCCGAAGGTGATGGCAGGGACGGTGTTGCCGGCATAGCCATTGCCGAAATACGTCATCACGATCGCGGTCAGCGTGCCGGAACCGGTCAGTGCTACGCCAGTGAGCAGAGCGCCGGTGGTTCCGCTCTGAATATTGGGCTGATACGGTGAACCGGTCCAAACGTTGTTCGGGTGGATGAGGCCAGGCGCCGGTACGGTCTGCGGCGTGTCGCCGGTGAACCTGATCGCCCCCTGATAGAACATCGGTTCCGGGATGATGTAGAACTGCGGAATCGACGTATAGCCGGCGCCGGGATTGGACTGAACGACGGTACTCAGCACGCCAGCCGCCGTAATCGTACTCGTGAATGTTGCCTGCACGCCGCCGGGCGGGGGAGGATCACAGCAAATCGCGGGCGGGACAAGGAATCCGGAACCGCCTTGCGTGACCGTAGGAGCGGGAACCGTTCCGCCGACGACGACATAGCCTTGCGCCGTAGCGGTCACACCGCCGGCCGCTGGCGCTGCAAAAGAGACCGTTGACCCGGTCTGATTCGGGCCGATGCCGTTGGTACCGCCGGAACCTGCGTTGGTGATGTTGCCGCCGACGACAACACCTGACAGATTCACCAAGCGATAGTTTGTTCCATCAGCTGAAATCTGCTCCCATGTATTGGGGCCGGCATAGTTTCTCCAAATCGCGTTGGTGGGGTCCCACCATTCGAGCACGGTCTGAGAACCTGTCGTGACTAAAAACTCTCCGGACGGCGGATAATATATTCCACCTGACGCCAATGTGACAACTTGCGGCGCTTGGGTGTTTTGAGGAGAACCGGACGGAAGCGGAAATACACCACGAATCTGTGCCATGTGAGAATCTCAAATTGGAAGGAATTGAAGACCGGCGAACTTGCCGTGACACTTGGGTTTTACGTTGACCAACTCCATCAAACTCAAAATGGCGCTGATCCAGCCGAATTGGTTGTTCGGGAGAGTCGATTCAAATCCGCTGAACGAAAAAGCCGCCCTTTCATGCAAAAACAGATTCAGATAACTCGTGTTGATGAGGTAAATAGTTCCCTCTGGGCAATACACATCGGCATAAAACGGTATGCCGGCAATGTCGAGAGATTGAAAAGAGGAATGTCCGACGAAGTTTCCGGAATCAAGTTTGTCGGACGGATTGATCGTATACCGCTCTTGCGGTACGAAGTCCTCCGCTAGCAACGCCCACGATCCGGCTCCCATAATGCCGATTGTAGGAATTTCTCCGGTCGTTTTCGTAACCTGTGCGATATACTGAATCATCAGGTTACGAGTAGGAATAACGTTGCCGGTGTTGTTGACGAACGTCGATTTCCAAAACGTATTTGTGAGGCGAGGAATGCCTCCGTAGGAGTTTAGAAAAGTGCCGTCGTCAACTGCCCCTGGGAGCCCAACTAACTGTTGCGTGTTGGCGATGTTGTTGAACAACGATGTCGCGAAAGCATCGATACTGACGTTTGTTGCGTCGTTAAACCTAGCATCGATCAGCGGCACGACACCATAATCGACCTGCACAAGTCCCTCGAAGCCAAGAAACGGAATCGGAGTCACGAATGCCTTCAAGTTGAATTCAGCGTTCTGAATTCCAGGGGTGGCGCCGGGTTGCTGGAATGTGCCGCTGTAGTCGGTCCATTGCCCCGAGACCATCGGAGCGCCCTGCACTGGCGCGGTGATCGGGGAGAGGCCACCGCTCGCAACTTGCGCAGCAGACAACAGCGCACAAATCAGCGGCGCCGCTTTCCAAATCTGCACATACACGCGGGGCATGATGGCGCGACGAACGACCGCCGTTAATTCTGCGGCTATGGGACCTTGAGCCGGGACGATTCCGGAGCCGTACTGCGGCATTTTGTCACACTCCTATTGTGCGTGAAACGCGCCCGGCAACCGGGTGCGCTTAAACTCTGTGATGACCTGAATCGCTGCGTTGCGTGATGCGCCCTGCGGATTCTTCCGAAAATCATCGAACGACAGCATCTTGCCGTCCTTGCCGGGAACGGTCGGGAATTCCCAGGTCGCGCCGCCGTGCTCGATTTCTGGAGGCGGCTTCATGTTCGGATCGTCTGGAGGATTTCTCTGCGCGTAAATATCGGCCGCGGCTTCCCAATCGTTGACGCCGTAATGCGTCATCAGAGTTTCGACTTGCTTGACCTGATCGTCGCTGAATCCGCGCCGCTTGATCACGTCGCTTTTCTGAGTTTCGCGCGACTGTTGGGCGCGCTCCATTTTCTCGGCAAGTCGCTCGTTTTCGAATTTCTGCGTAAATGCGTTGAACTTTTGCTCTAAAAACACATCCTTGAACGCGCCGGCAGTTGTTGGGTCCACCTCTTTGACAAGATTTGCGAACTGCGATCTCGTCTTTTCGTTGTGAGACAGATTGAACGCTAGGCGAGACAGCCTGTCCATATCTTGCGGGGAGAGTCGAACGAGCGGAGCCGTCATTTCACCGGCCTGTTTGGAATCGCAAGACCGTCGCCAAAACCGCGCAGGTGGCGCAAGTCTTTGCGGTCATAATCTCCGGACCAACCATTGCTGCCGTAGGTCCTGATTGTCTTTGGAGGCGAGGTGTCGCGGCCGAAGGAATGGACGCGCGCGTAATGCTCGGAACCGGGCGGATTGACAAACATGACCTTCTCGGTGCGAGCTTTGAACAGACCCTCATCACTTAAGCCGGCCGGTTTTGCGAGCGGGCGATCGGTCATTCACGCTGCCCCATATGGTAGGTTTTGACGAAGCGGCACGCGCCAGCCAACGCCGATCCTGGCCCAAGTCCGTATCGACGGTACAAACGATATTGTTCAATCAGCTTCACGATAACTCGCATCAGATCGGATTCCGCCCAGCCTGCGGCCCCTTCGGTAGCGTCATCTTGTTCTTGTCGAACTCGAATTTTGACGCAGACGAACCGCCGCCGTACTTCATGTACATCGGCGGATTACGAAATTGCCCGTCCTCCATCAGGCGACGGTCAAGACTGGCGAGATCAACGCCTTTGGGTTTGAGAAAGTCACCTGCCATCGTCGACTCCTACTTGAATAGTTGAGCGCGAACAGCGCAGTCTTTGGCTTCGAGCAACTTGCGAAGCGCCGTAGTTCTCTCCGGATTTCGCGGCAAAGTTTCCACGATCCAGGTTGCCATATCCCCGAACGTCTTACTGATCGTCTGCAACTCTGGCGAGAGATGCGCATAAACAAAGAACTGAATCAGCGGTTCCGCATTTCGCGTGGTTAAATCAGGATGCACGTCTGTCACTGTCTTTTCCTATGCTTCTGGCGCGATCGGGGGGGGGCCGCCCGGCGGCATCCCTCCAAGAGGTGGCCCGCCTCCCGGACTCGGAATGCCAGATGGCGGACCGCTAAGGCCGCCTAGGCCACCGCCGGGCATGGTTGGCGGTACAGGCAAGGGTTTGGGCTCCGGTTCCTTTTTGGCCGCTGTGAACACCCCGTTGAGCGCGCTGATTGCCCTCGAAATGGCGTTCCACTCGCCGCCGTCCTTGGGAAAGCCGGCGCCGATCTCCAAAAGCTGATCAATGACCTTGGAGACACGCTGCTTGCCTTGCGCCTGCATCCCCGCGCCCGTGCCGGGCGAGACCATGGGCGAGGCGCCGGGGCCGCTCGGGCCGCCGATCGGGGACTTCATCATTCCGGGGGGGCCGCCACCGGGAAGTGGGCCGGGAGCCGCGCCGGGCATTAGCGCCATGGATCACCAATCTAGCATGTCAGACATGCAAATTGGTATGACTCAAATGGACTTAGGTCAAGCACCTAACACAATTCTATCGCCACCTCCGCCAAGGCCAACGATACCACTCAATTCCACATCCAATCTCAATCCACGCGAGGAGAGCTATCAAGGCGATACTCGCGAAGGAAAGGGCAAGAAGATACGGCGCAACAGACGCACTCTACGCAAGTCTAGGCCCGCCCACCGAGCGGGTGTCGTACAAGGCTCCAGCGGATTTCTCCCTGCTGGAGCCTTTTTCCTTTCTAGCACAAAAAAAGAGCGGCGCCACTTGGACGCCGCCCTGGCGAGCTTAGCAGTCTGGCGATTGAGGGCCAACCGCAATGCTCTTTCGGGCTCGGCAGGCCTTGGAATCTATCGCCGGCCGCGCCGCTTGTGTCGCCTGCCGCGCCGGTTGTGGACGTTCGAATCGGTGTACGTCATGATTTCTTCTCCGTTGCTCTTTCCTGCCCGGTGCGGGCAAAATTCTCCTAAAAACGATCGATAAAACGTTGCATTTCCACTAACCGCTAGAAAGAGCTTGGTCCAAACAAGCGGTTGATGATCGTCTCGCTAGTCTTCATCTCTCTAGTCTTCATCTTTCGTGCTCTCGCCCGATGGCGGGGGTTGAGCGGGGACGATGGTATCCCTGAGAGACGATTCCAGTCAATAGCCTATCCAACACCTGTTGACGATCCGCACTCAAATTGCCGTTGCAGAGATAAAAGGTGTCCGGAGGCAGAGATTCATCAAAGACGATGGGAATCCCCATAAATGTCATGTCCATCACTTCTTTTTGCCTCCGTGCTGACCGCCCGCAATCATCTTGGCCGCCAACTCAGGATGTTGTGCCAGCGTCTTCTTTTGCTGCCGGCGTCTCTTGCGCAGCGAGTGCAGCAACGTGTCACGCGACGGCGGATTCGTCATGCGGATGAAGTCCTCGTCGTCTATCGTCCCAAATTTGCGGTAGAGGACCGCCAATTCGCGCGCCTCATCGCCGAACAACGGACTGTGCGAGTGGCCATCAACCCGCATCCTCACGTCCTTCACGTCGCACGGCAGAAACTCATGAGTCTTATCGTTCTCATCCGGTGTAGTTCGCATCTTGTCGCTGTCGTGCGCCATTTTAAGCTTAAGAGCCACGTCACCTATTTTATTCAACGGGTCTTCAATGCACAACGCAGCCTTTTTGATCCGCCCGGACCCGCTCTTTTTGAGGTCATGAGAGTGCTGATGCGACCGCACACCCTTTTCGCTGCGTCCCGAAATCACTTCTGTAAGTCCAGACGCCTCCAGAAACATGCCCTCGAATTTTTCGTATTCGTGGAATAGATCGGCTGGCATGTCAGGCTTCATTTCCTCGACTTTGGCCTGCGGTAATTGATCGAATAAATACGTTCCGGCGCCGCCGAAAGCGGCCATCTTTTCCTCCGACAGGCCCATGAAACCGGAACCAACCTTAGCCGGATCGGCTTGTCTGTCGAGAATATCGTCTATCTGATCTAGCCTAACCAACAATTTTTCCTGCAATGGAATCAGCGTATCTATGTGAGCCTTGCCCCAAAAATAGTTATACTTACCGTATGGCTGTATTTTGGAAAATGGGTGATCTCCTGGAAAGAACGGATTGCTGTCCGATGTTTTCTTTCCCATTTTTTCGAGTCGGCCGAACAAATCAACCACGTTTTGCGTGGCCTTTTTGTATGCTGCGATGGTGCGAGCACTATCACCAACAAGTATGTTTGGCTCAATCAGATGAAACACACGATAATCCACGTTCGTATCATCCCATGCCCATAGTTCCGACCATCGAACCATCGGAACCTCACTTTTGGGCTGATATGTAGCATTCGGAGAGTAATCAGGATTGACTTGACCGAACAAAGTTCCTGATAGGCTTGACCCGGTAGACCCGGCAATGATCATACGTTGCAGCATTTCCGGGAACGGCGACATGGATGAAGAATGTTGTACCTTTATTTGAGGTATATTGTCGACGTGACCGGCTAGTATCAGTTTTCCGACCGCCTTCTGATATTCGATGAAATACGTGTGACAAAAGCAACTTTGTGAATCCAGGTCTGATACACTTTCGTCATAAACTCCGAAATTGTGCGGAGGAACCAATTCTAAAAACAATTCCTCACGGTCACGATTCCAACCGACCTTCGGAATCATGGTATCGTAAACAATCGACCATGGTATTGATTCCATTACCGCTGAAGACATTCCGCAAGATTGGAAATCATCGTTGAAATCATCCTGCAAAGCTATGGATTTTTGCACTTCCAGTTCATCGGCGTTGGCTGATGCGGAAATATGGTAAAAAGCGTGATCAGGAGCGTACAAAAAAGAACTAACTAGGTCCACATGGCTTTCCAACTTGTTGATCGGAGCCTTTTCATAACGATTTGTTCCGAAAAGATAATATTTTTCCCTCCACTGGTATATTTTGTCTCGATCTTCACGAGTCGAAAGGCAGCGCTCGACGAGGTACGTAACGCGCTTAGCTAGTTCGTCCTCGTCGGTCGGGAAGATCATTTTTCTACCGGTTCATATCTAACAACTTCATCGCGAATCATTTCCCTGCACCGCTTAACAGCCTCCGGAAAGCTTAGGTTGTATTTCAACTGCAGCGCAATCACGATCGGAAAATATGGCCGAGTTATTTTGATGATCATCATTTGATCGGCCTATCCGGACGGTGCCTAGCCTCAACGATGGCGTTTGCGCTCGGCCCCGGTATGGATGACGACGGATCGCGCGCCACGCCGATCGCCACCTTACCACGAAGGTTGACTTGAGAGGAACTAGGGACGCAAATCGGCCCGTGCTCGCTCACCGGAGCGCTGAACCCTGGGGCGAAGTGTACAGTCCCGAGATGCGGAGAGACCGGCGGTACGTCGAGTCGAGGCGCGGCCCGGTTGAGGCGCGACGGCGAGGGGGAATTGAGGTTGGTCATGCCGTGCTGATCGGCGATGCTACGCAGGCGCGCATCCATACGTGGGGCGACAGCCATGATGTGCCCGCCAGCGGGAACCCAATCGACGCGCACGCAGCCGCACTCTGGGCAAGGCGGGTTGGCCTTCTCGAAGCTGTGGAAAACAAACCCGCAACCTCCGTTGAGACAGCGCCAGTCACGCGAGATCATCGAGTCATGCTTTCACGCACCGGATATACTACATAGTTAGTAAACAAAGTAATACCACCTACAGTAAAATGAACAACAGGGCTTTTTCCATCTGGCCACCATAAATACTGACCTGTACGATAGTGTCTATCAACCCAATTACGGTCCATGATGGAAACCAGTCCACGTGTTAATTCACTCAATTGATTTGCCATTGTTGTTGTCATGATTTCACCTTGCGTTTTTCTCCGCCGTGTTTCCCATCACTGACCCGGTACAAGAATGTTCGATTTTCGGAGGTAATTTAATACCAACAGGTCGATCGGCTGATCTCCGCCGCGCCGGTCTATCTCCATCGCCTTCTCGCGCGTCATTCTCATCCCGATCAGCATCGGCTGCAACCACTTTCGCCAGCACTCATGCGCCATCGCGGCCGTGACCGCACGGTCATCATTGCCGCCGCCGTCCGCCGAGATGGACCCCTCGTTGTTCACGAGCCGGCGCATTTCCTCGATCAAAGGCAGCGACCTAATATGCATCCTACCAAGCTCCACAGCGTCTTTGAAGCGCGCCATCAACATACGCTTGATGTCGTCAGTCGTGACGATATGGTAGGCGAGATCGCCGCTCATCGTATCGATGCGTTGATAGTAGAAATCACGCATGTTCTTGAGGCAGTTCCGTAGCTCAAAATTGTCGCTGGTTGGCGACATCTGGTTGAGGCGATCGCGAACATGCTGCAACTCTGAGAATACCGACTTGCCGGGTCCGTTCAATTCGAGGATGACGCGTGAATCCTTTTGACCATAAAATCCAGCCAAATGGGCAAGCGCCCACGCGGTCTGGTACGTGGAGAACTCGCTTGTGCAATATTCGGCAACTTGAACCACACACTCAGAGAACGCTCTCCAAACCTGAATGCAATTATTGTCGGCTTGATCCGAAGATCCAAAGGCTGGGTCACAAGCCACGACATAGTAACCGAATTTTGACGAATGTTCCCACACACGTAACTCTGCTCGAAGGTCGGTAACATTGTAGACTTCTGTGTCTTCCCATCTGCGAGTGAACTTGTACTTGTATGTCTGAAACGGTTTCCGGTGTGCGTCACGGGTGATCTGAGTCAGAACCGGAGCGGTGAAGTATTTTGATCCGGTAGATTGAAATGCATCTTCCTCCGTAAACGGAAACTCTTGATCCATTATTGTTTGATCGTTGGCGAATTCATCCTCAAGCTTCCAGCGATACCAAGATATTTGCTGGAGGCTGATTTCAAAACCGTACTGTTGACGTACTGCTCTAACTCGCTCTCGCTCCAGAGGCGACAAGCGATTGTTCGGCGCGAATGCTTGGAATCTGGTATCATCCACATGGAACGCGTTTCGTTCGTCTCGCCACCATCCGGAGAAGATGAATCGGACGGTTTTTGACTTCTTGGCATCTTGGCACCTATCATAGAAATGGTTGAAAGCGTTGGCAGTGCTTTCTTCTATTTGTAGACGGTGAGGATAGATTGAAGAAAGAGACGAACGGAACGCTTTGAGGTCATCTGGATTGGCGTAAAACGCAACCTCAGTGCCGTGAGTATAGTTAGATGCTCCCGACCGACCCAATCCGCCGCCGCTGTTCTCAGCAACGCCTCCGATTAGGTATGCGAAACTTGAGCCATTGCTGAAAAGCAAGAGGTCGCGATTGTGTTTGACAATGTTAGGTCTGAATTTTCGTCGCTTGCCGTTGACCTTGATCGACGGCGGCATTGACTCAAGCATCATTTCAATCAGAGCGCGCCACTTACCGAGCGCCTTTTCTTCGTGCAATATGAAGGTACCAAGCAATCCTGGATAATTGAGGGCATAGAAAAAATCTATCGCCATGAACAAGGTGGTCGAGCCTTGTTGGCGACCCTTTAGTATGATGAAAGTAGTGATACCTTCGTCTAAACCTCTGCAAATCTCATTTAATATGTATTTCTGAGACCCAAGCAAGTTGAAAGAAACTCGCCCATAGTCCTTTGACATGATTTTTATGTAGGAAAGAAACTTTCTGAACTTAGCAATCGGAAACGGAGCAACCTTCGCTGACTGTGGTGCAAAATTTAGTGCTGACTTAGCCATGCCGTGTATCGCTCATCACACACCGCCGCACGTACGCGATACGGCAACAGCCGATCCATTGACGCCAATGTATTGAACGAATCCCACAGGCGCAAGCAGTCGTCATCGCAGGTCACCGTTTTGATTGACACAACTTCGATGTTTTGAGTGGTGGCCCCCGTCGCGGGAATTAAGCCCTCTGTTCGGCCGGGCCTCACGGACGAAGTGCGAGGCAGGCGGCTCTGCTCAGCAGCACGGGGATTATGCTTTCCTACCATCCAACACTTGCTACCTTTAACGTTACGCCACGTTGACCAAGCGGTTGTGCCGTGAGCGGCGCGCACCTGCGCGGCCGACGACAGGCACTCGGCCATGGCGCAACGCCCGAAACCAACGACCAGGATTATATCGATTGCCGCGAGGGTCCAGAACCAACGGCGGGCGGCTTTTCCAAGTAATACACCCAATACAGTTCTCCGTCGTTGCGGTATTTATTGATCCGGTACCCAGTTCCGGCAAACAAATCGTTTAGCTGTGACACGTAGACGTGAATCGTTTTCCTGTGCGTATCCGGCTTGATGTGGCGGAACCTCTCTAGCACTAAACAGGAGTCTATACCGTCAGGATTACCCTCGATGATGTCGAAAACCAACGCCTGTAGAGGCGTAACCTGGATATCAAGCCTCTTTTCAGATCGTGGTTTGCCACATAACGGACATTTGCGTCGTATCATCCCAACACCGCGAAAATGATGTGACGCCAGAGGCGCGCTTTCATCTGCTGTGAAAACAGCAAGTCATCGAACGACACCATGTTCGGGTGCGATTTGGTCGTGTTGTCTTTGTCTCCTAACTGCCAACCGTCTCCAGCCATCCTTGCCCGCCAAGCGTCGTGTTGCGCGGCAACACTTGAGGTCGGGTGCTCGATAATCCATCGCACAGAGTCAACGATGGCGACCTTTTGGCCTGGAGAAAGAAGGCTCCAATCCGGCTTTGGTTGCTCGCCGATAATGCGCTCCCAGGCGATGTGTGATTGCCAGCCAAGTTCGGCAATCACATCCAAACTTTTGAAATTCGACTCTGTCTCGATTGCTTCTTCGTTCATGTCAATTCCTTAAAAATAAGAGTCATCAATAGCATTCATAATCTTATTAACTGCAGTGTTGACCTCTTCATCCATTGGCGTCGGATAGCAAGAATTGATGTGAAATATCCGCAATTCATCTGCTATCTTATCTTTAAGAATTCTTTGTTTTTCATTCCGGCTGACAACGGTCATAGTTCACCCTTCGCCATTTTTTCGAGGTCCGCGCGGATCGTCTTGAACGGCATAGGCGCCGTTCCCTCAGCTCCAGCCTGCCGCCGGCTGATCATCTCCAGCAACATCGCTTCTTCGCTAAGGACACGCTGGCGTCGCGCGATATCTCTCTTGTGACGCTTCATCAGCTTGTCGTATGGCGAAGAATCTAACCCAGCCATCTGGCGCAGAATACGATTGGCGCGCATGTACGTTGCCCTCTGACTGAGGTTATGGTACACATTAAGGTAATGCTGTCAAACGGAAACCTCAAAATGAGTAACCAGAATGATTTTGCCAATCTCGCTTACGGATTTTTATGGCTCGGTGAAACCGATGATAGGCGCCTCCATGAGGCGCGACAGCTCTTGCTTGCTGTGATTGGCCGGGAAGGGCAGATGCACGGCATCACTCAAGCCCGCCTTATGATGGGCATCAACAAGCCCAACGATCACGGATTGCAATTACGCGAACCTTATCCGGATGACGTGAAAAACGCGCTGATCGACACATCACTGCATTCCTGAAAATATTTCGAGGAAAAAACTCGTGAGCAACCAGCACATCATCAAGGGCCGTCACAAGCGCGAGATAGACTGTAAAAGGCCACCAATAGAAATAAAGGGTTACTGCCATAAAACTGTTCCATGCTTCGGACATAGGTTATACTACGTAATAACCATGCCTAAATTAAATCCATCATGTTATAAAAACCTAACAGAAACCATTAGGTTAATTCTCTGACATTACTAATCCGTCAGTTCGCGTCCATCTCCACTGGTTTTTACCGGAGGTGGAGTTTTTTCAAATGGAGGATACAATTCCGTCGCTGCATAGATTGCGGTTTTCATTATATCGTAAGTCTCAAAATTAGGGTATGCCTACTTGATGCCTGCAATAGCTATTGCAAACCCTTTCATGTACGCTACGAACTCAGATCGCGTTCCGTCGTCAGGTGGTGGATTTGGTAATTTAAGTACCATCACACGTCGAATCTGAGTTGGCTCTTGTCGCGCACCTTAGTTTTTTTTGCGTTCTCGAAAACTAGGCGCACATCCGTAACAACATTTTCGATGCGATCGAAAATCTTGTTGTGCTGGTCTTGCGTCCAGTCGTAGGTGTTAGTGTTGGCGAGGTTTTTCAGTACGTCCAGTGCTGTCAGTATTTTTGTTACGCGCTTGTCGCAGAGGCGCTTGAAATTCGCCCGCTTGATCGCCAATCGGTCGCTCTGTCCGACTAGGTTTGCGGCTGATTGCGCATCATCCGCAGCATCATCAGCGACGCCTACATCGGTTCCGGCCTGGGCAGCGACGTATTCTTTATTTTTAGAATAGTCAGCGACACCAGGCCCATGTCCGCTTTCCGTCTCGGCCTGACCTATATCATGGTGGCCATTGCGATCAGTCTCGATCAGATCACTTTCTGTGCCATCAGGAGTGCTTTTCCTTCGCGCCATTGCCTTGCTCCATCTCTATTTCCATGTCTGTGACACTATATCTGCCATTCCACGTGTGTCAATTCTCATTCCTTCACGCAGGGATGGCGGTTACGCA
>WNFF01001848.1_pt1 | contig 27969 bp, 25 predicted proteins | sample 5400441 | NCBI WGS metagenome assembly WNFF01 (sample SAMN13153345, study PRJNA577476) | soil metagenome | isolation source: 120 cm saprolite under Douglas fir tree site 2 hole 3 replicate 1 | place: USA:California | collected 2015-04-18
GGTACCGCCTGAGCACGGCCTGCGCCGTCAAGGAAGACCGAAGCACCGCGACCCCGGTCAGAGATACGACCGGTCTAGACACCTGCGTCACTGTGGACTTGTTCAAATTTTCGAGCATGACGCTGCTTCCAGCCTACGCGGCCGGCGGTGCAGACCCCGGCGCGGCGGGAGTGATCAATGCCGCCTCCTGCCCCACCTGCGACTTTATCGGCACCGCAGCAGGTGACATCGACTCAGAGACGGTGGGCATCGACAGCTGGTACGTCTCGTCGGTGAGCGTGGTGAATGCCGCGTCCTGCGGCAACAGCGATACAGCCTCTGCCGCGGGCGCACCCTACAACACCTACAACGACGTCACCTGCGACAAATAACTCTTGGCGGCGCGAGAACGGCGGACTCCTGCCAGGTTCCAAACGTGCCGTCGCTGCAGCGCAGCGCTGGAACCAGCGATCCAGAGGCTCAGCCAGTTTAGTCGGTCCTGCCAGCGGTGGTTTTCTCCCGGGCGACCAGCCAAGCGTGAATGGTTGAAATGACGTGTGGCTGTCCTTCGACGACGAAGCCGAGGTGATAAATGAGCCCCGCGTGCATGAAGCCGGCGCCCGAAAGCCCCGGCCGCTAACGGACCCGAATAGATAACGCGCGGCCTTATACCGAGCATAGAGCGGCGCCGCGCGCAGCAGTGACCGAGATGCTCGATCGCCTCCTTCATCATGGGCCTGTAGTGAAGTTTGGACCACGAAGCTGGCGAACAAAGGCAGCGGGCGACTTGCAATCAGTCGAGGCGGCGGGGTAACAGAACCTTGTCTTGGCTTCAGACCCGTTGGCCGGTTTTCAGGTGACCACCTATGGCCGGATTTCAAGTGACCACTGAGGACCAGGGCACCTCGGGAAACCCGCTGACCTTGACGGGCGGAAAACATATGCGCAAAGCACTAATCGCCGCCGCACTCGTGTGGCTCTACGGTCTCGTCCAGGCTCAATCGCCGCCAGATGCGCGGAAGACCTGGAACGACACCTATGCCGCCCTTGCGGCAAAAAACGAACCCTTTCTGCCGAATCCATTCCTGACCAAAATGGTCGAAGGGAAGAAGCCCGGGAAGGCTCTGGACATCGGCATGGGTCAAGGACGCAACGCGCTCATGTTGGCCGAGCGCGGGTGGGACGTTACTGGGTTCGATATTTCCGATGTCGCCATCGACCAGGCGAAAGCTCAAGCCCAAAAACGAGGTCTCAAGGTGAATGCAGTGGTGGCTGACGGCAACAGGTTCGACTACGGGACCGACCGGTACGATTTGATTGCGGGGATCTATGTCCACGGTGAAGTAACCGACCACTCTCAAGATCTCGTCCGAGCGCTGAAGCGCGGCGGCATGTTGGTAGTGGAAGGGTCCCACCGCGAAGCAGCGCCGTTCGGCTATGAACCCAACGAACTCCTGCGGGCATTTGTTGGACGTCTGACCGTAATGTATTACGAGGACGCCATCGGCCAACCGGACGGGACCTGGAAAGTACCGGGCAAGGATCTTCGGTTCGTGCGATTTGTGGGGCGCAAAGAATAGAGCCTCCACTCTCCGATCGGTGCAAACAATAACGGCGGCGGTCAGACGATCGCTGCGGACCGCTTCTCCACGAAGGGCCTCGAACGCGTGCAAGTCCTGCGGCGGAAGTTCGCCCGTCTCAATGCTCACCAACGGGTTTTTTCCTCGGAGTGAAGCCCACGCGCGCCTCGAGCCGGCGATGCCCGCTGCCATTGAGCTTCCCCTGCGAGGCCGGTGCGTAGCACGGCCGCAGGGCGTGCCGCGACAGTTCCGGTGAGGCAAGGGATCGCCGACCACCTCGGGCGACGGTGTCCCCAGCGACGCGCTCGTGCGCCTTGACAGGACCGAGCGCCAAGCGTAAAGCGGCATTTCACCTCGAGTAAAATCGAACCGCTTGGGGGGAACCGGTGATTCGCGCTGTTCCCCGATGCTTCTGCTTCAGAAAGCCGAGGAGGAGCAATGGCAACCCCACAAAAGAGGATGACGTTGGTTTGCGCAGCGCTGGCGTTGTGCAATGTGCTGGTCGCCGCAGCAGCCCAGGCGCAGGGCGCATCTTTCATCGCGCGCAGGGATTTTGAGGTTGGCACGAGTCCTATGTCCTTTGCGATGGGCGGGCCGTGCGTCCCCAACTGCGACGGGAGGAACTGCGGTCCGGATGGATGCGGCGGTTCCTGCGGCGATTGTCCCCCTCCTTGGACCTGCCCGGAGGGACGGTGCGTGGGTACCTGCGTGCCCGACTGCGTGGGTAGGCAGTGTGGCCCGGATGGCTGCGGAGGCCTGTGTGGTTGCTGCGCGCATCCGGACGAATCTTGCGGCCAGTTTGGCGATTGCCATGCCGGATGCGATTCCCAGTGCTCGGACTGTTGCAATGTCTGCCCTAGCGCCTTCTACTACTGCTTTGGGTTCGGCGGCGCCTGCTACGGTTGCGACACTGAGTCGTGCGCGCTGACCTGTCAGCCCACCTGCTACTGGTAAGCGCGGGGAATGTCCATGGCTTCCTCCTTCGTCGCGATGTCACAGCCAACGTTCCAAATCTCGGTCGATGGCTTTCTTCGCAAGTAACAAGCAGCCGTTGCCGCTGCGGAGGCTACAAAATGAGAAAGCTTCGTCTTGGCGTTTTGTTGTCCATCTCTTCGGTTTTTGCAGTGGCTTGCGGCACCGGAGGGGTGACTGACACTCCGCGATCTTCCTTGAGAGTTTCACACCACGCTGTTCTTCAGGTCGGCGCTCACATCACGATTGATTTCCCCGAAGCGACCTCCACCATTGGCCGCGATGTCACGCCTGCCGGTGATGCCTTCTTGGGAGAGTATGACGACGCCGGTGGGCACCATGGATTTCTGATGGAGGGCGGCACTTTTACCTCTATTGATTTCCCCGGCGCCACCCGAACCGACGCTCACGGCATCAACGCCCGCCGCGACATCGTAGGATTCTATAGGACTCCCGACGGAGTGGACCATGGCTACCTGCTGAACAGAGACGGATTCAGGACGGTCGATTTCCCGGATGCTACCGGGACTAGCGCCCAGAGTATCAACGCCCGCGGCGACATCGTGGGTGGTTATTGCGATGGCACAATTACACCCCGTCCCATTGAGGGGCACCGTGGCTTTCTGCTGCGAGATGGAGAATTCATTTCGATTGATGTTCCAGGTGCCAGTGTGACGCAGGCCTGGAAAATCAACGCTCGGGGCGACATCGTAGGTCTCTACCAAGACAAAAGCGGGTTCCACGGCTTCCTATTGAGAAGGAGCGTATTCAATTGGGTCGATTTCCCCGACGCTACCGGCACTATCGCCTCGGGATAAATCCTCGGGGCGACATTGTGGGCAGTTACTGCGATGGGCTGCCGTGCGGTGCCAGCCTCAATACTAACCATGGCTTTCTTCTGAACGAAGGTGACTTCGCTTCGTTTGATTTTCCGGGCGCTCGGTTCACTCGCGCCTTTTCGATCAACCCCCGCGGCGACATCGCGGGGACGTACCAGGACTTTAATGGCAGGAACCATGGCTTCCTAATTCGCAGAGACAAGGACGAGGTAGGGGACGGCAACAACGACTGAGCAATTCCCTCCAGGGATCTCGTTCAACGCGATGTTGAAGCCTTGCGCAGAAATGCCAACGAGGATGGCGGTCAGCACCGGAAGCCACGGATCATGACGGCTCGAGAGTCAACGCGACCGGCAGAATCGTGGGCGCGCCACGTACCAGCCCGGATGGAAGGCAGCCCGGTGGGCTCTTCGATCGGCCACCCTTGTCTCGGTATTAGACATCTCTGACGACCACGCTGCCTACCGCCACCAAATTTTTATACGCTCTGCCTAAAATGCGCGATCGAGGGAAGAGTGGGGGAGTCCGTGCCTAAGAAAAAGCCGACGGTGACGGTAAACGATCTTCGATTTGTGGTCGCCGCGTCGAGAGTCGTGTTGGAGAAGCTCCGGAACGACAACCCCGTTGCCTGGGAGACTGCCCGATTGGCGCTCGCACTCGAAAAAATGCGCGGCGCTCGCGTCGCCGAGGCGTGACGCCACCTCCGAGCGCGAGCGCCGACAGCAGTGGCGACTCGAACCGCGATGCCCCGATCAGTTCCACGCCGACGATCTTGCCGTCGGCGCGCCGCTGGTCATTGTCAGCTCCTACGACCTTGGAGGCCGGGCCGCGTCTCCAGTATGTCTCCAAAAACTTTGCGGCCTCTTGCGGAACCATGGGGCATCTTGGGGCATGTGGCCCCGCCCAATGTGCCCTGAATCTGAACCCTTCCGGCCAAAAAGCGTGCGCCGTCGTGCAGTTATGATTTCCCTTTTCCCGCTTATCTTTTGCTTCGAAAATCCCGCGTTTGCCGGACGCCGGGCCTCGTCGGTGGCCGCATCAGCGCGTTTGATGCGCCGCGCTGATGCAATTTGATGTCAATTTCCTGGGATGTCGACTGCCGCGTATCTCGAGAGACCATAACGGGTGGCCGCCTCTCAGCGCGTCACGAGAGCTTAGACCGCCCGAGCCGCATTGCGAGCGTCTGCAATTCTTCCGCGCCGCATTGCCGCAAACAACTCACACGGATGTCACGTGTTCCTCAATGACATAGGCCCAATATCGCGACCGATCGAGAAACCTCAGCTCGTCTGCGAGAACCCGCTCGCCGCTGCCTGGTCCGGAGACCTTGGCTAGCCAAGCGAGAAAGGCGGGCCGGTCGGGAAATACCTGTTCTGTTACGACATCAAACCGATCGTCTTGTCCTCCCGGTTGAGCTCGTCGCCCCGCTTTAGGTAGTCGCGTTTGTAAACTGGGGGCGGCGGGTAAGCTTCTAGATCTTTCCAGGTTCACCCTTTCCGATCAGCCGCTCGATGATCGGGAGCAGTTCGTCCAGTCCAAAAGGTTTTCTGAGGAATGCCGATACCCCGACCATGCGGGCCGAGAGCGGGACGCCTTGGTGGCTGGTGCTCATCAAGACCACGGGTATGGATCGAAGTTTAGACAGGGCCTGCACTCCCTCGACCAAGTACAGAGCGTCAGCAATTGGCATCATCAAGTTGGTGAGCACCAGGTCCGGGTTCTCCTTCTCCAACCGAGCGAGACCATCCTTGCCATTCTCCGTCGACACGACGCGATAACCCTCTAGCTCAAGAAGGTCGGTCAGGCTCTGGACGAGGAGGTCGTCATCGTCAACCACAAGGATAGTCTTCATTACTACGGACGAAAGTCCTTCACCCGCGCGTTCAGAAACGCGCTTAGTCCGGCTCCAATTCTTCGACGCGAGTAGGCGCAAGAATCTCGAAGACTTCGCGAAAAAACAGGTCTGTGTCTATGGGCTTACGGAGGACCTTGAAACCCGCAACGCCATCGGGATTGGCCGTGCACTGATGTCCACCGAACGAGAAGGAGCTCGCTAGCTCACCGCCATTTGTGGGGATGTGGGCGGGGAATGCTCGAACACGCAGTCTGAATGGGCACCACTGCTCACCGCCTGCCGTCCACTCGGGCTGAGCCGGCCTGGCGAGCTCACCGGACGCCCAGTTTCCAGCCAAGCAGGAGGATGCTAACCAGGCAGGAGGTGCTCACCTTGAATAGAAGCGAGGGTACATGGGGAATGCTGCTGACGAGGATTTTGGAAGAGGAGTCCGCGCGCTTCGGCGAGAGAAGGGCCTGACGCAGGAAGCACTGGCGGACCGCAGTGACCTCTCGGTCGATGCGGTACCGATGAGTATGAGGAGAGTCCGGAGGACAAACGGGAGGTTCGAGCGCTCTGGAGGCAGCTAACTCAGTGAGTTACAGAGGCGTGCCGCACTGTGCTCCAGTGATCAGGTTGGAATCGTGCTACGGCGCCCAAGAGTCCCGGCCTGTCCTTCGCCAAAAGCGCATGCAGGTGGTCCGACTCGGGTTCGAGAAGCGGACCTGAGACGCAGCAACACGAGAAGAGCTGGGCGCGTCGCGAGCGCGCCTCGCGTGGTTTTGGTAATCCCGGAAAGTTGCATGGCTTCGCAGCAATGCACAAATTCCCTAGTTACCGTGGGACTCGTAAGTCCACTCACCAATTTGGATCTGATACGCGAACTCGATGAAGCACGCTCCGAAGCCGACGTGATCATCGCCCACATCCAGAAGCGACTGGACGCTCTCCCTTCCCCACGAGCGGAATTGAAGGAGTTCCTGCTTGCGGCGCGCGAGCTTCGCCGCCAGCTAGGAGAGGCGTTGGTGACCGGCCGACGGGAACAAGATCGTGAGCAACGGGCCGGAGACGCGGGCGGTGTCCGGAAGGCGATCCCTGCGATCTGGCTTCAAGTCACTCGTCTGGCTGGAATGTGGGAAGTTTGTGCTGGAGCCGTGCCGCTAAAACGGCCGGATTCTACGAATACCAGGATAAGGAGATGCGGAGGCGGGCGTCTACAGTAGGCCTGCAACTAGGTCAACGCATCCGCGATCCACGCAAGACGCTCTCATTCACGCAAGAAGAGCTCGCCAAGAGAGCCGGCATCGGCGCCTCTTATCTTTCGATGTTCGAACGTGCCAAGCGCATGCCGCACTTCGAAACGTTGGTGCGGCTCGCGGCCGCCTTATTGCGAAAGCCATGTTCGAAGGCCGGCCGTAGCCGTGTTGGCGTTCCTCTCCAGCTTGGCAGTATCATCGTGGAGCTACCCGGGTAAGCTTCTGGACCTTGCCAGGTTCGCCCTTTCCAATCAGGCGCTCGATGATGGGGAGCAGTTCGTCCAGTCCAAAAGGTTTGCTGAGGAACGCCGTTACCTTGACCATGCGTGTCGGGAGCGCGACGCGTTTGGGGCTGGCGCTCATCACGAGAACGGGCAGGGATCGAAACTCAGGCAGGGCGTGCATTCCCCGGACCATTTCCAGGCCGTCGGCAACCGGCATCATGAAGTCGGTGAGCACCATGTCCGGGTGCTCCTTTACCAATTGCGCGAGACCATCCTTGCCGTTCGTGGCCGACACGACGTGATAGCCCGCTTCCTCGAGAAGCTGGGTCAGGCACTCGACGAGGAAGCATTCATCGTCGACTACGAGGATGGTCTTCATTGCTAGCGATGAGAGTCATCGCCCGCACGGCGGTAGTAATGCAACGGAGCCGGCAGTGCGCCGTCGACACCGCATACGAAACACCGAAAACCCGACTATCTCCACTGCCCCGCGGTCCAATAGGCGCCGTCATGCCTCGACGACTCTGGCGCAGCCTTCCATTTTCTCGAGCGCCAACGCCAACAAAACGGTCTCAGAGGCTGCGGGACTTTCGTTCTGAAGCTTTTCCAATGCGACTCTGGACACCGCAACCAAAAATCTTAAATCGTCTACAGTAAGCTTTCTCTTGGGCACGGGCTCCCTCGCTTCTCCGGGTCGCACAGCCTCGATCGGCGCGGCGAAAAAAACCATACCCACCCCCCGCGCCGTCAGGCGTAAGTCCCCCGGTCGAGCTCGAGCCCCAACGCGGCCAGCTGCTGCCGGAGCGCTAGGTTCTCGAGCACAAGGTCGGGCGGGGGAGAGGAAGACGGCGCGGAGCGCATCGGTCGTCAGGCGGAAGCCATGGATCATGACGGCTCGAGCGTCCCCCTCCACCGGAGGAAACGTCAATCGTTCTCGCTCAGAGGAATTCTGGAGCGCTCTCACGCCCCCTTGTCCCAAGCGCGGGATCGTGCCTATGGGGTGGGCGGAGGCGTCGCCGTGGTGCCGGAGAGCTTGGCGGAGAGGATGAGGTTGCTGGTCGAATCGATAATGGGAGAAATGGAGGAAATGGAGCTACTGGAAATCACGCTTGCCCGGCTTAAAGCTGAAAACGCCGCCTTGCGCGCACGCATCAAACAGCTCGAGTTGCAGATTACCCCCATGCCGCCATAGGAATTTGGATTGGCGACCCACTTCGAGGGGCGCTCGGAAGATGCGAGTGGAAACGCCCCGTGATCTCAAGAGGCGACACCCGGACTTGAACCGGGGGCCTACTTTAGTCGAAGGCGGCCGAGCCCGCGGGGCGCACGGGGGCTCGAGCTCTCGACTCCGATGGCCGCGCAGCCGTACTGTCCCTCGCTACGCGGTGCCCATGCCAACGACGGCCTTCGCCTTGTCCCCCACCTTGATCGCGATCTTCTTCGGCTGGTGCTCGGGCTTCTTCGGAATATGGAGGGTCAGCACGCCATCCTTCAAATCGGCGCTGACCTGATCACTGACAATCCCGTCGGGCAGCGTGAAGGCGCGGGTGAAGTTTCCAAACGTGCGCTCATAGGCAAAGAAGTTCTCGCTCTCTTGGCGCTCCTCTTCCTCGCGGAAACCGCTCACGGTCAGCCGATTTCCGGTCAAGCTCACTTCGATGTTCTTCTCCTCGACACCGGGAAGATCTGCTTTGAAAATGAACGCGTCCTTTGTCTCTTTTACCTCGAATTGTGGAGCGAAGGCCGCCAAGGGGCGGGAGGCAAACGGTGTAAACGTTGTCATCTCCCGAAACGGATCCCAGCCCGTCAGATCCCGCATGATCTGAAGCGGATCCAGATGGGAAAGATGGGCCAGCTCGGGGGTTGTTCTGCGAACGATGTGTGCCACGGGGCTCTCCTCAATGCGTTAGGTTTTTGCTGTGAGAAGTCCGCATCCAGCTCCACACAGCAGTTCGTCTACGCCCTAGCCAGCCACTCGACAATTAGGAAGTTTAAGCGTGATACGTCGAAAACAACGACGCTATCCTTTTGGTGGTCCGCGGTCGGGGCGGGCCCTCCTTCCACTTGTCGCTCTCGCTCGAGCGCGCCTAAGCTCAGTTCGGCGCCGCCTCCGTGCACTCCACCGCCACCGCAATTCCTCTCACCAGCCCCACCAGTGCATCTCCGATCTCGTCGACCGTGAGTGCAGCGCGTACGTGGGCGCCTGCAATGGCATACTTAGGCATCGAGGGTTGCTCAGCTTCCGAGGGCTTCTGCACCAGGGAGAGTCCACCGGCATTCGTAACGTCCAGGAGACCCTGCATCCCGTCGTAACCGCAGCCGGTGAGAATGACGCCCACGACGCGGGGGCCATACGCAAGCGCCGCCGACTTGAAGAGCGGATCCACGGCCGGCCGCGTGTAATGTTGTTTGGCCCCGCCATCGAGCGAGATCTTGTCGTGTTCAAATGTCATGTGGCAGTCGGACGGTGCAATGTAGACAACGCCGCAGGTCAAAGAATCGCCGTCGGCAGGCTCGACGACGCGAATCTTCGTCTTCTTGCCGAGAATGTTCGACCAATTCGTGGAGGACCGGGCACTTCGATGAATCACGACGCCGATGAACGCCGGCAGGTTCGCGGGGAGCCGAGACAGAACCTCGGTAACAGCCTGAATTCCTCGGGCCGACGCACCAATCACGATTACGTCTCGCGGAATCTTTTCCCCATTGATCGACGTCTTCATTTGCCGACTCTACGCCAGCGCCGCTCCGGACTAACCGATAACTGATTCCGGGATCGCGCCACGCGAACGGATAATCGTCTGCCGGGCCTCTTCGAGCACGTCTTGCTCCTAATCCTCACCCATCGCCGTTCCCTTTCGCCGGCCGCGGCGGCCCTACTTTGACGTTCAGAGTGATGCTGCCCTTGCCCCCTACTCGCGGCGGTCCACGGCGCTAAGCGAGCTGCCAACCGACGGGATTGTTGCCGGAATATGGGGCGTGCTTGCATTGAGGCGCTCCTGACCCCAGTTTCAAACGGAATTGAGTGAGTGCGGTTCGCCCAGGAGAGCCGATGGCTGAGACGGACAACAAGGGGTGCATGACGGTGGCCGAAGCCGGTCGGAAGGGCGGGGAGACCGTTCGAAACGAGCGCGGCCTCGATTTTTACAAGACCATTGGCCGCAAGGGCGGCGCGACGGCAAGGCAGAAAGAGGGCGCGCTTTCTACCAGGAGATTGGTCGCAAGGGCGGCGAGACGGTCAAGGCAGAAAGGGGGCGCGCTTTCTACGTGGAGATTGGCAAAAAGGGGGGCGATCGGGTCAAAGCGACTCGTGGGCCGAACTTTTACGAGGAAATCGGCCGCAAAGGTGGGCAGACGGTCAAGAAGCTGATCGAGGAAGGAAAACGGGCTGCGAAAGAGGCTGCGGCCAAAGAGGCGCACGCCAAGGAGCAAAGCTCCGAAGCGCCTGTGCAATCCGCGGAGCATGCCGACCAGTAGATGCCTGTGGCTGGCCAGAACCCGACTCTATGCGGCGCGCTTTGGAAACAGTTGCCCCGCTTCATTTCACGACGAGGAATTCCCCCATTGCCAGCGCGTCGAGGCCGTTTGAAAAAAAGCACCGGAGGGCGTCAAAGGGCGTGCAGACAATGGGCTCGCTGCGGACATTGAACGAGGTGTTGAGGATCACCGGATGACCGCTGTTGCGCCCGACGCACTCGATCAAATGATGCCACTGAGGGAGCACTTCGGAGCGTACGGTCTGCGGCCGCACGGTGCCGTCGACGTGAACCGCGGACGGGCACGCGACTTCCATCAACGGCGTGGCCTTTCGCGCGAGGATCATGTAGGGCGTTTCGACGGGGTCCTGCAGGTACTCATTGCTCTTCTCGATCGTCATCGAGGGGCAGTACGGGCGCCAGGGCTCGCGCCGTTTGACCCTGCGGTTTACGATCTCCTTCGTCTTCGGATCTTTCGGCAGGGCGATGATGCTCCGGCCGCCGAGGGCGCGCGCGCCCATCTCCGCGCCACCCTGAAACCATCCCATTATTTTGCCGCGTCCGAGCAGTTCCGCGGTTTCTGCGCCGATGTCTTTCGCCACTGTGTATCGCACGCCGGAGAATTGTAGAGCCGCCTCGATTTCGGCCGGAGCGTAGGACGGTCCCAGCTGAACGTGAGTCAAGACGTTGCGGGGAGGGTCGCCCTCGTCCGCGGCGAGTTTTAAAGCCGCCCCGATCGCGGCACCGTCGTCGGAGGAAGCGGGATGAACGAACATGTCCTCGACGCCGGCGCGACTCCGGATCACCCCGTTGGCCTTGCAGTTCATGGCCACGCCCCCGGCAATGCACAGTTTCTTGAGCCCGGTCTGATGCACGAGGCGCCGCGCCAGCGAGACCATCGCTTCTTCCAGGCGGTCTTGAACCGCGTAGGCCAGATCGACGTAGTCGTCGAGGAGATACTTGCTCAGCCTCTCACCGTCCTTATCGACCGTCTCATTGACGCCGATCGGGACCAGGTCCGGATTGTACGAGGTCACGAACTTGTACAGATGGTCGGTGAAGCGCGGGTGGAATTCATTTCCGCCTAGCTTCAGGTACAACGGGTCGAGCTCGAAACCCTCCGGCGTGATACGGATCACCTTTTCCAGCCGTTCGAGCCACGGATTGTGTTCTCTTCGGCATTCGCCAAGAGCAGCCAAACCCATCAACTTGCCCTCGTCCCGGTTGGCGCGGAAACCCAGGTACGCGGTGAATGCTCCGTAATACCAACCCAGGGATTGCGGAATGTCGTAGCCGAGGACCCGCTTCATGTTCCCATTGCGAACAGCATATCCGCTGACGGTGTGCTCTTCCCCGCTGCCGTCCACGACCAGAACGGCGGCGTCCTCGAAGGGCGACTGGTAATAGGCCTGGCAGGCGTGCGCAAGATGGTGTTCCACAAACTCAATCGGCGGCACGGGGCCGTGATGCCCCGAGACACGCAGGTTGTCACGGATCCCGTTCTCGAAAGCCCCCACGGTGTGCTTATTGAGGTATTCCAACCCCGCGCCGCTGGCGGAAGCATGCCGGATGCTGGGCGGATGGACGTAAGGACTCCCGTGAGAGGAGAACTTCATTCGCGCAAGGTGCGTGGCCATCTTCCACGGATACTTGTGGCAGTCCCAGCTCACAGCGATCCTGTTCACGTCGCCGAGGCTGAGTTTCTGGCTCTTCAGACACCAGTCCAGTGCCAGCGCGGGAAAAGCTCCCTCTGAGCCCTTCAGCCGCGTGAAGCGGTCTTCTTGGGACATTGCAGCAAGCTTTCCCTCCCGAACAAGGCAGGCCGAGGGGTTCTCACCGAAGGTGTTCAGGCCAAGGATGATCATCGAATGGGCTCTCCAAAGGCGCGGACAATGGGTTTTAGCAGTGAAATAAAGCAAGCACCATCATCGAGGAGGGTGAAACTGCGGTTCGGCGACATCGGCAAGGCCGGGGGACAACCGAGTCAGTCCGAACCCGCCTCACGCTGAAGTTCAGACCGAGCCAGCCTTGCCATCCGAACTAGCGCAAGCAGGCCAGCGAGAGGACGTGATTGCGGACGTCACTGACCATGAATTCGCCTTGCCACAGATTCCCTCGCGCGGTTGATGACCGTGCGTGAACGGCATGCTTGCGTAGCAAGTGGCGAGATGATTTATAGTCGGCCCAATCGGCAACGCCGAGCCAAGCAGACACGGTTGCACGAATTCAGGACGCCGCACGACGAAGTCGTCGCACGGTACTAGCAGAATGGAGGTCAGCGATTAATCCCGTATTCATCCCAGCTCGGACGGCGTGGCGCAAATTACGGACGAGCCCGAACGTAGCACGGCTGTTGTTTAGCATCAACGTAAAGCAAAGATCTCACGATGACCTCTGGGATACGACCAGCATCGCTCTACGCAAGGCCCTCCGAAAGTACGTTCGCCGTGGCGATAAGGTACTCGAGCTTGGAACGGGACACGTGGGAGTACTGACCATCTATTGCGCGAAGAGGCTCGGCGCGCAGATGGTGGGGGCGGATATCAACCGCAAGTTCCTCGAGAACGCTGCCGCGGTTGCCCGGGACAGCAGCTCACCGCCAATCGAGTTTCTCTACAGTAACTGGTTTGGCGGCGTCGCCGACAGGAAGTTCGACGTTATCTTCGGGAATATTCCGTATATCCCCACCGCAGTCGGAGAAAAGATAGGAGCCAGACCCGAGCTGCGCCAAATCTGGGACGGCGGTGCAGACGGCTACGACCAATTTCGAATTATCCTACGCGAAACCCCGCTCCATCTAACGCCGCGTGGTCGCTTTCTGCTGGGCGTCAACACCATGTTTCTACCGAGAGCTCAAACAGTCTCGCTGATCCGCTCCCTGCCCAGTTTGACACTTGAGACGATTGTTCGCCCCCCACTCTGGCCTTGTGAAGTGTACGTTTTGTCTCTAAGCAAGCCGGCAGCTTAAGATTCTCGGACGGATTGCGACCCACTTAACGACGAGGAAGTCTCCGGGCGCACACCTCCCTTTTCGGCCAAGCAAATGCGATGACAGCACTCGTGGAATACTCGCCTTCATCCGAATCGACCGCCGCCGAGCGCCCTCGCGGCTTGCGCATTGCACAGGTGCTCACGCGCTCCGATACGGTCGCGGGTGCCCAGGTGCACGTCCGCGACCTCTCGATGGCGCTCAAGTCGAGAGGCCACGAAGTGACCGTGTTGGTCGGTGGCAACGGTCCTTTTTGCGAGGACTTGAGGAGAAACGAGATCCCCTACCGAAGCCTGTCCTCGCTGGTGCGGTCGATCGACCCTGTTCATGACCCGCTCGCGATGGTCGAACTGCGACGGTGCTTCAAGGAACTTCAGCCTGACCTCGTCGCGACCCACTCGTCGAAGGCGGGCTGGCTGGGCCGGCTCGCTGCCCGCTCCCTCGGGCTGCCGGTGACGTACACCGCTCATGGCTGGTCGTTTACCCCTGGTCACAGGCCCGGGGTAGCCACGTTCTTCGGACTTGTCGAGATGCTGGTCGCGCCGTTCACGACCAGAATCATCACCGTCTCGGAACACGATCGCAGGCTGGCTTTGCGCAAGCGGGTAGGGCGGGCAGATCAGATCACCACCATTCATTACGGGGTCCCGGCGATCACCGATTCGCTTTGGGCCATCCCTGAACGCGACCCGCCGCACATCGTGATGGTCGCCCGGTTCGAAGCCCAGAAGGATCACGAGACCCTCTTTCGGGCCCTCGCCGAGCTGCGGGCGATGGAGTGGACGCTGGAGCTCATTGGCGACGGCCCCCGCGAGGCGCCGATGCGCGCGTTGGCCCAGGATCTGGGCATCGCGGCTCGGGTGCAATTCTCGGGTTTGCGGCGGGACGTGGCCGACCGCCTCGCGCGCGCACAGATTTTCGCGCTGATCACCAACTGGGAGGGATTTCCCATCTCGATCCTCGAGGGCATGCGGGCAGGCTTGCCGGTGATCGCGTCGGATGTCGCGGGCAGTCCTGAATCGGTCCAAGACGGTCGAACAGGTTTGATCGTCCCGCCGCGCGACGTGGCGGCTACCAAGGCCGCGCTCGAGCAGCTTCTGCGCTCGAGCGTCCTGCGGAAAGAGATGGGGGCCGCTGGGCGACGGCGGTTCGAAGAGAATTACACCTTTGATAAAATGGTGGATTCGACCATCGCGGTCTACCGAGATGCGACTCGTCGATTGCCACGATCCTGATCCAAAGGATTAGCTCCTGGGCCGACTTGGGCTTGTCAACGGATGCGCCCTACCGCTCGGGTCGACGTCAGCGGCGAGAGGAAACGGCCGTCACTGCACCGTCAACTGCACCGAGTTGGATGTCCCCCCAGCGTTTTTCACCGCAATCTGGAGCTGCCCGGGGTTAGCAAGGTCGGCCGCCGTCACGGTGATGCGGAGGGATGTGTTGCTCACGAACTGAGTGTATCTAGCCAGTCCGTTCACCAGCCCTTTACAAGAACTGTCGAAGCCCGATCCGTTCACAGTGACCACGGAATCCGGTGAACCGGCGGCCAATATCGTTGGAGTGCTCCCTGCGACGAACGGCGGATCCGGAATTCCGATTCCTCCATCTGGCATCGCAACAACACCATCGTCGTTCTGTGGCAACGTGACGTCGCTCTTCTGAGCCATAACCCACCCCTCGCGTTTCATTGCTTGGTGTTTTTCGTCAGCAACTCCATAAAGCGAGGATCCTGGCTAAGTCCCGCCAAGTCAGATAGCCGGCTCAGCGACGAAAGAAGAACGGGGGAAATCGAGGCCAGGATTTCGAGGGATTTTTCCCTTTGATTCAGGGTCTCGTAGGTCTGGACGGCCAACCGTTGGACCGTCGCGTTGTTCGGGCCGAATTTGATCGCCTGGGCAATCTCCCGCTCGGCGCGCTTGGTGTCGCCCAGACGTGCGCATGCGTAGGCCACGCTGGAGCGCGCCAAACCATTCCTTGGATCTTCGAGCATATCGGAATCGCCCAGTTCCAGGGCCGTTCGGTAGGCCGATGCCGCTTCGACGTCCCGCTTTAGCCGCCGCTGCGCGTCCGCGAGGTTGAGGTAGGAAAGGGGCGAGTCGGCGCCCTTCTCGATTCCCTGCTGGTAGAGCTCAACGGCTTCGGCATCTCGCCCCTGACGGGCTAAGACCGCCCCTAGATTATTCAAATAGTTCGCCGATATGTGCACCCGGAGAGCGGCGCGAAACTCCGTTTCCGCTTCCGCATAACGACCCATCTCCATCAGAGCGAGACCGAGGCCGTTGTGCCCCGCGGGTAATTCCGGTGCGACCTCGAAGAGCTTTCGATATTGACCTTCCGCGTCGTGGTACTGCGCTCGCGAGAAGTAGAAGTTGGCCAGATCGATATAAGGGCGGTAATAGTTTGGCTCAACCTGGATCGCTTGGCGGTACGTCGCCAACGCATTAGCGGGCCGGTTCATGAGTTGGTACAGGTAACCCAGGCGTCGATAGCCCTCGCCACTCTTCGGATCCAGCTCAATCGCGCGAATGAAATCCTCGGCGGATTTATCGTATAAGCCGACGGTCAGTTTGAGCAGCCCCGCGGCCAGGCGCACCGGCACCGAGTCGGGATTCCTGGCCTCGGCTTCCCTGACAGATGCTTGCGCCAAATCGAGCCACTTTCCCCCCTTCTTGCGTTTGTGGTTTTGCAATTGTGCTTCGGCGAGACCCGCGTAGGGCAGCGGCGAGTTGGGGTCCAGCTCGATCGCCGTCTTAAACAAGGGGATCGCCGCGTCGGCGCTCTCGGTGTCCCGGCGCATGTGATAAACGCCCTGGACGTAGGACGGATAGGCTTGCGGCGCCACTGTCTCGGCGCGCGACGGCTCGCGCAGGTGCAACCCGGCGGCTACGGTTCCGCTGATCGCTTTTGCGACCAGCGTCAACTCGCTCATCCGATACTCGTGGCTGAATTCCCTCACCACCGCCCCGGACTCCACCTCCAACACGGCCGCAGAAACCGCCAGCGTGGGACCATTCTTACGCATCTTGCCGCGCAGCACGTGCGTGGCATTGAACAGTGACTTGGCCTGCTCGGGCGTTCGGACATTGTCTCTCGCTGTATCAGCCAAGGGGATGACGAGGAGCTTCCCGCCCGAGGAGGCCAGGCGATCGGAGACGTCGGTGAGGAGCCCCGACGCGAGGGAAGTGGTTTCGTCTTCGGCTTCGAACGGCAGGACCGCCAAACGCACCGCGGGAGGCGTCCACCCCGCGGCTTGACGCACGTCAGGAATGAGAAGGGCCAACAGGGGCAACAGGATCGCAGCCCAGACCCAACGACGGCGAGGCCCCGCGATTGACTTCAGCACTTGCGAAGCCGCGGCGAATCGCTTGCCCGGCTCCGGTTGAAGGCAACGGCCGATGACGCGCCTCCAGTGTATCGGGATGCCATGAGCCACCCTGCCAGCAGCCGGGCGCGAACCAACTACCAGCTCGTGCAGGATGACTCCGAAGGCGTAGATGTCGGCCGCGATCGAGGGCGGGTCGCCTCGGAGAAGCTCGGGCGCCATGTATTCAAGCGCGCCCCCGCGAATGCTGGCGTTGATCGAGGCAGAGCCATCGCGGGGTGCGCTCACCACCGGACGCGCGAGGCCGAAGTCGGTGATCACCACTCGAAGCTCGCCGGAAGGCTCTCGGGCCAAGACGATGTTGTTGCTCTTGAGATCCCCGTGCACGACGCCCTTCGAATGCGCGGCATCGAGACCGGCGAGAAGCTGCCGCGCGATCTCTCGAACCTCGCTCTCGGACATCCGGCGATCGCGCTGGATTCGCTCCGCCAGGGTTTCGCCCTCGAGGTACTCCATCGACAGAAAGTCGACCTCCCCGGATGGGCTGCGGAAAGTATGGATGTCGTGGAGCTTGCAGACGTTCTTGTGGCTCACCTCTCGCGCATTTCGCGCTTCGGGGGGAAGGCGCCCGCCGTAACCGGGCCGGGCGCATTTGATCGCCACCCGACGCCCCAACTTCTGATCGAGGGCCTCGTGCTGAAACGATGGCCCCAGGTTCTGTCGGGGAATCAGCGGGTCCATCAGGAAGCTTCCCATCCGCTCTTCCCAGCGAACGCGCTGCCAAATGGCGTCGAATAACGCATCAGAATGCTCGCAGGCGGACCGCAGATACGCTTCGCGTTCGGCCGGTTTGTGCTCCAGCGTCGCGGCGACCAGCGTCATCACCAGCTCGTCGTTTTCAATCTCGGCTGGCATGGTCGTTGTGGAGCCGCTCGAAGAGCCAGCGACGCGCGTCGCTGAAGCGGCGTTGAAAGCTTCTTAGTGGCGTGCCGAGGGCATCCGCGCCTTCCTCGTCGGTAAGGCCGAGGAAGAATTTCAGCTCGACGATCGAGCACAACTCGGGATGAACGTTTTCAAGCTCCTCGAGCAGAGCGTCGACGGCCAGAGCCATCTCCAACTGGTTGCTCGCAGGAGGAAGCATCTCCCCGATCTCGTCGAAGGGAATGAACTCACCCTTCGGCCGCACGCGAGCGCAGTCGATCAGGTACCTGCGCATCGCACGGGCGGCAAGGGCAAAGAAGTGCTGGCGATTTTGCCAATCCTGTCCTTTGGCTCCGACCAGCCTTAGATAGATTTCATTGACAAGGGCGCTGGCCTGCAAGAGCTGATCCGGCTTCTCGCGAGAGAGATAGTAGCGTGCCATGCGCTGCAGGTCCGGCATCACCAACCGGAACAGCTCGCCTTCGGCGTCTCGGTCTCCGGCGCGCCACTTCTTCAGGAGCTGCGTGACGTCCCCACCTGCCAGTGCCATCCTGCACCCTCGGCCTGCTTTCTACCGCAATGGTGCGTCCAGGAAAACAGCTAGGTTGGCCAAGAGCCAAATGACCCCGCGCTGGCGGCGAGCACTCCAGCGTTCCCCGCTCAAAGATGTCACTCGTGTTGACCGTCTGTATTGGACTTACGACAGCCCAGCCGGAGCTGTCTTTAACGGCCATCATGGATTGACAATCGCTTCTACTTCGAGTCCCCTTATGGCTGCTTGGGGGGCGCACCGGTGGATGGACAACTCGGGAGGATAAATGCCGACCTATGCGCGAACGAATCTTGTCGCGAGCATTTTCAGCCTCGCTCTAATTTCTCACGCGTTGGCGGATACGGCGCCGGACGCAACGGGCACGGGTCCCTACGCGACCGCGACGGCAGAGTATCGCCTGGAGGCCGAAATCGATCCGAACGTGATTGATGGCCGCTTCACCGAGGTCTGGGCTCGGGTCTATTGGCCCGACCCGATACCCGATAGCAGCCCGCTGCTGCTATTTCTGCACGGCAACCACGGGACGTGCGGTACCTGCCCGGGAGGAATGTTCATCGGATATCAGTGCGCTGACGGCAGCCCGAGAAGTGACACCGGTGCCCAATACACCAGCAGCGGCGTTTGCCCTTCCGGCTGGGTCGTCTCGCCGAGCCACGAGGGCTATGGCTACGTGGCTGACCAACTCGCGTCGTGGGGCTATCTCGTCGTCTCGATCAACGTGAACCGCGGCATCAATGCGGCGACTGGAGTTCCTGGGGACAGCGGTCTGAACCTGACGCGAGGGAGGATGGTTCTCAAGCATCTGGGGCTCTTGAGCCAGTGGAACCAGGGCATCGCTCCCACCCCCGACTCACTTGGAATCGACCTCACCGGAAAGATGGACTTTTCCAACGTGGGGCTGATGGGCCACTCACGGGGCGGCGAAGGTCAGCGGGCGGCGTACGAACAATATCGTGACGCGGCAAGCCCCTGGCCGGACCGAATCGGCCCAGTGACCTTCAAGGCGATTTTCGAGATTGGGCCGGTGGACGGTCAGACCTCGCGCATTCTCAGCGCGGATGGCACTGCCTGGAACGTCATCCTGCCGATGTGCGATGGCGACGTTTCTGACCTGCAGGGGACCAGGCCATTCGACCGGATGATGCGGATGTTTGGAGACGATCCCGCGACCCAGAAATCCACCTATACGGTCTGGGGCGCCTGCCACAATTACTACAACACCGAGTGGCAGATCGTGGAATCGGGCGCTGCGTGCTTTGGCCCAGGGAACGTTCCGCTCTTCTTGATGCCTCGCGGTTCGCCGGCGCAGCGGCAGACGAGCTTAGCGAGCATGATGGCGCTGTTTCGAGCCAACGTTGGTCCAGGCGCCGATCCGTCATTCAACGTCAACTTCAATCCGATGTTTGATCTGCCGGCGGTGGTTACGGATGTGACGCGGGTCGATCGCTCGTACACGGACTCGCCCAATGCCGCCGTCACCACCGTGTTCGAAGACTTCAGCGGTCCTGACGGAACGAGCGAGTTTGGCTTCACCATCGATACCAGCGGATTGTTGTCCTATACACATGGTAACGTGCCAAACCACGTCCAGAGGGCGGCTCTCATCTCGTGGGACACTGCTGGTGGTACGCTGCAGACGAATTGGACCGATGTTGGAACGGGAACGGACATCAGCGGCTACGCGACTTTGGACTTGAGGGCTTCGCGACAAAACAGCACCTTGAATCCACCGAGCACCAGCTTCTCCATCCAACTGGTGATGGCTGACGGCTCCGTTTCGGGAGCCGTTGCCCTCAGCAACTATACCGATCTGACCGGGCCGGTGGGGCGAAGCGCGCTGGCATTGCATCCCATTCTCCAGAGTGCGCGTATTCCCCTCGCTGATTTTGCCGCTGACCTTACACAGGTGAGCGGAGTGCTCTTTACCTTCGATGATCCGTCCGGCGCGATTTACCTGGCGAACATCCGGCTCTCCAGGGTCGGGGCAGGGGCGGTCCAAAATCCAGGGAAGCAATCGAACCGCGCCTTCGGAGATGTCCAGCAGGCACCCGAGACAATCCCCGTCTACAGCGACGGGAACATTGTCACCCAGGTTCGGTCCTCGCAGGCTGACGGAAAGCAGGTGGTGGTTGAGGTCTACACGCCGGTCAACCTTCCGATCACCGATTCGCTGCTAAGAATGCAGATTGGAGAGGTGGAGTCGACCTTGGGCGGGTTTGTCGAAGGGGACACCCGATGGGTGGCGTTCACGTTCGACCGCGAAGCCCTTGCGCAGGTTCCGATTGGCAGCGCGATCAACGTGTACTGGAATTCCACTTCCGGAGTCTGGAAGTTCGGGACCTTCGACGCACGGCTGATGAAGTAGTTGATTTGACGCCCACGCTTCGGCGGGGAAATTCTCTCGCCGAGCGGGCGAGAGAACTTACTCCAATTCCACCCGCCAGGAGTCAACCCGGGCCGTAGCCCGGGGCCGGGGAGGGGCGGCGCGCCAAGAACCAGCGCCGATGCGCCGACGTAGAGCACCCCGAACGCGTGGTGCGTGTTGGTCGAAGCGATGTCAAACCCGTTGACGCGAAAGTTGTAACAGCGTATGGGCCTCCTCGAGGAGCTCGTTCAGGCAAACATGACATCGCGTGAGGGCGGGGATGTCCGGCGAAATCGCAGTGCCGGCCAGCGAGGAATGGAGGCCTGGGTGGATGCGCGCGCCTCGGCGCAGCTCTTCTCGCCGGCTCGCTGGGCTGTGTCAAATCCTCGCCCGGTCACCTTCCAGAATCTCCCGCGCTGCCGAGGTTCGCGCCTCGTCGGCGTCGGGCAGATCAGTCTTCGCCGTCGCCTTCTTGTTCTCCATTGGGGAGCGCGAAAGCGATAATCGCGTCCCCGACCCTGCCGCTGTTGGGGTCTTGGAAAGAGAAGTTGTTTCTATCGGGCACGTTTCCACCAAAGGCGTAGGCGATGAACTCGCGCCCGTTCGCGACATACGCGACCGGAGAAGCGGCGGCGCCACCGACGTTGCGAATCCTGCTCTGGGCAGGATCGAAGGTAAACAGGATCCGGCCTCTTTCGGCATCCGCAGCGTGGAACTTCCCGTTCCCTTCGCCGAAGAACACCAGGTCACCCGCGACCGCCAGCCCGGACTTCGCCGGCAGAGGCACTTCAATTCTCCACGCGATCCTCCCCGTCCTCGTGTCGGTGGCGCCAAAGATGCCGAAAGGGTGTGAGCCGGGGACCCGGTTGACGAAGGTCGAGCCCAGGTGAAGCCCGTTGACAAGGCTCCTGTTGCCCGGGTGAGTCTGGAAGGTCGTCGGCTCGTAGCGGGTCCCGTAGTAAATGAACTTGGTGCGCGGGCTGAAGGCCGCCGGATTGAATTCGCAGCCGCCATCATCGCCGGGAACCATCACGAACATCTGCTCACCGGGCGGGGTGTACTGCGGTCTGGCCGGAAATCCGGTGTCGTTGGGCCGCACGAAGGTAAGCGGGGTGAGCGGCTCAACCGCGGAATACGGCTGCGTCGGTGCGGGGTGTTGGAAGTTTGGCACGGTTGGCACAGCGACTTCGGTCACCGGAAATATCGGCCGGCCATTGGTCCGGTCGAGAATGTAGTACTGGCCATTCTTGCTGCAGTGGCCGAGCGCCTTGAAATTCGTCCCCTGCCTTCGGAGCGGAAACAGGACGGGGGGCTGCCCGCTGTCATAGTCCCAAATGTCATGGTGAACTGCCTGAAAATGCCACCGATGGCGCCCAGTCCGTAAATCGAGAGCGACGATCGAATTTGCATACAAATTGTTGCCAGCCCGATCCTCCCCGAGGATGTCGGGAGCGGCGTTTCCGGTGACAACGTAAATCATCCCCAATTCTCTATCGATCGCAGGTGGGTTCCAAACCGCCGCTCCGCCTCGCCGGAAAGAGTCTCCAGCGTAACTCTCCGGCACCGTGGTAAAGAATTGCCAGACCACCCTGCCGGTGGCGGCATCGAGGGCGAAGACCTGGCCACGTACCTCGTATTCACCGCCAGAGAGGCTGATGATCACCAGCCCATTCACGAACTGTGGGGCGTTGTTGATCGCATAGTGCGCTCGGTAGTCTGCCAGAGTTGCCCTCCAAATCACCTCGCCGGTTTCGGCATTCAAGGCCACAACCACGTCGTCGAGGCGTCCGTAGAAGACCTTCCCGTCTCCGAAGGCAACCCCTTTGTTGTTGCGGCCGCAGCAGACAGTCAGATTGTCGAGCGGCGGCATCTCGCCGGTGTCCAGAGGTTTGTAGGCCCAGATCTGCCTGCCCGTTGCTGCATCCAGGGCGAAGAGGTCATCGTGCCCATCGGTGACGAACATCATTCCATCGATGACGATCGGCGAAGCCTGCAATTCGGCCAGCTCATCCAGAACGCCGGTGTGAAACACCCAGGCCACTCGAAGGTTGCCAACGTTGGATCGATTAATCTGGTCCACGCTCTGGAATCGCGTGTTGGCGAGGTCATTGCCGTAATTTCGCCAATCGAGGCTTTCGGGCATGCTGGCGGAGAGGGGGGAGGAACGGAGCCAGAGAGCCAAAACGATCAGGGCGAGTAGCAGCGTTCCCAAACGAATCGAATAGACACCGAGCTTTCTTGTTTTCATCGTTGTTTCTCCTGAGCAAAGATCCATCCCTCGCGCAGGCAGGCCGCGGCCCCTGGTTCGCACCTCCATGGTTAAATGTCTTTGTGGACGGCCCCCCGTCGCGTGGAGGCCTCCCCGCTGCGCGCATCGAAGCTCGTTGTCAAGCAGTAGGTGGGTGCTCCCACCAGGTTGCTTGAGCGCTCGATCGGATAGCGCGCGTGCAAACGTGGTCGCATTGCCGCCGCCCCGGGACGGTCCTTCGAAGTCCGGTGCGCCTCAGCGGGGTGAAACGTCATCGCGGAAGCTGGCGTCGTAGCCAAGATCCTCCGCCCCGGCTCCAAGCTGGGGGCTGCTCTGGATGAAGCGCACGCAGGCATTCCAGCGAAGCACGGCGTCGTCGTTGCCCTGCGGACTGAGCTGGACCGCCTTCTCGTAGAGACTCATCGCTTCGCGAATAGGATTGTCGACGAATGGGCTCGACCGGTTGGGATCGAACTGCGTTTTTGCCCAGCGCTCACAGATGATTCCGCCATAGTAGGCCTGCTCGTACGAATCTTTGAGTCGCGGGAGCAGACCCCGGGCGCGGTCGATGCGGCCGCCACGAGCGAAGTTGTCGGTGATCGCCAGGAGCAGCATCACCAGGGCCTGCTGGTTATCGGGATCGATCCGCAGCACGTCTTCACAAATGCTCTCCGCTTCTTCCGGCTCGTTGAGCAGGCGGTACCGCTCGGCTTTGGCCAACGCCCTCGGAATCGCCTCGGGGGTGATGCGCTTTAGTTCGAACATTATCGGCTCCTTCCCCGTCCGCCCCTCAAAGCTCGAACAAGCTTCATCACCGGATCGTAGTATTCGTCAACCACGCGCTCCTTGAGCGGAATGATCGCGTTGTCGGTGATGTGAATGTCCTCGGGGCAGACCCGGGTGCAACACTTGGTGATGTTGCAGAGGCCGACGCCCTGGGATTCTTTAAGGTCGTGCAAACGGTTCTCGGTATCGAGCGGGTGCATCTCCAGCGCCGAGGTGTAAACGAGGAAGCGAGGACCGATGAAGCTCCGATGCAGGTGGTGGTCGCGGAGGACGTGGCAAACGTCCTGGCAGAGGAAGCACTCGATGCACTTGCGAAACTCCTGCACCCGCTCGATGTCCTCCTGCGCCATTCGCCAGGTACCGTCTGGGGCATCCGGCGGACGCGGCTTGAATTTTCGGATCTTCTTTTTCACCTCGAAATTCCAGGAAACGTCGGTCACCAGATCCCGAATGCGCGGGAACGCCTTCATTGGCTCAACCGTCACCGGCTCGGCGAGATTCAGGTCCCTCATCCGGGTCATGCACATCAGCCTCGGGACCCCGTTGATCTCCGCCGAGCACGAGCCGCACTTTCCCGCCTTGCAGTTCCACCGCGCGGCGAGATCGTTTGCCTTCTCCGCCTGGATTTGAAGGACGGCGTCGAGGACCACCATCCCTTCAGCGACCTCGGTGGCGTAGTCTTTGAATCCTCCTCCTTGCGCATCGCCCCGGAAGATTCTGAAAGTAACGGTGCCCATCACTTCATCTCCGCGATGATCTGCTTTAGCTCGGGTGGCATCACTGGCAGCGGCTCGCGGCGAACCTCCATCCGACCGTCGGTCCCCTTGCGGACGACGATATTCACCTTGCCGAGTGCGTCGTCCTTGTCCGGGTAGTCTTCGCGGAACTGCGCGCCGCGGCTCTCCCGGCGCTCGATCGCCGAGCGGGTGATCGCCTCGGAGACGGTGAGCAGGTTCCAAAGATCGAGCGCGGTATGCCAACCGGGGTTGTAGGCGCGATTTCCCTCCACCCGGACCCGGGCCGCGCGCTTGCTGAGCTGCTCGAGGTCGGAGAGCGCCTCGATCATCTCCTTTTCCGTTCGCACGATGCCCACCAGCTTCTGCATCATCTTTTGCAGCTCATGCTGGACCTGGTAGGCGCCCTCCACTTCCTGCGCGGATTTGCGTTCGAACGGTTCCAGCGCTCTTCGGGCGGCGGCGTCGACCTGGTCGTCGTGAATCTGACCGGCGTTGCGTTCTCTCGCGAACTGGGCCGCAAACTGGCCGGCGCGCTGCCCAAAAACCAGCAGATCGGAGAGCGAGTTTCCGCCCAGTCGATTGGCGCCGTGAAGACCGGCGGCGCACTCTCCCGCGGCGAACAGCCCGGGTACGCTGGACATCTGCGAATCCGCATCCACCCGCACGCCGCCCATCATGTAGTGCGTGGTCGGGCCAACCTCCATCGGTTCCCGGGTGATGTCGATGTCCGCCAGCTTCATGAACTGGTGATACATGCTCGGCAGTTTTTTCTTGATGTGCTCCTCGGCGTTGGGAAGCCGGCGCTTGATCCAGGAGATGTCGAGGAACACTCCGCCGTGCGGGCTCCCCCGGCCCTCGCGAGCCTCGCGCAGAATGCAGCGGGCCACGTGATCTCGGGTTAGGAGCTCGGGCGGCCGGCGCGCCTCCTTGTCGCCCTGCGTGTAGCGCCAGCCCTCCTCCTCGTTGTCCGCGGTCTGAGCGCGGTAGTTCTCCGGAATGTCGTCGAACATGAACCGCTTGCCGAGTTTGTTGACCAGGATCCCACCCTCGCCGCGAACTCCCTCTGTCACCAGGATGCCGCAGACGCTCGGGGGCCAGATCATCCCCGTGGGGTGGAATTGGACGAACTCCATGTCGATCAAGGCGGCGCCCGCGTCATAAGCCAGCGCGTGTCCATCGCCGGTGTATTCCCAACTGTTGCTGGTGATCTCATAGGCTTTGCCGATGCCGCCGGTGGCGAGAACCACCGCGCGCGCCTTGAAGACGTGAAGCATTCCCCGCTCGCGGTCGTAGCCGAAGGCGCCGACCACGCGATCGCCATCCTTGAGGAGCGCGGCAATGGTGCACTCCATGTGCACGTCGATGCCCTGGTGGATTCCGTGATCCTGGAGGGTGCGAATCATCTCCAGCCCGGTCCGGTCGCCGACGTGAGCCAGCCGCGGATACTTGTGCCCACCGAAATTGCGCTGGAGGATGCGGCCGTCCCTCGTGCGGTCGAAGAGAGCACCCCAGGCCTCGAGCTCTTTGACGCGCGCGGGAGCTTCCTTGGCGTGCAGCTCGGCCATCCGCCAATGGTTGAGGTACTGGCCGCCGCGCATCGTGTCCGTGAAGTGGACCTTCCAGTTGTCGCGGTCGTCGACGTTGGCCAGAGCGGCGGCGATCCCGCCCTCGGCCATCACGGTGTGAGCCTTGCCGAGGAGCGACTTGCAGACAAGGCCCACCGAGACCTTGGCGGCGGACGCTTCAATCGCGGCGCGAAGGCCGGCGCCGCCGGCGCCGATCACCAGCACGTCGTGCTCATGCGCCTGGTACTGCGCCATCAGACGATTCTCCAGTCGGATAAAATGCCCATCGAGCAAAGCCTCACGTAAAGGTCGGCGAATGCCACGCCGAACAGACTGCACCAGGCCCAGATCATGTGCCGCTGATTGAAGCAGCTGGCGCAGTTGTACGCCCGGCGGCGAATCGGAGCGTTGGCGAGCTGATCCAGATACCCGCCGATCAGATGCCGCAGCGAATGGCAGCCGAGCGTGTACCCCCCGAGCAGGAGGGTGTTGGCGGCCAATACCAGGGTGCCCAATCCGATACCGAAGTGGACCTGGCCGTCGCCGGGAGCGCGGAACCACATCGCTTCCCAGACATCGTGAGCGAGGATCACCAGAAAGATGAGCGCGATGTATAGGAAGAGCCGGTGCACGTTCTGCAGCACGAGCGGCAGCGACAGCTCGCCGCGGTAGCTCTGGCGAGGCTCTCCGACGGTGCACGAAGGCGGGTCGGCCCAGAACGCTTTGTAGTAGGCGCCGCGGTAGTAGTAGCAGGTCAGGCGAAACGCGGCGGGGAACGGAAGGATGAGCAGCGCCGGCGAGAACACCAGCCAACTCGGCCACCAGGTTGGTTTGGGACCGAACCAGCTGTGCACCGAAGTGCCGAAGAGCTCCGGGGAGTAGAACGGCGAAATGTATGGCCCGTAGGTGTAGTGCTTCCCCTGAAAAGCGGCCCAGGTGGCATAGACGATGAATGAGGTGAGCACCGTAAAGACAACCGCGGGCGTGGCCCACCAGGCATCCCGGCGCGAGGTCTGCCCCCAGGAAGCGCGAGTCAAAGAGGCGTGAGCATCCGCCATGGCGACGCACCCCTCGGTTCAGCTGCGCCGCGCAGAATACCGGCGCGTCAGCAATTAGCCAGCGCCAAATCAAATGCGCGGCGTCCGAGCTCGGTTTGGTCGTGCTTGGGCGGGTCCGACGAGCCGAGGCGATCGACTAATCGAACCGCGCGGGATTCCGAAAAAGTGAGCAATAAAGCCAGCGTCCGCTTGATTGCCGCTTCGGTTTCGAAAGCTCGATTGTCATTCCTCGTCGTCGCGGCCGCTTGGCGCATTTTGCAGTCCTGCCGCCACCCCTGCATCGACCAGACGGTTCAGCTCGGCATCAAAGTCTTCGCACAACAACAGGCGTTCCCGGACCATGTTCTGTAGAGCGTGCGCCACTTCGCTCACGTACTGATCGAGCGATTGATAGCGCTCTTCCAGGGACGGACGGGGATCGCCGGAGGCGATGCGTTCCGCCATGGTCAGGGCGAATGGAATGTATTGGCCCGTACTTTCGCATCCGTCGTTCGCCCAGGCGCCCGATCGCAGTGCCCAACCGGTGTACGTGGCCAAGGGCACGGTCACGTCGGCCAGGCGGACGCCGGCGATGTCGTTTCCATCGCTGTCGGTTTTGGGGATGAAGCTCGGATAGATCGGACCGTCCGCCGGATTGTCTTCATACGGTGGTGTGATCAGGGGCGGGTTGATGGTCGCGATGCCGGTCTCGTAGAAGTCCGGCCCGAAGTTGAATCGGTAGCGGGTCGTCTTGAGACCGGTGTAGGTGACGCCCGGTATGTCCGGAAAGCCCATTTCCGACTGGGGCAGCGGGGGCACCAGAGTCCCGTCGGAGAGCTTCGGCACCCGGCTGCGCGGCGGCTGCCTGTGTCTGGTCGCCCAATCGTCGAGCGCGATGAACAGGGCGCGCTGCACCGGCGCCGAATTCAACGGGTTCTGGAGTTGCTGGCAAGCTCCCCTCGTTGTCGAGCTGCCAGTGCCGTGCTGATGGCTGGAGATGAAGTAATTGCGCGCGAACGGAGAATCAGGGAGATCCTCGGTGCCCTCTGGATTGGTGTGCAGGAGCGAGGCGGCCTTCACCCAATACTCGTTGGCAGAGTAGATCTCCATTGCCAGAGGGCAGGTGCGGCTTCTCTCACAACTGGCGTAGCGGCTATCCGTCTGCCCGGTGAAGGGATCGGTCGTGCTCACGTTGGCCCACGGGAAGACGGCCTCACTGAAGAGGTGGTCCTGGCGATTGCGCTCGGTGCGACCCGGCTGCGAGAAGCGATAGTTCATACTGAGAC
>WNFF01000567.1_pt1 | contig 27951 bp, 27 predicted proteins | sample 5400441 | NCBI WGS metagenome assembly WNFF01 (sample SAMN13153345, study PRJNA577476) | soil metagenome | isolation source: 120 cm saprolite under Douglas fir tree site 2 hole 3 replicate 1 | place: USA:California | collected 2015-04-18
CGAGCAACTCAACGGAGCCATTGCGATGATCGAGTGGAGGGCTCAGAACAATGCGCTCTCGCATCAGCTCCGCAAAGCGTCATTCAAGCGGCTGGTATGGCTCGAAGAGCAACGCGAGAAGCTGCATGGGGTCGCGCGGCCGCCGCGGCGACCGCTGCGCGCAAGGGATTAGGCCTTGTCCTTGTCGTTCGGGCGGTCGATACGTTTTTCAATCTCGTCCATGCGACGCTTGAGGTCGTCGATCTCGTCACTCGGCCACATGGCCCGCCTGAACCAGGAGCCGCCCGCACCCTGCGTCTGCCGTGCCAGGAAAATCCACACGACGATGAGCGCCATGAATGGGAGCCACGAGATCAACAGCTGCAGGAACCACGGCACCTCGCTCGACTTCGGGCGGACCGTGATCGATATGCCCTTCCCATAGAGGCGCTGCATCCAGCTCGGCTCGTTTGGCGCGTAGGTCTGGAAGGTGCGGCCATCAGTAGAGGTGCCGCGGATTTCGGGACCCTCGATCACGACGCCGAGCACGCGGCCCTGCTCGACCTCGCTGAGGAACTGGGAGAACGAAATGTCCGGGGCGGTCGACCGCTTGGCGAGGTTCGGGATCACAGTGAACGACGCCATCAGCAGAAGGACGGCGATCACCCACAGGGTAAAATTGCGCAGCCTCGGGTCCATGCCGCGTCCGTCATGATCGCACGCGTGCCGCCTACTCCTTATCCTTGTCCTTGTCGCTCAGGCGCTCGAGGCGTTTCTGGATGTCGTCCATCTGGCGCTTGAGATCGTCGATCTCGCCCGCGCCGCCGCCACCCGCCGCGCCCTTGTCGGGCTCCGCCGCCTGGCCTTCGCGCCGCGCAAACGGCGTGAACATGGCGAAGGCGCGCTCGAACATTTCCATGTTCCGCCGCACCTGGTCCTCGAGCGCGCCGAACGGGCTGCCGCCGAACGCCTGCGCCATGTGCTCGCGGAATTTCTCCTGCTCGCGGGTGAGGGAGTCGATCGAGACCTCGAGATAGCGCGGCACCAGCATCTGCATGCTGTCGCCGTAGAAGCGGATCAGCTGGCGCAGGAAGGCGATGGGCATCAGGCTCTGCCCTTCCTTGTTCTCCTGCTCGAAGATGATCTGCGACAGCACCTGGCGGGTGATGTCCTCGCCGGTCTTGGCGTCGTGCACGAGGAAGTCCTCGCCCGCCTTCACCATGCCCGCCAGGTCTTCCAGCGTCACGTAGGTGCTGGTGCCGGTATTATAGAGCCGCCGGTTGGCGTATTTCTTGATCGTGATCGGTTCGTCCGACTTGACCATGGTGAGCCCGGTGCCGCCTCTGTCCCCGAGGCAGCATAGCCTGTTTTTCGCAAGCCCGGCCACCGATTTATGGGCCGGCTGGAGCGCGAGCGCCCGTCCGCAGCGCCACCGGGGCCGCTGCGGTGGATCAATGCAGAACAGACTGGCAATCCGCGTAATTGACAGGTTGGCGCCCGCGTCCCAAATGGTCGGCCATGGGTGAGGATCAAGGGCGCGCCATGCGGGCGTCGCCAGGAATCCGTGGTGAACCGACAGGCCAGGTTCCGTCACCGTCAGCCGAACACGAAGGAGTTTCGAGATGAAGGACGATATCGTCATCGTCAGCGCGACCCGCACGCCCGTCGGGGCCTTCAACGGAGCATTGGCGTCCCTGCCGGCCCACGAATTGGGAAAAGTCGCGGTGGCGGAGACGCTCAAGCGCGCCGGCGTCGAAGGACGCGAGGTCTCCGAGTTGATCCTCGGCCAGATTCTCACCGCCGGGCAGGGCCAGAACCCCGCCCGCCAGGCCTCGATCGCTGCCGGCATCCCGGCCGAAAGCCCGGCCTGGGGCGTCAACCAGCTCTGCGGCTCCGGCCTGCGCGCGGTCGCGCTCGGCTATCAGGCCATCCTCAACGGCGATTCCGAGATCGTGGTGGCGGGCGGCCAGGAATCCATGAGCCAGGCCCCGCACTGCGCCCATCTGCGCGGCGGCGTGAAGATGGGCAACTTCGAGATGGTCGACACCATGATCAAGGACGGGCTGTGGGACGCCTTCAACGGCTATCACATGGGCAACACCGCCGAGAACGTCGCCCGCCAGTGGCAGATCACGCGGGTGCAGCAGGACGAGTTCGCGGTCGCCTCCCAGAACAAGGCCGAGGCGGCGCAGAAGACCGGACGATTCAAGGACGAGATCGTCCCGGTGACGGTGAAGACCCGCAAGGGCGACGTCGTCGTCGACGCCGACGAATATCCCAAGCACGGAACCACGGTCGAGGCGATCGCCAAGCTTCGGCCCGCCTTCGCCAAGGACGGCACCGTGACCGCCGGCAACGCGTCCGGCATCAACGACGGCGCCGCGGCGGTCGTGCTGATGAAGGCGAGCGAGGCCGCCAGGCGCGGCAAGAAGCCGCTCGCGCGCATCGTGTCCTGGGCGCATGCGGGCGTCGATCCCGCGATCATGGGCAGCGGCCCGATTCCGGCCTCGCGCGCGGCGCTCAAGAAGGCCGGCTGGAACATCGGCGATCTCGATCTGATCGAGGCCAACGAGGCGTTCGCCGCGCAGGCCTGCGCCGTCAACAAGGACCTCGGCTGGGACACCGCGAAGGTCAACGTCAACGGCGGCGCGATCGCGCTCGGCCATCCGATCGGCGCCTCCGGCGCGCGCGTGCTGGTGACGCTGCTCTACGAGATGCAGAAGCGCAACGCCAAGAAGGGCCTCGCCACGCTCTGCATCGGCGGCGGCATGGGCATCGCCATGTGCGTCGAGCGCTAGACGGACGACGGCAGACAAGAGGACCGACGACGGAGGATGGATGAATTCCTGTTCCGTCCGCTGTCGTCTGTCGTCTGTCGTCTGTCGTCGGGCGGGGAATAGAACAAGGATCAGGGAGGTACGGTCATGGCACGCGTTGCGGTGGTGACGGGCGGGACGCGCGGGATCGGCGAGGCGATCTCGAAGGCGCTCAAGGCCGCGGGCTACAAGGTCGCCGCCAACTATGGCGGCAACGACGATGCGGCGCAGAAGTTCAAGGCCGCGAACGGCATTGCCGTCTACAAGTGGGATGTTTCCTCCTACGATTCCTGCGCCGCCGGCCTCAAGCAGGTCGAGGCCGATCTCGGCCCTGTCGAGGTGCTGGTCAACAATGCCGGCATCACCCGCGACACCATGTTCCACCGCATGACGCCGGAGCAATGGGGCGCGGTGATCAACACCAACCTGAACTCGCTGTTCAACATGTGCCGGCCGGTGATCGAAGGCATGCGCAGCCGCAAGTTCGGCCGCATCATCAACATTTCCTCGATCAACGGCCAGAAGGGACAGATCGGCCAGTCGAATTATTCCGCCGCCAAGGCCGGCGAGCTCGGCTTCACCAAGGCGCTGGCGCAGGAAAGCGCGAAGAGCGGCATCACCGTCAATGCGATTTGCCCCGGCTACATCGCGACCGAGATGGTGAAGGCGGTGCCGAAGGAGGTGCTGGAGAAGAGCATCCTGCCGCAGATCCCGCTCGGCCGGCTGGGCGAGCCCGAGGAGATCGCGCGCTGCGTGCTGTTTCTCGCCTCCGACGACGCCGGTTTCATTACCGGCTCGACGCTGACCGCGAATGGCGGGCAGTATTTGAGCTAAGTGAGCTATCGGCCCGGCGGCCAGTCCGGCGGCGCGAGCTCGAAGCGCGCGAAATCGAAGCCCGGCGCGACCGTGCAGCCGACGAGCGTCCAGGCGCCCAGGCTTTCCGCCGCCTGCCAGGCGCCCGCCGGCACGATCGCCTGCGGGCGCTCGCCGGCCGCGAGATCGCCTCCGAGCGTCATTCGCTCGACCGGACCTCCGGTCCCCGCCGCGATCTCGAGCGTGAGTGGCGCGCCGGCGTGATGGTGCCAGACCTCGACCGCATCGATGCGGTGCCAATGCGAGCGCTCTCCGCGCGCCAGCAGGAAATAGATCGCGGTTGAGGCCGTGCGGGAGCCGTCGACCGTCCGCCGGTCGCGGAACGTCTCGCGAAAATGCCCGCCTTCGGGATGCGGCCTCAGCTCGAGCAGCCGGATGACGTCGGCGGCGGTCAGTGATCCGGTCACGAGCGGTTCTTGCGCTCGCGAATTTCCGCGAACACTTTCCACGCCGGCTCGCCCGCAAGCCCGACCGACTTCGCCACCTCCGGCAGGTCCGCGCGCAGGAACGGGTTTGCCGCCTTCTCCTCGCCGATGGTCGAGGGAATGGTCGGCTTGTCGGCCGCGATCAGCTTGTCGACTTCCTGCTCGCGCGCGCGCAACGCGGCGTTGGCGGGCTCGATCATCTTGGCGAAGCGGATATTGGCCCTGGTATATTCATGACCGCAATAGAGGCGCGTGTCGTCGGGCAGGCCGCGCAGCTTCAGCAGCGATTCCCACATCATTTCCGGCGTGCCTTCGATCACGCGTCCGCAGCCGATGGAGAACAGCGTGTCGCCGACGAAGGCAAGCTTGTCGGCCGGAAAGAAGTAGCTGATGTGGCCGGCGGTGTGCCCGGGCGTCTCGAATACGCGAGCCTTGATCGCGCCGACGCGCACCTCGTCATTCTCGCGCACGGTCTCGTCGACCGCCGGAATGCGTGCCGCTTCGCCATGCGGGGCGACGACGCGGCAGCGGTGGCGCGCCTTGAGCTCGGCGATGCCGCCGGTGTGGTCGGCATGGTGGTGGGTGACCAGAATGTCGGTGAGACGCCAGCCGGCGGCGCGCACCGCGGCTTCCACCGGCGCGGCCTCGGGGGCGTCGATCGCCGCGGTGGCGCCGCTCGCCGGATCGTTCAGCAGCACGCCGTAATTGTCCTTGAGGCAGAGAAACAGACGGGTCTGCGCGGTCATCGAAGGCCTTCCGGGGTTTGCGCCCACCGACGGCGGAGCATCCGATCGAAGCTTCGCCATGTTCGGGCCGTTCGCTTCGTTCGCCGAGCGCGGATCATCCGCTTTCGCGCATGACGGCGCAACCGGCGCGCGCCGGCCAGCCGAGGGCGAAGACCCTCGCCGCCGTTCCATGCTAGCTTTCCCGCCATGTCCATCGACGTCGTCGATCTGCGCAATTTCTACGCCCAGCGCCTCGGCGTGGTGGCGCGGCGCTTCGTCGGGCGCGGCATCCGCAGGCGATTTGCCGATACCCGCGGCATGCGGGTGATCGGGATCGGCTATCCAACCCCCTATCTCGGTCTGTTCCGCGAGGAGGCCGAGCGCTGCCTCGCCTTCATGCCGGCGGCGCAGGGCGTGCTGCAATGGCCGACGAACCGGGCGGGGTTGGCGGCGCTGGTCGACGAGCTCGAGCTGCCGCTTCCGGATTCCGCGGTCGACCGGGTGCTGCTCGTGCATGCGCTCGAAATGGCGCACGACCCGGTGGTCCTGCTGCGCGAGGTCTGGCGGGTGCTGGCCGGGGGCGGGCGGCTGCTGCTGGTGGTGCCCAATCGGCGCGGGGTATGGGCGCGCCGGGATACGACGCCGTTCGGCCACGGCCGGCCCTATTCGCGCACCCAGATCACCCATCTCCTGCGCGAGGCCTGGTTCACGCCGACCGGGTGGGGCGAGGCGCTGCACGTGCCGCCGGTCGCGCGCGGCTGGTTCCTGCGCTCGGCGGTGGCGTGGGAGCGGGCGGGATCGGCGATTGCCGCGCCGTTCGCCGGCGTGCACATCGTCGAGGCCAGCAAGCAGGTCTATCGCGCCGTTCCGGCCCGGCGCGAGCGGGTGCGGCTGGTGCCGGCGCTCGAGCCCGCGCTCGCCCCGTCAGCAGGCGGGTAGAGCATTTTCAGGAAAATGTTTCGCGGCCGCGGAGTGTCCGATCACTCCCCGCGCGGCGAGGATTCGTCGACGCTGCTGCCGCCGCCTTGCATGTCGTGGCGCGGGCCGCGATGGCGGCGACGCCGGCGATGCAACGGGAAGCGGTCGGGCTGATTGTCGTGCCCGTTCTGGCCCTGCGGGTTCGGTTGCTGCTGCTGCGGCTGCTGTCCGCCGGTGATGAATGACGGCAGTTGATCGACACCGCCGTCGGTGCCCGCCTGGCTCGGTCGCGGCTGTTGCGGCTGTTGCTGCGGAAACGGTTGGGCGTCGCGTGGGATGTAGGGTTGCGGCTCCCGGGTGCCGTAGGGCAGATCGCCGGCCCCCGTCGACGGCTGGCCGTCATCCTCGCCCTCGTCGAAGTTGTCGTCGCGCGCACTCGGCATCTCGCCGCCCTCGGGACGCGCATAGTGGGGGTTGGCCTGCCGGAACTGCTCCTGCGCCGCCGCGATCACGCGGTAATAGTGCTCGGCGTGCTGGTAATAATTTTCGGCCGCGACCGGATCGCCGGAGGCCTGCGCGTCGCGCGCCAGTTGAACGTATTTCTCCACAATGTGCGACGGATTCCCTCGAATTTTCACATCCGGACCGTTCGACTCGAAGACACGCGCCATCGGATTGTGGCTCTTGCGGTGGTTGCTGCGTCCGCGCATGCGTTTGTTCTGACCGTTTCTCATGGCTTGCCTGTTGCCAACCCCTTCGTTGTGGCGGCGGGTTGCCGCTCGTACCTCACCAAACGAGTGCTCAAACGAGTGCTCGAACGAATGCCTCGAACTCCCTCTTGCGAGCGCCGCGGCGACATCCGCGTCCTCGCCCGCTCAAGCGGGAGGCAAAATGCGGCGCCGTCCGCCGCCTTGTCGGGTTCCGTGTCGCGAAGCAGCAGCCCCTCGCCCGCAGCATACCGCGGTGTTGCTCACCTCTTCATTCAAGCGCATGCCCGCGTATCTCGCGGATCGGCGCCGAACCGATGAAGCATCTCGTCCCGATCGCGAACTGCTTGCCGGATCATCCGGCGCCCTTCGTTCGCTCCGCCCGCACCGTCGGCTCTCCGCAGTCCTGCTCCGGGGCTCGCTATCGGCGCTCAACTATCTCGGGTCGATTCCTGGCCGAAACCTAGTCGGTCTTGACCCACAATCCAAGTGCTTTTTTTGGGACTTGGAATGTGAAGAATTCATGGCTGCGGGCACACCGTCAGGGCCCGGGCGATGCCTGACAGATCGTGCCGCACGGCGCCCGGCGCAAGCCCCGCGGCAGCGAAAAGCGCGGTCGCGGCGGCGAGCTGGCCCTGGCCGAGCTCGACCACCAGGGCGCCTCCCGGCGCCAGCAGACGCCGCGCATCGGCCGCGATCGCGCGATAGCCGTCGAGGCCGTCGGGCCCGCCGTCGAGCGCGCGCCGGGGGTCGAATGCGCGCACCTCGGGAGCGAGCGCCGCGATGTCGCCGCGCGCGATATAGGGCGGGTTCGAGACCAGGAGATCGAAGCGGCCAACGAGCGCCGATCCCCAATCGCAGGCGATGAACGAGGATCGCGCGCCGATGCCGAGCGCAGCGGCGTTGGCGCGGGCGCAATCGAGCGCCGCCGGGCTGATATCGGTGCCGACGCCCGACGCCTGCGGCAGCTCGCAGAGCAGCGCGATCAGGAGCGCGCCGGAGCCGGTGCCGAGATCGACGATGCGCGGCGCGCGCGGCTTAAAGCGCTCGATCGCGGCGAGCGCCGCCTCGACCGCGGTCTCGGTCTCGGGCCGCGGCACCAGCGTTTCGCCATTGAGCGCGAACGGCAGGCCCCAGAATTCCTTGCGGCCGATGATGCGCGCCGCCGGCTCGCGGGCGAGCCGGCGCGCCGCCAGCGCCGCGACGGCGTCGGCCTCCGCGGCCGCCAGCGAACGTCGAGACTGGGCGGCGAGCGCGGCGTGCTCGAGGCCGAGTGCGTGGCCGACGATGAGCCGCGCATCGAGCTCGGGGCTGTCGAGACCGCAGCGGCGGAACTCGCGCGCCAGCGCCCGGCGCGCCGCCTCCACCGTGGTTGCCGCATGCGCGAGCGGCGACGCCGGAACGGGCATCACTGCGGCGCCCCCTCGGCGGCCAGCAGCTCGGCCTGATGCTCGGTCACCAGCGCGTCGATGATCTCGCCCAGCGCTTCGCCCTCCATCACCTGCGGCAGCTTGTAGAGCGTGAGCTCGATGCGGTGGTCGCTCACCCGCCCCTGCGGGAAATTGTAGGTGCGGATGCGCTCGGAGCGATCGCCGGAGCCGACCTGTCCGCGGCGCTCGGCGGCGCGTTCGGCGTCGCGCTTCCGGCGCTCGAAGTCGTAGAGCCGCGCGCGCAGGACCGCCATCGCCTTGGCGCGGTTGCGGTGCTGCGAACGGTCCTCCTGCATCATCACCACGATGCCGGTCGGAACATGCGTCACGCGCACCGCCGATTCGGTCTTGTTGACGTGCTGGCCGCCGGCGCCGCCCGAGCGCAAGGTGTCGATCTTGAGGTCGGCGTCGTTGACGGCGACGTCGACCTCGGCCGCTTCCGGCAACACCGCGACGGTGGCGGTCGAGGTATGGATGCGGCCCGAGGCCTCGGTATCGGGGACGCGCTGCACGCGGTGGACGCCGGATTCGAATTTGAGCCGGGCGAAGGCGCCGCGGCCGCGGATTTCCGCGATGACCTCCTTGTAGCCGCCCATGGTGCCTTCGCTCGCCGAAATCACCTCGACCTTCCAGCCCTGCTTGGCGGCATAGCGTTCGTACATGCGAAAAAGATCGCCGGCGAACAGCGCCGCCTCGTCGCCGCCGGTGCCGGCGCGGATTTCGAGAATGACGTTGCGCTCGTCCATCGCGTCCTTGGGCAGGAGCGCGAGCTTGATCTCCTGCTCGAGCGCCGCCCGCCTGTGCTCGAGCTGCGGCTTCTCGGCCGCCGCCATCGCGCGCATCTCGGAATCGGTCGCGGGGTCCGCGATCAGCGCCTCGATGCCCTCGATCTCGGCGACGACGCCGCGATAGCTCCGCACCGTCTCGACGATCGGGCCGAGCTCCGCGAACTCGCGCGACAGCTTGACGTAGATTTCCGGCGCGACCTGGCGGGCGAGGTCGCTTTCCACGGCGTTGTGGCGGGCCAGCAGGGCGTCGAGTTTCTGTTCAGGAAGCATCGAAGACCGGATTCATCGGCGTGGCCGCGCGTCATGCAGCGCGCGCTGCGCACCAATCAAGTAATCATGGCACATCAAGTCTGCAGCCCTTGCTCGGCCGCGAAGGCCTTGAGCCGCTCGCGGATCGACACGCTGCCGGCCGGGCTGTCGATGAGCGGCGCCATCAGCGCCGCCGCCTTGCCGGCATTGAGCTCGAGCAGCATGGCCTTGACCGGACCGACCGCCGTGGGCGCGAGCGAGAGCGAGCGGTAGCCGATCGCGACCAGCGCCAGCGCCCCGAGCGGCTTGGAGGCGAGCTCGCCGCACAAGGTCACCGGCTTGTCATGGGTGTGGGCCTTCTGCACGATCGCCCTGAGCGCGCGCAGGATCGGCGCCGAGAGCGGATCGAAGCGTTCGGCGACGCGCGAATTGCCGCGGTCGGCGGCATAAAAAAACTGCACCAGGTCGTTGGAGCCGACGGACAGGAAATCGACGCGTTCGAGCAGCTCGTCGAGCTGGTAGAGCAGCGACGGCACCTCGACCATGGTGCCGATCTCGACCCGCTCGGGCAGCTTGTGAGCGTGCCGGCGCAGATGGGTGAGCTCGCGCTCGACCAGCGACTTCGCCTCGTCGAATTCCTCGACGGTGGCGATCATCGGGAACATCAGCTTGAGATCGCGGCCGCCGGCGGCGCGCAGCATCGCCCGCACCTGGCTGCGCAACAGACCCGGGCGGTCGAGTCCCAGCCTGATCGCGCGCCATCCCAGCGCCGGGTTCTCCTCCTCGACGTTGCGCATATAGGGCAGGACCTTGTCGCCGCCGATGTCGAGGGTGCGGAAGATCACCGGCCGGTCGTCGGCGGCGTCGAGCACGGCGCGGTAGAGCGAGAACTGCTCGGCGGTGCGCGGGAAGGTCGACGCCACCATGAACTGCAGTTCGGTCCGGAACAGGCCGATGCCGATCGCGCCGGTCTCCGCGATATGCGGCAGGTCGACGGCGAGGCCGGCATTGATCATCAGCGCGACCTTTACGCCGTCCTTGGTCACGCACGGCTTGTCGCGCAATGCGAGGTATTGCTGCTGCCGACGGGCGCGCAGCCGCACGCGCGCGACATAGGCCGCCTCCATGTCGGGGGTCGGCCGCAGATGCACTTCGCCGCTGGTGCCGTCGACGACGATCGGGTCGCCGGGATCGGCGACGCCGGTGGCGTTCTCGATCTCGCCCACGGCGGCGATGCCGAGCGCGCGGGCGACGATCGCCACGTGGGAGTTGGGACCGCCTTCCTCGAGCACGAGACCGCGCAGGCGCTTGCGGTCGTATTCGAGCAACGCCGCCGGCCCCATGGAGCGGGCGACGAGGACGGCGTTTTCGGGCAGCCGGTCGCGCGCCGGCGCGTAGTCCTGGCCGAGCAGCTGATGCATCAGCCGATTGGCGAGCTCATCGAGATCGTGCAGGCGCTCGCGCAAATAGGGATCGGTCGCGCGCAACATGCGCGCGCGGGTATCCGATTGCACGCGCTCGACCGCGGCCTCGGCGGTGAGGCCGGTTGCCACCGCCTCCTCGAGCCGATGCACCCAGCCGCGGTCGTAGGCGAACATGCGATAGGCCTCGAGCACGTCGCGGTGCTCGCCGCCGTCGACCACCTCGCCGCGCTCGAGCAGCACGTCGAGATCCGACCGCATGGTCTCGACCGCCGCTTCCAGCCGCTTGAGCTCCTTCGACACGTCGTCGGCGATGAAATTGGTGATCACCACGCGCGGCTCGTGCAGCACCACGTGGCCGAGCGCGATGCCGTCATTGAGCGCGGTGCCGGTAAGATGCAGCGGCCGGCGGGCGGCGGGCTCGAGGCCGGGCTGGGCGATCGCCGAGAGCTCGCCCGAGGCGATCATCTCGGCGAGCACCATCGCCGTGGTCTGCAGCGCCTCCTCTTCCTCCTCGGTATAGGTGCGCCGGGCGCGGTTCTGCACCACCAGCACGCCCAGCGTATTGCCGGCGCGCAGCACCGGCACGCCGAGGAAGGAGAGGTAGATTTCCTCGCCGGTCTCCGGCCGGTAGGAGAACGCCGGATGGTTCTGGGCTTCCGAGAGATTGATCGGCGTCGCCTCGCTCGCGACCAGGCCGACCAGGCCTTCGTCCGCGCGCAGCACGGTTTGGTGCACCGCCTCCTTCTTCAGGCCTTCGGTGGCGTAAAGCTCGAGCGTGCCGTCGACGCGCAGCACGTAGACGGAGCAGACCTCCGCCACCATGTTGGCGGCGATCAGCACCACGATCTTGTCCAGGCGTTCCTGCGCGCTGACCTGCTCCGCCATCACCTCGCGGAGCCGGCGCAACAGCACGCGCGGACCGCCGAGCGCGCCACGCATGACGTGATCCCTCGGGCCAGCCCATCCGGCCGGGCTATCTTGCCGCCGGCATGATGAAAGTCAGGAGACAGCAGTCGCCGGGCCCGGGCGCCCGCGGCGGCGGCAATCCATCAGGCCGTATAGCGAATGCGACATGCAAACCGCAAGCCAATGATGGGGCACGGCCCATGAGCGTCATGCATGGGCGCAATTTCTGCTGATCGTTGTTGCGGTGCGAAGGACCGGCATACCTGTAGAGGCTTTCCGCGAAGGCTCGTGCTGCCATGCACACGCTACCACGCATAGCTCGCGGAAATCCGGCCGCAGGCGACGCGAAAGTGGTCGCTGTCGACCAGGGCGGCGTAGACGTCGCGCAGGCGGGCGGCGGCGGGAAGCTTCAGATCCTCGGCCGACAGCGGCGCCTCCGGCCCGAACATCCGTTCGATGGCGCGCGCAACGTCGTCGGCGCCCGCGGTCCGTTCGAGCGCGGCGGCAGGGACGTCGACGCAGACGAGCTCGAGCAGGATCTCGCGCCCGAGCAGCGGCAGGCGGGTCATGGCGGCGCGGCCGATCAGCGTCGCCAGCCGATGGTCGGGATGCGCCGGGTCCGAAAGCGCCGGCTTGACGTTTCGGAATTGAAAGGCGTCGTCGGCGGCGATCGGCGCGGCTTCGAAGCAGGGCGCGAGCTCGCCCGCTTCCTCCGCGAGGTAATAGCGGTTGAGGCTGTCGAACAGGACGTAGCGATAGCCGTGCTTGGCGAGGAACGGCTCCCAGGCCGCGAACGCCGGCGCCAGCGTATAGGGCGCGAGCGCCTCGACCACCAACACCCGCGGCCGGTAGCTTTGCCAATCGCCGTGGAGGAGCACGTCCTGCTCGGCGCCCTCGACGTCGACCTTGAGGAAATCGAAGGCGCGCGGGGCATGCTGCCGGCAGAGCTCCGCGAGCGTCATGACCGGCACCGCGATCGCCTGCGAGGCCTTCCCGAACTGGCTTTGCGCCGCCCGGGCATGGCCTTCGATCATGGTCGAGAGGCCGTGAAAGTCTTGCACGAGGTAGAAGGCGGCCTCGCCGGCGGCGGCGCCGACGAGCGCCTCGATATGGCGGTCGCGCGGGCGCACCGCCCGGCTGAGGCGCGCCAGCCAGGGATTGGGCTCGACCGTGATGCCGCGCCAGCCCTTGAGGTAGAACGCGAACGACATGTTGTCATAGACCGGGTGGCCGGAGCCGATGTCGACATAGAACCCGTCGCTGCGGGGACCGAAGCAGCGCATGAGATAGAGATCCTCGAAGCGCTGGGCGTAGGAGATGGTCGGTTGGGACATCGGTGGTCAAACCCTTGTAGGGTGGGCAAAGGCGCGATCGACATGCACCTAAACTTGCCGGCAAAACGGCACAGCGCCGTGCCCACGCGTCGACGGCAATCACGCGGAACGCGTGGGCAAAGGCGCGCGACGGTTCGCGTTCGAGGAGGCGCGCTGCGGGCCTTTGCCCACCCTACATGCCCCGGCTACTTGTCCAAATCGTACAGCGAATGCAGCGTGCGCACCGCGAGCTCGGTGTAATTGGCGTCGATCAGCAGCGAGAACTTGATCTCGGAGGTGGTGATGGCGCGGATGTTGATGCCTTTCTCGGCCAGCGCCTTGAAGGCGCGGGCGGCGACACCGGCGTGGCTGCGCATCCCGATCCCGATCACCGAAATCTTGGCCACGTCATTGGCGCCGTCGAGGCGGTCGTAGCCGACCTGGGGCCGGGCCTTGACCAGGACGTCGGTCGCGCGCTGGTAATCGGAGGCCGGGACCGTGAAGGTCAGATCGGTGGTGGCGCCGTCGGCGGAGACGTTCTGCACGATCATGTCGACGTTGATGTTGGCGTCGGCGAGCGGGCCGAAGATCGCGGCCGCGACCCCCGGCTTGTCCTGCACGCGGCGGATCGAGATCTGCGCCTCGTCCTTCGAGAACGCGATGCCGGTGACGACCTGCTGTTCCACGATCTCCTCCTCGCCGCAAATCAGCGTTCCGTCGGGTGTCGCGTGCGGATCGATGTCCTCGGGCTGCTCGAAGCTCGAGCGCACGAAGATGCGCACATTATGCACCATTCCGAGCTCGACCGAGCGCACCTGCATCACCTTCGCCCCGAGCGACGCGAGCTCGAGCATTTCCTCGTAGGCGACGCGTGGGAGCCGGTGCGCCCGCGGCACCACCCGCGGGTCGGTGGTATAGACGCCGTCGACGTCGGTATAGATGTCGCAGCGCTCGGCCGCGATCGCGGCCGCGACCGCGACCGCGGACGTATCCGATCCGCCGCGCCCGAGCGTGGTGATGCGCCCGGTCTCCTTGTGCAGGCCCTGGAAGCCGGCGAGCACCGCCACCTCCTGGCGCTCCTTGAAGCGCTTGACCAGCTCGGCGCCGTTGATGTCGAGGATGCGGGCCGCGGCGTGGGCGTTGGAGGTCAGGATCGGCAATTGCCAGCCCTGCCAGGAGCGGGCATTGACGCTCATTCCCTACAGCACGATGGCCAACAGGCCGGCGGTCACCTGCTCGCCGGAGGACACGACCGCGTCGTATTCGCGGGCGTCATGCAGCGCGGCGGCCTCGCCGCACCAGGCCACGAGCTGATTGGTGGTGCCGGCCATGGCGGAGACCACGATCGCCACCTCGTGGCCGGCGTCGACCTCGCGCTTGACGTGGCGCGCGACGTTGCGGATGCGCTCGACGTCGGCGACCGAGGTGCCGCCGAACTTCATCACCAGGCGGGCCATGGCGGGCTTGCGGCTTCTCCGCGTCGTTCGAGGCGCGCGATCCGCATAACCACGAGCGCCCGCGCGAAAAGGCGCGTATACATACCGGCGAGGGTTGCCGGCCGCAACCGCGCCTGGGCAGGGGGAATCGATGGCGAGCAGTAGGCAGGGAAGTTCCACCGTCGACGCGGCGGAGGTCGAGCGCTTCTCCGCGCTCGCCGCCGAGTGGTGGGACCCGCGCGGCCGGATGGCCGTGCTGCACCGGTTCAATCCGGTGCGGCTCGGCTTCATCAAGGCGGCCGCCTGCCGGCGGTTCGGCCGCGATGCCAAGCGGCTCGACGCGCTCTCGGGCTTGCGCCTCCTCGACATCGGCTGCGGCGGCGGCATCCTGAGCGAGCCGTTGGCGCGGCTCTCCGCCGAGGTCGTGGGCGCCGATCCCTCGCAGGCCAATATCGAGGCGGCGAGGCTGCATGCCGCCGAGGCCGGCGTGACGGTCGATTATCGCGCCACCACCGCCGAGGCGCTCGCCGACGACGGCGAGCGTTTCGACGTCGTGCTGGCCATGGAGGTGGTCGAGCACGTCGCCGACCTGAGCCTCTTCGTCAAGCGTTGCGCGGAGATGGTCAAGCCCGGCGGGCTGATGATCACGGCGACCATCAACCGCACGCTCAAGAGCTTTGCCTTCGCGATCGTCGGCGCCGAATACGTGCTGGGATGGTTGCCGCGCGGCACCCACCGCTGGGACAAGTTCGTCACCCCGAACGAGCTCGAAGCGGTGCTGGAACGGCACGGGCTCGCCGTGATCGACCAGACCGGCGTGATCTACAATCTCATCGCCGACCGCTGGCAGCTCGCGGGCGACATGGACGTCAACTACATGGTGGTCGCGGCGCGCGACGGTCCGGTCCCATAACCAGTGCCGATGTTCGATCCTTCGTGGCTGTGGGCCCTCTTCACCGTCATCGCCGCCGGCGCGCAGACCGTGCGCAATGCCACGCAACGCGAGCTTGCCGCCAAGCTCGGCACGGTGGGCGCCACCCACGTGCGCTTCCTGTTCGGATTTCCGTTCGCGCTCGTCTTCCTCGCCGGCGTGACGCTGGCGCTCGGGCAAGGGCCGCCGCGGCCGCCGCCGATGTTCTGGCCTTGGGTGATCGCCGGCGCGCTCACGCAGATCGCGGCGACCGCGCTGATGCTCGCCGCCATGAACGACCGCTCCTTCGTGGTGGTCTACGCCTATATCAAGACCGAGCCGGTGCAGGCCGCCCTGTTCGGCCTCGTCTTTCTCGGCGACGTCGTCACGGCCGGCACCGCGGTAGCCATCGTGATCGCCACCGCCGGCGTCGTGATCATGGCGCTCAAGCCCGGCACCACCATGGATTTGAGGGCCACGCTGCTCGGGCTCGCCGCCGGCGCGATGTTCGCGCTCTCCGCGGTCGGCTTTCGCGGCGCGATCCTGAGCCTCGGCCTGCCGAGCTACGTCATGGCGGCGACTTTCACCGTCGTGATCGGGCTGCTGATGCAGTCGGCGCTGCTCTCGCTTTATCTCTGGCTGCGCAATCCCGCCGTGCTCGCCGCGATCGTGCATGCCTGGCGGCCGTCGCTGTTCGCCGGCTTCATGGGCGCGCTCGCCTCCCAGTTCTGGTTTCTTGCCTTCGCGCTCGCGACCGCCGCCAGCGTGCGCACCCTCGCCCTGGTCGAGGTGCTGTTCGCGCAGGCGATCGCGCGCCTGGCGTTCAAGCAGGCGACCACCGCGCGCGAGGGCGCCGGCATCGTGCTGATCGTCGCCGGCGTCGCGCTGCTCGTCGCCGCGCAGTGAGGGCTGGTTTCTTTACGTTTTGCGCATGTTCTATTCGGAAAACCGGTTCCCACTTTTCCGGAACATGCGCTGCTAATTCCGCTCGTCCGGGAGCACCGGGAGCGGGTGAAACTCGATGCCTTCCTCGTGCAGCTCCTTGGCTTGGTCGGGGGTGGCCTCGCCATAGATCGAGCGGTGCTCGATCTCGCCGTAGTGCATCTTGCGCGCCTCTTCGGGGAATTTCTGGCCGACATAGTCGGCGTTCTTGATGAGGTGCTCGCGCACTTCCTTGAGCTTCTTGCGCAGCTCGCGCTCCTGCGGCGACACCATGGCGACCGGCGCCGGGGTTTCGGCCGCCGGCGCGTTCGCTGCCGGCAGCGGCGGTGGCGCGCCGCCGTGTTTCTTGGCCCCCGATATGCGCGGCGCCATGATCGCCTTGTCGACCGCGGCCGAGTTGCAGACCGGGCAGGTCACCAGGCCGCGCTTGACCTGCCGGTCGTAGGCGGCCGAGCTCTGGAACCAGCTCTCGAATGCGTGCCCCTTGTCGCACGCCAGCGCGTAGCGGATCATACCGGACCTCGCACGGCGTGGAGATGGGCCGGCGCGACCATCGGCTCGATCACCTCGAACCGCCGGCCGTGCTGCAGCGAGGGAATTTTCGCCCGCGCCGCGGCGACCTCGGCCGGGTCGATCGTCGCAAAGATCACCCCGGGGTCGGTGCCGCCCTCGGCGACGATGCGGCCCCAGGGGTCGACGACCAGCGAGTGGCCGAACGTCTCGCGGCCGTTCTCGTGCATGCCGCCCTGCGCCGCCGCCAGCACGAAGGCGCCGTTCTCGATCGCGCGGGCGCGATTGAGCACATGCCAATGGGCTTCGCCGGTCTGCCTGGTGAAGGCCGAGGGGATGGCGAGGAACGAGCAGCCGGCCTCCGCCAGCGCGCGGTAGAGCGCGGGAAAGCGCAGGTCGTAGCAGACCGTCAGCCCGAGCCGTCCCCATGGCAGATCGACGGCGACCGCGATATCGCCGGCCCGGTAGTTGCGGGATTCGCGATAGCTCTCGCCGTTCGCGAGATCGACGTCGAACATGTGGATCTTGTCGTAGCGCGCGATGATCTCGCCGCGAGGATCGATCAGGAACGAGCGGTTCGCGGCTCTTTCCGGCAACAGCTTGATCGCGAGCGAGCCGACATGCAGGAAGATGCCGAGCTTGCGCGCGAGCTCGCGGAAGGCCGCGAGGCTCGCGTCGCTCTCCTCGGGCGCGAGCGCCGCGAACAGGCGCTCGCGCTTGATCTCGAGGATGTTGGTCATCTCGGGCGTGAGCACATAGTCGGCGCCGCCGCGCTTCGCTTCGGCGATCAACCGCGCCGCCGCGTCGAGATTGGCTTGCGGCGAGAGGCCCGAGCGCATCTGCACCAGACCGGCGATGAAGCTCTGGCTCATGCCGCCGGTCCCCCGTCGGCGCCGGTCGGCGCGACGCTGCGCTCGAGCAACGGATCGAGCTTGCCGGCCCGGTCGAGCGCGTAAAGATCGTCGTAGCCCCCGACATGGGTCGCGCCGATGAAAATCTGCGGCACCGTCATGCGTCCGTTCGCGCGCGTCACCATCTTGCTTCGCCCGGCCGGATCGCCGCTGACGTCGATCTCGGTGAAGGCGACCCCCTTGTGCGACAACAGCCGTTTGGCGGCACGGCAATAAGGGCAATAGCGGGTGGTATAGATTTCGATCGGGATCATGGTAGGTTAAGGGACTTACCGCATTCTTTATATGGGGGCACGGCCCGTCCCCACAACCCGGGCGAACACCAGGACATCGACCGCGGCCGCGCCCGCCCGCAGCAGCGCGCGCGCACAGGCATCGATGGTGGCGCCGGAGGTGAGCACGTCATCGACCAGCACGAGCCTGCGCCCCGCCACCTCGGGCTTGCCATCGGCCGGCACGCGGAAGGCGCCCTGCACGTTCTGCGCGCGCGCCGACTTGTCGAGCCCGACCTGCTGCGGCGTCGCCTTGACCCGCTTGAGCGCCCCGTGCGCGACCGGCCGGCCGCTCGCCTTGCCGATCATCTCGGCGAGCAGCGCCGACTGGTTGAACCGCCGTGCCCACAGCCGGCGCCAGTGCAGCGGCACCGGCACCAGGGCGTCGGCCTCGCCGGTGAGCTTGCCGCCGGCCTGCGCCATCCAGCGCGCCATGACCGGGGCGAGGTCGAGCCGGTCGCCGTATTTCAGGGCATGGACGAGCTTGCTCGAGATGTCGTCGTAGCGCACCGCCGCGCGGGCGCGGCCATAGGCCGGCGGATCGGCGATCGCCTCCATCGACAGCAGGCCCGGCCCGCCGTCGAACGGAAACGGGATGCCGAGCCGCTCGCAATAGGGCGGCGCGATGAACGAGAGCTTCGACCAGCAGGCCGCGCATAGGCCGGCGCCGTCGACCGGCTCCCGGCAGGCGGCGCACAGCTGCGGCAGCGCGACGTCGACCACGAGCCCGAGCGTGGCCCGCAGCGCCGTGGCAACGCGCGCCCAGCGCCTCCCCGGTGGCTCGGCGGCTTCGATCTCCCCGTGCATGGGGCCACGGTAGCGCCGGCGGCGGCGAACCTCAACGCCGGGGGCGGCGGGATCGGCCGATCGCCGACAGCGAGGAACGATGACAAAGATCGCGCCGATGGACATATTCGAGAAATGTCGCCGCACCCGTCGATCTTCGATCGCCGCCTGTTGCGCGCCCGCGGCGCCCGCGCGGCGCTCCTGGGAGCGTCCAACTTCCTGGTCGAACGGGTGGCGGATGAGCTCTCCGACCGGCTCGCGGCGGTGCTGCGCCGGTTCGAATGCGCGGTCGATCTCGGAACGCCGACCGACGCGCTGCGTCGCGTGCTCGCCGCGAGCGGCAAGGTCGCGACCGTCGTCGCCGCCGACGCGCTGATCGGCACGCGCTGGGGCTCGCGCGCCGCGCCATTGGCGGTCGCGGCCGACGAGGAGGCGCTGCCGTTCCGCGACGGCTCGCTCGATCTCGTGGTCTCGGCGCTTGCGCTGCAATTCGTGAACGATCTGCCCGGCACGCTGGTGCAGATCCGCCGCGCGCTCAAGCCCGACGGCCTGCTGCTGGCCGCGCTCGCCGGCGGCGACACGCTGACGGAGCTGCGCCAATCATTCGCCGCCGCCGAGGCCGAGATCGAGCACGGCATCTCGCCGCGGGTCGCTCCCTTCGCCGACGTCCGCGACCTCGGCGCGCTGCTGCAGCGCGCCGGCTTCGCGTTGCCGGTGACCGACGTCGACCGGCTCACGGTGCGCTACGCCTCGCCGACCGCGCTGATGCACGACCTGCGCCGCATGGGCGCGGCCAACGTGCTGACCGAGCGCAGCCGACGGCCGCTCAAGCGTGCGACCCTCGCGCGGATGCTCGAGCGCTACGCCGCGCGTTTCGCCGACGGCGACGGCCGCATCCGGGCGACCTTCGACATCGTCTGGCTCTCCGGCTGGGCGCCGCACGAGAGCCAGCAAAAACCGCTCGCTCCGGGCTCGGCCCGGCGGCGCCTCGCCGACGCGCTGGGGACGAAGGAAATCTCGGCCGGGGACAAGGCCGGGGGATAAATCAAAACAGCGCGGCGACCTTGTCGTACAAGTTGGTCTTGAGCTCGGCGCCGAAGGTGAAGACCGCGACTGCGATCGTCGCGCCGATGCCGGCTGCGATGATCGCGTATTCGATCGCGGTCGCGCCGCGCTCGTCGGCGAGGAGGAAATCACGCATGAGGGCGATGGTGGAACGCAGCGTGACGTTCTTCGACATGTGGTTTCCTGTTCGGCCTTCCGGCTTGGCTTTCACAACAGCGTCATCAGATGGGAGACCAGCGGCTCGTCGGCAGGCGGCATCGGATAGTCCCGCAGCCGATTCGGCCGCACCCAGGCAAGCGTCTGGCCTTCCCGCGCGGTCACCGTTCCCGCCCAACGCCGGCAGACATAAAGCGGCATCAGCAGATGGAAGTCCGGATAGCCGTGGCTCGCGAAGGTCAGCGGCGCGAGGCACGCCTCGTCGACGCCGATCCCCAGCTCCTCCTTCAATTCCCGGATCAAGGTCTCCTCGGGCCGCTCGCCCGCCTCGACCTTGCCGCCGGGAAATTCCCACAGGCCCGCCAGCGGCTTGCCCCCCGGCCGCTGTGCGATCAGCACGCGGGCGTCCGCATCGACGAGGGCGCAAGCGGCGACGAGGACGAGTTTCACGCTCACGATCTCGCGATCGACGATACAGACGGCGGGGTTAAGGCCGTTTCAACGCGTTCGAGCGGACCTTCGGAACCGCCGCGTTGGTTAATGCTTGGTTGCACCATATGAGTATCGCGATTCCGATGAGATCCGCCATGGATATCGAACCCATCCGCAACGACGAGCATCGCCGCTCGGCGCGCTCGACGCCTGCCGGGGCGCGCCCGAAGGGCGGCATCGTGTCGAGAACCGGGCGATACGGCGGCATCCCGGGCGCTGTCGAGCCTCCGCGGCGCTGATTCGCGGCGGCATTCCGCATTTTTGTGATCGCGATCACAGCGGCTCCCCGGGGTCGGGGGGTAAAAGCGCGTCATCGTAATTTGGTGGCGGATGCGCCATCGTGGCCTAGGGAGACTGTTATGACCAACATACGTCGTGGAATGTTTGCTGCGCTTGCCCTCGCTCTCAGCGGGCTTCCGACCGCAGCGTCCGCCGAGTTCAAGCCGTCGGCCGAGCTGCGCTCCGCCTGCATGAGCGATGCGATCAAGCTGTGCAACGCATTCCACTCGACCATGGATCAGATCGCTGCATGCCTGCTGGCGAAAAAGTCCCAGGCCACCCCGCGCTGCCAGGCGCAATACGACGCCGAAATGAAAACGGCTGCGAAGAAGTAACGCACGACGGCCGAACGTGTCCCCCGGCCGCGGCAGAAGATGACCGAGGTCGGATAGCGCAGAGACGTGACCATGTCGCTCACTCGCATTTTTCAGGTTCGGCACATTCGCAGCGTTTCCGACCCACCGCCGCTCGGCGGCCGCGGGAACGTTGACGGGCGCGGCAACCCGGCTTCGCGTTGGAGCCGAGTTCGCGGCGCGGGATCAGAGCCGGATTACATCGCCCCCAGCCTCGGTTCGACGGCCGACGACTGACAATCTCACGCCGGGAGACCGGTCTGCCTCCCAAGCACGAATTGAGGATGCGCCGTTCCGAGTCCCACGGCAGCCTCGCACAAGGGCCCGATTTCCGGGGCCTCAACTGCGATAACCCCCGTTGATCGCGACATATTCCTTGGTGAGGTCGCAGGTGAGCACTCGGTCGCGGCCGCGGCCGAGCCCGAGCGCGACCTTGAGCGTGATCTCCGGCTTCTTCATCACGGCCGAGACCTCGCGCTCGTCGTAAGCCGGGTCGCGCTCGCCCTTGTGGGCGACCCGGATGCCGCCGAACCAGATCGAGAGCCGGTCGCGGTCGGCGGGCTCGCCGGCCTTGCCGACCGCCATCACCACGCGGCCCCAGTTGGCGTCCTCGCCGGCGATCGCGGTCTTCACCAGCGGCGAATTGGCGATCGAGAGCGCGATCCGGCGGGCCGACGTTTTCGAGGTCGCGCCCTCGACCACGATCTCGACCAGCTTGCGGGCGCCTTCGCCGTCGCGGGCGACCTGCTCGGCGAGATTGGCGAGCACGGCATCGAGCGCCTTGCGAAACGACGGCAGCCGCGGGTCGGACGCAGTCGCGATCGCCGCCACGCCGCGCGCGGCGGCGGCGCCGGTGGCGAAGGCGAGGAGCGTGTCAGAGGTCGAGGTGTCGCCGTCGACCGTCACCGCGTTGAAGGTGTCGGCGACGCCCTGCTTGAGCAGGCCCTGCAGCACCTTCGGCGCCACCGGTGCGTCGGTGAAGACGAAGGCCAGCATGGTCGCCATGTCGGGCGCGATCATCCCGGCGCCCTTGGCGATGCCGCAGATGGTGACCGGCGTTCCCGCGAGCCGCGCGATCGCCGCCGCGCCCTTCGGAAAGGTGTCGGTGGTCATGATCGCCTGCGCCGCATCGTGCCAGCCGCCCGGCGCGGCGTTCGCCACCAGCCGATCCATGACGGCGCCGAACTTGGTCGCGTCGAGCGGCTCGCCGATCACGCCGGTCGAGGCGAGAAAGACCTCCGCCGGCTTGCAGCCGGCCCCCGCCGCCGCGAGCTCGGCGGTGAGCCTCGTGGCCTCGCGCCCGGACTTGCCGGTGAAGGCATTGGCGTTGCCGGAATTGACGACGAGCGCGCGCGCCGCGCCGCCCTTGCGGCGGGCGCGGCACCAATCGACCGGCGCCGACGGACATTTCGAACGCGTGAATACGCCGGCGACCGACGTGCCCGGATCGAGCAGCGCCAGCAGCACATCGGTGCGCCCGCTATAGCGGATGCCGGCGGCGGCGGTCGCGAGCTTGACGCCGTCGATCGGCGGCAGGTCGGGAAATTGCGCGGGCGCGAGCGGGGAGACTGCGGTGGTCATGTCCTTTCCTCGGTCACCGTCGTCCGCGTGTGAGCGCAAAGGCGCTAACAAAGATCCCGCGGCTGTCATCGTCCGCGCAAGCGGACGATCCCAGTAATCCCTGAACGGGGGTGCGAGGCACCGATTAGGCCGATCCCTCACATTGGGGGTTACTGGATGCCCGCTTACGCGGGCATGACGACGGAGAGAAAGCTTAACTTAGCGCCTATGCGCCAGCGCGGGAACGACCGCAACGAGTGAGGGGGATTCCGAGAGAGAGAGGGAGAGACCGCAGGTCAGTCCTTCTTCGGCTGGGCGGGCTGGGCGGGCGGCTTGTCCAGGCGCTCAACCTTGGCGCTCTGGCGCAGCTGGCCGATGAACTCGCTCTGCGCCTTGCGCGCCAGGAAGGCCTCGATCTGGTCCTTCACCTGGTCGAACTCCGGCGGCTGCTTGGCGCGCTTGTCCTCGAGCTTGATGATGTGCCAGCCGAATTGCGTCTTCACCGGGTTGGACAGCTGGCCCGGATACATCTTGAACGCCACCTCGGCGAATTCGGGCACCATCTGGTCCTTGGTGAAATAGCCGAGATCGCCGCCGGCCGAGGCGCCGGGGTCCTTCGACTTCTCCTTGGCGAGCGCGGCAAAATCGGCGCCGGCCTTGAGCTCGCCGAGAATCGTCTTGGCCTCGTCCTCGCTCTCGACCAGGATGTGGTGCGCGTGCACCTCTTCCTGTCCGCCCATGGTTTTCAACGCGTCATTGTAGGTCTGGCGCAACGCGTCGTCGGTAATGGCGGCCTTGGTTTCCTCCTGCAGCTCGAAACCCATCAGCAGCTTGTTGCGCAGGAATCCCAATCGGCGCTTGAACTCGGGATGGTCGCCGAGCTTCTTCTTCTCGGCGGCCTGCGTGACCATGATGACGTCGGCGAGATACGCGATCAGTTGCTCGCGCTTGGCGTCGGGCGAGGCCGCCTGCATCTCGGCGCCGACGTCCTCCTCGGCGAGCGCGAGATCGCTCTCCGTGATGTCGACGCCGTTGACGCGCGCGATCACCGGGTCGGCGCCGGAGGCCGCCGGCGCCTCGGAATTCTTCGAGCAGCCCGACGCCGCCGGCAGCGCGAGCAGCAGGGCGGCGGCGAATGCGATCGAGCGCCGGCGGGGCGCGAAACGGGGCACTGGATTGGGGGTCATGGCATGATCCTGAAACGAGGCCGGCCGCCGGCGGCGCCGGACAGTCGCGTAACGAGCCCCGATTGGCAATCGCCTAACGGCCGATTTTGACGAGAACGTGAGCGCAAACGCGCACGCATGTCTCGCCGATTGACAAGGGTCCGACCCCCTCCTATGTGTCGGCAAACCCGCCGGTTTCCGGCCGTCAGCCGCTCTTTGGGTACGAAGGACGCTGAAAAAAGTGCGGCATTCCCGTGTTCCGCGATCGCGGATCTACGCGCGCACCGGCTGCCGCGGCGAAATTCGGTTCATGCCGTGGCGTCCCTGCCCATCGGATTTGGTAGAGTCGCGGCGGCACCCGACAGGACGTGAAGGATCGATCGCATGATCGGCGTCATTGCCCGCAAGCTGTTCGGCTCCTCGAACGAGCGGCGGATCAAGAGCTATCAGCCGCGGGTGGCCGCGATCAATGCGCTGGAGAAGGAGCTCGAGGCGCTGTCGGACGAGGCGCTGCGGGCGCGCACCGAGGCGTTCAAGCAGCAGGTGGCGGAAGGCGCCTCGCTCGACGACATCCTGGTGCCGGCGTTTGCCACCTGTCGCGAAGCGGCCAAGCGAACGCTCGGGCAGCGGCACTTCGACGTGCAGCTGATCGGCGGCATGATCCTGCACGAGGGGTGCATCGCCGAGATGAAGACCGGCGAAGGCAAGACGCTGGTGGCGACGCTGCCGGTCTATCTCAACGCGCTCGCCGGGCGCGGCGTGCACGTGGTGACGGTCAACGACTACCTCGCCCGGCGCGACGCCGAATGGATGGGGCAGATCTACAACTTTCTCGGCCTCAAGGTCGGCGTCATCGTGCACGGGCTCGACGACGAGCAGCGCAAATCCGCCTACGACGCCGACGTCACCTACGGCACCAACAACGAGCTCGGCTTCGACTATCTGCGCGACAACATGAAGTACCGGCTCGAGGACATGGTCCAGCGCGGGCACATCTACGCCATCGTCGACGAGGTCGACTCGATCCTGGTCGACGAGGCCAGGACCCCGCTGATCATCTCGGGACCGCTCGACGACCGCTCCGAATTCTACAACACCATCGACGCCTATATCCCGAAGCTGGACAAGGCCGATTTCGAGGTCGACGAGAAGCAGCGCACGGTCACGCTGACCGAGGTCGGCATGGAGAAGATGGAGCAGATGCTGCGCGACGCCGATCTGCTCAAGGGCGACTCGCTCTATGACGTGGAGAACGTCTCGACCGTCCACCACGTCAACCAGGCGCTGCGGGCGCACAAGCTGTTCCATCGCGACAAGGACTACATCGTGCGCAACGGCGAGGTCGTGATCATCGACGAGTTCACCGGCCGCATGATGCCGGGTCGGCGCTATTCGGAGGGGCTGCACCAGGCGCTGGAGGCCAAGGAGCGCCAGCCGATCCAGCCGGAGAACCAGACGCTCGCCTCGATCACCTTCCAGAACTACTTCCGCATGTACGAGAAGCTTGCCGGCATGACCGGCACCGCGCTGACGGAGGCGGACGAGTTCCTCGACATCTACAACCTCGAGGTGATTGAGGTGCCGACCAACATGCCGATGGTGCGCCTCGACGACGACGACGAGGTCTACCGCACCGCGGCGGAGAAATACCGGGCGATCCTCTCCTTGATCGAGGACTGCAAGGCCCGCGGCCAGCCGGTGCTGGTCGGCACCACGTCGATCGAGAAGTCGGAGCAGCTGGCCGAGCGGCTGCGCCAAGCCGGCTGGGAGCAGCACGACTTCTCCGACCCCAATGCGTTCGCCGCGCTCTACAGCGGCGACGAGGGCGCCTCCAAGGCCAAGGTCTTCGCCATCCTCAATGCCCGCTACCACGAGCAGGAGGCTCATATCATCGGGCAGGCCGGGGTGCCCGGCGCGATCACCATCGCCACCAACATGGCCGGCCGCGGCACCGACATCCAGCTCGGCGGCAACGCCGAGATGCGCATCCGCCAGGAGCTCAAGGACGTCGGCAACGAGAGCGGCGAGCACGACCTGAAGGCGGCGGAGATCAAGGCGCAGGTGGCGCGGCTGAAGGAGAAGGCGCTGGGGGCCGGCGGGCTGTTCGTGCTCGGCACCGAGCGCCACGAGTCGAGGCGCATCGACAACCAGCTGCGCGGCCGCTCCGGCCGGCAGGGCGACCCCGGGCACTCCAAGTTCTTCCTGTCGCTGGAAGACGACCTGATGCGCATTTTCGGGACCGACAAGCTCGACACCATGCTGCAGCGGCTGGGGCTGAAGGAGAACGAGGCGATCGTCCATTCCTGGATCAACAAGGCGCTGGAGAAGGCGCAGCAGAAGGTGGAGGCGCGCAACTTCGATATCCGCAAGAACCTGCTCAAGTTCGACAACGTGATGAACGACCAGCGCAAGGTCATCTTCGACCAGCGCATCGAGTGGATGCGGGACGAGGCGGTGCACGAGATCGTCGCCGACATGCGCCATGCCGCGATCGAGGAGCTGCTCGCCAAGCACGTCCCGGAAAACGCCTATCCCGAGCAGTGGGACACCAAGGGGCTGCGGGAGGAGCTCAAGCGCGTTCTCGACCTCGACCTGCCGGTCGATGAATGGGCGAAGGAAGAGGGCATCGCCGACGAGGAGCTGCTCTCCCGCATCGAGCGGCGCGCCGACGAGCATATGGCGTCGAAGGTCGCCCAGTGGGGCGCCGACGTGATGCGTTACGTCGAGAAGTCGATCCTGTTGCAGACGCTCGACCACCTCTGGCGCGAGCACCTGGTCATGCTCGAGCATCTGCGCCAGGTGATCGGGCTGCGCGGCTATGGCCAGCGCGATCCGCTCAACGAGTACAAGGCGGAATCGTTCAATCTATTCGAGGCGATGGGCACCAGTCTGCGCGAGGCGATGACCGCGCAGCTGATGCGGGTCGAGATCAGGACCGCGCCGCCGCCGGAGGAGCCCGCCCAGCTGCCTTATATGGAGGCGCACAAGATCGATCCCTCGACCGGCGAGGACGAGCTCGCGCTGGCGCGCGCCGGCGCCGAGACGCTCGCCCGCCACGGAATCACCGCCGCGGCCGCAGCCGAGCGCAATCCGAACGATCCCTCGAGCTGGGGCAAGGTCGGGCGCAACCAGATGTGCCCGTGCGGCTCGGGCAAGAAATACAAGCATTGTCACGGGCGGTTCGCGTAAGCGGACGACGGAGGACGGACGACCGACGACGGACCATCCCGCGATCTTCACGGTCCCGGCTCTTTTGCTCCACGGGTGGTGGGCTCTTTGATTATGGCAGACTAAAAGAGCTGCCTAACTGGCCTACAAACTAAATCATAATAGAAGACCATTTGATTGGGCTGCGTGTCTCTTTGCGCAAACAAATATGTTTTGCCTGTAGCTCGATCAATAGCACCCTGAACGGTGCCCTCTACACCATCCTTAAATCTGACGCGCGACCACACGCTAATGGCGTCTTGACCTATTCTTGATATCCTGTGAGGACCGGCAAACAGCCCGTGTACAAGCTTGCCATCAAGATCAACGGTAACGATCTCATCGTTCACCCTCGCTAGGGGAATGTTTTCCTCATAAAGACTGAGAGCTCCCGAACAGCGCAACCTAATTGTCTCGCCAGCACCGACATTTATCGTAATGATGACGATGGGAAGCGCGAGAACGGCGCTCACTAGAACGCGCCTGAGTTGACGGTCTCTATCCATGGACCCGTATCTTTCTGCTGGCCGTAAGTATGAATCCCGGTGGCGGTTGTCGCTCCGGAGCATTGTCCGGCAGACAATCGGTCAGCTCTCGGTTTATCCACGGACTGGTTGGAATGGTCGCGCCGGGTTGGAGGCGGGCCCCAATACCTGCGGCAAGCGCAACTTTTTGGCGGGCGTCAGCCTCAGACTCGGCGATCACCCAACACTTCTCTTTGAGTGTCGTCGCTTCCCAATTCCGGTCGCTAGTGTCGCCGCTCTTGGGCTCCAACCGATAGACTTTCATCTACCCCCCTTCCACCTCAGTTGGTGGCCTCTTTGCCTTCTTGCGGACGGTTTGCTTCGCGATCTTCGACCTCGCTTGAGGCGATATCAATCGTGAGCTTGACGAGCTGCGCGAAAATCGCGGGGTCGCTTATCGCGCTATTCTGGCATGATGCGAGTATGCCGGGAGGGTCGTCTCGGCGCTAGCCGGGGGCCGATCAGCTCTGCATTAATCAAAAGAGCCGACTACCGCTCCACGTCTCGACTTGATCCCCGCAAAAACACGGATGGCCGGGAACGAGTCCGGCCACGGCGTCGAGCGCATCTTTCCGTCGTCTGTCGTCCGTCCTCCGACGTCCGGCTTAACGCCACGCGCCGAAGCGGTTCTCGAAGCCGCCGGCGGGCACGGTCGGCGCCGCACCGTTGAGCAGGGCAGTCGTGCTCTCGGGCTTGCTCGGCGGCTCGGCCTCCTGCCGCGGCGACGTCGCCGGCGGTTTCGGCCACACGGTACTGGCGGTTTTGGTATTGGCCGGCTGCGGCTCGGATTTCGGCCGGATGGCGCCGGCGGATTGTGCCGGCTTTGTCG
>WNFF01001626.1_pt1 | contig 27927 bp, 25 predicted proteins | sample 5400441 | NCBI WGS metagenome assembly WNFF01 (sample SAMN13153345, study PRJNA577476) | soil metagenome | isolation source: 120 cm saprolite under Douglas fir tree site 2 hole 3 replicate 1 | place: USA:California | collected 2015-04-18
CACCGTCCAGGCGGACATTCTCAAGGAATACATCGCCCAGAAAGAGTGGATTTTTCCGATTCGACCGTCGCTGCGCATCGTCCGCGATCTGATCGTCTACTGCGCCCGGAACCTTGCCCGTTACAACCCGATCAACATCAGCGGCTATCACATCAGCGAGGCGGGCGCGAACGCGATTCAAGAGCTGGGCTTCACAATGTGCAATGCGGTCACCTACGTCGAGGAGGTCGCACGCGCCGGGGTTCCGGTGGACGAATTCGCGCCCAGGCTCGCCTTCTACTTCGTGGCGCAGCAGGATTTCTTCGAGGAGATCGCTAAGTTCCGCGCCGCGCGGCGGGTCTGGGCAAAGCTGATGCGCGAGCGTTTCGGCGCGCGAAAGCAAGAGTCGATGCGATTGCGATTTCATTGCCAGACGGCGGCGGCGACGTTGACCAAGGCGCAGCCCTTGAACAACATCGTTCGCACCGCCCTGCAAGCGCTCTCCGCGGTCCTGGGCGGAGCCCAATCCCTGCACACCAATGGCCTGGACGAGGCGTATGCCATTCCCTCCGAGATGGCGATGAAGGTGGCGCTGCGAACGCAACAAGTCATTGCCGATGAGACGCGGGTGACGCAGGTGATCGACCCACTCGGCGGCTCGTGGTACCTCGAGTCGCTGACCAGCGAAATGGAAAAACGGGTGTTCGCCATTCTGGATGAAGTCGATCGGATGGGCGGCACGGTGAAGGCGATCGAAGCCGGCTTCTTCCAGCGAGAGATTGCGGAGACCGCCTACCAAACCACCCGCCAGCGAGCCTCGGGCGAGCAGCCCTGGGTGGGGGTAAACCGGTACGTCGATCCTCTCAAGAAGGAGGAGATCGAGATTCACAAGATCGACCCCGCCACCGAGGAACGGCAGATCGCGCGCACGCAGGAGGTGCGCCGCCGCCGAAATTCCGGCCAGGTGGCGGCGCTGCTCGATCGGCTGGACACCGAAGCGCGAGATCCGGCGATCAATCTGATGCCGACCACGATCGAGCTGGTGAAGGCGCGCGCCACGATGGGGGAGATCGTCTCCCGTCTCAAGCAGACTTTCGGCGCCTACGTGGAGACTCCGGTCTACTAGGTTGGATACATCCCGCCGTTGATATGGAAAGTCTGACCGGTGACGAAGCCATTGGTCACCATGCCGAGGACGACCTCGGCGACTTCTTCCGCGGTGCCCCACCGCTTGATTGGCACCACCACCTCGGGTTTGGCGCGCGGATGGGTGCTCAGCATCTCGGTGTAGATCAATGCCGGCGCGACCGCGTTGGAGGTAATGCCTTCGCCCGCCAGCTGTGAGGCGTAGGAGTGCATCAACCCGAGCAGGCCAGCCTTTGACGCCGCGTAGTGCGCTCCGATCAGCCCTCCAGTCTTCGCGGCGATCGACGAGAGGAAAATCAGGCGTCCCCACTTCCGCGCCCGCATCCCTGGAATGACTGCCTGGGAGACCAGAAATGCCGATCGCAGGTTGTTGGCGATCGTCTCATCCCAGGTGGCGAGATCCAGCTCTTCCACCAACCGGGGCGGAGCAATTGCCGCATTGTTGATCAGGATGTCGATCTCTCCGAGCGAGCTCCGGACGGAGGCCACCAGCCGTTGCACTTCCTCGGGCGAAGAGACATCCGCCTGGACGGCGATGGCGCGGCCCTTGGCTCGCTCGATCTGGGAAACGATATCCTCCGCCTTGTCTCGTTCCCGGCGGTAGTTCACCCCCATCGCTGCTCCGGCCGATGCCAGGCGCAGTGCAATCGCGCGGCCGATTCCGCGACTGGCGCCAGTAACGAGGGCGACCTTTCCACCGAGCTCCATAGCGCCTCGTTCTAACGCTCAACGGAGGAACATTCCAGGGCTGTAGAAGCGATTTGCTGAAGCGCGGTCCTAATCGCCTCGCAGTATTTCGGCGATCCCGTCTACCGCACTCCGCACGAGAACCAATGGGCGGGTATCGGTCAGAAGTCCCGAGAATGCATTTGCTAACAGCTCCTCGGGGTGCAGATTGTATCCGGTCGCGTGAATCAAAAACATCGAGTGTATTCCAAGTCTCTTCAGGTAATCCGTTGCGGCAATTTCTAATAGTTGCACGGTGCCTCTCGCATTACGCGCTGCCCTCCAATGCTCATTCGTACGCTCAAGTTGAACAAGTTTTAGCTGCCCACGAGCCCAAACCTGCTTGTCCAGTACCTCGGATTCCCCAATGTCCGACGCAAGAAACACCGGCAAGACTTTCAGCTCTCTACTGCCGTACGCGACGGTAATGGCGTATTTCGATTCAAATGCATCGGGGTTGGTGAGTTGTCTTTCTAGAATCTCCGGCGGGAGTGCGACCTGCGGGTCGAGCGGCTCAAACCCGAGGAGCCTGTACAGTAAGTGCCTTCGCTTCGAATCTGAAGTAGCAAGTTCGCGACTGATCACATGGAAGAGTTCATGAGCGATCGTCCGCCTCAGCTTTCCTCCTGCGCCCCCGATCATCATCTCTGGCAAGACGATCGCGCGATCTCGCGTATATGCGGCGTCCCCTTGCTCCTTGCCCGTAGTCTTGATCAATTCGACCTGGCGGAGCGGCCTTAAACTCAAACCCTTCATCTCCATCGCCGTTTGAAGATCGCAGATGATCGCGTGGACCTTGGCAATCTCCGCTTTGCGCCAACCACGCGCTTGTCTCGCAGCATATTCACGAACACCACCCTCGCCCGGTGCCAACCTTGCCAGAGCCGCGTCATCTTCAGGCGTTAAAGCGGCGGTGTAGGCGTCGCGCCTGCCCAATGCGGCTCGAGCCTCAGCCTCGGTTAGAAAGGAAACCGTTGCTGCGCCGATAGCATCATCGCAGTCTTTCTTTTCTCTACGAGGTACATCGGCCCCCGCCCAACTGTAGCTCGCAATGCTGGCGCAGATTAACAGTAGCCTCACCAAACCCATTCTAACTCAAGGAACCCCTATCCGAGCCCCAGAAGCGAAGGCGGACCGCTGCGCGACACCGGAGGTCGAGGTGGCGGCTTGGCTTCGACGCCGATGAGGATCGTCGCCGAGCGCAGCGATGTTCTAGCCGTGAAACTGTCTCTTCAAGATCTCGCTCGGCGTCAGCTCGTATGAAATATCGTAGTGGGTGACCGCGAGAAGGTTTGGAACGACGCCCAACAAGATGACCGCGCAAAGAACGCACCTTGGCAGAACCCGGTGGAACAGGGGGCGATCCGTCAGGTGGACCAAACCGACCCCGAACAGCGGAATGATCGCGGTGATCAGCCGCGGTCCATAGGAGAGCCCACCGTCCCAGTACGCCGACCAGGCGGCGATGACAAAGAGCAAGACAAATCCCAGCAACACGACCAGCGCCTCGAGCCGGAAACGCCACAGCAGACCGGGCCAACCGAACGCGGCGAATACCACTGCCGGAGCAAACCAGAAGAGCCCGCGCCTCGTCGAGGCCAGCAACCCCCACGTCCCCTCCCACAGGCTTCCCCGATAAAACGGATACGGTCCCAGCCACGGCGAACCGTAGAGCCGGTAATTCCACCAGAGCGTCAGCAAGCAGGCGATCGATGGAACAAAGCCGAGCCAGAGCAGTGATTTGTAATCTCGTCTTTGCAGAAACAAAAGTGAGAGGGGGATGGCAAGAACGACATTTTGGGGCTTGAGCAGCACCGCCATTCCGAGGAAGGCTCCCGCCACGAAGGCGCGACCCGGAGCGAGCGCGAAGGCGAATGTCGCGATGATGAACAAGGCGATGAAGGGCTCGTTGAAGAAGCTCCGGCTATAGAACAGGATTGGGCTTCCGAGGAAGACCGCGACCACGGTCGTCCAAACGGCAAAATCGTTGGTCGAAAAATGCCGCAGAAGGCGCCGATAAAAATAGACGGCGAGCAAGGTCGCCAGAGCCGAAGAGAAGATGGCGATGTGCTCTACCCATTCGGTGCCACGAAAAGCAAACACCACCGGCGCGAGCAGGACCGCGATCCCCACCGGATGGGCAGGCGCCTCTAGCTTGAAGGCGAGAGCCGGATCGACTCCGGGTCTTACTTGCGGAATCAGGTGGCCGCGAGCGTCTCTCGGCCATTGATAGACTCTGACGTTGAAGAGATCGCGCCAAACCAGCCGCTGATCGCCAATCCAATAGGTGCTGTGGTGATCGATACCGCTGCCGGCGTAGGCAACCCCCGCCTGGTTCGATCCCTCATGGACCGAGAGATAGTTGTTACGAAGGTCAAAGTCGCCGTCGAAAATCAAGCTGTTCAGCAAAACGAGGTAATGTGGCTCATCACCGTGAGCCACGATTGGAAAACTCCACTGCACCGCTTTTGATGGCTGATAGAATTGCGGCAAGACAATGAGGGTGGTCAAGCCAAGCCACCAGGCGACTCCGCGCGCTTTCTGCATGCGATGGTGAACATACCGAAAATCCCCGCGGACCAGGCGGCAAAGAGCGGGCGCGCCGACGGGGGCTCCGGCGCCGTGACCGGCAGTGGCAGGCCGCCGAGCACCGCCTCGACACCCAGTCGAGGAATCGCCTCCGCGTTGGAGAGATTTGGGCGCGCGTTCGACAATACCGGACTTCCCTTGGCCGATTGGCCTTCGCCGGAGGCCACGAACTGGATCAACGTTGCGCAGGTACTCGCCTGGACGGCGTTGGCGCTGGTAGTCCTTCCCGGCCGGGGACACTTCACCTACGACCAGGCATACTTCTACGAGCTTTCGGTGCGCGTGGCCGAAACGCTCCGTCCGCCGGCGTATGGACCGATGGTCTCCGGGACCTATCCCACCGCTTTGACTCCGGGCGGAAGCCTGTATCTCGTCTACTCGATTCCCTTTTTCCTCTTCCGCGATCCGCGCGTGGGCGTGGGATGGATCATCCTCCTCTCCGCCAGTGGTCTTCTGTTGATCGATCGCTCGTTGGTGAAACTGGGATCGCCCAGCTCGCTGAGGTTGGCGCTCATTTCAACGCTCACCTGGTCGCTCTGGCACGGCCGCTTTACCGACACCTTCTGGAACGCCAACCTCTTTCTCTTCACCACCCCGGCCCTGCTCTATGCCACCGTGCGAATCGCGCGCGACGAAAACCCCGCCTGGTACTGGAGCGTTCTGTTCGGCCTGCTCTCGGCTCTTGCGCTCCAGATTCACGCTTCCGGATCCCTTGCCATCGCCGCCTGCGGTCTTACCTGGGCTACTCAGCGCACCCAGAGACTCAAGTGGTGGTGGGTTGGGCTCGCCCTGCTCGGATTCATCGTTGCCTTTATCCCTTTTCTGAGGGTTGAGTTTCGAGACTACTGGGTCGACTGGCGGCTGCTAAAGAGCGCGATTCCGGTCGGCTACAGCGCGGAAGCGCTTTGGAGAAGCCTCGGGGCCTGGCTGCTCTATCCTTCGCACGCCCAGACTCGAAAGGCGCTCGTTGCGTTATCTTCGGGAGATTGGCACGGTCGGCTGTTCGGCGTGAGCCTCGTCCTGGCAGCAGCGCTCAGCGTCCTGGGGCTTGGCGTTGCCTTCCGGCCGAAGTTGGTTCCGGTGCTTCTGGTTCTGGCGCTCCCCTTCTATTTCCGGGTCACCGGCCGACCCTATTACGACCACTACCTGGTCGCAGGCTTGCCCTTCTTTTGCGTGCCGGCGGCGGCGGGAGCGGCCTGGCTCCTTTCGCATCGTTTCTTGCGCTGGCTCGCGGTGACCTATTTTGGCGCCTTCGCAGCCGCAGGGGTCGCCCTCCTCGTCGCCGGACAGGAGGTGCTTCGGCCCGGCGATCCCTGGAATGGTCAGACGGTGGAATTTCAGATCGAGCGCACCCGCCGCGCGATCGCAAACAATTCGCCGATTCTCTCCGCCCCAGGCGACGAGGCTGCCTTCGTCGAATGGGTGGTCGCCCGGCGTCTGTTCGGCCGTCCGCTGATATTTCAAGTGGGGTCACACCTTTGCGATGTGGCTGTCTCGCTCTCCGGGGTCAACCCACCGGTCGGGGAACGGACGGACCAATGGGTGGTGCCGCTGGCCGCGAATTCGGTTTTTGTTTGTGAGCGAAAAGGGTTCTGAAGAATGGGCAGGCGGAATCAAGCCGCCACGCCGTAGAAGGTGGACTCGAGCTCGGAGATGTCGGCGAAGCGCGGGTAGTTGCCTGATTGCACACCGTCGATGCTGGCCAAGGGCCTGGCGCCGGAGCGGTGGAGAAGCTCTGAAATCAGCCGGTGAAAGGCTTCCTGCGACCGAATTCCGGGAAACAACGTGTTCAGTCCCAGAGCGCCTCCGGGAATCCGGAGGACCGTTCGCTGGCCCCCGGGTGCTTTCGCTGAAACAACGAGGTCCATTACCAATAGGGCGGGAACGATTCCCACCCCGATCGCCTCGATGCGATTCCAGGCGACGATTGCCTTTCGGGACTGCACGTCCACGTCGAGGCCAGCTTCGCCGATCCGATTCAACCGACAGGGGAGGATGACGGGCTTTGGTTGACCACCCCGTCCGAAATTCAGGGACGCGGCTGCGTTCGCGGTCGTAATCAGAGGGATGACTGCGGCAGCTGGGGAGGTGCGGTCGGCGGTGGCGATTGCGATCGGAAGCTTTTTTTTCGCATTCGCTCGCAGCTCGGCCACCTGCGCCTTGCACGAGGCCGGGATTTCCGGGATCGCCTCCGCCGCAGCCAGGTGCCGAAGGGCTGCCTCGGCCCCATTCGAAGCGGCCAGGGCGATCGCCGCTGCGCGGATGTAAGCCTTCGCTCCAAGCACTGCTCCAGCCTCTCCGGCGCGCGCGTAGAAGCGCTCTCCCAGCGGTCGCAGACTCTCCGGAGCGGCGTCGATGATCTGCCCAACCTTGTAGGCAAAGGCGGGGCGCAGCTGCTTCGGATCGAGCTGCGGGAGGATGTCTTCGATCCAGGGCGCCGCCTGGTCCGTTTCCGAGTGGGCGATCAGACGGGTCAAGAGGGGATCCAGCTGTCGCGCGGCCTCGGAAGGTCCGCGCTCGAAAAGCGCCACCTTCGCCAACCCAAATTGGGCCTCCAGGTTGTTGGGATCCGCGGCGAGCGCCTCCCGATAACCCGCTTGGGCCGTCGATAGCTCCTTTCGCTCCAGGGCTTCCGCGGCCTTCTGGATCGCCGGGTGCTGCTGCCAGGTGAAAGTCGCCTCGACCTTGGGGGCGACGTATTTCGATTCGATTCCGCTCGCGCGCAGGCCGAATGCCACCGCGGCGCCGAAGGCAAAGCCTCCGAGGTGCGCCATCACCGCCACCCCGGAGTTGCCACCGGTTCGCCAGAAGCTCCATCCCTCGTTCAAAAACCAGAGCAGTCCGCAGAACCACGCCGGCCAAAGGGTCGTTCCTCTCCAGATCCGGAAGGCGAGGAAGACGAAATAGGCCAGGCGAATCCTTCGCGTCGCATAGCGCATCGCGAAGGCCCCCATGCACGCGGCGATCGCTCCGGAGGCCCCGCCCATCATTGCCGCAGATGAGCGATCGAGCAGGACGTGTGCGGATGCGGCCGCCAGCCCTCCGACGACGTAGAAACCGGCAAACAACGGCCGCCCCCAGATGTCTTCGAGCAGCGGACCGACGAGGTAAAAGAAAAACAGATTGCCGAGCAGGTGCAGCCAGCCGAAGTGCAAGAACATGTGAGTGAGCCAGCCGATTTGAGCCATGCCCCTGGCGGGGATCAGCGAAAACCGCCGCAGGCTACTGCGCTCGGAGGACGCGACCGCGCGCGCGGCCATCTCGTCGAGGGTCGCTTGTTCTTTCTCGGCGAGCTCCGGCTCGGGCGCCGGATGGTCTCCGTCCGGTTTGAGCCGTTGCAGAATGTCTTTGCGAATGAAACGGCCCTGAAAATCCCCGGACAGGTTCAGATAGGGGTGCTGTCGCCAGTATTGAACCACCTCGATCAGCGCGCTCTCGTCGGGTCCGTGGGGGTTTTCGGGGACGACCCAGGTCAGCAGGAAGGTGAGGGCGCACAAGCCCGCGATGCCGATCGATACCCAGGGGAGCCGGTTGACTTCGGCGTCTTCGACTCCGAGTGGGAACAGGATGATCACGCATGACAAAGCGTTTCAAAGATTTCACCTGGCGGCAAACCACTCCACGCGAGCAGCGACCACCCGGACCTCCCGGCTGCGCGAATGTGATTACAGCGGGCAGACCGCATCCCGCGGAGGGTCGGAAGCGACCGCTACCAATGAAAACGGAGGCGAAGGAAATCAGCCCTGAAGTCGATGGCTACGCGATTGACGCGAAACTGAGAGCTCGCGCCGAGCCTGAACCTGGAAGAATCCGCCAGGGATCCGCACCCGAAACAGTAGCCTGCGTTGGCTTCAATGAGCGGAGCTAGTTGAATCGGGCCGAAGGCGAACCGATATCCAACGTCCAGTCCCGCGACGAGCTCGGTGGTGCTGGGGCGGGGAAGACCGGGCGCCGCAGTGACTGGCTGAAACCCTTGTTGGAACCCCGCCGAGAGCTTCGGCTCGAAAAAGAATCCGCGCCCAGTTCCAGCATTGAAGGCGTGCAGGAGTCGAAGCGTCGCGGTCGCTCCCCAGAGCCGATGGTGAAACAACACCGGGGATGGCGCGGCCTGCTCAGAGGAAGGCGTCAACTCGAGCGCGAGCTCTTGCTTGGCGAAGGCGATGTTCGCCGCGGCGGGCGAAAATACGGTCGCGATTCGCTGGAGCGAGAGAGCTGGCGGCAGGAATGCGTCGTTCCCTGGGCCGGCCAGCGCGGGCGAAATCGCCACCAGCGCGGCGATGACCGCGGCTGGCCGAGCTGGATACGCTGTCCTCATGTCCTGGTCGGGATCTCCATGCGGCTGGACACCCGAACGGATTCAAAAAGGACGATTTCTTGTGTCGGGCGCCACGCCTGCGCCGGTCCAATGTGCTTCGGCGGGACACCCTTGCCCTCGCCGAGCTCATCGCCTGCTGAAGAGGCTGGCGAACTCGTGGGCTCTAAAATCAGCGACCAGCGGATCATACTTTCCGGATTGGACGCTGCGCAGGTAGGCCTGTTTTTGAGCGTGGTATCGGGACACCACCCAGGCGAGGCGAATCGCATCCCAGCCGCCGCGGAACAGCGCCCCCTTGATCAGAAGATCGCGGCTGAAATGGACGCACTGCTCGAACCAGGAGGGCTTGGGCCTCCGACCGTGGTCGAAAGCGCGGATCGCCCAAAGCAGCGCGTAGCGTTCGTCCTTCGCGGCGCGCTCTTCCAGGCTCGAGGCGAAGCGATGCTCGATCGTCACCTCAGCGCGGGAGTGACGGCGGCGGGGAAGCGCCTCGTGCACAATCATTTCCGGCGTCCAGGTGGCAGCGTCGTATCGGACCAGTCGAGCCCGGCTGTCCGTGCGGTAGAGAAATCTTCTACCCGAAAGCTCCGCCCAGTTTCTGCGCTTGACGCGGTACACCGGCGCGGTCGGACCGGCCGGCGCGGTCGGACCGGATTCGCGCCAGTCGCTGATCTGCCGGAGCCCGGGTTCCAGCAAGTACTCGTCCGAATCCAGGTAGAACAGGTAGTCGCATCCTCGCAGCGCCTTGACCGCGGCGGCACGCGCGGCGCCGTACCCCTGCCAAGGCAGCAAGATGCTCCGAATACCCCTGGCCGCCGCCAACCGAGCCGAGCCGTCTTTCGAAAATGAATCGACGCTGACGATCTCGTCACAGACTTTTTGAAGACTGTCCAGGCAGGGGCCGAGCGTATCGACGCTGTCTCCGTGAATGACGAAACCGCCGAGCCGCATCGGGTGCGAATAAGCGCGCGAATCCGGAGAAGTCAATTGAACCCCCGACCTTGAGCGCTTTCGTGAACGCTCCTCACACCCCCCAGACTTCAGGCAGGGTGAACACGCCCCAGGTCAAAATCATCCCAGGGATGGCGCCACATCAGCGTCCGTTGATCGCCAGCAGGACTTCATCCGGAGCGGTATTCAAGCCGCGATGAAAGTCGACCCGAGACGGCGCGCACATCGCCACGAATTTCTAGACATGGGGGCAAGGGCGTCAAGGTTGACGCCTGGTGGAATCGCGCGGCCGTCGAATATCCTTCCCTTGCGGCAACGCAGGCGCGGGGTTGGTATCCCAGGCGTGACGGGCGTTGAGGGAATCAGCGCCGCATACGGGCCGACGCAATAGCAGCGCGCTCCTGCCAGCGATTCACTCGAGGAAACCGGAAATGCCACTCCAGCGTTGGTCTGCGACTGCCACTACGAGAGCCCCGAGAGCTGCGTCGCGAACTAGGAGTCAGGCTCGCGCTTCGTGCTGGAGCAACCAGCGCTTGCGCTCGATGCCGCCGCCATAACCGCACAAGCTTCCATCCAACCGAATCACCCGATGGCAGGGAATGACGATCGAAATCGGATTCGAGCCGTTTGCCGCCCCGACCGCCCTGACTGCCGCGGGAGAGCCGATGGCTCTGGCGACCTCCGAATAGGACGCGGTGCGGCCGACTTCGATCTCGCGCAGCGCGGCCCAGACCTTCTGCTGAAACGACGTCCCGCCCGTCTCCACGGGTAGGCCGTCGAGGGCGGGAAGCTCCCCCGCGAAGTAAGCAATAAGGCGCGCCGAAACTCCCGCCGGATTGCGTTCGCGAAGCAGCCGCACCTCGCCGAAGCGCTGCTCCAATGCGCGCAGCAGTCGATCCCAGCGGTCGACAAAGCCCACCGCGCAAAGCGCTTCCCCGGAAGCGACCAGGCGGAGAGCGCCGATCGGCGTTTCAATTTCGTCCATTCTCAGATTCATGATTGAGGGGAGATACCGCCCCGTCCGGAATTTGTCTGGCTATTTCCGGACCTCATTAGCCTCAGTTTGCTATGCAGGTCTTTTCAACCAGGTCAGCCGACGCGAAAGGGACGATGGGTACAATCCGGATTCCATTTGAGCCGTCGCGGGATCTCTATCCGTTCAAGTCCCGCTGGTTCGAAACCGAAATCGGACGCATCCACTACGTCGACGAAGGCAACGGGCCGCCGATCCTTTTTTGCCACGGCAATCCGACCTGGAGCTTTCTCTACCGCGACATCATCCGCAGGCTGCGCGACCGCTTCCGGTGCGTCGCCATCGACTACTTCGGTTTCGGGCTGTCCGACCGGCCCGAGGGCTTTGGCTACACCCCCGCCGAGCACGCGCGCGTGGTATCGCAGCTGCTCGATCGGCTGGGTCTGGATAACCTCCTCATCATGGGCCAGGACTGGGGTGGACCGATTGGGTTGGGAGCAGCATTGTCCGATCCGGAGCGGATACGCGGCCTGATTGCCGGCAACACCTCGTTCTGGCCTATCGACCGCCTGGGGTTGAAGATGTTCAGCCGGGTCATGTCCAGCGGACCTCTGCAGCGCGCGATTCTGAATCGAAATTTCTTCGTGGAAAGGATCATTCCCGCGGGGACCGCGCGCGAGCTGACCTCCAGCGAGATGCGCCACTATCGAGGCGTCCAGCCCAGCCCGGAGGCGCGCGTCGGAGTGGCCGAGTTTCCAAGGCAGCTTCTCGCCGCCGGGCCCTGGCTGGCCGATCTGGCCGCCGGCGTCGAGCGGTCGCTGGCGAAAAAGCCGCTCCTCATCGTCTGGGGCATGCGCGACCCGGTTTTTCGGGCATCGATGATCGCCCGGTGGCGCGCCACCTTCGCCGACCATTGCCTGGTGGAGCTTCCCTCGGCCAAGCATTACATCCAGGAGGACGCGCCGGCGGAAATCTCCCGCGCCATTCTGGAGAGGTTCGCCGACACCTCGGACGGGCGTTAACACTTCTTCGCGAAGGGACAAAGCGCCGGCAACATCCGCCGCGCATGATTACCCCCAGCCGCCGATATCCGGCGCGCTTGGGCCTTCAATTGCCCGAGGAGAGCAGAGATGAAGAGGACAGCAGTCGTAGGGATCGCCGTGCTCGCGCTTGCGGCAGTTACTGGAGTTGCCGCCGCCGCGGCCCAGCGCGGGCATCGCGATCCGAAGCAGGTTCATGATTTTATCAACCGCAAGGTGGACCGCTTGATGGACCAGATCAATGCCACCGATGCGCAGCGAACGCAGATCAATCAACTCAAGGAAAAGCTCTTCAGCGAAGGCATGGACTTGAAGAGCAGCCAACGCGCCTTGAGGCGCGACTTGCTGGCGGACTGGGATGCGCCACAGGTCAATGCCGACGACGTGCATGCTCGGGTGGATAAGCAGGTCGAGGCTTTTCGAGCTTTCGCGCACGACGCGGCGAACGCGAGCATCCAACTGCACGACATCCTCACCCCGGAGCAGCGGGCTCAGCTCAAGACAGAGCTGGCCAACCACATGGGGCACGCCCGCGGGATGCATGAGGACGCGGGGGAATAGTGACTGACGCACCACCGCCGGCAGGGGAGAGCGCACTGCTCTTCCTTGCCGGTTTTTTTGTCGCCAGGTCGAGCGCGGGATGCCGCCAAGGCTGGGATCTGGAAACGAGCGGAAAGTTGACGCCGACTTGGGTAGCATGCGCGGCATGATCCGCCCGGCCCGAATGGAAGACGTACCGATCATCGCGGAGCTCGTCCGCGAGCTCGCTGAATATGAGCGACTCTCGGACGAAGTCATTCTCAAGGAAGAGGACCTGCGACAACATCTCTTCGGGAAGCGCCGCTACGCCGAGGTGCTGATCTCCGAGGACGAGAACGGGGTCGCGGTGGGGTTTGCGCTCTTCCTGCACAATTACTCCACCTTCCTCGCCAGCCCCGGGATCTATCTGGAGGACCTCTTCGTTCGCCCGGCGCATCGCGGGAAAGGCCATGGCAAGGCGCTGTTGGGGGAATTGGCGCGCATTGCCGTCGAGCGCGGCTGCGGCCGCTTCGAGTGGGCGGTGCTCGATTGGAATTCGCCGGCGATCGAGTTCTACCGCTCGCTTGGCGCGAGGCCGATGCACGACTGGACGATCTTCCGGGTCACCGGCGATGCTCTGTTGAAGCTTGGCGGAGGCAGCCAGAAGCCGCGTCAGTAGACGGGCAAGCCCGCCGCCTCGCATAGTGGGGACCCATGCAGCCATCCGCGGATCGGGAGCGCCAATCGGTCGCACTGGAAATGGAACGGCAAGCGGCGGCGGTCCCACCCAAGCGCGCGGTGCGAAGAGGTCCTCAGGGCGAGGCGCTGGCGATGCTCGCGCGACGAGGTCTGACGCCGATGCAGTCGCGGCCGGACCTCGCCTTTCCACCCGACCTGGATGACGCGACCGCCGACCAGCTTGCCCAGCTCCTCGGCCACTACGCGTTTCGACTTTTCCTGCGCGCGGCGATCCTTAGCGGCCCTTTCGAACCGGCGAGCATGACGCGTTACCTCACCGCGGATCAGGCCCTGGGCCTTGCGGAGAAGCTCGCCGATCTGGGGCTCGCCCACCGCTTGCCTGGGCAGAAGTTCAGCCTCGCGCATCCGGCCCGGAGCTTCGGCGGTACGCTCGAATGGTACGTCGCGCGCGAGCTTCGCCGGCGCTACGCCTTCGATGTCGCGGTGGGGATCAAGCTCAAGGGCCGCAAAAGCGGCGGGGATCTGGACGTGGTGGCCGCCGCCGAGGGCAAGCTCGTCTACATCGAGCTCAAGTCGTCACCGCCCAAATATCTGACGCCATCGGAAGTCGGCGCGTTCTTTGAACGGGTGCGCTCCTTGCGGCCGGATGTTTCCCTCTTCGCCCTGGATACCGCGCTCCGGCTTGCCGATAAGGTGATCCCGATGATGGAGGAAGAATTGCCCGCGGAGGCCCCGAGGGCGGCTCGGGTGGCGCGGGAGCTCTGGGCGATCACCCCGCACCTCTTCGCGGTCAATGCCCAGCCGGACCTGATCGCGAATGTCGGGCGCGCGATCGCCGAGGGGCTGCGCGCGCTGGCTCCGCCAGTACCATGAGAGCTCGGCCAGCGACTGTACCTTCCGGGTAGGAGCCGGCGGAGACGAATTGCACTCTGGACATCAGCTCCGCCACGTACTGACTGACCTTCTGGTCGAGCAACAAAAGCATCGCGCCGGCGGCGGCCAGCTCCGCCCGTTTGCCGACGTCCCCGTGCCCGCGGAGAGGTCGCGTCGCGCCCAGAAGCGGGCGGTCGGCCTCGACGAGGAGCTTGCGCAGAGTCGGCAGCGGCTGCTCTGCGGCGGACGGCTGCAGATCGATCGCATGGATCAGTTGGCCCCGTCGCGTGGGGTCGGTCACGTGCTGCGCGAGCAAAGTGCCCGAGCTGGCCAGCCGGTGAAACACCTTCAACAGCGGGGTGGGCTGACGCTGATGAAGCTTCATCACCCCAAGGAGCATGCAGTCGCGAACCAGCTCGTGGAGGACCTCCTGCGCCAGGCGGGTGCGGGGCAGAGCGCGACCCAGCAGCTGCTCGGCGACGCGGCTCACGCATTGGTCGAGGTCCAGTTTCTCTTCCGGCCCCTTCAGCTGGGCTTTCATCAGCTCTAGCGCCTCGGACGTCGTCCGATACGAGTTGAGCGGGCTCTCAATCAGCCGCGATACCCGCGCGCCGAGCGCAAAGGGCGACGAGGTCACCGCGAATTGAAAACCCAGCCGGGCGGAGAGGGCCTCTCCGGCGCCGGCCTCGGATGCCAGGGCGCCCTCCAACGCCATCCCGAGCAAGGCGTTGACCAGGGCCTGCTGTTCCGGGCTGCCGTCCTTGCCCTTCTTCTGAAGCGCTTCGCGAAACGCGTGAAGGATGAGCAGGCCTACCAGATAAGCGGTTTCCTCGCCGCCCTCGCCCTGCCCGATCTCGCGCAAACCCTTGAGGTAGAGCCGTCCGCAAAGCTTCAGCAGCTTGTCCCCCCGCTCTGAAAGCCACCGCGCGATGCCAAGGACATCCAGGTTGGCGTGGATTTGCGCCAATCGAATCGCGCGCCGCAAAAGGTTCAGGTCCACCTCGAAATCGGCGGGCACCGGTCGGCTCTGCCCGTTTGGCAACAGCTCCGCGCATTCCTCGACCAGGCCGGTATCGAGCAGAACGGGAATGTGCGACTTGGCGATGGATTCGGCGACCGCGAGGCGCAGCCGGTCGGGGACGAGCGCGCCGAAGCGCGCGTAGAGGGTCAGTCGCCGGCCGATTTCGTCAGCGATGGACGCCTGCATCGATCTACCTCGTCGCCGGGCTGGCGAAGGAACGGGCCTGGATCAAGAGCTTCGCCGAGTCGATGAACCGATGGATCCGCGCCAGCACCCTCGCCGCATCGACGAGCGCGCCCACGTCCTGATAGAGCCGCGCCGCGTCTTCCGAGCGACCTTCCCGCTCGAGTCGCCGCGCGCGCTCCTGTCCAGACGACGCATTGGGGAAATCACCCACCATAGGGCGGGAGCTGCGCGGCAGAACCACGTTTGCCGCACCAACCCGATAGGAAAATAATATCATCTTTCTCGCAATCGCAGTGCGGGTCTGCTTTGGAGAAAACGCACATGCTGAGGAGAAGGTCGATTCAATCGGGAATGATCGTGCGAGCCGCGAGCGGCGCGCGGCTCGGGGTCGTCACCGCCTGCGGCAATCTTCAGATCTATGTGCGCAACGGGCTCCTCAATCCGGAGAAATATGCGGCGCTGTACGGTGAGATCGAAGATCTGCCGAGGGGCGAAGTCGTCCTCCGGCGCGGGAGGGAGAGCCTCACCGACCCGGGCAGTGCCCAGCCGGATGGCCCGCTGACTCACACCAAGCCGATCTATTTGCTTCCGCGCGCCGCGTCCGCACGGTCGTAAACGCTTAAGGCTCTCCTTCGTTGCGTTCCGCTTTCAGCGGTGAGAGCTTGGCGCGATGAAGCCGCACGTTTCCCCACTGGCGCTCGCCGGCGGGCTGCTTCTGTTGACCGTTTCGAACGTGGGGGCACAGACGGGAGGCAACACGATGTCGCTCAAGCTCACCTCATCCGCCTTTTCTCCGAAGGGGAAGATTCTCGCCAAGTACACCTGTGAGGGCACCGACATTTCGCCCCCGCTGGCGTGGTCCGGCATTCCCCCAGGGGCGAAAAGCCTCGCCCTGATCGTCGATGACCCTGACGCGCCGGATCCCCGGGCACCGAAGATGACCTGGGTGCACTGGGTTCTCTACGATCTGCCGGTCTCGGCGCACGGGCTTCCCGAGTCAATCCAGAAGAATGCGCTTCCCGCCGGTACTCGCGAAGGATTGAACGACTGGAAGCGAACCGGATACGGCGGTCCCTGCCCGCCGATCGGGGAGCATCGCTATTTCTTCAAGTTATACGCGCTGGATACGGCGCTGCCGGACCTCGGCACTCCGACCAAGGCGCAACTGGAGAAGGCGGTGCAGGGCCACGTCCTGGAGCAGGCCGAGCTGCTCGGGACCTATGAGAAGGCGAAGCGCTAAGGATGCTCATCGAGCGGCGTTTTAAGTAGCGGCCCTCACGTTCACTCGTCAACGACTCAGCCAGGCAGGGCGGGTGAATTTCTCGGAATGCACCGCGATCGGTGTTGTTCGGGTCCTCGCGACGTCGCTGGACGCTCGCCGCAGTTTAGCTACGCCCCCGGCGATCGAGCAGGCGAGTGCAATGCCCGGTCATCGGATTGGGCAAGCCGGGCCGGCGTTCTTACTATTCATTCGGCCGTGGTGAGCGGTCGCTTTTATGGTTGGTTCACTTCGATACGAAATCGCGAGCAAGGTGGCAAAGGGCGACACCGCCGAGACATTTCTTGTTCGCGCCGCCGACTGGCCGGAGCCGGCGGTTTTGAAGCTCTTCACAGGACGTGAACGATCCGAGGCGGTCGTCGAGGGGTTCCTCGGCCAGCTCTCCGCCTTCCGGAAGGTTCGCCACCCCGCGCTGGTGGAGCACCTGGACTCGGGGCGGTCACTGGATGGCAGGCCTTATCTGGTGATGGAGCGGCTGGAAGGCGAAGACCTTGCCGAGCACCTGCGCCGGTCGGGCCCTCTCGCTCCCAGCGAGTTGATTCGTCTGATCCTGCCAATTTGCGAGCTGCTCGAGTCGCTGGGCCAGCTGGGGTTGTTCTACCCGGAGCTTCGCGCCTCCGATCTGTTCCTGCTTGGCGGACTTCCGCGATTCCAGCCCAAGCTGCTGGATGCGGGACGCGCGTGGTTGGGCGACTGCGGAGTCTTTCGCGCCCCGGAGTGCGGCCCCGGGGACAGTGGCGACCTTCGCTCCGACGTCTTCGCCCTGGGCGTGTTGATGTACGAAGCGCTGGAGGGTCGCCCCCCGTTCGTTGATGACGATGGGGATCCCTGGCAGAAGAGAATGGATTCCTCGCTGTCTTCTTTCCGGGGCAGCAGCGTCGCCTTGTCGGGCATCGTCGAGCGGTGCCTTTCTCGAGATCCTCGCGACCGGTTCGCCAGCCCGGCAGAGTTGGCCCGCTCCATCGCCGTCGGCGGCGCGCCGATCTCCACCGGGGACGAGCCTTGCGCCGAACCGGACCGTGCGGGCGATGAGGGCCACGGCGAAAAGATCGGGGATCTGCTGGGGAGCTATCGCCTGGAAAAGCTGCTCGGCGAGGGATCGATGGGCAGGGTGTTCCTCGCCCGGCACCTGTTATTGGGGCGGATGGCCGCGATCAAGGTGATGCGTCCCGAGTACGCCCGCAGCCCGCAGTTCATCGACCGATTCTTCCAGGAAGCCGACGCGGTCAATCGAATCAATCACCAGCACATCGTGGAAGTCTTCGACTTCGTCAAGGAACCCGGAGGGCGCGTCTACTTCGTGATGGAGATGCTCGGCGGCGTGAGCCTGACCGAGCTGCTGCAGAGCGAGCGTCTTTCCATCCACCGCGTGCTCAACATCGCGCGGCAGATCTCCATCGGCCTGGACGCCGCGCATCGACTGGGCATCGTGCACCGCGACATCAAGCCGGACAACATTTTCATCGAGAGCAAGCAGGCGCCGGACTTCGTGAAGATCCTGGACTTCGGGGTTGCCAAGGTCCTCTCTCCGACCGCCAACACCGACCCAGCAAGGACCCGCGAAGGGGTGATCGTCGGCACGCCGAGCTACATGGCGCCGGAGCAGGCAGTCGGATTCGCCGCCGACCCCCGCTCGGACATCTACTCGGCGGGCGCGGTTTGCTACCAGATGCTCGCGGGCCACCTCCCGTTCGAGGCGTCCACCCTCGGGCAGCTGATGGCGAAGGTGATCGCTCAGCCGCCGCCGCCGCTCGGAACGCAAACCCCGTCGGGGGAGCAGATTCCTTCCGAGCTTGCCTCGCTGGTGATGTCCTGCCTGGAGAAGGATCCGAGGCGGCGGCCGGAGACGATGGTCAAGCTCGGCGAAAGCCTCGCCGCCATTCAGGAAGGAGGCACCAAACCTGTTCGCAGGCGCGGTTGGAGATCGGTGGGTTTGAGCGCTGGCGCGGCGGCTGCGACGGTGTTCGCGCTCGCTGCCTTCCTGGGACTTCCCGCGCGCAATGCCGCCGAGACCCCGGTGACCCGGGCTGAGCCGCCGTCGATTGAGTCGCCGCGTGCCCTGGCCCGGAAGCCTCCGCCGTCAGAGACTCAGTGGGTCAACGTGCGAATCGCTTCGAACCCCTCCGGGGCGCGGGTGATCAGACGCGATTCCGGAGCGGAGCTCGGGTTGACGCCGCTGTCCCGGCCCTTCTCGCCGGCCGAGCGCGACGTCGTGCTACGGCTCGAGCTGCCTGGGCACACCCCGATCGAACAAACGATTCACCCGGCGGAGCGGCCGTCGGTCGAAGTGAGCATGCCCAGGCTAAAGCGCGCGGCTAAGAAGCGGCCGACCCTGCACGGGTTCGCGGAAAGGATCGGCAAGGATGGACTCATCAACCCGTTCGAAGAATAAGCGTGCGGCGCCGGCACTGGCGGCAGTCATGGTCCTTCTCACCATTCCTGCGCAGGCCAAGGACGCGACCGAGATGCGCGCCCGGGAACAATTCAGCGCCGGCCAGGCCGCATATGCCAATGGCCGGTACGAGCAGGCCCTCGGCGCCTTTTCGGAAGCGTACGGCCTACAACCGGTGCCTGGCTTCCTCTTCAATATTGCCCAGTGCCATCGTCAACTGGGCAACTACGAGCGCGCGGCCGTCTTCTATCAGCAGTACCTCGATCTCTCGCCCTCCAGCGCGAATACGGCAACCGTTCGCGCGCTGCTCGGCGAGATTGAAGCGAGCGAAAAAGAGAGGACGCGCCGCTTGACGCAGCAGCAGAAACTGCGCGAGATCCTCGACACCCCCACCGGCCCCAGCCCCTTGCAGTCGGCACTGACCGGAAATCGCCGCGACGCAGAGCTGGCCAAATCGGGTCCGTCCGGTGACTCGATTTTTACCAAGTGGTGGTTCTGGACAGGCATGGGCGCCGTTGCGTTAGGAACGACCACCTATATTCTCGCCAACCATTTGGCAGACCCCAACCCGGGTGCTGTGCACGCACGGTGAAAGTGGGTCGACAGGCAATTGGGCCCCACCGGAGGTGAACGCGGCCGGTCGCCCCCAAGGCCGCGGGTCGGCTCAATTCAGGGGCTCCCCGATTTCCCCGACCGCGACGTGGCTGAGCTCCCCCGGGTGACCAGGGGCTGTTCCAGCATCCGACGTGCCATCACGCTGTACGCGACCCTCGATGCTGTGCTGATATCAACCACACCATGCGTTTAACTTTTGACCAAACCAAGGGCTTCACGAAGAACTGTGCGAAACGTTATTTCCATGGCTGAAAACAGACTGCCGCCGACAAACCGGCTGCGGCTGGTACACCGCGTTTCCTCGGATGAGCCAGGGGACACCGAGCTGTGTCGGGCATTCATGGCCGGAGACGAAGGAGCCTTCGGCGAGTTGATCCGGCGACATCAGGATCTGGTGTTCGAGATTGTCCGCCGGTACACCGTGCGCACCGACGACGCCCGCGATCTGTCGCAGCGCGCATTCCTCAAGGCATTCCAGGCGGCACGGCGCGCGTTGAAGAGACTTGGCGGCAGCGGCCACATTCCATTCCGCGCCTGGCTTTTGCGGATCGTGATCAACCTCGGCAAGAACCACGCGCGACAAGAGCGGCGTTGGCAGCGCGCCCCGGTCGAGGCGTTGGACAGCGCGAGCGCGATTGTCCCTTCCGCCCTCGACAGCCTGGAGCGATCCGAGCGCGAGAGGATGGCGCGAGCCGCGGTGCTCCAGTTGCCGCGCGGCCAGCGCGAGGTTCTCACCTTGCGAATCGATGGCGATCTGCCCTTCGCGGAGATCGCGGAGATCCTCGGCATTAGCGAAAACAACGCGAAGGTCCATTTTCACCATGCGGTCAAGCGCCTGAAGCTGCTGATCGCGACGAAGGTTCGCGAGGAGTCCCAATGAGCGCTTGCTCGGAATTTGAATCGCTGTTGATCGATCGGGCCACCGGAGAGCTGTCCGAAGCGGACAAAGGCCTGGTTGAGCAGCACCTGATCGAGTGCCGCGGCTGTGCCGCGGAAGCGGACGGGTTGGAGAAGATGCTCAGCGCGATCGCGCTGCGTCCTCGTTCCGCCGAGGAGCGCGCCGCCGTTGCCTCCATGGCCCAGCGCACCGGCCTGGCCTGGCGGCGCAGCGAGAGGAGACGCAGCATGCTTCAGGGCGCGGCAGCGGGTTTCATCGCCAGCGCCGCCGCCGCCGTCTTGCTCATGGTATCGCTCTCGCGCCGGCCCACCGGAGCGCCCACTTACCGAACCGGAACTGATCCATCCGTCGCTGCGCTGGAGAACTGGGCTTCGCCAGGCCCGTTCGATGGCAGCGATACCGAGATGGAGGACGAAAGAGAGCAGTAAAGATGATGAAACCCCTTTTGATCACCGCCTTGGCGGTTCCCATTCTGGCCCTGGCCGCCAGTCAGCTCGACTCGCCGCAACGCGCCGTGCCGCCTGGACGGGTGAAGCAGCAAGCGCGGATGCGGATGATGCGCATCGCCGGACTGGCCGATGCGCTGGGGCTGGACGATGGGACGGCCTTGCACCTCAATGACGTGATGCGACAATTCGATGATCGCCGGGTCGCCCTCGAGGTCGAGAATGGCGAGCTGGCCAAGACGATCAAGCGCGCTTCGGATGGAGATCCCGCCGCGCTGGGCGGCACCGATCAGGCGCTGCAGAGAATCTGGGACAACCGGACCGAGATCCAGCAGCTCAATCGGGCGATGTTCGAAGCCGTCGGCCGCGAGCTAACGCCACAGCAGCGCGCCAAGATGCTCATCTTCTTCGCCACTTTCCAGGCCGAGCAGCAGGAAATGAACCAGAAGGCACAGGAGCGGGCTCGCCAGGAAGCATTGAAGACCGCGGTGGAACGGGCGGCGGCCAACGCCCCCAAGTAAGCTCCCAGGCGATCTCACATTTGCTCTTTCGCACCGTTTTCAAAGGGTGTAGCTCTGGCCGCCGATTGCCAGGGTGCCCCCTCCATGAAAGCTCTGATCGCCTCGGTTCTCGTCCTTGCGTATGCCGCCAACGCCGCGAGCAGCAGCGTTCCAGGTGTTGAACCGATCCCCGGCAATGCCAATCTGCTCGGCAGCGGCATTCCGCCCATCCCCGGCGAGCTCAAGTCCCGGGTGGGTCGGTACCTGAACACCCGCAGCGCGATGGTTCTCGATCAGACCGACGACGGCGGCCAGGTGCTCATCTCGACGCGCTTTGGATCGACGGCCCAACTGCACCTGGTCGACCATCCGCTCGGCGACCGCCAGCAGCTCACCTTCACCCAGGAACCGATCACCAACGCGCATTTCTTGCCGGGCGACCCGCAAATCATCTTCTACGGACAGGACGTGGGCGGCGGGGAGTTCTTTCAGTTGTACCGACTCGACCGGCGCACCGGGCGGTCGGAGCTTCTCACCGACGGAAAGAGCCGGCATGAGTCGTTCATCCTCTCCCGGGATGGAAAAAGGCTCGCCTACAGCGGCACCGGCCGAAACGGCACGGACACCGACGTCTATGTCGGCGAGACCGCGAATCCCCACAACATGAAACGACTGACCGAGCTTGCCGGTGCCTGGCATCCGGCGGCGTTCTCGCCAGTGGATAGCAACCAGCTGCTGGTGACACAGCAGCGCTCGGCGCGCGACGCGGATCTCCACCTGGTCAACCTCGCCACCGGCGAGAAGCGCCAGCTCACTCCGAAGGCTGGAGCCGCGAGCATCCACTGGGCGCGGTTCACGCCGGATGGCAAGGGCGTCTACCTGGTCACCGATCGCGGCTCCAACTTCAATGAGCTGTATCGGATCGATCTCCGCAACCCGGAAGCGGCTCCGCGCCCCTTGTCCCGGTCCGTCCCCTGGGACGTCGAAGCCCTGGGGATCGCCTCGGATGGGTCGCGGGTGGCGATTGTCTTCAATGAAGACGGCTTCAGCCGCGTCCGGTTGTTGGATGTCCGGACCGGGGCGCTCACCTCGGTGGAATTGCCCAAGGGCGTCATCAATGGGCTGCACTTTCCGCGGCGTCGAAGCGACCTGTTCACCTTCACCTTGCAGACCGCGCGCTCCCCGGCCGATGCCTGGCGGTATGATCTCAAAGCCCGGAAACTGAGCCGCTGGACGCATTCGGAGACGGGCGGTCTGAGCGAGGCGAGCTTCGTCGAGCCATCGCTCGTCCGCTATCCATCGACGGAGGGTGTCTCCGTTCCCGCCTTGATCTATCGGCCGGCCAAACGCGGGGCGGTAAAGACGCCGGTGATCATCGTCTGGCATGGAGGTCCTGAAGGCCAGAGCCGCCCGACCTTCTCGCCATTCGCGCAGCTTTTGGTGGCGGAGCTCGGCAGCGCTGTTCTTTACCCGAACGTCCGTGGTTCCTCCGGCTATGGGAAGGCGTACCTGGACATGGACAACGGGGTGAAGCGCGAAGCGAGCCTGGCGGACATCAGAGCGACGCTCGATTGGACCGCCACCCAGCCCGATCTCGATCCGGCCAAGGTCGGCGTGTATGGCGGCTCCTATGGCGGGTACATGGTCCTGGCGACGGCGGCGTTCTTCCCCAACCGGATCCGCGCCGCGGTGGACGTGGTGGGGGTCAGCCGCTTGAGCTCGCTCTTGAGCAACACCTCGCCCTACCGACAGGATCTGCGGCGCGCCGAGTACGGCGATGAGCGGATTCCGGAAGTGCGCGCGGTCCTGGAGCGCATTTCACCCCTCAACAAGGCGGATGCGATCGAGGCGGCTCTTTTCGTCCAGCAGGGGAAGAACGATCCTCGAGTGCCGATGAGCGAATCGGAGCAGATCGTCAAGGCGGTGAGGGCGCGAGGCAAGGACGTCTGGTACCTGCTTGCGGAGAACGAGGGCCATGGCTTCCGAAAAAAGGAAAACCAGGACTTCGCCACCGAGGCCACGGTTCTCTTCTTTACCGCTCAATTGCCAACCTCGCCGGACCCGGGCCGCGCCATCCACTGATCCACCACATCCGTCAGGGGACGGCGTACTTGCCGACCATCGTCAGCAGATCGGCCATCGAAACCGGCTTGCAGATGTAGTCCGAGGCGCCGGTCTCCGCGGCGATGGCGTGAAGGTTCACCGCATCGAGCGCGGACATGAGAATGACGGGAATGTCCGCCATGTCGGCGTCGGCGCGCATCCGCTTGCAGACGTCTTTGCCGTCGATCCCGGGCATCAACACGTCGAGGAGCACGAGCTTGGGATGGTGCTTGCGGATCATCGCGATCGCATCGTCGCCGCGCGTCGCGGTCTGGACCTGATATCCGTGCTTGGTGAGCACCTTCACCAGGAACCCGAGAACGCTCACCTCGTCTTCGGCCACCAGGATCGGCTGTCCCGCATCGGATGCCATCTCGCGCAGCCGCGAAAGGCGCACGATGCAGCGGCCGATGCTGTTTGATGCATCCGGCGGAATTTCGAGAAACTTGAGACCCAACAGACCGAGCTCAACCCGGGCCCAGCTCACCTCGGCCGGCAGCTGCAGCTCTTCCGCATTGTCCAGCGTGATCTGCAGCTGGACCCGCTGTCCAAGAATCAGTCCCAGGCCGCACTTGGCGAGCAGCCCACGCTCGGAGAGATTCTTGACGATGAACGTCTCCGCCACCGGCGGGACGACGAATCGAAGCGCCAGCGCACAATCGATCCGCGAGACCCGCCGTCCGCTCTCCGCCCGTTCGCTCAGCCGCGCAAGGCCGAGATAGCTTCGGCACTTCTCGATTTCGCCGCTGCTGAAGCGGACGTAAACGCCTTGTTTGAAGCGCTCGCTGGAGGGTCGCAATCCGACCACTTCGCCCAACATCACGATGTGCAGGGGAAGCTCGGGGAGCACCAGCTCCACCGGAACCTCGGATCCAAGCGCGAAGGGCGTCTCCGACTCGACGAAGATGCGATCGACGCCGGACTGGATCAGCTCGGCCCAGAGGCGATACTTGTCCGAGAACCGCAGCTGCAACGCCATTCAGCTCTCTTCTCCTCCGGCGAAGTCTAACCCGAGTCAGTTCGTCAAGGCTGCTTTGCGGACAGACGACAGGATGGGTTCTCGTCGCTTCCTCGACCCTGTGTGGGGTGGAGAAGGACATGCTCCGACTGGAAAGCGTGACGCAATCGACCAGGAGGTCTGCTATCTGAAGCCGCCATGGACAGACCGGTGGCCTTGATTACAGGAGGATCCCGCGGCGTGGGACGAGCGGTGTCGATCGCGTTGGCGCGCCGCGGGACGGACATTGTGTCCACCTACCGGCGAGATGGCGACGCCGCCACGAGGCTGGTGAAGGACGTCGAAGCGCTCGGGGTGCGATGCGAGGTCTTCGCGGCGGACCAGCTCGATCCGGAGAGCCTGGGACCCGTTTTCGCGCACATCGGCGCGACGTTCGGTCATCTGGACACCCTCATCGCCAACGCCGCGTCCACCGCGTTCCTCCCCCTGCTGGAGATGAAGCCCCACCAGATGGACAAGACGTTCAACGTCACGGTGAAGAGCTTCATCCGGGCGACGCAACTGGCGGTGCCGCTGATGAAGGGCCGCTCGGGCAGCATCGTCGCGGTGTCGGGCATGGACTCGCGGATGCCGCTTCCCTTTCACGGGTTTCTCGGCGCGATGAAAGGCGCGATGGAAATCCTGGTCCGTTATCTGGCCTCCGAGCTGGCCGCCGATGGGATTCGGGTCAACGCGGTGAATCCTGGCTACATCGACACCGACTCCTCCCGGTACTACACCGGAGCAGCGTGGGAGACGATTCGCGATCAGGTTTCCCGGACGCTGCCGGCCGGACACGTGGCGACCCCCGAAGAAATCGCGGAGCCGATAGCATGGCTTTGCAGCGACGCGGCGCGATATCTCAATGGGCAGACGCTGGTCGTCGATGGCGGGCTGGACGCAAGCTATGGGATGACCCTGGCGAGCGTGGTCGCCCAGCCGCCGCGTCGCTAGTTCGCGGTGGGAGAAACGTGAAGCTGCTGGTCACTGCCCTGTTCTGGATGGTCTTCTCGGTCACCGCGCCGCTCGTGGCGTTGACCGGATTTCTCGTCTTCGCCGCCACCGCGCTCTTCGATCCGGACCGCCGGGTGATGCACGCCTTCATCTGCCGATTCGTGTTCTCATATTTAAAGGTAAATCCGCTCTGGAAAGTCCGCGTCGAAGGCCGCGAACGGATATCCGGTCGGCCGAGCGTGCTCGTGGCGAACCATCAGTCGATGGCCGACGTGCTCGCCTGCATGGGTCTGTTCCGTCAATTCAAGTTCGTCTCCAAATCGTCGCTCTTCTCGCTGCCTCTGGTGGGCTGGATGATGCATCTGGCGAAGTACGTGAGCCTGGAGCGCGGCAGGCCACGGTCGACGCAGCGGATGCTCGAGCAGTGCCGGCAGTGGCTGCGCCGCGGGATGTCCGTCCTGCTCTTTCCGGAAGGCACCTACAGCACGAGCGGGAAGCTGCTCCCCTTCAAGCGGGGCGCCTTCATGCTCGCGATGGAAGAGCGGGTGCCGCTGGTACCGGTGATGATTCAGGGCACCTCCGATCTGGTGATCGAAGACGGGCCCTGGTTCAATCCCCGCTGCTCGATCCGGGTGTCGGTTCTTCCACCGATCGAACCCGCCCAGCTGGGCGACAGCGAGAAGGACTTGATGGAGAGGGTGCGCCGGTTGTTCGAGTCGCAGCTCGGTCACTCGGGCGGGGATTCGGTCCGGAACACCGGGTAGAGGGCATAGCGATCGTCCCAATAAGGGGAGCGTTTGTAGAAGAACCGGAGGCGAGCTTCCGGACTGTGCGCGAGCTCCGGATCGTCGGCGAGGGCCTTGTCGAGCTCGGCCTTGAGCTTCGGATCCTTCTTGAGGATGTCGCGGGCGAGCTGTTCGGCGACGAAGCTGTCCATCGATTCCTTCTGCTCAAAGAACGCATTGAAAAAGCCCCAGGAGAGGAATGAGTCCGGGCCCGTGGGCTCGAGCAAATGGGCAAGGAGGAGGTTTTCCGCCTGGGCGGAGGGAACGAAGAGCGAGCCTGCCGGCAGATCGCGCTTGTCCGGCTTCCAGGAACCCTTGACCACCGGCAAGACGTGACCTTCGAACGTTTCCGGCTTGAGCTTCACCTCGGTCGCCCGGAACGACTCGACCGCGATTCCCGGGTGAGGCGATTTGAGGACTTTGAACGAGAGGCCGTGGAGGCGAAGCTTCTCGCCGAGCCAGGAAGCCTGGGCGGGCGACACGATGTATCCGGCGCCCGGAAGTTTGACGCTGATCGCCGGCTTGAGCTCGTTGAGCAGGGCGACCTGCCAGATCTGCGGCTTGCTCGTGTCGTAGCGCGTCCAAAAGCCGCCCGAGATGTCCGACGGGTCCCGGCTGTACGCATATCCCCGGAACTTTATCGGCTCCGATTTGCCGGTGGGTTCAAAGGTCAGGGGGATCTCCGCCGAGCCGCGCGAGCGAGCCGCCTCGTCGGCCGCGCGCGCTGCCTTCAGCCACTCAACCCCATGGCTCGCCGCGAGGTCGATCAGGGCTTCGAGGACATCCCGCGTCACCCGCACGCGGGTCTCGTAGTCCTTCCAGGAATGGGTCTCCACCAGCACCGCGAGGCGGTTTCGGGTCGGCCAGTACGCCGTACTGAAGCGGGGCGGCGGGACGCCGATCGAAAAGCCCGAGCCAGGATCGTCGTCCTTGATGAAGGCGGGGTAGAAGGACAGAGGCTGATGGCCCTGTCCCTCGAGTCTTTTGAACAGGGCGTCCCGCGCGGCGCGGGCCTGCTCGCGCAGCGGTTCGGCTCCCCAGTGGATCGGCTCGAAGAGGACAGCGACGTCCGGCTCGAGCTTCGCGCCGTTGGTGACATGGAGATCGGCAAGGAGAATCGGATCCCACGCGTCCATCAGCTTCAGCATTGCCACCATCTCCGGGGCATCCGCCTTGGTGTAGTCGCGATTGAGGTTGAAATTTTGCCCCGTCACCCGCCAGCCCATCTCCTTGGGGCCATTCTGATTCGGCCGGTTGTAGGGACCGAAGCGCTCGTGACCATCGACGTTGAAGACGGGCACGAAGACGAGGGTCATCTTCGACAGGGCTCCGGGGGCGGCTTTGTTCTCGAGGAGCTGGCGAAGAAACCAGAAGCCGGCGTCCTTGCCGTCGATCTCTCCGGCATGAATCCCTCCTTGCACGAAGACGACCGGCCTACCCTTTTTTCGAGCGGACTGCGGCTCGAAGGTCGCGTCCGCGGATGCGACCAGCGACAACATCGGCCGGCCCTCCGGCGTTGTGCCGAAGCTGCGGCAGCGAACCTTCTTCGGATAGGTTTTTTGAAAGGAAGAGCAAAGCTGCACGACTTCGTCGTAGCGACCGGTCTGCGTCCAGCCGCTCCTTTCCGCAACCGTGGTCAAGGGAGTCTCGGAAATCGCGGCGATCGCGAGCAATGAGAGGGGGATGAGCATGAGGTTGAACCTAACCGAACGATGATGCTCCGCGCGATGGTGATCGCATCCGCGATCGGCGACGGAGCGGCTCGGCGCGGCCGTAGACGTTGAGAACGATCCGGTTGCATCCGCGCATTGGGTTGGCGAGCCGATGGCCACCGCCGAAAGCAAGCCGCTCGCCGTCGCCGTGACGGATGGGCTCTCTCCGATCTCGAGGCGAAAGACCACGGCGACTTCATTTCCTCGATGAGGCGTGTGACATTTTGGG
>WNFF01000571.1_pt1 | contig 27899 bp, 27 predicted proteins | sample 5400441 | NCBI WGS metagenome assembly WNFF01 (sample SAMN13153345, study PRJNA577476) | soil metagenome | isolation source: 120 cm saprolite under Douglas fir tree site 2 hole 3 replicate 1 | place: USA:California | collected 2015-04-18
AACGATATTGAGTTCCGCCGTCAGCCCCGCCGCCGCGGCGTGGCGCACCATCACCTCGGGATCGCCGACGAGAAGCGGGCGGCAGATGGCGCGGACGCCCGGGTCGAGCGCGGCCTTGCAGCTCACCTCCGGCCCGATGCCGGCGGGGTCGCCGATCGCAATGGCGATGCGCGGCAGGTCGTCCGGCATCTGGTTTCCTTCAGGCCTTTCGTCGGTCGACTGCGGCCGAGCGCGTTTGACGCCGGCCGCTCCGGTGCTTATGTCCACGCAACCTCCACCCAACAAAAGCAAAAAGGAACAGGACTGTGAAACGGTTTTGCGTGGCGCTCGTTGCGGGCGTCCTCTCCATTTCGCTCGCGCCGGCCGCGCTGGCGCAGGACTGGCCGGCCCGGCCGGTCAAGATCATCGCGCCGTTCGCGCCCGGCGGCAGCGCCGACACCCTCGGCCGCATCATCTCCGAGCAGCTCTCGGAAGCGTTCAAGCAGCAGTTCTTCGTCGAGAACAAGCCGGGCGCCGGCGGCGTCGTCGGCTCGCAGCAGGCCGCGCACGCGGAGAAGGACGGCTACACCTTGGTGATTTCCGGCATCGCGTCGCACGTGATCGCGCCCATCATCAACAGCAGCACCGGCTACGATCCGGTGAAGGATTTCACCCACGTGGCATATCTGGGCGGGCCGCCGATCGTGATCGTCGTCAACCCGAAGCTTGGCGTGAAGACGCTGGCCGAGCTGATCGCCTACCAGAAGAAGACCGGCGAGCCGCTGACCTACGCGTCGCCGGGCGCCGGCACCAACGGCCACCTGGTGGCGGAATATTTCGCCAGGAAGGCGGGCGTCGCGGTCGAGCATGTGCCCTATCGCGGCGCCGCGCCGGGCATCACCGACGTGATGGCCGGACATCTGACCTTCGGCTCGATGACCTGGACGACGGCCTCCGGCCAGATCCAGGCCGGCGCGGTCATTCCGCTCGCGGTGTCGTCGAACGAGCGGCTGCCGGATTATCCCAACGTGCCCACCCTCAAGGAGGTCGGCTATCCCGAGCTTGTCTGCACCACTTGGTTCGCGCTGTCGGGTCCGCCCGGCCTCCCAGCCGAGATCGTGCAGCGGCTCAACCGCGAAGTGGTCAAAGCAATGCAGTCGGAGCCGGTGCAGAAGCGCCTCAAGCAGGACCAGATCCTGACCGAGCCGATGGACGCGGCGCAGTTCACCAAATTCGTTTCCGACGAGATCGCACGCTGGAAGCCGATCTCGCAGCACGCGGGCTTCAAGACGAATTGACGCGCCCCGTCATTGCGGGGAGCGCATGGCGCGGCGAAGCAATCTCTGTCAGTCTGACGGCGATTGCTTCGCTGTGCTCGCCATCACAATGGGCACGTCATGAGACGTCCTCATCTTGCGGCCGTACTCCTCGCGGCCCTCGCGTTGCCGGCCTCCGCCGACGAATGGCCCTCCCGTCCGGTGCGCATCGTCAACACCTTCGCGGCGGGCGGCGCGGCCGACATCCTGGCGCGCACGGTGGCGGATCATCTTACCCAGACGTTCGGCCAGCAGTTCTTCGTCGAGACGCGCGCGGGCGCGGGCGGGGCGATCGGCGTGCAGACCGTCATCAACACGCCACCTGACGGCTACAACTTCGTCATCACCACGGTCTCGCTGCTCGTGCTCCTGCCGATCAGCAATCCCAAGCTCGGCTTCGATCCGCGGCGCGATCTCACCAACATCGTGCTGATCGCGGGCTCCCCGGTCGTGTTCTCGGTCAACCCCGCGAGCGGGATCAAGTCGCTCCCGGACTTCGTCGCCCGCGCGCGCCAAAGCGACAGGCCGTTCACCTACTCGTCCTCCGGCGTCGGCGGCATGGGGCACCTGGTGGGTGAATTCTTTGCGCAACAGGCAGGGATCAAGTTCGAGCACGTGCCCTACAAGGGCGCGGCGCAAGGGCTCGGCGATCTGGTCGGCGGCCACATCGTGTTCTCGGCGCAGACCGTGTCGTCGACATCGGCCTACTTGCAGGCCGGCACCCTGTTTGGGGTGGCGCAGGCCGCGAGCGCGCGCATGCCCGATTATCCGACCATTCCGACGTTCAAGGAGCTCGGATATCCCGAGGTCGTGAGCACGGTGTGGTTCTCGCTCTCGGGACCGGCCGGCCTGCCCGCCAGCATCGTGCAGAAGGTCAATCGCGAGGTGGTGCGCGCCATGACGGGACCGGAGGCGGAAACGCGCCTGCGCCAGGGCGGTCTGATCGCGCAGCCGATGACGGTCGATGAGTTCAACGCCTACATCGCGGCAGAGACCGCGCGGTGGAAGCCCGTGCTCGAGCGGGTCGGGCTGGCGGGGAAGTAGGAGTGCGCGTAGCCCGGATGGAGCGAAGCGAAATCCGGGATCAGCGTATTAATTGCAGACGGGGTCCCCGCATTCCGCTTCGCTCCATGCGGGCTACGATTTCCGAATCCGAAACACGATGATCTCGCCGTCGCGGCCCGCGTGCTCGATCGCGTCGCCCGTCTCGCGCACCAGGTTGGGGATGTCGATCTCGGCGAGCGGATCGGTGCATTCCACGATCAGCAGGTCGCCCGCCGGCAGGCGCGACAGCGCCTTGCGTGCGCGCAGCGCCGGCAGCGGGCATTTGAGCCCGCGCAGATTGATCGTGGTTTCGGCCATATGCGGCGTGCTCCAGGCGTCGAACGCATAGCCGACCGTGCCGGTCAAAGCCAGCATTGACGGTCGGCGAGACGGCGGTGCAAGTAGGCGTTCCGCCGGCGCGGCGGAGGGAGCATTCATGGACACCGTCACCATTCCGGCGCTGCAGCAGATGAAACGCGACGGCAAGAAGATCGCCGGCGTGGTCGCCTGGGATTATCCGATGGCGCGCATCGCGGACCGTGCCGGCGTCGACCTCGTCTCGGTCGGCGACTCGGTCGGGGTCAATCTCTGGGGTCATTCCAACCCGCTCGAAGTCACGCTCGACGAGATGCTCGTGGTCTGCAAAGCCGTGCGCCGCGGGGTCAAGCGCGCGCTGGTGAGTTGCGATCTTCCCTTCGGTCCGCTGCAGCAAGGCGTCGACAGCGCGCTGCGCGCCGCCATCCGCCTCGTCAAGGAAGGCGGCGCCGACCTAGTGAAACTCGACGGCGCGGCGGATTTCCCCGAATCTGTGCGCGCGGTCGTGCGCGCCGGCATTCCGGTGTTCGCCCAGTTCGGCATCACGCCGCAGACCGCGCTGAAATTCGGCATTGCCTACGGCGCGCAGTCCGCGCCGGGCGCGCAGGCGCCGCCGGAGATGACCGCGCAGCTCGTCGACGAGGCGAAGCTCTTGGAGGAGGCGGGCGCCTCCATGCTCGACTTCACCAATTCGGGCCCGGCCGCCGGCGCCGCGGTCGTCAAGGCGGTGAAGATCCCGGTGATCGGCGGGTTCGGCGGCGGCCCGTGGCTCGACGGCCGCGTGCGCCTCGCGCACACCGCGATCGGTTACGCCGAGAAGTGGCTCGATGCGAAGACCGAGACCTATGCGAACACCGCAAGAGCGAGCCTCGAGGCGTTCACCGCGCTGATCGCCGACGTGCGCGCCGGCCGCCAGATCAAGGGCTGACCATGGCGACCGCGACGATCGACGGCATCGCGACGCGCTACGAGGTGGTCGGCACCGGGCCGCCGCTGCTGATGTACGCACCGGGCGGCTTCAACGCGACCATCGAGACGTGGTCGACGCAAGGCGTGTACGCCAAGATCAAGCTGCTCGACCATCTGCCGAAAAAATTCACCTGCATCCTGTTCGACCGGCGCGAATGCGGCCAGTCGGGCGGCCGGGTCGAGCGCGTGACCTGGGCGCATTTCGTCGCGCAAGGCAAAGGCCTGCTCGATCACCTCGGCCACCAGCGCGCGCACCTGATGGGCGGCTGCATGGGCTGCTGCCCGGTCGCCGCATTCGCGGTCGCGCACCCGGAGATGGTGGCGAGCATGGTGCTCTTTTGGCCGGTCGGCGGCGCAAAGTATCGCATCAGCAGCCACCAGCGCTTCGCCGACCATCTCGCCTTCGTCGCGAGCCAGGGGCTCGAGGCGGTCGTCGCGCTGGTGACGAAGGACGGCAAGCCGTTCGGCGCCGATCCGCGCGGCGGCCCCTGGGCCTCGGTCATCCGGCACGACCGCGCCTTCGCGGACGCCTACGCCAAGCAGGACGTGGAGCGCTACAAGCTGGTCGTGGCCGGCATGGCGCGCACGCTGTTCGACCGCGACACCGCACCGGGCGCGGAACCCGAGGACCTGATGCGGCTCAATGTTCCGGCGCTCCTGGTTCCCGGGCGCGACGCCGCGCACGCGACCTCGGCGGCGCGGTACCTGGAGGAGTGCCTGGCCGGCGCGGACTATTGGGACGTGCCGGTCGCGGGGCAGACCGAAGCGACGGTGCCGGGGCGGATCATCGATTTCCTCGCCAAGGCGGCCCATTAGTCCCCATATTGATGGGGCCTTCGCATTGGCTCTTAAGGACAGCCGGTGATAAAATCACTGGCTTCGAACCACCCGAATCGACAGGGACAAAGCCGTGGACGCTAAAACGGCCGAACGCTCGAAGCATTCCCCCGGAGCCCTCCTGACCGAGGGCAAGACCAAGAAGATCCACCGCATCGCCGGCAGCGCCGACTTGGTGACGCTCGTCGCCAAGGACGACATCACGGCCGGCGACGGCGCCAAGCACGACATCATTCCGGGCAAGAGCCGGCTCGCTACCCAGACCACCTGCAACGTCTTCCGCCTGCTCAAGGCCTGCGGCATCCCGGTCGCGTTCGAGGAGCAGGACAGCGCGACCTCGTTCATCGCGCCGCAATGCCAGATGCTGCCCTACGAGGTGGTGACGCGGCGCGAGGCGCACGGATCCTATCTCAAGCGCAACCCGCAGTACGCCAAGGGCCAGCTGTTTCCGCGGCTGATCGTCGAGTTCTATCTCAAGACCAAGGATAAGAACTGGAAGGGCAAGCCGCTCGTCGCCGACGATCCGCTCATGGGCTACGCCGAGGGCGACCAGCAGATTCGCCTGTTCAATCCGGCGAAGCCGATCCTCGGCCAGGAGCCGTTTCTCGTCCTGCCGGTCGGCGAGGTCTTCAGCCACAAGGACGAGGCCAAATTCTTTGCCGAGATGCAGTGCGTCGCGCGCCGCGCGTTCCTGGCGCTCGAGAAGGCCTGGCAGCTCGAGGGCGGCACGCTCGTCGACCTCAAGGTCGAGTTCGGCTTCGACACCAAGGGGCGCCTGCTGCTCGCCGACGTGATCGACAACGATTCGTGGCGCGTGCTCGAAAGCGGGAGCTATATCGACAAGCAGGTCTACCGCGACGGCGGCGCGCTCGACGACGTGGCGGAGAAATACCGGCGCGTCGCCGAGATCACCGGCCATTTCCGCGTGCCGCGCCAGCGCATCATCCTGTGGCGCGGATCGGAATCGGACAAGACCGACGCGTTCGCCGACGCGCTCGGCGAGTTGAAGGATCTCATGACCGTCGTCACCTGCTCGGTGCACAAGGAGCCGGTCGCGGCCGCCGGCATCCTGCATCGCATGGCGCAGGAGGTGCCGGACTCGGTGATGATCGCCTATATCGGCCGCTCGAACGGTGCCGGCCCGACGCTCTCCGCCATGTCGACGATTCCGGTCATCACGGTGCCGGCGAGCGTCAAGGAATTCCCCGACGATCTGTGGTCGTCGCTGCGCGCGCCGAGCAGCGTGCCGGTGATGACGGTGCTCGAGCCGTCAAATGCCGTGCTCGCCGCGCTGCAGATCTTGTCGGCGCGCAATCCGCGGATTTATGCCCACCTGCGCAGCGGGATCGAGCAGCGCACGGTGAACGTGGTGCAGATTTGATTCGCACAGCCCGTAGGGCGCAATAGCGAAGCGTATTGCGCCGTCTCTCGATCACGGGCGCTCGCCGAATTCGCCGGTCGACTTGCTATCTCCTGCCCAATCTTCGGGAAAAATCCCGGCGTGCACGTCGCGGTGAAAGGAGGAATACGGCCAATCGCGCACGCGAGTGACGAGCGCGTGCTTCACCGGGTTGAAGTAACAATACTCCACATGGCGAGCATAATCCCTGTCGTCTCTGATCAGGTGCTCCCAAAATCGACGCTGCCAAATGCCGCGCTCGCCGCGGGCTTGGCGAACGAGGTCCAGGGTCTCATGCTTTGGCAGCGATCGTGCGAACCGAGCTTTTATTAATCGCCATCGCATCGAAAAGTCGGAGTCGTCTGGCGGTAAAGTCCACACCGTGTGGATATGGTCGGGCAGCACTACAAATGCATCAATGTGGAAAGGGTATCGCTCCCGCGTCCGCGCGGTTGCGTTCCGAAGCAAGTCGATCTCGTCAGTAAGTAGAGTGCTGCGACGATTAAGTAGAGTGGCTGTGAAGAACCAGCATCCTCCAGGGACAAACGCGCGACGATAATTCGGCATCGGAAAGCCAACGAATAGCGGCGCAATACGCGTCGCTGTTGCGCCCTACGCAAGCACGCCTACTTCTCCGCCGCGGATCGGCGGGTTACGCCTTCGGCTAACCCGCCCTACGACACCATGCCGCCTCTCACTCCCACGCGCGATTATCCACCGTGTTCTCAAACGTCGCGCCGGGCACCGTCATGTTCCATTTGACGGTCCAGTTGTAGGTGTCGTCGAAGCGCTCGCGCGTGTAGGGCTGCGGCGGGGCGTGCAGGAGGCGCCAGGCCTGCAGGTCTTTCGCCTCCAACAGCCCGCCGGTCTCGGCGACGAGGTAGTGCACGAACGGGGTCGGATCCTTCTCGATCAGCTCGACCGCGCGCGCCTGGGCGCGGAACATCTTCTTGAGCGTCGGACCGTCGAGATCGTCGCCCGCCGCCTCGCTGCGCGTCGAGTGCGACTCGACGAGGATGCGCATGCCGCGCTTCTGCGCCACGCTGATCCACGGCTCCATCAGGCTCGCGGCCGCGACCTCGCCGCTCTGCACCGCCTCGAGCCGCTTGAGCATCGAGCCCGCATGCGTGGTCTTGATGTGCTCCGGCGCCAAGAATCCTTCCATGATCTTGAGCGTGGTGAAATGCGAGCCGTTGTTTGGCGTCACCGCGATCGCCTGGTCCTTGAGCATCTCGGGCTCGTAGTATTTCGACTCGCGCGCCACCACGATGGCGAATTTCGACATCGAGGCGCCGAGCGCCACGATCTTGCGCCCGCGCAGGCCGCCGGTGTCGGCCTCCACCGCGCGCTTCATGATGCCCCACTCGCACATGCGGTACTGGTCGATGCCGCCGTCGTTGTAGACCGAGTCGAGCGGCCGGTCGAAGATCGAGTCGAACTTGACGAGGTGCGACGTCGTCACCTGCGCCATGCCGGGCGTGGTCACGAAGTCGAGGTCGAGGCCCTCGTCCTTGAAGAATCCCTTGTCGCGGGCGACCAGCACGGGCAGGTCGTGGACCGCGTTCATCACCGCGACCTGCGGCTTCTTCCGAGCCTGAACGTTCATGGCGTTTTCCCCTTCTTGAAGGCGTTTCGGCGCGGATGATCCGCCTCCCGGCGCGCGGCTGTCAACGGCGTCAGCAGCACTCGCAGTCCACGCCCTCGGGCACGACCAGCGCGCTCTTGAGCCAGGCGACCGGCAGGTCGTCCAGCGCCACCTCCGCCACCGGCTTGAAGACCTTGAAGTGATGCCGCTTCTCGTCGGCCCAGAACGCCACCACGGTCTCGATGGGCGGGCAGCCGGGCAGGCCGCAGGCGACTTCAGCGACGAAGATGGCGTTGTCCTCGCAGAGCGCAAAACGCTCGCGCGTCCATTCCCGCACGCGCTCGAGCGCGGCCGAATGCTCCGGACTTTTTCTGATGAAACCGGCCCTGGCCGCCGCGGGAGAGGCGCGCCGGCCGCCGGCAAGCCACTGCTGGAGCGCATCGGCGTAGTCGTTCATGACGGCCCACATATATCACCCTTGACCCGTGGGTGACCCGCCCTAGATTGCGCGCAGCGTGGCGACGCTCATTCCGGGAGTTTTTGCAGTGGCGGAAAAAGTATTGGCGGCCGTGCGGACGGGTCCGAGCAAGACCGAGATCCGCGAGTACCCGATGCCGGACATTCCCGAGGACGCCGCGCTCATGAAGATGGAGGTCGCCGGCATCTGCGGCACCGACGTCAAGCTCTACAAGCACCCGCCGAACGACAAGCCCACCATCATGGGCCATGAGAACATCGGCACCATCGCCAAGGCGGGCCGCGAGTTCACGCGGCGCAAGGGCTTCAAGGAAGGCGATCTCGTCTTCGTCGAGCATTACGTGATGTGCGGGAAGTGCGAATGGTGCCATGCCGGGCAGTACCGGCACTGCGAGAACACCAACTGGCGCACCAACCCCGATGCGATCCGCTACGGCTATACGTCGGACGAGAAGCCGCCGCATCTGTGGGGCGGCTTTGCGCAGTACGTCTATCTGCCGTGGAATGCGGTGCTGCATCACGTGCCGAAGGGCGTGACGGCGGAGCTTGCCGGCCTCGTCACCCCGATGGCGAACGGCGTCGAGTGGTCGCTGATGGACGGCGGCGTCGGTTACAACTCGACGGTGCTGATCCAGGGCCCCGGCCAGCAGGGCCTGTCGCAGACCGTGATCTGCAAGCAGGCGGGCGCCTCGCTCATCATCGTCACCGGCACCAGCAAAGACGCGGCCCGCATGGCGGTCGCCAAAAAGCTCGGTGCCGACCACGTCATCGACGTGCAGAAGGAGAATCCGCTCGAGCGCATCATGCAGATCACCGGCGGCAAGGGCGTCGACGTCGCGCTCGACTGCACGGCCGGCGCCGGCGCCATCCCGATCCTGCTCGGCATCGAGGCGCTCAAGCGCAAGGGCGGCACCATCGTGGTGCAGGGCGAGATGAAGGAATTTCCCAATTTCCCGCTCGAGAAGTTCACCGTGAAGTTCATCACCATGAAGAGCGCCCGCGGCCACAGCTACCGGGCGTGCGAGCTCGCGCTCGAGCAGATCGCCTCCAAACGCTTTCCGCTCGAACTGGTGACCACCCACAAGTTCGGCCTCAAGGACGTGGACCTCGCCATCCGCTCGGTCGGGGGCGAAGGGGTCAAGGACGTGATACACGCCTCGTTGATGCCCTGGGAGTGAGCCGTGTGACTTTGCGCGTCGTGCTGCTGCTTGCCTTGCTCGCCGCGGCCCCGGCGCAGGCGCAGCTGCGCGGCCATGGCGGACCGGTGCGCGCGCTCGTGGTCTCGCCCGACGGCAGGACCGCGATCTCGGCGAGCTTTGACGAGACCGCGATCCGCTGGTCGCTCACGCGCGACGCCGCCGAGCAGGTGCTGCGCTTCCATGAGGGTTCGGTGAACGCGCTCGCGCTGCTGCCCGGCGGCCGCTTCGCCACCGCGGGCGAGGACGGCCGGGTCGCGCTGTGGACGCCGGGCGCCGACCGGCCGGCCACGGTCTTTACCGGCCACACCGCGCCGGTGGTCGCGCTCGCGGCGTCGCCCGACGGCAAGACGCTCGCGTCGGCCTCATGGGACCACACCGTGCGCCTGTGGCCGCTCGCGGGCGGCGAGCCGCGCGTGCTCGAAGGCCATCAGCAGAACGTCAACGGCGTCGCGTTCACGCCGGACGGCCGTTTCGTGGTGAGCGCGAGCTACGATCTCACCGTGCGCGTCTGGCCGCTCGCGGGCGGCGCGCCCACGATCGTGACCGTGCCGTCGCCGCTCAACAGCGTCGCGGTCGCGTCCGACGGCGAAATCGTCACCGGCGGCGCCGACGGGAAGATCTATTTCCTCTCGCCGGCGGGCGGGCTGCGCGGCGAGGTCGCGGCCTCGGAGACGCCGATCATCGCCATCGCGGTCTCGCCCAACGGGGCGCTCGTCGCGGCTGCCGGCGTGCGCGGCTCGGTCGCCATCATCGACCGCGTGACGCGAAAGGTCGCGCGCACGCTGGTCGGCCCCGGCCTGCCGGTGTGGTCGGCCGCATTTCTCCCCGACAACCGCACGCTCATGACCGGCGGCACCGACCGCGTCATCCGGCGCTGGAACGCGCTCACCGGCGATCACATCGGCTCGGTGGCGGTCGGCGGCGTCGAGGACCCGCTCGCGCGCTACGCGGGCGACCGCGGCGCCGAAGTGTTTCGCGCCTGCGTCGCCTGCCACACGCTTTCGCCCGATGAGAACAACCGCGCCGGGCCGACGCTCGCCGGCATCTTTGGCCGCAGGATCGCGACGCTGCCGGGCTACAACTTTTCGCCGGCTTTGAAAAAGCTCGACATCGTGTGGACGCCCGAGACGGTCGCAAAGCTGTTCGAGGTCGGGCCGATGACCTACACGCCCGGCACGAAGATGCCCGAGCAGAAGATCGGCGCGGCGGAGGATCGCGAAGCGCTGGTGAAGTTCCTGGAGAAGGCGACGAAACGGTAGCTTGTAGGATGGGTTGAGCGAAGCGAAACCCATCAATGCTGTGCTGGCGGCGAGATGATGGGTTTCGCTGCGCTCAACCCATCCTACGATTCCTGCTTTTTCTCGCGCTCCCTCAGATAATCCTCGCTCGTGCGCACCGGCGGACGCGGCGCCGCGTACGGGTCGAAGTCCTGCTCGCTCATGGCGGCGACACGGCAGTCCTCGCACATCTTGAGCACGTCGAGGCGCGCGGCCGAGCCCTTGAACATCCAGTGCCGGCCTTCGAGCTTGGCGGTGACGCGCTCGATCGTGCTCTTGACGCCGAACGGCTTGTCGCAGCGGATGCAGCGGAACGGCTCCTCCTGCTTGAGCACGCGTGCCGACGCAGTGGCGGCGCGGAAATCGATCTGCGGCGTGAGGCTGATCACCTTCTCGGGGCACGTCGCCTTGCACAAGCCGCACTGCACGCACGCGTCCTCGGTGAAGCGCAGCATGGGCATTTCGGGATTGTCGCCGAGCGCGCCGGTCGGGCAGGCGGAGACGCAGGCGAGGCAGAGCGTGCAGCCCTGCGTGTCGACCGCGATCGTGCCGAACGGCGCGCCCGCCGGCAGCGCGACGATATCGACCGGCGCCGGCGCCGCGCGGTGCAGCTCGCGCAGCGCGAGGCGCATCACGTCGCGCTTGCCGCCGACCGCCGAGAAGCTCGCGGGATGCGGCGAGGGCGCGGCGGGCGCGATCGCGCGCAAGGTTTCGCCGAGCGCATCTGGGTCGTCCGTCTCGATGGTGGCGACGCGTCCCGGCCCGAAGCCGAGCCCCGCGAGGATCGGCTCGGCGAGCGCGATCGTGCGCATGAGGCCGGCGACGTCGTGGCGCGGCCGCGCGCGCAGCAGGAAGCGCAGGCTCGCGGCGCCGTACGCGAAGGCCGCCGCGATCGTCTCGAGGCCGACCTGCGTCACCTCGTTGACCGCGAGCGGCAGCGCATTCGCCGGCAGCCCGTCGCCGTGGCGCGCGAGCGCGTCGATCAGCTCGACGCCGTGCTCGCCGTCGTGCAGCAGCAGGATCGGATCTTTTCCTCCGGCCTCGCGATAGGCGGTGAGCAGCGTGCGCAGCTTGCGCATGAACGCGTCGGCCGGCGGCAGCGCGTAGGACGCGGCGCCGGTCGGACAGACCGCGGCGCACTGACCGCAGCCGGCGCAGACATGGGCGTCGATCGCCACGTGATCGCCGGCGGGCGCGATCGCGCCGGTCGGGCAGAGGTCGAGGCAGCGGGTGCAGCCCACGATCTTCGAGCGCGAATGGGCGCAGAGATGCTCCGTGAAGGCGATATAGCGCGGCTTGTCGAACGAGCCGATGAGATCACGCGCCTTCATCACGGCGCGCAGCACCGCGGCGGGATCGCCCGGATCGGCGCGTACATAGCCCTCGCGCAGGTCGGGCGCCGGAAACAGCGGCGTGCCGCCCGACACGTCGAGCACGATGTCGCAGCGCGACAGCGCATTGTCGCGCGCGGCGCCGAAGGCGAGCGCGCCGCGCGAGGACGGCGCGGGCGCCGCGTAGCCGTCGACCGTGAGCTCGAACGTGCCGAGATATCCCTTGGCGGAGCGGATCGTCCCTTTGACGATCGGAAACTCGGTGACGCGCGGCGGCGCGATCTCGCCGCCCGCGATCATCACGGTGACGTCGAGATGGTCCTTGAGCAGCCGGCCCGCCTCGATCGCCTGCTCGTCGCGGCCGTAGATCAGCAGCACGCCCTCGCTGTTGAGCGGCACGAACGCCGTCGTCGGCATCGGCTCGGCCGCGGCGGCGAGGAGCGCCGCGATCTTCGGGCCGGCGGCCTTGGCGTCCTTCGACCATCCGGCGGTCTCGCGGATATTGGCGAACACGAGGTCGGCGTCGCCCGCGACCTCCGAAAAGAGCGGCGCTTCCTGCGTGCAGCCGACCAGGATCGGCCCTCCCGCAGCGGCGGCGGCGCGAAAGCGCTCGAGCTCGGCGCGGCACAACTGATGCGCGGTCTTTACCGCCGCGCCCCGGCAACCCTTGGCGACGGCGCCGGCATCGAGCGGCATGGTGTCGTCGCACGAGCACAACAGGATGGTCCGGTCGTCCGCCATGTTTTCCTTGAATTTCGGTCGCCGTCGCGCCCTTTGGGCCACCTTTGGGCCGCGGGACTGGCGAGCGGAGCCAACAGGCTATAATTGTTTGCCAACCTAATCATTCCGGCGGGAAAATGCCAATCACGCGCACGGCCGCATCCGCGGAACTCGACCTCCCGCCGCTGTTTCGCGCGGTGGCGCTGCGCGAGGTGGGCGACGCTTTTGCCCATGCCTGTGCGATCGCGGCCGAGGAGGGCGCCGGAACCCTGGTGCATGTCGGCCGCTTCGACCTCGCCGAATTCGCGGTCGTGCTCGAGCCGGACGAGCCGCTGCGCACCGCGCGCCGCGCCTTCTATGCCGGATGCGTGGCGCTCGCCGACGCGCTCATCGTCCATGCGCCGCCGGAAAAGACGCTCGACTTCGTCTGGCCGGACGCGGTGCGCGTCGACCACGGTCTCGTCGGCGGCGTGCGGTTCGGTTGGCCGGCCGGCGCCGCCGAGGACAAGCCGGCCGACTGGCTCGTGTTCGGCGCGATGATCCGCACGGTGAGCATGGGCGAGGAGGAGCCCGGCCTGCGGCCGCTCACCGCTGCGCTCGACGAGGAAGGTTTCGACGACGTCGGCTCGGGACGGCTGGTCGAGAGCTTCGCGCGCCATCTGATGACCGCGGTCGATTCATGGGCCGAGAAGGGGTTCGGCGAGATTGCCAAAAGCTACCTGCCGCGGCTCGCGCCGGAACAGGGCGTGCGCCGCGACATCGACGAGAACGGCGATCTTTTGGTGCGGCGCACGGGCGAGAGCGGGGTGGAGCGCCGCGCGCTCATTCCGGCGCTCGCCACGCCCACCTGGCTCGATCCGCAGACCGGAGGACCGCGCCGGTGAAGCTCCTGCGCACCATCCGGCTCGATCCGTCCGACACCTTCATCTTCGACAAGGCGGCCGAGCCCGGCGAATGGGCGGTGTCGGGCGCCTTCGTGTTCGCGCATGTCGATCCGGAAAATCTCGAAGGCAAGGCGCGCGCCGCGTTCCGCGCCGGCCTGCTCGGCATCGCGTCGCTCGGCTGGTCGACGCTCGCGCAGATCGTCGAGGCGCGCGAGGATGACCGCATCGCCGCGGTCGAGATGCTGGCGAAGCAGCTGGTCGCGCATTTCGCCGCGCCCAGCATCGAGGAGGCCGTCAAGGCCGCCGAGGAGGAGATCGCGTTCGCGTCCTCGCTCTGCACTCACCCGGCCGACACGCTGATCGCGGTGCACCGCCGCCACGAGGACGGCGAGATCCGCGAAGCATTCCGCTCGCTGCGCCCGCGCGACGGACCGAAGCCGCTGCGCGCCTTCTCGTTTCTCGAGGTGGAGGGCGAGGAGGAGCCGGGCGAGGAGATCGATCTCGCCGCGCTTGCGCGCGGGGAGCCGAAAGAGAAATAGCGGAGGTCGGCGACAAAACTCTCCGCGTCATCGCCCGCGAAAGCGGGCGATCCAGTAATCACTGGCGGTTCGAGCGGGCACGGAGCCTCGTAGCAGACGACACGGAGTACTGGATGCCCCGCTTTCGCGGGGCATGACGCCGATGGTGGGGTGATCACTCCACCTTCACGTTGGCCGCCTTGATCACCTTGCCCCATTTCGCGTAGTCGGCGCGGATGCGCGCGCCGAATTCTTCCGGCGGACCGGCGATCGAGAAGATCATGTTGGGCGCCAGAAATTTCTCGCGGAACGCGGCCTCGCCGAAGATGTGCTGCGTCTCGGCGCTGAGCTTGTCGACGATCTCGCGCGGCGTGCCGGCGGGCGCGGCGAGGCCATACCAGGACGCCGCCTGGTAGCCCGGCAGCGTTTCGGCGAGCGTCGGCACGTCGGGATACTGCGGCAGCCGCGCGCTGCTGCCGAAGCCGAGCACGCGCAGTTGCCCGGCCTGCCAGGGCTGCGCCACCAGGCCGATGCTCACGATGATCATCTGGATGTGGCCGCCGATCACGTCGGTGAGCGCGGGCGCCGCGCCCTTGTAGTGGACAGCGGTGAAGCGCGCGCCGGTGAGGCTCGTCAAGAGTTCGATGTTGAGGTGTCCGCTCGATCCGCTGCCGAAGGTGCCGTAGTTGATCTCGCCGGGCTTCTGCTTCGCCAGCGCGACGAGCTCGCCGAGCGTGCGCGCCGGCACCGCCGGGTTCACGACGAGCGCCTGCGGGCTGACGCCGAGACCGCTGATCGCGACGAAATCGCGCAACGGATCGTAGCTGAGCCGGGCATAGAGATGCGAGTTCATCACGAAGGTCGTGTCGGCGCTTACCAGCAGGGTGTAGCCGTCGGGCGCGGCCTTCGCGACATGCTCGGCCCCGACCTGGCTGTTGGCGCCGGACTTGTTCTCGATCACGACCTGCTGGCCCCAGCTTTCGGAAAGCCGCTGGCCGAGCGCGCGCGCCAGGATGTCGGTGATGCCGCCCGCCGCGAACGGCACCACCAGATGGATGGGCTTCGCCGGATAGGACTGCGCGAGCGCGCCGTGGCCGGCGCACAGCGCGAGCACGGCCGCGAGTGCAAGAATCAATGGTACGCGCCGTGTCTTCGTCATGCCCGGTCCCCGGACGATTGTGCCGCCGCGATCGTGATATAGATGAGCGGAAACATTGATCGATCGTAGGGCATGGAACCGGCGCTGAACAATAGAGGCCGCAGGCGCGTGCCGCGCGCGCAGGAGCGCCGCCCATGAGGGATTCATGAGGGATTTCTGGCTCTCCTGCGGCCATCACCTGCTCGACCGCGACGCCGGCGGCGGCCTCGTCACGACCGACGAGTTCCTCAAGGCGTATCTGGCGCGGCCGGAGCTCGCGCCGCCGCCCGAGGCCTGCGTGGTCGAGAAGACGCTGCACTCGGCGCTGCTGTCCGATCCGCTCCGGCCGGTCGCGGCCGACGAGATCGCCGCCATTGCCGACCCCGATGCGCGCGAGAACTGGCAGCTGATGATCGAGTTCCGCGACCACCTGCTCGCGCATGCGACGCTCGAAGCGTCTTATATGGCGCTGGTGCGCCGCGGCCCCGGCCACACGCCGCCCCTGTTCATCAACCAGCTCGTCCACGCGATCCTGCGCAACGTGCTCGACGGGTGTACCGACGCCTACGTGCTGCGTGCCGCCGAGCTGTTCTTCCGCCCCCAGCGGATGACCGTGCACGAAGGCTCGCTGCTGGCGGCCGACGAGGAGCGGATCGCCGGCAGCGATCCGGCGCCGGTATCGCCGCTCGTCTCGATGCTGGGTCTTGAAAAATCCGCCGAGATCGACGTGCTGGTCGATGACAATGCGGAAAGTTATTTCGAGCGCAGCGACGCCTACGACATGGCGCTCGATCTCACCGCGAGCCGGCGCGGGCTGGCCGCGCTCGGCGAGGTGATCACGCGCTGGGTGCGCCACCTGCTCGGCGTCGAGGTCGACGTGGAGCCGGTGATCGAGCTGCGCGACGCGAGCTTGACCTGGTATGTCGGGCTCGACGCCGAGGGAACGCGCATCGGCGACATGCTGTGGAACGGCGACGATCTCGGCGAGGCGGCGCGCGCGCGCGTGATCGGGCTGTTTCGCCTGCGCTTCCGCGAGCGCGATGTGGTGGCGGAGAAATTCGCGGGCGAGCCGGTGTATCTGATCCTTGCGATGACGGCGGACAACATCTTGCGCATGAAGCCGCAGAACCTGGTGACCGGTCTGCCGGTGCGGCACACGGAGGCAGCCACATGAGCCCGGTCGGGCCGCTTGCAAAGACCGAGGTCGGCGTCGTGATGGAACGGCGCAAGGCCAAGAGCCAGTGGATCGATTTCGTCTGGCGCCCGGTCTCGGTGCTGCCGGGCGTGCCGGACACGCCGCCATGGACGCAGCTCGAAAGCCGCGACGAGATCACGCTGTTTTATGCCGGCAGCGCCGAGATCGGTCTCTACCGCTCCGACACGCCGCAGTACCGCGACAATCTCGCCACCGGCACTCCGGGCCTGTGGATCGTGGCGCGGCCGACGGGCGGCGAGCCGCCGTTTGCCATCGTCACCGTGACGGCCAATCCAAGCGAGGGCGAGGCATTCACCGAGAGCGGCAACGATCTGGTCGAGCAGGTCGCGATGCCGGATTCGGTGCGCGAGATGCTCGAAGCGTTCGTCGCCGAGCACCATGTCGAGCAGCCGTTCTACAAGCGCAAGCGGCAACGCGCCGATCCGGAAGCGCTGGCGCGGCGCGGTCCGGCCAAGGACCACAAGTCATGACCGGGCCCGAAGGCTTCCTGTCGCGCTGGACGCGCCTCAAGCGCGAGGCCGCCGAGTCGCGCGAGACGCCGCCGAACGAGCCGCGCGAGTCGAGCGCCGACGCAAGCGCGCCCGCGGACGTGTCCGTGCCGTCCGACACATCGTCGTTGCGCAACACGTCCGCATCGGATCCAGCTGCGCGCGGCGACGCCGCGGCGGATCCTTCGCCGCCGGCGGTCGATCTCTCAGCGCTTCCGTCGATCGAATCGATCACGGCGTCGACCGACATCCGTCCCTTCCTCGCGCCCGGCGTTCCGGCCGAGCTCACTCGTGCGGCCCTTCGTCGCGTATGGGTCACCGATCCCAAGATTCGCGACTTCATCGGCATCGCCGAGAACCAGTGGGACTTCACGGCCGACAACGCGATTCCGGGATTCGGCCCGCTTAGCCCGCTCGATGACGTGCGTCGTCTGGTTGCGCAGGTGATGGGCGAGCGGACGGCCGCGCCGGAGGCTCCCGCGCCCGAACCGGAGGGCCATCTTTCGCAGGATCATGACAATCCGGCTGTTTCGGCCGCAGATTGCAGCATCGAGCATGCGGTCCCGGACGTATCAGTCCGCCCGCACCAGGACGCAAATCCCGATGGCGCCGCGGGAAGAGTCGAAAATGAAGCTGATGTTGCAGCGCAGCAAGACATCGCCGCGACGGCGCCGGCAAAGCGCAGTCACGGCGGGGCATTACCCGAGTAAGCCACGGCGGCTGAACTTTTGTTTTAGTCCCTCCATAGCCCCGGACTATTGACCTGCTCTCGCGTGCGGCGGTACTTTTTAACTCTAATAATTCAAGACAATAACGAGCGCGCAAATGCGGGATGCGGGCCTGGACGAAGCGATACGAGCGGCAGGCGGCGTGGGCGCGCTCGCGCAGAAAATCGGCATTTCGCAACCTTCGGTTTCCAACTGGTCACGGGTTCCGGCCGAACGTGTCGTCGGCGTCGAGGCGGTGACCGGCATTCCCCGCGCGACGCTGCGGCCAGATCTCTACGGCACGCAAGGCGACATTGATGAGGTGGATGCCGCGCGCGCACACCAATACGCGCTGCTCGGGTTGCTCCTCGCGCGCGCGCCGGACGCCGCGATGCTGGCGCGACTGGCGACGTTGCGCGGCGACGCGAGTCCGCTCGGCCTCGCGCATGCGGCGCTTGCCGAGGCCGCGGCTGGCGCGAATGCCGAGCGCGTCGAGCGCGAGTTCTTCAACCTCTTCATCGGGCTCGGCCGCGGCGAGTTGATGCCTTACGGCTCGTATTACCAGAGCGGCTTCCTCTACGAGCGGCCGCTCGCGCGCCTGCGCGAGGATCTCCTGCGCTTCGGCATCGAACGCAGCGAAGGCAATTGCGAGCCGGAAGACCACGCCGCCACGCTGTGCGAGATCATGTCCGGACTGGTGAGCGGCAAGCTTCCCGCGCCGGCCGGCGCCGACCGCGAGCTGTTCGAGAAACATCTCGCGCCCTGGCTGGGACGGTTCTTCGCGGATCTGGAGAGCGCCAAGGAAGCCGATCTCTACCGGCAGGTCGGGGCGCTCGGAGGGTTGTTCGTCAATATCGAGAGCGAGGCATTCGCGCTGCCGTCATGAGCGGCGCGATGCACAGAGACGAGGAGGAAACGGCCATGACAGCACGCGACAAGACGACCGGGAGCCGTCCCGGAGTTGGCCGTCGTGAATTTCTGCGCACGCTCGGCGTCGGCGCAGGCGCCGCCGCGGTGACGGCGCCGCTCGGCGGCGCGGCTCGCGCGGACAGCGAGAGCCAGGATGAGCGGCGCAAGGCCCGCTACAAGGAAACCGAACACGTCAAGACTTTCTACCGGGTCAACCGGTATCCGAGCTGAGGAGGCCCGCCGTGCTGATCAAGAGAGCAGAACGCCAGAAAGACGTCCGTCGCGGCTCGCTCGCCGCGTCGCTGGCGGAACATTCGAGCGGCGGACTTGATCGCCGCACCTTCCTGCGCCGTTCCGGCCTCGCGGCCGGCGGCTTGGCGGCGCTCGGATCGCTGCCGCTCGCGAGCGTGCGCAAGGCCGAGGCCGCGGGCCCGATGGTGACGGGCGCGGCCGCGACCATCCGCAAGAACATCTGCACCCACTGCTCGGTGGGCTGCACGGTGATCGCGGAGGTGGTGAACGGCGTGTGGGTCGGCCAGGAGCCGGGCTGGGACTCGCCGATCAACCGCGGCTCGCATTGCGTCAAGGGCGCGGCGACGCGCGAGCTGGTGCACGGCGACCGCCGGCTGCGCTATCCGGTGAAGCTCGTGGGCGGCCAGTGGACCCGCATCTCGTGGGACCAGGCGATCAACGAGATCGGCGACAAGCTGATGGCGATCCGCCAGAAGTCGGGGCCGGATTCGGTCTACTGGCTGGGATCGGCCAAGTTCACCAACGAAAGCGCCTATCTCAATCGCAAGTTCGCGGCGTTCTGGGGCACCAACAATTCGGACCACCAGGCGCGCATCTGCCATTCGACCACCGTCGCGGGCGTGGCCAATACCTGGGGCTACGGCGCGATGACCAACAGCTACAACGACATCCGCAATTGCAAGACGCTGTTCTTCCTCGGCGGCAATCCGGCCGAGGCGCATCCGGTGTCGCTGCAGCACATCCTGGAGGGCAAGGAGCTCAACCGGGCGAACTTCATCGTCGGCGATCCGCGCCTGACGCGCACCGCGGCGCACGCGACCGAATACATTCGTCTGCGCAACGGCACCGACATCCCGGTCATCTACGGCGTCCTCTGGCACATCTTCCAGAACGGCTGGGAGGACAAGGAATTCATCCGTCAGCGCGTCTACGGCATGGACGACATCCGCAAGGAAGTCGCCAAGTGGACGCCCGAGGAGGTCGAGCGCGTCTCCGGCGTGCCGGGCGAGCAGCTCAAGCGCGTCGCAAAAATGTTCGCGACCGAGAAGCCATCGTGCCTGATCTGGGCAATGGGCCAGACCCAGCACACGGTCGGCACCGCCAACGTCCGTGCGAGTTGCATCCTGTTGCTCGCGACCGGCAACGTGGGCGGACGCGGCGTCGGCGCCAACATCTTCCGCGGCCATACCAACGTGCAGGGCGCGACCGACCTCGGCCTCGATGTGGTGACGCTGCCGCTCTACTACGGCCTCGCCGAAGGCGCCTGGAAGCACTGGGGCCGTGTCTGGGAGGTCGAGTACGAGTGGCTGCTGTCCCGCTTCGACTCCAAGCAGATCATGGAGACGCCCGGGATCCCGTCGACCCGCTGGTTCGACGCGACGCAGTTGCCGAAGGACCAGGTGTCCCAGAAGGACAACGTCAAGGCGATGGTCGTCATGGGGCATGGCGGCAACACCATCGTGCGCATGCCGGAAGCCGCCAAGGGCATCGAGAAGCTCGATCTGCTCGTGGTGGCTGATCCTGTTCCGACCACCTGGGCGGTGCTCTCCGAGCGCAAGGAGAACACCTACCTGCTGCCGGTCTGCACGAGCTATGAGACCAATGGTTCGCGCACGGCCTCGAACCGCTCGATCCAATGGGGCGAGCAGATCGTCAAGCCGATCTTCGAGTCGAAGGACGACAACGAGGTGATGTATCTCCTCGCGAAGAAGCTCGGCTTCGCCGACCGCATGTTCAAGAACATCAAGGTCGAGAACAACGTGCCGGTCGCCGAGGATCTCCTGCGCGAGATCAACCGCGGCGGCTGGTCGACCGGCTACTGCGGCCAGTCGCCGGAGCGCCTCAAGGTGCACATGGCGAACCAGAAGGACTTCGACCTCGTCTCGCTGCGGGCGACGTCGGGCCCGGCCAAGGGCGACTACTACGGCCTGCCCTGGCCGTGCTGGGGCACGCCGGAGATCAAGCATCCCGGCACGCACCAGCTCTACAACACCAACCTTCACGTCAAGGACGGCGGGAGCACGTTCCGTGCCCGCTTCGGCGTCGAACGCGAAGGCGTCAGCCTGCTGGCCGACGGCTCCTACACGGTCGGCTCGGAGCTCAAGGACGGCTACCCCGAGTTCAACTACGGAATCCTCAAGCGGCTCGGCTGGGACAAGGATCTCACCGAGACCGAGCGCGCCACCATCGAGAAGATCGGCGGCGCCAATCCCGATACCGTGTCCTGGTCGCTCGATCTCTCGGGCGGCATCCAGCGCGTGTGTCTCGATCACGGCGTGATCCACTACGGAAACGGCAAGGCGCGCGCCAACGCGTTCGGGCTTCCCGACGCGATCCCGGTGCACCGCGAGCCGATCTACACGCCGCGGCCCGAGCTCGTCGCGAAGTATCCGACGCTGCCCAACGCACGCCAGTTCCGCATGCCGAACGTCGGCTTCGACGTGCAGAAGGCGGCGGTGGAGAAGGGGATTGCCAAGCAGTTCCCGCTCATCCTCTCGTCCGGCCGTCTGACCGAATACGAAGGCGGCGGCGAGGAGACGCGCTCCAACAAGTGGCTCGCCGAGCTGCAGCAGGATGCCTTCATCGAGATCAACCCGTCCGATGCCGCCGAACGCGGCATCAAGGACGGCGCCTGGGTGTGGGTGTACGGCGCCGAGAGCAACTCGAAGGCAAAGGTCAAGGCGCTCGTCACCGAGCGCGTCGGCAAGGGCGTCACCTGGATGCCCTTCCATTTCGCGGGCTGGTTCCAGGGCGTGGACCAGCGCAGCAAATATCCGAAGGGCGCCGATCCGTTCGTGCTGGGCGAGAGCGTGAACACGCTCACGACCTACGGCTACGATCCGGTGACCGGCATGCAAGAACCAAAGGCTACGCTCTGCCAGATCGCGGCAGCGTAAGGAGGCGGGACCATGGCTCGAATGAAGTTTCTCTGCGACGCCGACCGTTGCATCGAATGCAACGCTTGCGTCACCGCCTGCAAGAACGAGCACGATGTGCCTTGGGGCATCAACCGGCGCCGCGTCGTCACCATCAATGACGGCCGGCCCGGCGAGCGCTCGGTCTCGATGGCCTGCATGCACTGCACGGACGCGCCCTGCGCGGCGGTCTGCCCGGTGAACTGCTTCTACACCACGGCAGACGCCGTGGTGCTGCACTCCAAGGACCTCTGCATCGGCTGCGGCTATTGCTTCTACGCGTGTCCGTTCGGCGCGCCGCAATATCCGCGGGTCGGCAATTTCGGCACGCGCGGCAAGATGGACAAGTGCACCTATTGCGCGGGCGGGCCGGAGGCCGACGGCTCCAAGGAGGAGTACGAGAAGTACGGGACCAACCGCCTCGCGGAAGGCAAGCTGCCGCTCTGCGCCGAGATGTGCTCGACCAAGTCGCTGCTCGCCGGCGACGGCGACATCATCGCGCAGATCTACAAGGAGCGCGTGGTCAAGCGCGGCTACGGTTCCGGCATGTGGGGCTGGAAGACGGCCTACCGCGAGGGCACGCCCGCTTAAATCCGCGTCTCCATCAACGGACGGCCGCATCGCGGCCGTCCTTGCGCACACAACCGGTCCGACGCCAAGGATCGGAGGCAACGAAAAAAGCGAAAATGGAGGAATGAACATGCCGGCGCTTTCTCGGGCTAGCCGCCTTGTGCTCGCGGTTTTCGCGTTGTTCCTGCTCGTGGGTCTCGTCACGCCCGCCGGCGCCCAGCAGCCGACCACGGTCAATCCGACCGCGAGCGCGGTGCAGGAGGATCAGCTGCTGCAGCAGATGCGCATCATCAGCGGCCGCGGCACGCTTCCCGACGCGAAATCCTACAATCTCGAGCAGCCCGCCGGCCAATCCTGGCGCCAATTCCACCAGGTCACGCTGCCATGGATCGGCGTCATCGCGATCCTCGGCACCCTCGCCGTGCTCGTGCTGTTCTATCTCATGCGCGGCATGGTCCGCCTCGCAAGCGGGCGCTCCGGCCGTGTCATCGTGCGATTCAACGCGTTCGAGCGGTTCGTGCACTGGATGACGGCGACGTGCTTCATCATCCTGGCGCTCAGCGGGCTGAACATCACGTTCGGCAAGCGGCTGCTGCTGCCCCTGCTCGGGCCGGAAGCCTTCACCACGTGGTCGCAGTGGGCGAAATACGCGCACAACTATCTGAGCTTCCCGTTCACGCTCGGCGTGATCCTCATCTTCCTGATGTGGATCGCGTGGAACTTCCCGAACCGGCTCGACGTCGAATGGCTCAAGGAAGGCGGCGGCATGGTCGGTCATCGCCATCCGCCGGCCGACCGCTTCAACGCCGGCCAGAAGATGGTCTACTGGATCGTCGTGCTCGGCGGCGGGCTGGTGGCGGCAACCGGCTACGTCATGATGTTCCCGTTCTATCTGACCGACGTGGCCGGCATGCAGACCACGCAGATGATCCACGGCATCGTGGCGCTCCTCTTCATCGCCGCCATGCTGGGGCACATCTATATCGGCACGATCGGCATGGAGGGCGCCTTCGAGGCCATGGGCACCGGCACGGTCGACCTCAACTGGGCGAGGGAGCACCACAGCGTGTGGGTCGAGAAGGAGCTCGCCAAGGGCCGCGGCGCGACGCCGCCCCCGCAAGCCGCCGCGACGCCTGCGGAGTAGCGCCGCAAATTCCAAATCCGCCGCCTCTTCACCTCTCCCCGCAAGAGCGGGGAGAGGGAGCGCGGGCGTCGTGCCGGGTGCTATAAGCACCCCATGCGCATCATCGGCCTTGCCGGCTGGAGCGGCGCCGGCAAAACCACGCTGGTCGCCAAGCTCATCCCGGCCATCACGGCACGCGGCTTGCGGGTCTCGACCATCAAGCACGCCCACCACGCCTTCGACGTCGACCGGCCGGGCAAGGATTCGTACGCCCATCGCATGGCGGGCGCGACCGAGGTGCTGGTCTCCTCGCAAAACCGCTTCGCGCTCATGCACGAGCTGCGCGGCGCGCCGGAGCTGACGCTCCCGCAGCTCTTGGCAAAGCTCTCGCCCGTCGACCTCGTGCTCGTCGAAGGCTACAAGCGCGAGCCGCATCCGAAGCTCGAAGTGTTTCGCGCCTCGGTCGGCAAGCCGCTCATCCATCCCGACGACCCGTATGTGGTGGCGATCGCGTCCGACGGACCCGTGCCGCAGGCGCGCGTGCCGCGCGTCGACATCGACGATCTCGCCGCCATCATCGCGATCCTGCTCGAGCACGCGGTCCCGGTCTCGTCCGTCGCGATGCATGCGGAGCGCGCGTGATGGCGCAGCTCACCGACGACTGCTTCGCCTTTTCGGGCTCGCTCCTGCCGATCGCCGAGATGGAGCGGCTGATCGAGGCGGGCGTCGGCCCGGTGGCGGAGATCGAGGATGTTTCGCTCTCCGCCGCGCTCGGCCGCGTGCTGGCGCGCGACCTGGTCGCGGATCTCGACCTGCCGCCGTTCGACAATTCCGCGGTGGATGGATACGCGGTACGCCACGGCGATCTCGCGCACGAGGGCGAGACGCGCCTCGCGATCGTCGATCGCGTCGCCGCCGGCGCCGCCGCGGCGCGCGCGCTCGGGCGCGGCGAAGCCGTCCGCATCTTCACCGGCGCGCCCATGCCGGCGGGCGCCGACACCGTCTTCATGCAGGAGGACGTGCGCGTCGAGGGCGGCGCCGTGATCGTGCCGGCGGGACTCAAGTTCGGCGCCAACCGCCGGCTCGCCGGCGAGGACGTGCGGCGCGGCGCGGTCACGCTGCCGGCGGGGCGGCGGCTCGCGGCGCGCGACGTCGCGCTCGCGGCCGCGGTCGGGCTCGCCGCGCTGCCGGTGCGGCGGCGCGTGCGCGTGGCGGTGTTTTCGACCGGCGACGAGGTGGTGGAGCCCGGCGCGCCGCGTGGGCCGAACGCGATCTACGACGCCAACCGCTATCTGCTCTCGGGCCTGCTCACGAAGTTCGGCGCCGAGGTCGCCGATCTCGGCATCGTGGCGGACGATCCGGTGGCGCTGCGCAAGACCCTGGCGCAAGCCGCGGTCGGGCGCGACCTCGTGCTGTCCTCGGGCGGCGTCTCGACCGGCGAGGCGGATCACATGCGCACCGTGCTCGAAGAGGTCGGCCGCCTGGTGTTTTGGCGCGTCGCCATCAAGCCGGGCCGGCCGGTCGCCATGGGCACGCTGCCGGGCGGTGCGGCCGGCAGCGCGGCCTTCGTCGGGCTGCCGGGCAATCCGGCGGCGGTGTTCGTCACTTTCGTGCGCGTGGTGCGTCCGCTGCTGCTGCGCCTTGCCGGCGCGGAGCCGGACCCGCTCGTGCCGCTGCCGGTGCGCGCCGCCTTCTCCTATCGCAAGCGCAAGGGGCGGCGCGAATACGTGCGCGTCGCGCTGCGCGCGGCCGCCGACGGCGCGGTCGAAGCGGTGAAATTCGCGCAGGAAGGGGCGGGGGTGATCACCTCGCTCACCGAGACCGCCGGCCTCGTCGAGCTGTTCGAAGACGTCACGACGGTCGAGCCGGGCTCGACCGTCGGGTTCCTTCCTTATGCGGCGCTCGCGGACTAACCCCAGCGTCATGCCCGGCCTTGGGCCGGGCATTCACGTCAAGAAAGACGTGGATGGCCGGGACATAGGCGAGCGAAGCGACGCCGTTCTTCGAACGGCTATGCCCGGCCATGACGATGTTGTGGATCAGATCCGCACGGCCGTGGTCGAGAAGGCGACCTCGGCGGGCTTCTGGATGGCGTTGAGCGCCAGGGCGCCGATGACGGCAATGACGATCGCGGCAATGCAGGCGGTGACGAAGGTGCTCATCTTCAAATCTCCCTATAGCGTCGGACTATAGCACAGATGGATCGGCCGGCGCAGCGATCAAGACGCCGCGAGGTCGCGCCGGTGCGGTAGGGTCCTTGATCAGATCAGGAAGAGATCAAGCGCCGTGCTTGCGCCGCGTCCTGGCGCCGTCCGCCGCGGCCCGCGCAAGATCGCTGCGCTCGCTCCGCGCGAGCGGCCCAAAGTAGATCGCGTAAGAAAGATTTGGCCGCGATCTAAGCCGCTGTGAAGCATGGTCTTTCTTCTTTCGACCGACCAATCTTACTCATCTTCCGGAGAGTCGGGCCGCGCGGGCTATTTGTTGGCGCATGTCCTTGTCGGCGAACCGGCGTCCGCCCCCGGATCAAGTCCGGGGGCAGGCTTTCGCCGGGACATGCGCTAGGCGTCGGGATGCTGCGTCGCGATACGATCGGCCTTGGCGGCATCGTCGGGCGTATTGACGTTGAAGAAGGGGTCGACCGGCGTTTCCGGCCAGTCCGCGAGGGCGACCCCGTGGCGGCCGGTCCAGATCTCGATCTTGTGCAGGTGCTCGTCGACGAGCGCGCGGCGCAGGTCGGCCCGCAGCGCGACCGGCCACAGCCCGACCACCGGGTGGCGCCATTCGCCCGACCGCGCGCAGGCGAGCGCTTGGCGCTGCGCGTCGCGCGCCGCGTGCAGCCGCGCGACGAGATCGCGCGGCAGGAACGGGCAGTCGCCCGGCACGCTCGCGACCCACGCGGCTTCCGGCGCATGCGCGGCCGCCCAGTCGAGGCCCGCCAGCACGCCGGCGAGCGGCCCGGCGAAATCCGGCACGTCGTCCGCCACCACCGGCAGGCGCGTGAAGGCGAAGCGCGCCGGATCGCCGTTGGCGTTGAGGATGATGCGGCTGCATTGCGGACCGAGCCGATCGAGCACGCGCTCGAGGATGGTGGCGCCGCCGATGCGCAGCAGCGCCTTGTCGCCGCCGCCCATGCGGCGCGCCAGCCCGCCGGCGAGGACCAGGCCCAGCGTCGTCGGGTAAGTCACGACGCGGCGCTCGCTGCTCCCCTCCCCCCGCGAGCGAAGCGAGTGGTGGGGAGGGGTCGGGGGCGGGGGGCGCCGCGAGCACGGAGCAAGCGGCGGGAGGGTAGAGACTGCACCTCACTCATCGTGCACCGCCGCCTTGCGCCGGTGCTTCGTGCTCTCCTCCTCGACGAAGGCGAGGTCCTGGTCGAACACGATGCGCTCTTCGCCGGCGAGCGCGACGAAGCGCTTTCCGCGCGCCCGGCCGATCAGCGTGAGGTTCGCCTTGCGCGCGAGCTCGACGCCCCAGGCGGTGAAGCCGGAGCGCGACACCACGATCGGGATGCCCATGCGCACGGCCTTGATCACCATCTCCGAGGTGAGCCGGCCGGTGGTGTAGAAGATCTTGTCGTGCGCCGGCACGCGATGCTTGAACATCCAGCCCGCGATCTTGTCGACCGCGTTGTGGCGGCCGACGTCCTCCATGTAGACGAGCGGGCGGTCCTCGACCGCGAGCACGCAGCCATGGATCGCGCCCGCCTCGAGATAGAGCGAGGGTGTGGTGTTGATCTTGTGGGTGAGCGAATAGAGCCACGAGGTGCGCAGCTCCGCCGCCGGGAGCTTCGCGGTCTCGATCACCTCCATGAGGTCGCCGAACACGGTGCCCTGCGCGCAGCCCGAGGTCTGCACCTTCTTCTTCATCTTCTCTTCGTAGTCGGTCGCGCGCTCGGTGCGCACCACGGCGACCGAGAGCTCCTCGTCGTAGTCGACGCCGGTGACGACGTCGTCCGCCGACAGCATGTTCTGATTGAGCAGGAATCCGAGCGCCAAGTATTCCGGATAGTCGTTGATCGTCATCGCGGTGACGATCTCCTGCGCGTTGAGGAAGATGGTGAGCGCGCGCTCGACGGTGACCGAGGTCTCGACGCGCGCGCCGCTCTGGTCGACCCCGCGCACGCGCTCGGTGAGCCGCGGATCGGCCGGATCGGGCCGCACCAGGTAGTCGTCGGAGGGCTTCGTCATCGTGCGCGACAATGTGGTGTCGGGAAGCGGTTTTCAAGGGGCGCGGGCGCCGCGCGCGGGCCGCCGGGCGGCGACGGTACCCCGGCCTAAAACATTGAAACAGCGACGCTAAGTGCCGAAGTCCCCATCGTCTTGTCGGGCGGGCCGTTCCGACTATAGTGCGCGCTCCGCGCCAGAGTTGGCGCATGTTCTTGTCGGCGAACCGGTACCCACTTCGCCGGAACATGCGCACCGTGGAGGGATGGCCGAGTGGCTTAAGGCGCACGCTTGGAAAGCGTGTATACGGGAAACCGTATCGTGGGTTCGAATCCCACTCCCTCCGCCACCGCACCGAAAGGTCGTGATTCTCCGGAGCCCTGGCCGGCCCAATAAGCGCAGTGGTGGGCGTTGTTTTGGGGAGGACCTCTGGACCGCGCCCAGTGCTCTTCCGACGATTTGGTTCTCTGATGGGCCGTTTTTCTCCCAAGCTCTGTACCACTGCGGCTCGGTACAGAGCTCCGCAGGCCAATATTTTCGGGCATCTGTTGGGAGCCAAGTTCGAAGTTCT
>WNFF01008181.1_pt1 | contig 27871 bp, 24 predicted proteins | sample 5400441 | NCBI WGS metagenome assembly WNFF01 (sample SAMN13153345, study PRJNA577476) | soil metagenome | isolation source: 120 cm saprolite under Douglas fir tree site 2 hole 3 replicate 1 | place: USA:California | collected 2015-04-18
GGTCGTAGGGCCGGCCCACCACTTCCACCGCTCGCTCGATCAGCGGCACGAACAGATCGGTGTCGAAGTTCGAGGGCACGTCCTGCAAGACGGCGCTGATGCGCTCGAGCCCCGCGCCCGTATCGACTGAGGGCTTGGGCAACGGCACGCGCGAGCCGTCTTTCTGGAGATCGTACTGCATGAATACGAGGTTCCAGATCTCAGTCACGTGCCCCGCATCCTGCAGCGCCTCGAACTGCCCGATGGAGAGCTCGCCCTTCCGGTGGCCCCGCAGGTCCACGAAGATCTCCGAGCACGGCCCGGCCGGCCCCGTGTCGCCCATCTGCCAGAAGTTGTCTTTATCGCCCAGGGCGAAGATGGGCAGGTGCTTGTCGACTTTCTTCCACAGGCCGGTGGCTTCGTCGTCCGACGTATGCACCGAGATGTAGAGCCGCGCGGGATCGATGCCGAGCCACTCTTTGGAGGTCACCCACTCCCAGGCGTAGGCGATCGCGTCCTGCTTGAAGTAGTCGCCGAAGGAGAAGTTGCCGAGCATCTCGAAGAACGTGTGGTGCCGCGCGGTGTGGCCCACCTGCTCGAGATCGTTGTGCTTGCCGCCCGCGCGCACGCACTTTTGGCAGGTGGTGGCGCGCGAGTAATCGCGCCGTTCCAGACCCTGGAACACACGCTTGAACTGCACCATGCCCGCGTTGGTGAACAGCAGGGTGGGATCGTCCGCCGGCACGAGCGGCGAGCTGGGCACTTCCTGGTGCCCGCGGGCCTTGAAGAACTCGAGAAACTTGCGGCGGATGTCGGCGGACTTCATGGGCGGAATATAGCATCCGACTGAGGCAACTCACACGCCCGGATTGATTTACCGCATTGGGACGGGCCCCGATTGGTTACGCCGCGGCATCCTCTACTTTGACGAGTCGCTCTGCCATTGGTCTGAAGGCGCTTGCTCCTTGCCGCACGATTTCGTCCAGAGGAGACGCCGCGCGGAGGGCTGTTGCCAACCCGAGGTTCATCCAAGAGAGCGCATCCAGGACTTCGTTATGAGCTTTCACGAGGTCTCGGTCCCAGATCGGCTCGTGGTGGGACACGCGATTTCGCAGATCCCGGATTCCTTCCAACCGGTGGAACACATGGGCACGGGTTCGGTCCTTGGCGGCCAAAAAGTGGAAGCCGGTCTTCGCAAGGGCCGGCCAGAGCGCTGGACCGCCCCCGCGCCCCTGCTCATAGGGGCGTTTGCAAAGGCTCACCCAAAAGCCAAAAGCCAGTTTCGAGATCAATCTGCCCGGCGTGAGGGGCTTTTTCGCACGCCCCAAGAGCATTTTCGCATCCTCGACTGACTCCGCCTCCGCCACCTCGAGCAGTGTAGGCCGCGCGTCCAGCCAGCAGTTCACGTTCTGAAAAGTGAGCTTGGACTCGTCGACAATCTTCAGGGATGCCTGAAAGAGATGGTTCCTGAGCGTGACCTCAAGCACGTGCAATGCGGGCTGCATGGCACAGCACAGTGCCAAGTTCCAGATGTAGCGTGCTACGGCGTCCAGCTCGTCTGCATCTCCTGCAATCGCATAGGCGTGGAGCCTCTCCTCCGAAAGCGCAGACTTGAGGCTCCGGATTGAGACTTGTTGATTTTCCGGGTTCACTGCTTTACCATTCATCCCGTAATTCCTCGGCCGTCTTCTACTGCAGCCCTTCAGTGGGCAACCCCTCGGGGGCAGCACCGACACCGAGGTACGGAGCCCCGGCTGGGGTCACACCCTGCCGGGGCTTCGTGTCTCCCGAACCAACGCCACGTGCCGTCACCACGCCCGCTGCCATCCCCCTCTACCCAACATTCCTCCGGCACGCCTCCTCCACCAGCGTCCTGGCGTTCGCCCCGCCGTAGCCGCGGCGCACCAGAAAGGCCATCAGGCGACGCTTGCGTGCCCGCAACGGCACGTGGGCCAGCTGTTGGGCGCGCTTGGCCACGACTGCGACGGCGTGACGCTCGGGGTCTATCCCTTCGGTGGCCAGCGCCTGTTGCACCGCCGCCTCCGCCACGCGCCGCTCGACACCCTGGCGCAGCAAGTCGCCGATCAAGCGGGCGGGACCGCGGCCGCGGCCGGCGCGCGTCAGGGCGTAGTCGTTGGCGAAGCGAGCGTCGTCCACCAGGCCGCCCCGGGCCAGGCGCTCGAGCGCCGCATCCACGGCGGCGGGTGGGTGCTGCTTCTGCAACAGGCGGCGGCGTAGGTCGGCGCGTGCGTGGCCGCGCGTCGCGAGCTTGCGCAGCGCCGCGCGATGCGCGGCCTCGGCGTCGGCCAGCTCCTGCAGGCGCGCGAGGGTGGCGGGCTCAAGCACGGTGCCCACCTGGAGGCCAAGGGGGGCCAGCTGCTCGGCCGGCAGCGACGCAAAACGCCCCCGATCCACCTCGAGCAGCCGGTAGCCCGGCTGGCGGGGATCGGGGGCGAGTCCCGTGACGACCGGCACTCAATCCTCGGAGGCCGCGGCTTCCTCGTCCGGCAGACCGGGCTCGACGGGGGGCTTCATGCCGAGCTGCTCCTTCACCCGCGCCTCGACCTCGGCGCGCATGTCGGGGTGGTCCTTGAGGTAGAGCTTGGCATTTTCGCGCCCCTGGCCGATACGCTCCTTGCCGTAGGCGTACCAGGCGCCCGACTTCTCGATGATGCCCGCTTCGGCCGCGATGTCCACCAGTAGCGATTCGTGGCTGATGCCTTCGTCGAACATGATGTCGAATTCGGCCTGGCGGAACGGCGGCGCGACCTTGTTCTTGACGACCTTCACGCGCACGTGGTTGCCGATCACCAGCTCGCGCTCTTTGACCGGGGCGATGCGCCGCATGTCGAGCCGCACCGACGCGTAGAACTTGAGCGCGCGGCCGCCCGAAGTCGTTTCCGGGTTGCCGAACATGATGCCGATCTTCTCACGCAGCTGATTGATGAAGATGACCGAGGTGCGCGAGCGGTTGATCGAGCCCGCGAGCTTGCGCAGCGCCTGGCTCATCAAGCGGGCCTGCAGGCCGGGCAGCGAGTCGCCCATCTCGCCCTCGAGCTCCATCTTGGGCACGAGCGCCGCCACCGAGTCGATCACGACGACGTCGACCGCACCCGAGCGCACCAGGATCTCGGTGATCTCGAGCGCCTGCTCGCCGGTGTCGGGCTGCGACACGAGCAGGTCGTCGATGTTCACGCCCAGCTTCTTGGCGTACTCGACGTCGAGCGCGTGCTCGGCATCGATGTAGGCCGCGGCGCCGCCCTGGCGCTGGGCGCCGGCCACCACGTGCAAGGCCAGTGTGGTCTTGCCGCTCGATTCCGGCCCGAAGATCTCAGTCACCCGGCCGCGCGGAATGCCACCCACGCCGATCGCGGCGTCGAGATTGATGGCGCCCGTGGGAATCGCGTCCACCCGTACCCGGGTATCCGCCCCCATCCGCATGATCGAGCCCTTGCCGCAGGTCTTCTCGATCTGCGTGATGGCGAGGTTGAGCGCCTTGCGGCGATCGTCGGAAAGGCTGTTGGTCTCTGGCTTTTCGGCTGCCATGGTGTTCCTCGACATGGGTGCGGGCCCCCTTTCGATGAGGCCCGAATATACACCGAAGCCCGGCTCAGCGCCAGCCGGGGCGGGACGCATCCTCACGGAACCAACCTAACGAATGCGCCGGCAGGCGTCGGTACCGAAACTATGCGGGCGGTACCCTTTCAGCTCATCCGCCGACTATCTCGTCGAGCTCCTCGAGCCCCACCAACACGTCGCGCGGCTTCGAGCCGTTGGCCGGGCCCAAGATCCCCGCCAGCTCCAGCTGGTCGATGATGCGCGCCGCCCGCCCGTAGCCGATGCTCATACGGCGCTGCAGCAGCGAGGTCGAGCCGAGCTGGTTCTGGATGCACACTTCGGCCGCCTGGCGGAACAGCGTGTCGCGCTCGCCCATGTCGCCGGGCTCCCCGCTGCCGCTCCCGCCGCCCCGCTCCGCCGCCTCGGCGGCTTCGATCGCGGCGATCTGCTGCTCCATCGCCGCGCGCACCCCGGCCGTCGCCTCTGCCGCCTTGCGCTTGCGATACCAGTCGATGATGCGCTCGGTCTCCTCGGTCGAGATGTAGGCGCCCTGTACCCGCATCGGCTCGCTCTTGCCCGGCGGCAAGAACAGCATGTCGCCGTTGCCGAGCATCGTCTCGGCGCCGTTCTGGTCGAGAATGGTGCGGCTGTCGACTTTGGCCGACACGCGGAACGCGATGCGGCAGGGGAAATTCGCCTTGATCAAACCCGTGATGACGTTGACCGACGGGCGCTGCGTCGCCAGCAGCAGGTGGATCCCGATGGCGCGCGCTTTCTGCGCCAGGGACGCGAGCGGCGTTTCGATCTCGCCCTGCACCGTCAGCATCAAGTCGGCCAGCTCGTCCACGACCAGGACGATGTAGGGCATGATGCCGTCCTTGTACGCGCCCTCCTCGAACGGCTGCTCCTTGGTGATGCCGGCCTGCGTGGCGAGCGTCTCGCGCGGCCCCTTCATCACGCGCCCGTCTTCGACCTTCTTGTTGAAGTCGGCGATGTTCCGCGCGCCGTTGTGGTGCAGCAGCTTGTAGCGCCGCTCCATTTCCGCCTGCGCCCACTTCAGCACCGTCGCCGCCTTGTGGTGGCTCGTCACCACCGGCAGCCGCAAGTGCGGCAGGTCGCCGTACATCGACAGCTCCACCATCTTGGGATCCACCATCAGCATCTGCAGCCGCTCGGGCGGATACGTGTAGATGAGACTGGTGATGATGGTGTTGATGCACACCGATTTGCCCGAGCCCGTGGCGCCGGCGATCAGGAGGTGCGGCATCTTCGCGAGGTCGTCGTAGACCTCCTGGCCTTCCAGGTCCTTGCCCAGCGCCACCGGCAGGATGCGCCGCCCTTCGCGGAAGCGGGCGTTGTCGATCAGCTCGCGGATCGTCACGATGCGGGCCCGCGGGTTGGGCACTTCGATGCCGACGCGCGCCTTGCCGGGAATCGGCGCCACGATGCGCAAGGACCGCGCTTTCATCGCCAGCGCCAGATCGTCGGCCAGCCCCGCGATGCGGCCGACCTTCACGCCGGGCCCGGGCTCGAGCTCGTAGCGCGTCACCACGGGGCCAATGGTGCGGTCGGCAAGCCTGCCGCCGACGCCGAACGTCTCGAGCGTCTGCACCAACCGCTGGCCCATGGCGTCGATTTCGGCAGTGCCCGGGTCCAGCTCGTCCTGTGACAGCGCGGTCAATAATTCGGGCGGCGGCAACAGCACGCCTTCGGGCGGCGGCGGAGCGGGACGCGGCGGCGGGGCGGGCTTCGACTTACGCGACTTGGGGAGTGGGGACAGCGGGCTGGGGACCGGTGAAGACGGCAGCATTACTGCGACCGGCACCGCGTCCTCTTCGAACGCTTTGGCCGTCTTCTTCGATTCGCGCCGCGCTTCGACCCTTTCCGCCTTCCCCATTCCCCGGTCCCCGCCTTTCCCCCTTTCCACACTCCGCAGCATCATCAGCGGATGCCACCCGATCGTCACGACCCCCAGCGCCGACAGCACGAACAGCCCCGCCAGAACGCCGCCCGCAGTCCCCACGGCCGCGTGCACGTCGCCCGCGATCCACGCCGGCACCAGCCCCACCAGGCGCTCGCGCGCGGTCCACAGGGTGTAGTCGGCGGGAATGAGGTGTACGCCCGTCACGATGGCGATGGCATATGGCACGATGACGATCAGGCCCACGCCCAGCGCGGCGGCGCGCAGCGTCGAGACCGATCCCAGACGATCGAAGGCCGCCAGCGCCCAGCCGATGCCCAGCAGCGGAATCACCACCGCCCCGACTCCGAACGTATGCCACAGGAAGCCGCCGACCACGAGCCCGACTTGCCCCGTGGTGCGCCAGGGGAGGAGGGTCAGCCCGAGGAACAGGCCGACGAGCAGCGCGGCAATGCCCGTGAGCTCTTGGCGAACCTTGGGGTTCACGTGATGCGGCGGTCCGCGTAGACGGGCACGGCGGCGAAGCGATCGGCCTTGGCGCAGAACGCGACGTCGGCGGCGAGGTCGACTTCGGCGAGCTGGCGCGCGGCGTCGCACAACTGCAGCGCCTCGAGCCAGTTCTTGTAGCGGGCGGTGAGTTCGAGCGCCACGTTTGCGGCGTCGTTCAAGCTCAGCTGCTTGGGCGGCACGCCCTTCTTCACGGCCTTGATCAGCCGGCCGGCGGTGTAGGCATCCTCCAGCGCGAACTGCTTCTCGCGGCCCGCGCACACGATCGCCAGGTCGCCACGCGCGGTGAACACGGCGCGGGCCCGCTCGGCCAGGGCGCTGAAGTTCACGGCGGCCCCGACCAGCACCGGCGTCCCGCCCTGCGCCGCCACCAGGGCCGGCGTGCCGTTGGTGGTGGAAAGGAAGATCGTCTTCCCCGCCACTACTTCGGGCGTCATCTCGCGCGGGCTGTTGCCCAGCTGGAACCCCTCGATCTTGAGCGCTTTGCGCTCGCCCGCCAGCAGGATGCCGTTCTTCTCGAGATTGGCCGTGAGGCGCACCGCTTCCTCGGACGACGCGGCGGGCACCACCGCCTTGGCGCCGTTGGCGAGCGCGGTGACGATCGTGGTCGTGGCCCGCAGCACGTCGATGACGACCACCCCCCGGCCGGCAAGGTCTTCCTCCTTGACGCCGAGCGGGGTGAAGTAGACGTCGATCTTCATTCCGGCGCTTGCAGCAGCTGGGGGTTCCGCTCGAGGAACTTCGTGTCGATCTGGCCGGCCACGAAATCGGGGTGGCGCATCACGCGCGCGAGGAATGGAATGGTCGTGGTCACGCCTTCAATGATAAACGAGTCCAGCGCCTGGCGCATACGGGCCAGCGCTTCCTCGCGCGAGTTGCCGTGCACGATCACCTTGGCGAGCAGCGAATCGTAATACGGCGGCACCGTGTAGCCGGCGTAGATGTGCGTGTCGACCCGCACGCCGGGACCGCCCGGCGGATGGTACGCCGTGATCTGCCCCGGCGCCGGCTGGAAGTTGCGATACGGATCCTCGGCGTTGACACGGCACTCGATGGCGTGGCCGCGCAGCCGGTGGCCGTTCATCACCAGCGCCAGCGGCTCGCCTGCCGCGACGCGAATCTGCTCCTTCACCAGGTCGAAGTTGGTGCACATCTCGGTGACGGGGTGTTCCACCTGGATGCGGGTGTTCATCTCCATGAAGTAGAACGACCCGTCCTCATCCAGCAGGAACTCGATGGTGCCCGCGCCCACGTAGCCGATCTCCTGCGCCAGCCTCACCGCGGCCTCGCCGATGTCCTCGCGCAGCGTCTGGTCGAGCGCGGGGCTCGGCGCTTCCTCGATCAGCTTCTGGTGGCGGCGCTGCACCGAGCAATCGCGCTCGCACAGGTGCATCACCTTGCCGTGGGTGTCGCCCATAATCTGGATCTCGATGTGGCGCGGGCGCGCCAGGTATTTCTCGATGTAGACCTCGCCCGACCCGAACGCCGCCAGCGCTTCCTGTTTGGCGAGGGTGAACGCCTGCGCGAACTGCTCCGCGTCGCTCGCCACGCGCATGCCCTTGCCGCCGCCGCCCGCCGCCGCCTTGATGATCACGGGGAAGCCGATCTTCTCGGCGACCTTGAGCCCCTCGTCGGCGGCCTCCACCGGCCCGGGCGAGCCGGGGACGGTCGGCACTTTGAGTTTCTGGGCGAGCTTGCGGGCGGCGGCCTTGTCGCCGATCTGGCGGATCTGCTCGCCGCTGGGGCCGATGAAGGTGATGTTCGACGTCGCCACGATGTCGGCGAACTCGGCGTTCTCGGCGAGGAAGCCGTAGCCGGGGTGGATGGCATCGGCGCCGGTGATTTCCGCGGCGGCGATGATGCGCGGGATGTTGAGGTAGCTGTCGCGCGAGGGCGGCCGGCCGATGCAGACGTCGTCGTCGGCGAAGCGCACGTGCAGCGACTCGCGATCCGCCTCCGAGTACACGGCGATCGTGCCGACGCCGAGCTCCTTGCACGCCCGGATCACCCGCAGGGCGATCTCCCCGCGGTTCGCGATGAGCACTTTCTTGAACATCAGGGCGTGAGTTCGATGCCGCCCGCGGCGCTGTCGGCCGACCCGCCGAACGCGCGGCTCGCCGCCGAGTCGACGCCCGAGATCTTGAGCGCGAACTCACTCGGGTTCGACGCGTAGAACACGGCGCTTTCGTAGCTGATGACGCCTTGCTGGTACCAATGGAACAGCGACTGGTCGAAGGACTGCATGCCGTACTGAATCGAGCCCTCGGCGATCAGGTCCGGAATGCTGAGCTGCTTGCTCAGGTCCCGAATGTTGTCGGCGACCGCGGCGGTATTGATCAGCACCTCGGCCGCGGGCACGCGCCCCTTGCCGTCCTTGCGCGGCACCAGGCGCAGCGAGATGACCGCCTGCAGTGCGGTCGACAGGAGGTGACGGATCTCGTCGTGCTGGTGCGGCGGGAAGAACGAAATCACGCGGCTGATCGTCTGCGTCGTGTCGGTCGTGTGCAGCGTCGAGAACACGAGGTGGCCCGTGTCGGCGGCCTTGAGCGCCGTGTCCAGCGTCTCCTGGTCGCGGATCTCGCCGATCAGCAAGACGTCGGGGTCCTGGCGCAGCACGTGCCGCAGCGCCGAATCGCCGCGAGGCAGGTGGACTTGCCCGAGCCCGTGATGCCCGTGATCAGGACCAGCCCGCGCGGCCGCAGCGCCACGTCCTCCAGCACCTGGGGCAGCGACAGGTCCTTGATCGTCTTCACCTCGTAGGGAATCGCCCGGAACGCGAAGGCCACGGTGCCGCGCTGCTGGTACACGTTGGTGCGGAAGCGGCCCACGCCGGGCACGCCGATCGCGAAGTCCGCCTCCTTGTGCTCGGCGAACTCCTTGACCTGGCGTGGCGTCATGATCTGCTCGGCGAGCGACTTCAGCTCCTCGGGCTTGAGCGGCTGTTGGTTCAAGCCCTCCAGGCCCCCGTTCACGCGGATGGTGGCGGGCCGGCCGACCTTGAGCAGCAGGTCGGACCCGTTGCGCCGCACCATCTCGCTGATCGCCGCTTTGAAGTTGAAGGACGCGCCAGCGGGGGGGGCCTGCTCAGCCATTGGGGTCTACCCGGTAAAGGACCTGCCCGAACTCGACGGGCTGCGTGTTCTCGACACTGACTTCGCGGATCACGCCGTGCAGCTCCGATTCGATCTCGTTCATGATCTTCATCGCTTCGATGATGCAGACGACCTGGCCCGACGAGACGCGGCTGCCGACTTTGACGTACGGCTCGGCCCCCGGCTCGGGCGCCGCATAGAACGTCCCCACCATCGGCGACTTGATCTCGAGCAGCTGGCTCGCCGGGGCGGCGGCGGGCGGGGCCCCTTCCCCCGTCCCTCGTCCCCCGTCCCCCGGACGGGAGACGGGCAGGGCGGGATGGCCGGGGGCCTGGGCGACGACCACGTGGTCGGCATTATGCCCCGCCTTGGACACCCGCACCGACGACCAGACGCCGAACAACCCGCGCCGGATCTCGATCGCGCCGACTTCGGGCGCATCCTTCAGGATCTGGACCAGCCGGGTGACGATATCGAGGTTCATGAGTAACCCGAAATAGACACTTCCGCGCTCACGTCGCAACCTCGAGCAGCTCGGTCGCGCCGTCAGATAGCAGGACCGGACCGCCGGCCCCGAGATGGACGTCGTCTTCGATGCGTACGCCGCCCTGCCCTGCCAAATAGACGCCCGGCTCGATCGTCACGACCGCGTCCGCGGGCAGCGGCTCCGTGTTGGTGCGCGCCAGGCGCGGCGCCTCATGGACGTCGAGGCCGAGTCCGTGCCCCGTCGAGTGCCCGAACGCGTCGCCGAAGCCGCGCGCGGTGATCACGTCGCGCGCCAGGGCGTCGGCGTCGCGGCCCGTCATCCCCGCCCGCACCCCTTCGCGCGCCCGCCGCTGCGCCGTTTGCACCAGATCGTACAGCGTGCGCTGGGCGTCGGTCGCTTTCGCGCCCACCACCACGGTGCGCGTGATGTCGGCGCAGTAGCCGTCCACTTGAGCCCCGAAGTCTAGCAGCAGCCACTCCCCCGCCGCCACTCGCCGCCCGCTCGAGCGCGCATGCGGCAGCGCCGAGCGCTCACCCGACGCGACGATCGCCGGAAACGGGTGCCCCTCGCTCCCCAGCCGCCGCAGATGCCGCTCCAGCGCCCCCGCGATCTCGAGCTCCGAGAGACCGGGCCGCAGCTCCGCGGCGGTCAGGCGGAACGCTTCCCCCGCGAGCGTGGCGGCGGCGCGAATCGCCGCGATCTCGCCCGAGTCCTTCCGCTGGCGCAGCCGCTCCACCAGCTCCCCCGCGGGCGACCACACCCAGCTGCGACCCGCCTGCGACAGCCGCTCGGCGTCCTTCACGGTGAGCGCGTGCGCCTCGTAGCCCACGCGCTCGAGCGGCCCCAGGGTGGCGAGCGACTTGAACAGCCGCTCCCACACGCTGGTCCGCTCCACTTCCACCCGCGCCACCGCGCCGGCTTCGGCGCGCGCCTGCTCGTCGTAGCGGAAGTCCGTCACCAGCAGGGCGTCGGCCCGCGTCATCACGGCGAGCCCGGCCGATCCGCTGAAGCCCGTGAGATAGCGGATGTTCGCCAGCGACGTGACGAGGAGCGCGTCCAGCCCTTCGGCTTCGAGCAACCCGACCAGCGCTGCCTGGCGGGCGTGCCGCCGATCAGCGCTCATGGCGGGACGCGAGGTAGCCAACCAGACCCTCGAGTCCCAGCCGGTAACTCTCAGGCCCGAATCCCGTCACGACGCCCACCGCCAGGTCGGCGAGCAACGAGTGCCGCCGCTCCGGCTCGCGGGCGAAGATGTTCGACAGGTGCACTTCCACGAAGGGCACCCGCACCGCGAGCAGCGCGTCGCGCACCGCCAGGCTGGTGTGCGTGAAGGCGGCGGCGTTGATCACCGCGCCGTCGGCGTGGCCGCGTAGTTTCTGAATCGCGTCCACCATCTCGCCTTCGTGGTTGCTCTGCTGCCAGCTGCACTCCACCCCCAATGTCCGCGCGCGCTCGCGCGTGAGCCGCTCCACCTCCGCCAGCGTCACCCGCCCGTACAGCTCCGGCTCGCGCTCGCCCAGGAGATTGAGATTGGGGCCGTTCAAGACGGCGATATGCACTAGCCTTTGAGACCCTTGAGCCACGACTGGAACTGGTCCAGCTCGCCTTCGTCCTCGCCGGCGGGCCGGCTACGCCCGCTCGAGGCCCGCGGCGCGGCGGCCTTCGCCTCGGCTGCGGCGCCGGGCGTCGCCGCTGCGCCCGCGGCGCCTGGGGGGCCCGCCGCGGGCGCGCCGCCGGGTGCTGTGCCGCCGAAGAAGTCATCGAATGAAAAGCCGCCCGACCCGCTCGCCGGCCGCGCCGCCGTCGCCTGCGGCCCCGACCCGCGTCCGCTCTCGTCGCCGAAGACCGAGTCCAGCGAAATCGAGTCGTCGGCCGGCCGCGACGGCTTGCCGACTTGCTGCGACGATCCCTCCGCGTCGGCACTGCCGCTGAACGCCGAATCGAGCGTCGACTCGGCAGCTGCGCTCGCCGCGCTCGCCGTAGTCGACGCGGCGCGCGGGGGCGCCGGCGCAGGCGGCGGCGTGACACGCCGGCCGCCGAGCACACCCTTTAAGAAGGAGCCCACGGTCTCGCCGCTCCCGGGCCCGCTGCGCCGCCGCGGCGGTGGTGCGGGCGCGGCCGCAGCGGGCAGCGCCTGCCCCGACAGCTGCGCGATCTTCGCGGCGAGCTGCACGTCGCCGGGGCGCTGCCGCAGCAGCGCTTGGTACACCCGCAACGCGTCCGTCTTGTGGCCCTGTTTCAGATACAGCTCCGCCATCGTCTCGGTGAGCACCGGCTCCGCTTGCGACAGCGCCCCGGTGTCGGCCGCGCCGTCGTCGTCCGCGGCGCGCGAGCGCGCCGGCTCGAGCTCGGGCAGCGGCTCGAGCAACGGTAGTGGCATGGACACGCGCGCCGGCTCGGGAGGCGGGGTCGGGCGCCGCGGTGGGCCGCGCCGCGGGGCGCTCGCCGACACGTCGTCCGGCATGATCAGCGGCAGATCGACGGTCGGCATGTCCTCGTCCAACAACTCAGGCTCGGGCAACGGCGCGGGCGCGGCACGTGGCGGTGGCGGTGGCTCCGCCGAGCGCGCCGGGACGTCCACTTTGAACGCCCCGCTGCCCTCGTACTGCGTGCGCGCCAGACCCTCGAGCGGCGCGGCATCGGTCTGCGCCGAGGTCAACTCGACTTCTTCCTGCAGCTCCAAGCCGTCGGCCCGGGCGACGTCGTTGTTGGAATTGAGCTGCACGCCATCGAACTTCTCGAGGTCGCTGGGCGTGGCGGCGGCCTCGAGGGGGATCGTGGTCTCGCCGGATGCCCGTTCGAGGCCCAGCGGGTTGGCCGGGGGCGGCACCAGCGTCGCCACGGGCTCCTCTTGGAGAGCTTCAACAGTCCGGGTGGGCTGGGCCGCCGCCTTGGTCTTCATGCGGGCCAGCGCCTCGGCCGCGTCGCCGTTCATGGGGTCGGCGTTCAGCAGGTGGGTGAGCCATTCGACCGCCTGGTCGAAGCGGCTGTTGCGCTCGGCGATCTCCGCCAACACCCTCAGCCCGATGATGTTTTCGGGGTCCAAGGACAGCACTTTGTGAAACACTTGGTCGGCGCCGGTGTCGTCCTTCGTATCCACGAGGCAGCGCCCGTAGACGATGTAGGCGCTGACGTAGTCGGGGTGGCGCTCGAGGCCGTTCTTGCACAGCTCGATGGCCTGATCTAGTTGTCCTGCTTTACGATAGGCGTCCGCCAGGGGGGCGAAATTCCGCCCCTTCGGGTTCTCGGCGTAGCGTCGCTCGAGCTTCTCGATCTCACTGGTGTAGGCCACGCGCCTAAGTGGTTGTGGGAGTTGAACGAAGATACAGATCGGCCGCCCGGACTGTCAATCATCGCGACGCTCGGTCGCTTGTCATTTGTCGTTGTCGTTTTTAGACTTATGCCCCTTCCCTCCCCTTTGGCGACGGAGCCAGGCTGATATGGTGATGCGCGCGATGCGCGAGTACTCGAAATACATCTTCTGGATCCTCGCCATCAGCTTCATCGGCTGGCTCGCCTATGGGCAGGTGCTCGACATCCTCCGCCCCGGCGGCAACGCGGTCCTGACGGTGAACGGCCGTGGCGTGAGCCAGCAGGAATTCCAGCTGCGCCTGCAGCAGGCCTACGACCAGTACCGCCGGCAGAACGGCGTGTCGCCGCGCACCAAAGAGGACGACCAGGCGCTCCAGAACCAGGTAGCCGAGCAGCTGGAGCAGGAAATCCTGCTGCGCCAGCAGTACCAGCGTCTCGGCATCACGGTGACGGCCCAGGAGATCGTGGATGCGGCGCGCACGTCGCCGCCGGCGCAGATCATGCAGCTGCCGGAATTCCAGACCAACGGCCAGTTCGATCCGTCGAAGTACGAGCGCTACTTGCAGTCCGGTGCCGACCCGCAGTTCCTGGCGGCGCTGGAAGCGCAGTACCGCGAGCAAATTCCCTTCGTCAAGTGGATCCAGTACGTCACGGCGGATGTGTACGTCTCCGATGCCAAGCTGTGGCGCATTTATCGCGACGCCCACGACTCGGTGACGGTCGCGTTGCTCACGATTCGTCCGCAGCAGGTGCCCGATTCGGCGGTGAGTGTGAGCGATGCCGAGATCGAGGCGTTTTACACGGCCCACAAGAAGGACTTCACCCGTCCGGCCGTCGCGTGGCTGTCGTTCGTGGCGCTGTCACGCTATCCCACGCCGCAGGATTCAGCCGCCGCGCGGGCGCGCATCGAGCGGATCCGCGCGGAGATCGCGCACGGCGCGAAGTTCGCCGACGTGGCGAAGCGCGAGTCGTCGGACTCCGGGAGCGGCCGGCAGGGCGGCGACCTCGGCTGGTGGCCGAAGAGCGGCGAGGGCTTCGATAACCAGTTCGCCGCCGGCATGCGGGCGCTCAAGCCGGGGCAGCTGTCCGCTCCGGTGTTGTCGAGCTTCGGCTATCACCTCATCCGCGTGGACTCGGCGCGACACGACTCCGTGCGCGTGCGGCACATCCTCGTGCCGATCGAGCTGCAAGGCCCGCATCGCGACGTGGTGGAAGCGCAAGCCGATACGCTCGACCGGGTGGCGGGCCAGCAGCCCGACGGCCGCGTCCTGGACAGCGCCGCGCGCGTGCTGCGTCTCCAGGTCTCCACCCCCTGGCGCCTCGTGGACGGCGACCGCTTCACCCTGGGGCGGTGGGTGATCCCCGACGTCAGCGTGTGGGCGTTCCAAACCAAGGTCGGCGAGACGAGCCCGGTGATCGAGGGGACGCCCGCCTTCTACGTCTTCCGGCTCGACTCGCTCACCGCCGCGGGCGTGCGGCCGCTCGCCGAAGTGCGCGACCAGGCGGTCGCGGGCGCGCGCTACGAGAAGAAGAAGGCCGTCGCCCGCCAGCAGGCCGTGGACGTCTATGCGAAGATCAAGGGCACGCCGAACCTCGAGCGGGCGGCGCTGGCCGAGGACGTCCCGGCGGCGACCTACGGGCCCTTCGCCCGGCTCACCCCGCCGCCGCCACTGCAGCCGGAGCCCGAAGTGATCGGCGCCGCGTTCGGGCTGGGCGTGGGCCAGCGCAGCCCCCTCATCGAAGGCGAGAACGGGTTTTACGTGGTGGAGTTGTCGGGACGAAAGCTGGCGGATTCGACGGCGTGGCTCGCGCAGAAAACCCAGCAGCGCGACGCGCTGATTCAGTCCGCGCGCCAGGCGCGCTATCAGCAGTACCTGGCGGCGCTGCGGACGCGGGCGAAGATCGTCGATCGCCGCAAGGATATCGCGCGCCAAGCCCAGGAGCAGCAGCCCGGGCAGTGAGCTGAGGGCTAGTCCAGCAGCCGGCGGGGTGGCCGGGAGGGAGGCGCGGGTGGCACGTCCCCCGGCCGTTCGATTTCATCCCGGGCCGAGTTGAGCGCCCGGCGGAACTCGCGCAGGCCTTTGCCGACCGCGCGGCCGGCTTCGGGCAGGCCCTCCGCGCCGAAGGCGAGCAGCGCGATGACGAGCAGCAGCAGGATCTCTCCGCCGCTCAGATTCCCCAGCACGACTAGAGCTCCCTCCCGCGGGCGTTACTGGCTGAGCCGCTTGGGCTCGCCGCCGCTGGTGGGGGGAACGCCCGACGCCGGCGGCGGCGCCGCGACGTTGCGCTGCTCGCTGCGGTCCTCGGTCACGTCGCGCAGGCTCTTCTTGAATTCCTTGATCCCCTGCCCCAGCGACGCCCCGATCTCGGGGATGCGCCGCGCGCCGAAGACGAGCACGAAAATCAGGAGCAGGATCAGGATGTGGCTGAACGACAGGTCACCGAACATGGACGCCTCGTCTCAGAAGAGCGACCGGGCGACGAAATACGCGATCGCCACCCCCACCAGCGACAACAGGGACACATCGAGTCCGATCGGTCCGAGCGTGACCGACACGACGATGAAATCGACGTGCACCGGCCCGAGGGTCGGCGTCACGGCCGTCGTGAAGAACTCCTTGGCGGCGCTCTCCGGCAGAAACCGCCGCAACAGGTACTGCAGGAAGCCGCCCAGCACGAATCCCGTGGCGAGCACCCCCAGGTAAAATAGCGGGCGGCGGGGACCACGCGCCACGCGTTAGCTCCGCCGCTCCACGGCGTACGCGATCGCGTCGCGCAGCGCATCGCGCGCAGGCGAGGGCGGCAGGGCCTCGAGCTCGGTTTCCGCCTGCAGCGCGAGCTCGCCCGCCCGGCGCCGCGCGTACTCCAGGCCGCCGGCGGCCGTCACCATCTGGATCACCTCGGCCACCAACTCGTCGCCCGGATCGGCGGTGTCCATCAGGCGCGCCACGACCCGCCGCTCGAGCGGCGCCATGCGGCTCAGCGCGGCGATGAGCGGCAGCGTGACTTTGTGCTCTTTCAGGTCGAGCCCGAACGGCTTGCCCGTCACCGCCTCCGGCTCGGTATAGTCGAGCAGGTCATCGGTGATCTGGAACGCCATCCCCAGCAGCATGCCGAAGCGCCCCAGCGCCTGGCGGTGCGGCGGCGCCGCGCGCAGCGCGCCGACTTCGCACGCGCCCGCGAGCAGCGACGCGGTCTTGGAGCGGATCAGGTGATCGTACTGGTCTTCGGAGTAGGCGAGCTTGTCGTGTGCCTGCAGCTGGCGCATCTCGCCCACGGTCATTTCGTTGGTGACGCGCGCGAACACCGTCAGCGCCTCGAGATCGGCCAGCCGCACCAGCTCGACGATGGCGCGGGAGTACAGATAGTCGCCCATGATCACGGCGATCTGGTGCGAAAACAGCGCGTTGATCGTGGGCATACCGCGCCGCAACACCGAGTGATCGACCGAATCGTCGTGGACCAGCGTGGCGAGGTGGATCAGCTCCACCACGGCGGCGAGCGTCACGGCCCGCGGATGCTCCGCACCCGAGGCGCGGGCGCTCAAGAGCAGCAGCGTGGGACGGAACTGCTTGCCCCGCATGCGCAGCAGGTGCTCGTTGGCGTCGGTGATCAAGGGGAAGTCGGCGCTCACGATGCGGCGCAGCTCGCCCGCCACCTGGTCGAGCGCCGCCGCCACCGGCAGCTGGATGTCCTGGAGCGACGCGCGGGTGACCTGCGGGCCCATGCTACTTGGCCTTGGCCAGGGCTTTGACCCGCTCGCCCACGTCCATGAAGCGGATGTTCACGGCGAAGGCACGGCCGTACAGCTCGCGGGCCTCGCGTGCCTTGCCCTGCTCCTCCAGCGCGCGGCCCAGCCAATACAGGATGCCCAGCCGCTCCTCGTCGTTCTGCGCGGGTATCCGCCACCGTGTACGCCTTCTTTTCGAAGAAGCAGGCGCCGAGCGCCTCCGAGGTGCGCAGCTTCCCTTCGGGCGCGCGCAGCGCCTTCTGGAACTCGGAAATCCCTTCGTCCAGCAGGCCCATCTCCTTGAACGCGACGCCCAGGTCATAGTGCGACTGGAAGTCCCCCTCGGCGATGTTCTCGTCGATGCCCTGCTTGAAGCGCGCCAGCATGTCCTGGAAGTCCTGCTCCTCGTCGCCCGTAGGCTCTTCGTCTTCCACCGTCATGCGCGTGTCGCGCTCGGGCGTCTCTTCTTCGAGCATCATCGCGCCGAGATCGACGTAGTCGGCCCCGTCGGCCGCCTCGTCGCGCACCTTCATCTTGGCGTCCTTGGCCGCCGTCTTCTTGTCGACCGGCGTGGCGGGCGCGGGCGACAGCATCGCCAGCGCCGAACGCGCCCGCGTATTCTTGGGATCGTGCTCCACCACGCGCTCGTAGACGGCGCGCGCTTTGTCCGGCAAGTCGCCGCGCAGCAGCGTGTCCGCCAGCTCGACGTAGGCGTCGATCAGCTTCGCCTTCTCGCCCGACTTGAAGGCGAACTCGACCAGCTTCTGGCGGTGGCGCACGCTGTTGGGGTCGACCCGCAGGATCTCCTCCACCAGGTCTTGCGCCTGCTGCAGGTTGTCGGCCGCCTCGAATCCGGCCGTCGCGATGTCGAGCTCTTCCACGCCGCGATCCGGCTTGCCCGCTTCGATCAGTGCTTCCCCCAGCGCTTGGTGCGCTTCGGCGTCGTCCGGGTTGTCGGCGACGCGCCCCTCGAGATCGGGAATGGTCGTCCCGGTGGACGCCGGGTCGGGCTCGATGTTGTCGAAGACCAGCGAGCTCGCCTGATCGCCCTGCGATAAGATGCCCTCGACACCGAGATCGATGAACCCCGAGCGCCGTCCGCCGGGCGCGAGCGACGTGTCGTCCTCGGTCTGGATGAAGTCGGGATGGGTCGGCCCGCCCTCGTCCATCGCGAGCGGCTCGTCGTCCACCTCGTGGCCCGTGTCGGCCGTCGCCGTCTCGAAGTCGGGCTCCAGCTCGAGCGGCGGGATCTCCACCACGGTCTTGCGCTTCAGCGGCGCGGCGGCCGGCGGCGCGGCCTTCGCGGCCACGGGCTTGGGTGGCGGCCCCACCCTCGGCGGCGGCCCCACCTTCGGCGGCGGACCCACCTTGGGCGCGGCCACGGGTTTGGGCGGCGGGCCCACGCGCGGTGGCGGCCCGACCTTCGGCGCCGAGGGTCGGGCAGGCATTTTGGGCGTGAACTTGGGCACGAATTTCGGCACCGGCTTGGGCGGCGGCTCCGGCGCTTCGTCGATGTCGATGTCGAGCAGTCCCAGATCGCCCGTATCCGCGTCGTCCACCGCGGCTTCCGTGGGCTCGAGTCCGCTCAACGGCTCGACGTCGCCGGCCTCCACCTCGTCCCGCACGGAGGGCGTGTCGCCGGCATCGTCGCGCACGCTGCCGAAGTCGCTGCTCGTGATCTCCAGGCCGTCGAGGGCGCCACCGGACGCGTCGACCGTCTCCTCCACGAGCGACGTCGTCTCGATCTCGAGGCTGGTATCGGGCTCGGCGACGGGTTCGTCGAGGATCGACTCGATCGCGGGCGCCGCGACCGGCGGCCGTGCCGCTGTGGGGGGCGCGGCCTTGGCCGGCGCCCCTTTTGCCGCCGGCGCCGCGCCCTTGGATCCCGTGGGCGTGTCCAGATCGAGAAACACGAGGCTCGACGTCTTGCGCTTGGGATCCTTGTGCTCTTCGATGATGGGCGGCAGCGTGGTGCTCGCCCGGCCGCCCGCCATCGAGCGGCGCTCCGGCGCGCCGTACATCTTCAAATGCTCCTCGAGCATCTTGCGGAGATCGTCGCTCTCCGGCGAGATGTCGGTGAATTCTTTCAACGCTGAGAACGCGTGCTGGATCTTGCCGGCCTTCTGCATCCGCTCGGCGTACTCGACGAAATTCTGCTTGGCCTCCGCCATGAAACCCTTGGCCGCGTACAGCTTCGCCAGCTTGAGATACACGGTGGGTCGGCCCGGCGCGTTGCGCAGGACCTTGTTAATAGTCGGCCGCGTCCCCGGGATTCTTCTGCTTGACGTAGAGGTCACCGACGCGATTGTAAATCGAGAGGTCGGGGTTGGGATCCGCCTCCTCATCCTGCACGCTGAGGACTTCGAGCCACGCCTCGACGGCCCCCTTCGAATCCTTCGCTTCGAGGGTCTTGGCCTTCTCTTTCAGCTTCTCAAGCTTCGACATGGAATCCCAAACATACCCGGGCCGACGGGCTGGGACAAGCCGAACCCCCTGTCCACACGTCGGTTACGAGGTTCGCTCCCATCCAGTACGCCGCCTCGCGCCAGTCGCTCACGGCGAGTGCCACCAAGTCGGCGCGGAATCCCGCCGCGATCTGGCCCCGGTCGGCGGCCAAGCCCAAGGCGGCCGCCGCGTTCACGGTGACGGCGAGCACGGCCTCCGCGTGTCGCAGGCCCAACTGACTGACGCCGAGCGCCATCACGAGGGGCAAGGAGATGGTGGGCGAGGACCCGGGATTGAAGTCGGTGGCGAGCGCCACCGCCGCCCCAGCCTCCACCAGGCGGCGCGCCGGCGCCTGCCGCGGCCGTCCCAGGAAGGTCATCGTCGCAGGCAGCACGACGGCCACCGTGTCGCTCGCCGCCAGGGCGGCGATGCCCGCGCCTGACACGGCCGCGAGGTGATCCGCCGAGCGTGCCCCCAGCTCGGCTGCGAGCTCGGCGCCACCTGAGCCTTGCAGCTCGTCGGCGTGCAGCTTGCAGTCGAGCCCGAGCCGGCGGGCCGCGGTGAGAATGGTGCGCGCTTCGGCGACGTCGAACACGCCCGGCTCGCAGAACACGTCGCAGGCGCGGGCCAGCCGCTCGCCCACCACCGCGGGCAGCATCTCCTCGCATACCAGTCGCACGTACTCGGCACGGCGGTTACGGTACTCGGGGGGCACCTCGTGCGCGCCGAGGAACGTGGGGATGAGCGTCGCGGGCACGTCACGGCCGGCGCGTTGCAGCGCGCGCAACTGCTTCAGCTCGGCGTCCGTGGCGAGGCCATAGCCCGACTTCACTTCGATGGTGGTGCTGCCGTGCCAGAGCAGCGTGGTGAGCCGCTCACGGGCCAACGCCGCGAGCTGGTCTTCGGGGCGCGCCCGCACGTCGCGCACCGATTGCAGGATGCCGCCACCGGCCGCCGCGATCGCCTGGTAATCCTCGCCGAGCGCGCGGCGCTCGTGGTCGTCCAACCGCGGCGCGCCGAAGACGCCGTGGGTATGGCAATCGACGAAGCCTGGAAACAGGACACCCTGGACCTCGACGGTCGTGCTCGCCCGCGGTGCGTCCTTGCGGGCACCGACCCACGCGATGCGATCGCCGTCGAGCAGCACGGCCGGATCGCCGCTGAGCACCTCGAGCTGCGCCAGCGCGGGCCCGCGCCGCGCGCTCGCGGGGCCGCCGCACGTCACCACCTGCCGCGCGCCGACGAGCAGCGTGCTCAGTCGGACGCCTCGCGCATCGGCAGGCGAATGCCGTGCCGCTGCGCGGTCTCGAGCGCCGCGGGATATCCCGCGTCGGCGTGACGCGCCACGCCGATGCCCGGATCGTTGGTCAGCACCCGCTCGAGGCGCCGCCCCGCCGCCGGTGTGCCGTCGGCGACGATCACCTGCCCCGCGTGCAGCGAGGTGCCGATGCCCGTGCCGCCGCCGTGGTGGAACGACACCCAGGATGCGCCCGACGCGACGTTGAGCAGCGCATTGAGAATCGGCCAGTCCGCGATGGCGTCGGAGCCGTCGCGCATGCCTTCGGTCTCGCGGAACGGCGATGCCACCGATCCCGTGTCGAGATGGTCGCGGCCGATCACGATCGGCGCCGACAGCTCGCCGCGTTTCACCAGATCATTCAGCGCGCCGCCGAAGCGCGCGCGCTCGCCCTGCCCCAGCCAGCAGATGCGTGCCGGCAACCCTTGAAAGGCCACGCGCTCGCGCGCCAGCGCGATCCAGCGGCGCAGATGCTCGTTCTCGGGGAATAGCTCGAGCACTAAGTCGTCGGTGCGATGCAGATCCTTGGGATCGCCCGACAGCGCCACCCAGCGGAACGGCCCGCGCCCTTCGCAAAACAGCGGCCGGATGTACTCGGGGACGAAACCCGGGATCGTGAACGCGTCCGCTACCCCCGCGTCCGCCGCCACCGTGCGGATGTTGTTGCCGTAGTCGAAGGTCACGGCCCCGGCGCGTTGCAGCGCGAGCATGGCGCGCACGTGCGCCGCAATGCCGTCCACCGCGCGTGCGATGTAGGCCTTGGGATCGTCACGGCGCAACGTCGCGGCAGCCGCGAGCGACAGCCCGGGCGGCACGTAGCCGTTGAGCGTGTCGTGCGCCGCGGTCTGGTCGGTGAGCACATCGGGCGCGAAGCCGCGGCGCACCAGCTCGGGCAACACCGCGGCGCAGTTCCCCACCAATCCCACCGACAACGCCGCGCCCGCGCGCCGCGCGTCTTCGCACCAGCGCAGCGCCTCATCGAGCTGCGTGGTGAACTTGTCCAGGTAGCGCGTCTCCAGGCGCCGCTGGACGCGCGCGGGATCGACCTCGACCGCGAGACACACGCCGCCATTCAGCGTCGCCGCGAGCGGCTGTGCCCCGCCCATGCCGCCGAGTCCGCCGGTGAGGACGATGCGCCCCGCGAGCGAACCGCCGAAATGCCGGCGCGCCACAGCCGCGAACGTCTCGTAGGTCCCTTGCAGAATTCCCTGCGTCCCGATGTAGATCCACGATCCGGCCGTCATCTGGCCGTACATGATCAGCCCCTGGCGCTCGAGCTCGCGAAACACGTCCCACGTCGCCCAGCGGCCCACCAGATTCGCGTTGGCGATCAACACGCGCGGGGCGTCGGGGTGGGTCGTGAACACGCCGACCGGTTTCCCCGACTGCACCAGTAGCGTCTCGTCGTCGGCGAGCGTGGTGAGCGTGCGCACGATGGCGTCGTAGGCGGCCCAGTTGCGCACGGCCTTCCCCGTGCCACCATAGACCACCAGGTCCTGCGGCCGCTCGGCGACCTCGGGATCGAGGTTGTTCATCAGCATCCGCAGCGCCGCTTCCTGCACCCAGCCGCGGCAGGTGCGGCTCGGGCCGCGGGCGGCCCGAACGACGCGCGGGCCGCTCACCCACCCTCCGGCGCGGGGTCAAACCTGCCGGCGCGCACGCCCGTGGCGACGCGCTCGATCTCATCGCTCATCGGGCGGTCGCGGTCCAGGGCCGGCACCTCGCGGCGCAGCGCGGCATAGAGCGTCGCGACGCCACGGCCGGGCCGCAGCGGCTTCAGGAACTCGAGCCCCTGGGCCCCCGCGAGCAGCTCGATGGCCACGATGCGGGCTGCGTCTGAGAAAATCCGCTCGGCCTTCCACGCGGCGGTCATCCCCATCGGCACGACGTCCTCCTGGTTCGCCTCGGTGGGGATCGATTGCACGCTCGCCGGGGTGGCCAGGACACGGGTGTCGGCCACGAGCGCCGCCGCGGCGATCTGCGCGGTCATGAACCCCGACTCGAGCCCGGGCTCGCGCGCGAGGAACGCCGGCAGGCCCGAGGACAGATCGGGATTGACCACCCGCTCGAGCCGCCGCTCGGCGAGCCCCGCGAGCGTCGCCAGGGCGATGCCGAGGACGTCGAGCGCCAGCGCGATCGGCTGGCCGTGGAAATTGCCGCCCGACAGCACGTCGTCGCCGAACACCAGCGGATTGTCGGTGGCGGAATTGATTTCGGTCGTGACAATGCGCTCGGCGAACGCCAGCCCTTCGCCCACGGCGCCCAGCACCTGGGGCGTGCAGCGCAGCGAATAGGCATCCTGCACGCGCGGGTCGTTGTCGCGGTGCGACTCGCGGATTGCCGAGTCGGCGAGGAGGTCACGCAGCAACGCCGCGGAGCGCTGCTGCCAGGCGTGCGGCCGCGCGTCGTGGATGCGCGCGTCGAACGGCACCGGTGTGCCGCGCACCGCTTCGAGACTCGCCGCCGCCGCCGCGTGCGCCGTGCGCCACAACACCCACGCGTCGCGCACCAACAGCGCCGCGAGCCCCGTCTGCGCCTGCGTGCCGTTCACGAAGGCGAGGCCTTCTTTCGCCTCGAGGACGATGGGCTCGAGGCCCGCGGCGCCGAGCCGCGCGCCGTCGGCGCCTTCGCCCACCATGGCGAGCGCCAGGTGCGCCAGCGGCGCGAGATCGCCCGACGCGCCCACGCTCCCCTGCGACGGGACGGCGGGGTGCACCTTGCGGTTCAGCATTTCCACGATCAGCTCGGGCACCGCCGCGCGCACGCCGCTCGTGCCGCGCAACAGCACGTTGGCGCGCAGCAGCATCATCGCCCGCACCGCCTCGACCGGCAGCGGCTCGCCCACGCCCGACGCGTGGCTGCGGATGAGGTTGAGCTGCAGCTGGCGCAGCTGGTCGGGCGGGATGCGGACGTGCGCGAGTTTGCCGAAGCCCGTGTTGACGCCGTACATCACGTCGCCGCGCTCGAGCGCCGCCTCGACCGTGCGGCGCGAAGCCGCGACGCCCGCGAGTGCGGCTTTCGCAATGGCGACCGCGGCCCCGCCGCGGGCCACGGCAACAATGTCGGCGATGGTGAGGGAGCGGCCGTCGAGCGTGATGGTGGGCGGCATGCCCAAACTTACAGGTGCACCTTGCAAGGCGCCAAGCGGTAAGCGGTTGAAAGACAAGAGTGGCCAGGTCGACGACCCCTGGCCACTCCTCCCGACAACCGGCGCCCGAGGACTACTTCGCGCCGCCGACGATCGCCCCCGTCACGTTCGAGACGGGAAGGTTGCCGCGGAGCTGCAGCTCCGGGTTACCGGGGTCGGTCTGGAAGCTCCAGTCGAAGATCAGGTAATTGCGGCCGACGTGGGTGACGCGCAGCGCCCCGTAGCGCACCGTCTGGCCCGAGACGATCTGGAAGACGTAGCCATAGCCCGGCACGGCTTCGATCATGTTGCGCGTGTAGCCTGAGTCGGGCGCGATGTCGATCGACGTGAGGTCGGCGATCGGCGACGTCGAGTAGAGCCGGAGACTGGTGCCGGTCGACTCGGGCACGATCCACAGCGACGAGTCCGTCGGATCCCGGTGGATCCAAAAGTCGTTGTCGGTGCGGTTGCCGTTCGTGATGAGGCCGAGCTCGGACGGCTGCACCACGCCGTCCTGGTTGAGGTCAGACCAAAACCGGAACCCCGACTGCGCCTGGTTCGTGTCGTACGCCCACACCAGGATGTTGCGCGCGTCGGGCCGCGGCGTATCCTGGCGCAGCGGCGACCACAGACTCTCGTAGCCTTCGCTCGAGACGGCCGACACGCCATAGCAGCGCGGCACGCCGTTGACGAGCGCGCCCGCCAGGAACTCGGGCGCCACGGTGGTCCCTTCCAGGAACCAGCTCGCACCGCACAGGCCGGTGTCGAGACTGTAGCTCGTGCTGTAGATGCGATACCACTTGAAGCGGCTGGGAGCCGAAGCGTAGGCGTTGTCCGACCACTGCAGGTCGATGGCGCCGTTGAGCGAGATCGACGTGAGCGAGGCGGGCTGCGCGAGCTGCAGCCGCTCGTCCACCGTCACGGCGGCACTGGGATCGCTTTCGCTGCCGCCCGCGTCCACCGCCGTGACGTAATACTGCAGGTCCGGCACGCCATTATCGTGGAACGTGTTGGACGTGGTCTCCCCGCGCAGCCCCCAACTGCTGCTGGTCGAGCCGCGCGAATAGATGCGATAGCTCGCGAGCGCGGGGTCGGTCTCGTTGTCCCACACCAAGAGAATGCCCGATGGCTGGTTGGGATCGCCGCTCGGCTCGAGCTGGTAGGCGAGGTTCGCCGGCGCAGGCAGCGCCGACTGAAACAGCGTCTTGTTTTCACACCCCGCCGCCGCGAGGGCCGTGAGTACGAGAGCCAGGGAGCGCGAACGCATGGGAGCATCCTCGGGAGCAGATTGAGGTGCGCGTATGCACGCTATGTGCCTGGTTGCAAGTGATGGGCTGACGGCTAGTTACGGACTGACGCACGCGGTGGGGATGTCCCTGCAGCGGGACAGTCGCGGCACGAAGTGGACACGGCGGCCGCGCGTGCCTTACTGGACGTAGGACTGTTGGCGATAGTCGAACTTGATATCCGGCTGGTCGAGCAGGCGGATCAGGAAGGTGAACGAGAAGTTTCCGGTCGCCGTCTTGGTGAAGGAAAACGTCGCGTGCCAGCGGTGCAGATCGCGCTCCAGGTTGACCTGCTGGTCCTGGAACTGCTGGGTGCCCAGATCGAAGCGCGTGTTCCAGGACGCGTTCCAGTGCGCGGTGGGGCTGAAGGTGCCGTTCAGCGTCAGGATTTGCTGGCCGGCCTTCGGGATCACCACGCCCGGCGTGGGACGCTGGCGCGTGCTCGAGAATCCCACGCCGAGTGAGAACCCGGCCCCGCCGCCCTGCCCGCCGTAGGAACCCGGCACACTCTGCATCGGGCCAATGGCCCCCGTCGGCTGCGTCCCCGCCGGCTGGGGACCGGGGGGCTGGGGACCGGCCGGCTGCGGACTGGCGGCCGGCGCGGCGCTGCGCCCGAAACCGAAGAGCGCGGCCAGCGAGCGGAACGTGCGCGCGCTGAGGCTGAAGTTGGCGTTCAACGCCGTGAGGAACGGATCGAAGCGCGCGCTGTCGGTGCCCACGGGGCCTTTCCACAAGCTGTGGGTCATCGACAAGGTGAAGCCCGGAAGCAGGTCGGACAAGAACGTGTTCGACAAACTAGACGTGGCCCAGCCGGTGCGGCCTGGCTGCTTCGCCTGCTCGAAGTTGTAGGAGATGCCGCTGGTGGAAATCGACAAGAGCCTGATCTTGCGCCCGGGCTGGCCGCTCGTGTCGCCGGCGGCGGGTCGCAGCTTCGCCTCGAAATTCTGCGACAGGCCGATGGTGATGGTTTGCTGCGGGTCGCTTTTGGCGTTGAGGGTCGTGTCGGCCGGGTCGAGCGCGTGCGCGTACGCCGGCGACACGTGCGCGCTGGGCGCGAACAGATAGGTGATCGAGGGCGCGATCGAGTGGCGGATGCGCTCGAGCGGGCCGATGCCCGGAAAGAATCCAAAGACGGTCGGCGCGAGGCTGGCGCTGAAGGCGAGGCGCTTGCCCTGTGTCACGAACTGGCCGCCCGAGAACTGATTGCGGAGCATGAACGGCCCGGCGGTGGTGGCGTTCAGGATCTGCACGCCGGGCTGCAGCTTCCACGACCCCGCAAACACCAGCGGCAGATTGATCCCCGTCTGCCAGTCCACCTGCGTTTCGAACGTGCGGCCATACAACACGTGCCGCACGCCGCCCGGGGCGGTGGCGTCCGGGATGTCGAACTCGCGGCGTGCGGTGGACGTCTGGTCCACCATCGTCAGGCTGTTGGACCAGTTCCAGCGCCCGATGCGCAGCGGCGTGCCGACCGCGACGTCGGTGGCGCGGGTGTCGAAGGACGTGGCGAGCGTGTCCAGCGGCCCCACGAGCAACGGGCTGCCCTTGATGTGCAACGACTGCGTGTTGTTGAACGAGAATGAGGGCGACCACGTGATCGCATCCCCGACGTTCACCGCGGCCGGCGTCAGCGTCACCGTGGGGACTCCTGGTGCCGCGAGCCGCCCACGTTGAGCGTGCCCCAGTCGAACGTCTTGCTGTAGCTCGCCTGCGACCCCAAGGACGCGACCACGAGGTTCGGGTCGAGCGAATTGCGCTGCACGACGTTGGCGCTCGTGGCGTAGTCGACGCTCGCATTGAACCCCGAGCGGCTGGAGAAGCGTTGCGCGTGGCTCCACTGGATGCGGCTGGACGTGCCCCCGCCGTCGAACTGGCTGAGCCGCGTGTACCCGAAGCTGCCCGTGACGAAGCGATCGATCCAGTGGTAGTGCATCTGGCCGCGCACCGACACGTTGCGGCCCGCGTACCAGTCGAGCGACGCGAGGGCGTCGAGATAGTCGTTGATGACGAAGTAATAGCCCAGATCGGCGACGTGGCGCTGGTAGCTGCGCGTCGGCCGGACCAGATCGTTGAGCCCGAAGCCCGGTGCGAGAAAGCCGCTGCGCCGGCCCGACCGGATGTCCATCGGCAGAAACGGCATCCACACGATCGGCACGTCCCGCACGTACAGCACCGCGGGCCGCGCCACCATCACATTCTTGTTCAGCCACTTCACGCGCTTGGCGGCGAAGTGATACTCCGGCACCGGCCAGTCCGATGAGGTGATTTCGGTGTTGGCGCCATACACGCGCGTGGAGCCCGAGTCGACCGCGAGCGTGCCGCGCATATACCACGTGGCGCCGCCCTGCTGAAAGTCGGTGAGCGCCTCGGTCACCGTGCCGCGGCGGATGCAGGTGTCGTAGCGCATCCCTTCCCCCACCAGCACCGTGCTCTGGTCGAACAGCTTCGGCGCGCCGCGGGCGTCGAGGCGGCAACTGTTCTCGAGGTAATGAATGGAGTCGGCTTCGAGTCGCGTGCTGTCGCGCAGGATGAAGGCACCCCCCCACAGCGACATCGCCTGGCTGTCGCCGCGCACCACCAGCGTGTCGGCGACGTAGCGGGTGATCTGGAAACCCGAGAGCCGCAGCAAGGAGTCGAGGACGGAGTCGGCTGGGGGGAAGGAGCGGCTGGGGCCGGTCGGCAGGCCGAGCCGGCGCGCCGCGCCGGTGTCGATGGGCTGCGTCGGCCCGGTACGGCGGTGGCCCAGGCTGTCAGTGCGGGTCGTATCGGGGGGCGGCTTGCCCACCTGCGCGGACAAGCCGCCGGCGAGCGTCACCAGCAGCACCAGAAGCAGCGTCGTCGCCCCCGCAGGCCCCGCGGGCCCCGCGGGGCCTGCCGCGCCCGCTGCGGCCGCCTCCCGCCGCGCGCGACGGCGCGTCACCACCCAGGCGCACCAGATGCTCACCTCGTACAACAGCGTCAGCGGCGCCAGCATCGCCAGCATCGATACGGCGTCGGGCGGCGCGAGCAGCGCCGCGACCACGGCCGACAGCACCAGAGCGTAGCGCCGGTGGCGCGCCAGGAACTGCGGCGTGACGAGCCCCAGCGACGCGAGGATGATCACCACGAGCGGCAGCTCGGTGATGAGGCC
>WNFF01003297.1_pt1 | contig 27867 bp, 25 predicted proteins | sample 5400441 | NCBI WGS metagenome assembly WNFF01 (sample SAMN13153345, study PRJNA577476) | soil metagenome | isolation source: 120 cm saprolite under Douglas fir tree site 2 hole 3 replicate 1 | place: USA:California | collected 2015-04-18
TACATCCGACTGGACGAAGGAGAGAAAAAGGGGGGAGGAGCCGGCATCTGGAAGCGATTGCGCGAGCTCTCGGGCTTCCCGGGCGTTTCGATGCGAGATCTTCGCCACTACTTCGCGGTCCAGAACCTCGTCAGCGGCGTTCCGCTCGCGATCGTCTCCGCCTGGATGGGCCACAGCTCGGTCCAGCTAACCGTCAAGCGCTACGGCCGCTGGGCCCACGACGCCAAGGAGCAGTGGCCTTGGGCGGCCCTGCGCGGCAGGCCGCTCCAGGACGCTGCACAGAGCCGGCGGGAGATTCAGCTCGTCCGTTAGAGACGTCGGGGACGACCGGCCGGCGACTCACCCCGCACGTTGGACGAGAAATCAATGCGACTTTCTCGAGAATTGACATCAAATTGCATCAGCTAGTGGCATCAACCGTGCTGATGCGGGGCGCGAAGGAGCCACGAGCTTTCGCAAACCGCCGCGATTCGAAGCGAAAAGCTAAGCGGGAAAAGGGATTTGAACCCTCGACCCTCGCCTTGGCAAGGCGATGCTCTACCACTGAGCTATTCCCGCGAGGACGGGCTGCGGTATAGCGACGCGAGTCATACCCGTCAAGCGCGCTGCGCTCTCTTGCGCAGCGTGTGGACGCCACCCACCACCCAGGCGACCCACTCCCCGACTGACCTGGCTTCTTTGCCTGGCTCCCAGGCTTGGAGTGTTGTCGCCGCGTAACAACGCCGTGCGCCCTCGTTGCACCGAGGCAACGTCTCGGCCGGCTCCGCCCCCCGACGCAGCGCGGTAAGCCTGGTTCGAATTCTGCAGGGCACGCTCGGCAGGAGAGACCGCATGAAGCGAGTGACCCTGGAAGGGGGGGAAGCAGGGCCGGAGCCGCTGCCCCAGATGCTGGCCGCGCCGACTCAAACCCACGACCGGGTGCCGGGAGTTTTGTGCTACGTTGAGCGCGTGGAACCAGAAGATCCTGGCGAAGCCACCAAGAAAGACTCGGGGGGGACAGAGACGCTTCCGGCGGCCGACGTGCTTCGCACTCCGATCGCCTCGGTCCGTCGTTTCCGTCTCAACGTGGTCGAGGGCCCGAAGGTCGGGCTCAGCTACGAGTCGAAGCAGGATAACTGCTCGATCGGCTCTCATCCGCTCAACGATCTGGTCATCGAAGACCCCACCGTCTCCCGCTTCCACTGCGAGATCCGGATCACCCCGCAAGGGCCGGTGGTGAAAGACCTGAGCTCGCGAAACGGGACGATTCTCGATGGGGTCCAGGTGCTTGCCGGCATTCCGAGGAGCGGGAGCGTCCTTCGCCTGGGCGCCACCGCGGCGAGATTTCAGTTCGGCGCGGAAACCAATCCCTTGCCGCTTTCCGACCGGACGCGCTTCGGATCGCTGGTGGGGTCGTCACTGGCGATGCGAACCGCTTTCGCCCTGCTGGAGCGGGCTGCCGCCACCACCGCCACCGTCCTCATGGAAGGCGAAACCGGCACGGGGAAGGGAGCCGCCGCCGAATCGGTCCATCGCGAAAGCTCCCGCCATAACGGTCCGTTCATCGTCGTCGACTGCGGCGCCATCCCCGAGAATCTTCTGGAGAGCGAGCTGTTCGGGCACGAAAAGGGAGCGTTCACCGGGGCCAGCGAACGGCACATCGGCGCCTTCGAGGAGGCCTCCGGCGGCACCATCTTCCTCGACGAGATCGGAGAGCTGTCACCGGACCTGCAGCCCAAGCTTCTTCGCGTCCTCGAAAATCGCGAGGTCCGCCGGATCGGCTCGAATACCGCGAAACCGATCGATGTGCGGGTGATTGCGGCGACCAATCGGGATCTGCGCGGTGAAGTCAACGCGGGCCGGTTCCGGCCGGATCTCTATTACCGGCTCGCGGTCCTCAAGATCTCTCTTCCGCCCTTGCGTCAGCGGCCCGAGGACGTTCCGCCCATCGTCGACGCGCTGCTCTCGTTGCTCGGCATCGCCATCGAGAAGAACGAATGGCTTCGCAGCGCCGACTTCATGGCCTCCCTCCAGCGCGCGGCTTGGCCGGGAAACATCCGCGAGTTGCGAAACTACCTCGAGCGCTGCTCTGTCTTCGGCAGCGTCATGCCCACCCAGGACGGCGATGAACCGGAAACGGCTCCCAGCCCGGAAGTCGTCGATCTGGCCATCCCCTTCTTGCAGGCCCGGGACAAGGTCGTCGCCAACTTCGAGCGGCGCTATCTGGAGGCCCTCCTGCGCGCCCAGAAGGGAAAGACAGGCAAAGCCGCCGAAGCCGCGGGAATCGACCGGGTGTTTCTCTGGCGCCTTTTGCGACGCCACGGCCTGGGCAGCGGGAAGTAGCCGACCTTTGAGACCGGTCAGGCCGGTCAGGTCGGCGTCAAAGCGCGGAGGTGCAGGCCCTGCATCGGGTGGCCGCGGCGGGAATTGTCTCCAAACACTGTGGGCAGGCCTTGGTGGCGGGCGGCGGCGCTTCCCTGATCAGCAGCTTGACGATGACAAACACGACGGCCGCGACAATCAGAAAATCAAGCGCGCGCCCGATCAGATCGCCGTATTTGATCGCATTCGTGCCCCTGAGCGTCAATTGCGCGCTCCGCCAATCTTGTCCAGCCGGCAACAAGGTCCCGACGATCGGCATGATCACATCGTCGACGAGACCGCTGACCACCTTCCCCACCGCGGCGCCGATCACCACGCCGATCGCCAGCGCGATAACATTCTGCTTCAGCAAGAACGCCTGGAACTCGGGCGCGATAACATTCTGCTTCAGCAAGAACGCCTGGAACTCGGAGAGAACTTTTTTCATAGTTTGTACTCCAGTCCGACGGAAAGCGCGGTGTCGGTGCTCTTTTTGGTCGGAGCGGGGAGACTGTCAAAATTGACGGTAAATCCGGCGGCGAGTGACAGGGACCCAACGAGGCTGGCGGTCAGCTTGAACAGGCTGTTGACGACGACCCGTCCGTCGCCGCTCACGCTGGGAAGGAATTCGGCATCCTCCAGGAGCCCGACCTCCTTCGAGAACGCATACCGGACCGCCAGGCCGAGCTTCGGCGCGTAGAGAATCGCTCCAGGCAGAGACATCGGCGTCGGGTAATACTGGAAACGGGATTCATTGGCGTAGCGGAATGCGAGATCCGTCCGGACGAGCGCCTTGGCCAGATCGCCCTCTTTGACGTCGATCCAGATGATCCCGGCGCCCCCCTCCGCGATGCCGCGAAATTCGACGCTCTTGACGTGATCCGCTTCGGCCCCACCCAGCACATACGCTGAAACGGTCTGATTGATCCGGCGGTCGACGCGCAGTTGCAGGCTGCCGGCGAGGGCCAGCACCTGCGACTCGAGAGTGGGATCGTTCGACGGCGCCTTGCTCCGGCCATAGATTCCACTCACCTTGAGCCCATAGATCCAATCGGTTGTCTTGTACTCTGCCAGGCCGGTCAAGTTGACCGTCAGCGCGGTCGAATTGCCGGTGAGCGAGATCAACCCGAAACCCACCGATCCCGCCCACTTTGGCGGCGGAGGTGGCGGCGGGGCCTCGACCGTTTTTTCCGCCGATGCGGTGGGCGTGGCAGCATCTGCCGGCGTCGCCGCGGCGGGCGCCTGGCTGTACAGCATCAAGGCCAAGAAACCATCGACAAGCGCGACCATCTGGATTGCCCCCTCCTTGAAGCGCGTCTAGCCCGTGATCCTCTCCGGGCCGGGAACGTCCCCGGACCGAGCAGGATTTCGTTTCGCAAGCATCGCGAGGAATCCCTTGAAGTACACGCCCGCGGACCAAAGTGAAAGAACCGTCGACAGGTACATCAAGATCTGTCCGACGGTATTGTAGTTTACTGGATAAGTCGCCCAGATGAGATTGAGCGGGTGCGTGTAGTGGACGCAGAGGCTGATGATCCCGCAAAGCTGGAGCGAGGTTTTCCACTTTCCCTCTTGGCCCGCGGCGATCACCATTCCTTCGCCCGCGGCGATCGTTCGCAGTCCACTGACCACGAACTCGCGCGCGAGAAGCACGATCACCACCCAGCCGGCCAGCCGGCCCAGCCGGACCATCATCACCATCGCCGCCATCACGATCAGCTTGTCCGCGAGCGGGTCCATGAATTTCCCGACCACGGTGACCAGGTTCCACCGTCGAGCGAGGTACCCATCGACGACGTCGGTGACCGCCGCCAGAGTGAAGAGCGCGGCGGCGCAGAAGGAGTAGAGGGGATCCGCGTCGTAGGTGAACCAGACGAAGAGCGGAATCAATAAGATCCGCCCGAGCGTGAGCATGTTCGGCAGGTTCCAGAATTCCTGGAGCAAAACGCTCGGCTCTCGCAGGGAGCGCCGCCGGCGCCGCTCGTCGCGCTTCTGACGCCGTCTCGTCCTGTCCACTCCTTGGGCTTTTAGCTCAACCATACCACCCCACCATGTTCTCCAGCGGCACGGTGACCGGTCGGGCCGAGGTCACCTCCACCGACCGCAGCGGCCCCCCGGGACAGAGCAATACCTCGCCCTGCCCGCGAAGGTAGACGAGGTCGAGATCCGGGGTCATGTCCGAAGGGAGTCGACCGTTCTCGAAAGCCAGCGACTTTTCGAACGCGAATACGACATCCTCGCGAAAATAGGCCGATGCTCCACCGACCTGCGTCGCGAGGAAGATGCGCTTGTTGGGATCGAGCATCAAGATCCCATTCCCAGTCGCACGCGTCATTTGCTCGGGGCCATCTCCAAAGCCGCGATCGGTCAACCGACCCCGAAAGCGCTTTCGCTCCGGCTTGAAAACGACGCCTCCCCCGTATGCCAGCAGTCCCGAAAGGCGGGTCAACAGCTCATCCCGGACGGTGATCAAGACCAGGTCCGAACGAACTTCGAAAGGCTCGCTGGGCGCCTTGTCCAGGATGCGCAGCGCCGGCGCCAATTCCATCAGTTTCGCCGAAGGCAGAAATGCCGTCCCGTCAGGCTGCGGGAGCCAGCCGGAGGACGGACTGCTAACGAGGGACGCCAGTGGACCGGCGGGCGGAAAAACGGTCACCTGCGCAGGCCGGGCAGCCGAGCGCTCCTGCGCTACCGCCTCCGGCGGGTCATTGAACCCATCCTCGTCCCCGACCTGGGAAGAGGGGGCCGTGCCCTCCCGCGAAGGTTGCGCGTATCCGGCATCTGCCTCGATGGGAGGGTCGACCGCATTGCCGAGCGCCGGCTCCGCGAATGGGTCAACCGGGGAAATGGTCTCGGAGCGGGTTCCCAGCGCAACCCCGGTATCCAGAGCGCCATCGAACTCGTCGGACGGCATCGTGGGTGGCAGTCCGGCGTCGGAATCAGGCGACACCGCTTCTGCCACCGCCTGAGCCATTTTTTCCGCCATCGCCTCCGAACCTGCGAGGAGGAAATGCTCTCGAGCTTTTCCGTACTGGCCGGACTGCGCCAGCGCGAGGCCGAGATAGTTGTGGGCCTTGTTGTGATCGGGCGCCAGATCGGTCGCGGTGGTGAACTCGTGAATCGCGCGCGAAAGCTCGTTCGTCTTCAAGTAGACCAGTCCCAGGTTGACCCGAAGCGTGGGGTCAGCCGGATTCTCTTGAACCAGGCCCTCGTACAGCTGCGCCGCCCGCTCAAAGTGACCGAGCTTGAAGTAGGTCAGCCCGAGGAGATTCTTTCCCCTCTCGTTGTCCGGCTGAAGGCTGAGCGCCTTTTCGAGGTAGTCCTTGGCCTCGCTCACGTTGCCCGCGGCCAAAAGCTCGCCGCCCTGATAGAGCAACGGCAAGAAACCTTCGCCCTCTTCGCTTTCGGCCGGCGCAGTCGTGGCCATGGACACTACTCTACCTCGGCTTTGGCCTTGGCGAGCTTCGACTGCTCTTTGTATTGGAAGTAAAGCTGGATCACCTTGCGGACGTAGGTCTGGGTTTCTTCGTAGGGAGGGAGTCCACCGAATTTTCTCAATGCCTCCGGTCCGGCATTGTAGGCGGCGAGCATCTTCACCATGTCCCCCTCGAACTGATTGGCGAGAACGCGCAGATACCGGGCCCCTCCGTCGATGTTCTGCTGCGCGTCGAAGATGTCCTTGACGTACATCTCCTGCGCCGTCTCCGGCATCAACTGCATCAGCCCGGATGCCCCTCGGGGCGAAACGGCATGCGGATCGAAGTTCGATTCGGCGTGCATCACCGCGCGGACGAGACTCTCGGGAATGCGATACCGCGTGGAAGCGGCCTTGATGAAAGGTTCGTAGTTGGCGCGCGCGGAAGGCCTGGGCGCCGCCGGCTCGGATGCCTCCGGCGCGCGGTGGAAGGTGCCGCGGACCCGCTTGGCCTTCTTCCCGCTGGGCGGCATGTTGGTGTAGACGATCGTGCCGTCCTTCTCGACGTACTTATAGATGCCGTCCGCCAAGGCGGAAGCCGGGCCGAAAAGAAGGGCCGAGGCGAACAGGCTGGCTGCCAGGGTGCGCGTCATTTTAAACAAAAACATTAGCTCCGAGTGGGCGCTGGCTCAAGGAAGAGCCTTGTCTGCGATGGTTTCGCGCGTTAAACGCCTGTAGGAATTCATGCCATTCAAGTTTGACTACCTCGTTATTGGCGGGGGTGTTGCCGGGCTTTCCTTCGCTCTTGAAGCTGCCCAGAACGGGTCGGTGGCGGTGCTGACCAAGCGCGCCCGGCACGAGGGCAATACCCAATACGCGCAAGGGGGGATCGCCTCCGTCCTCGCCGCCGATGACTCGTTCGAGCAGCACGTTCAAGACACCCTGATCGCCGGGGCGGGCCTTTGCAAGCGGGAAGCGGTGGAGGTCACGGTCCAGGAGGGCCCCGCGCGGCTCAAGGCGCTGGTGGCCGCGGGCGCGGAGTTCGACCGGAATGCCGTGGGTGAGCTCGATCTCACCCGCGAAGGGGGCCATTCGAAGCGGCGAATCGTCCACGCGGGCGACATCACCGGGCGGGAAGTGGAGCGCGCCCTTTTGCACGCGTGCGACGAAACGAAGAACGTCGTCTTCTTCCCGAACACGACGGCGATCGACCTGATCCGCGACAGCCAGGGCGGCCGCGGACGGGCGCGCTGCGTGGGCGTCTACGCCCTGCTCGAGGATGGAAACATCGAGACCTTTCTCGGAAAAGCGACCGTCCTTGCCAGCGGTGGGGCGGGCAAGGTGTACCTCTATACGACCAATCCGGACGTGGCGACGGGCGACGGCGTGGCGATGGCGTACCGAGCCGGCGCGCAGATTGCCAACATGGAGTTCTACCAATTCCATCCAACATGCCTGTATCACCCGGAGGCCAAGAATTTCCTCATCAGCGAAGCCCTTCGCGGCGAAGGCGGCAGGTTGCGCCTGCGAAGCGGCGAGGAGTTCATGGGCCGCTACCATCCGCTCTCCGCGCTTGCCCCCCGAGACGTGGTGGCCCGGGCAATCGACGCCGAGCTCAAGCGGACCGGGGACGAGTGCGTCTACCTGGACATGACCCATCTGGGCCGCGCGTTCCTGATGGAGCGGTTCCCCAATATCTACGCCACCTGCAAAGCCTTCGGAGTGGACATGGCGGTCCAGGGCATCCCGGTCGTTCCCGCCGCCCACTATCAATGCGGGGGCGTGGTCACCGATCTGTTCGGAGAAACCACGGTGCCGGGGTTGATCGCCATCGGCGAAGTGGCTCAGACCGGCCTCCACGGGGCGAACCGGCTCGCCTCCAACTCGCTGCTCGAGGGGTTGGTGTTCGGACACCGGGCGGCGCTAAAGACAGGTGGAGCGCTGCGCGATGCGGCGCTCGGCAAGGAACCGGCGCCCTGGGATCCCGGCTCGGCCGTGGCATCCGACGAGAGCGTGGTGGTGACGCACAACTGGGATGAAATCCGGCGCCTGATGTGGAACTACGTGGGCATCGTACGGACGGACAAGCGGCTGATGCGCGCCCGCCGGCGCCTGGATTTGCTCCGGGAAGAAATTCGCGACTACTACTGGCGCTTCAAGGTGACCCGGGATGTGATCGAGCTGCGAAACATCGCCGAGGTGGCGCACCTGATCGTCGAATGCGCGACCCGCCGGAAGGAGAGCCGCGGCCTGCACTTCACCCTCGATTATCCGGCGCGCGACGACCACAACTGGAACCGGGACACGGTGGTCTCGCGGGAGCTCTAAAGTGGCGAGGGCTCGATGACGATCAGGGACCGCCAGGTGCTGACCCCGGATCCCTCTTCGGCGCCGGTGGTCCGCCAGCGGGCCCCATTGCCGATCGTCGCCGGCGCGGTGATCGGCTTATCGGTCCTGCGTTTTGTGCTCGATCTCTCCATCCCGCCGACCGCCGTTCTGCCCTGGGCGATCTACGGTCCGGCCATTCAACGGGGAGAGTGGTGGCGGCTCGTCGCGTACGCGGTGGAGCATGGGGGTCCGATCCACATCCTGTTCAACATGACCGCGGTCTGGTCGCTCGGCATCCCGCTGGAGAGGATGCTCGGCAGTTGGCGCTTTTTCATCATTTCGCTCGCCACCTGTCTGGGCGCGGCGGCGTTTTCGTTGTTCCTCGCCCCTTTTGACACCCAAATGGTGGGCGCCTCGGGGATGATTCTCGGGTGGGCCGGGGCCATGGTTCCGATTTCGACGCGGGCGGGCCGCCGGCAGCTTGGAATGTGGCTCGTGCAGGTCGTGGTGATCAGCCTTCTTCCGCACGTGAGCTGGCAGGGCCACCTCGGCGGGTTCCTCTTCGGCCTGCCCTTCGGATTCGCCCTGCGGGCTGGACCGCGCGCCTTCTCCTATCTGGCGCCGCTGCTGCTCGCCGGCGCGGCCGCCATCGCGGTCATCGCCGGCCATCCGGGGCGGCTTTCATTCTAAGGCGGGGCGAGATTGGTTACTCGGAGGGGAAGTGGAACTCCGCTTTGCCGATCGTCGACGCCATCCGCACCGTGAACCGTTGAGTCCCGGGAGGAATCACCGGTTGCCCGCTCGCGGTCTGGCGCGGGAAGCGAACGCGATACGCCACCCAGAACTCATCCATGTAGGGATAGATCGCGCGCATGTTCAGATCCGAGCGCCCCATGCGCTCGACGCTCACCGGCGTGGTTTCCGCCCCATCCGTCACCAGCGCGATCCTCCAGATGCTGTCCTTCCGATCAAAATCGTCGTACCGATAATTGTTGAGATGCACCCCGAAGAAGAACTCGTGCGACGATTCGAATGCCGAACGCTCCGCCGCCAGCTTTTTCTCGACGAGCGCGGGTGGTTGCACCTGGAAGATCGCCAGCCGGTGGACTCTCGACTCGCGAAACGGCCAGCTCTGGTAGGTGATCGCGGCAAAAAACCGCGTGTTGAACAGGTCGTAGACCTCGGCATGGTCGGTGTAGCGCTCCAACGTGCTTTGATACGCCTTCTCTTCTGCTGCGCTGGGCAGGCTGGGGCCTGGCTCCCCGACCGTCGGAGGCGTGAAAGAGCACCCGCCCAGGAGCGCCAGGAGCCAAAAGGAACCGCTCAGCGATTGAACCATCCACCTCATCTGGGGAAGTCTTTTCGCGTGAAAATCGCCGACAGTCGATAGCCCTTTGACTCCAGCGCCTCGCGCCCGCCCTCCAGGCGGTCCACCAGCGCGAACGCATGAGCTACTTTGAGCCCCTCCAGCTCGGTGCGCTCGATCGCCTTGAGGGTCGAAGCGCCGGTGGTCACCACATCCTCCAGAATGGCGACCTCCCAGCCGGACTGCAACGCGGTCCGGCCTTCCATCCACTGGCCGGTGCCGTGGCCCTTGGGCTCCTTGCGAACCACGAAGGCGGCAAGCGGGTGTCCGGCGAGAAAGCTGGTCAGGCTGACCGCCGAGGCGAGTGGATCCGCCCCGAGCGTCAATCCACCGATCGCCTGCGCTTGGGGCGACTTCTCGCGGATTTCCGCAAACAGCAGGCGGCCGATGAGAAAGTGACCCTCCGAAGTCAGCGACGTCCTTTTGCAGTCGATGTAGAAGTCCGACTCCTTGCCGGACGACAAGGTGACCTTGCGGCGCTCGTAGGAGAGCAGGGTCAGAAGCTCGAGCAGCCGGGCCCGATCGCGGGCGAACCAGTCCTCTTTGTTCAGATGCCCTCCAGATACGCCACCAGCTCGGCAGAATAGCGCAGCTGCCGCAACAGCTCCTCCTTGCGACTCGCATCGAGCGAAGAAAACACCTCAGCGAGCAAGGCCAGGTCCTGGTTGATTTCCCCGAGCCTCTGCGTCACATCGCCGGCGAGCTCATCCGCCTCGACCTCCTCCTCAACGCCCTCCGGGGCCAGGCCAGAATCCAGGGCGAGCGCCTTGTCGAGCATGTGGACGGCCGCGGCGGAGAGACGACCCTCCTTTTCCAGGGAGCTTCTGAAAAGCCCCAGCTCTTCCCGGGAGGCGGGGGCGCCGTGGATCGCCGAGGCCAAGGCCATCAGCAGGGCGTCGCCGTCGGTGAGGTTTGGATGCACCCTCGCCAGCACCTGATCGCGATGGAGGAATTTGAGCGCGGCCACCCGCCGATAGCCGCAGATGACCTGATAGCGATTCGGCGCGTTAACCCGAACGTCGATCGGGAACAACTGGCCAAGCCGTGCCAGGTCCGTTGCCAGCAGGGACAAATCCCCCAAAGGACGCACCTGGAAGAGAGGTTCCAGGTCCACCTGGTCGATCGCGATCAGCTCGGGGACCGGCTGGCTCGGGACGAAAGTCTGCGGATCGAGCCCCGGGCCCGGCGCGGGATCGGATTGTCCCGGACCTTCCGGCGGCAACGCCCCCTCGGCCGGGGCGGCGATTTGGCGATCCTCTGCTTCCATACCCTTGAGCGCCGATCAACGTTCTCTTTTTCTGACCACGACCCTCTTTTTGCCGGCGCCCGCCATTGCCGGAGAGAGCGGCGGCGATTTCGACTCCATCTTGGACAAGATTGGCGTCACCGTGGATCTGGCATTGGAACCCCTCGCCTCCGCGCGCGGAGGAGGCGGCGGGCGCGGGGGTGCGGAGGGACGCGCGGCAACTCGCGCTGGGCGGGAGGCGCGCTCCCCGGCAGCCCGGCCCGCTGCGGCCTCGCCCATCTCGATTCTGCCTCGAAAGCTCGCCCCGTCTACCAGGATGACTCGTGGCGCCTGGATGTCTCCGACCATCCTCCCTTCCTTGGTGAGCTCCACGCTCTCGGTGGCTCGCACGTTGCCCACGACGACGCCGCTGATGATCGCGTTTTTCACTGAGACGTTCGCCTTGACGATTCCGGTCGACTCGAGGATCAGCGTCCTGGTCAGTGTCACCTCGCCCTCGAGGCGGCCGCGGACGGTGAGATCTTCCTCCCCGCTGAGCTTCCCGTTCACGGTGATCGTCGGTCCGATCACCGTGGTGCCGCCGGCGCCAACCGCAGTTTCCTTGGTGGTTGCCATGCCTTAGCGCCCCTTCGCATCCATGTCGACGTTGCCTTTGAAGGAAGCTCCGTCGGCGATGAGGATCCGCGGAGCACGGATGTCTCCAACCACCCGGCAATCCGACTTCAGCTCGACCTTCTCGGTGGCGTTGATATTGCCGGTCACCCGACCGGAAACTTCCACGTTTTGCGTCTCGATGTCCGCCTCCACGATTCCGGAGCCCTCGACAAACAGGCTCTCCTTGAGCGAAATCTTCCCTTTCACCGTCCCCTGGACCACCAGGTCTTCGTCTCCGGAGATCTCTCCGTCAATCACAATGCTCGAGCCAATCACCGTGTTCGCCATGAGCTCTTCTTCCCTCTCCTATTGAGTTGTCGGGTGCACGATTCGGTTCTTGCGATCGGGGCTTGGGCGTCTATACGTCCTCCGGCAATTTGACTTCCATCTCGATCGAGCCGTTGAAGACCGCGCCATCCTCGATCACCACCCGGGGTGCTTTGATGTCCCCGGCGACTTTCGCGGAGGAGCTGATCGCCACCTTGGAAGAGGCGTCGATGTTGCCGCTCGCCTCGCCGTTGATGGTCAGCTCGTCCGCCTGGATGTCGGCCTGGACGTTGCCGGTGCTTTCGATGGTCAGATGGTTCTTGAGCGCGATCTGACCCTCCACTTTCCCTTCGATGATGAGATCCCCTGCGCCCGTCAGGTTGCCCTTGATCACGATTCCCTTGCCGATGATACCGACCTGCTCGCTCTGCGCCATGTCCCCTCGCAATTGGATCTGCGTGAAAGGCCAAATGCAAACGGTACGTCAGAGATGCTTGGAGATCCAGCGAGAGATGTCCTTCCAGACCATCTCTTTCCCCACTTCATTGAGAACTTCGTGCCGCATCCCAGGGTATTCCTGGTACTGTTTGTCCGCGCTTCCGATCCGCTCGAAGAACTCCCGCGTCGTCGGAGTCGAGGCGACGGGGTCTTCAGCTCCGCAAACGACGTAGATCGGCAGCTGTACCTTCGGCGCCATCTCCCTTGCCTCCCACTGGGCGGCATTCGACTCGCTGAACCACCGCGGGGTGACGCTGCGATTGTAGAGGTGATCCCGTTCGACTGCCTTCTGCGCTTCGGGATCGCGGGTGAGCATCTCCGGAACGAGCTCGTTCTTGATGGGAAGCCAGGGAATGACCTTCTCGATCGCCTTGGCCGCGAAAACTTTGAGCGGAGGTGCCTTGAAGGCGAGCTTGAGGTACGGCGCGGAGAGGACCAGCCCGGCCAGCCCGGGGGGATTTCGCGCCTGATAGTGGATCGCCATCAGGCCGCCGTGGCTGTGGGCGATGAGGAAGGCCTTCTCGGACTGCGCCGAGGCGCGAACGCGACTCCAGAAGGCATCCAGATCGTCGATGAATTCGGAAAACTTCTCACAATGGCCTCGCCGTCCATCCGCCTGGCCATGGCCGCGATAGTCGAAGGCATGGACCGCGAAGCCATCCACCACCAGCGCGTCGATGAACTTCCGGTAGCGGCCGCTGTGGTCGGCGTACCCGTGCACGATTCCCAGATGCGCCTTCGGCCGATCGGGGAGGTCGGATTCCCAAAAGAGCCTCAGATTGTCCTTGGCGTTGAAAAAGCCCTCATCGTGCCGAGCCATGAGCGAAGCACCACTCTACCGGCCCGGAGTCTGCGTGGACAGCATCTTCAACTTACGTTCGAGGGCTTGCTTCTGCCCTTTGTGTTCCTGAAGCTCCGGCGCGGCGGTCAGCGCCTTCAGTGCGCGGCGATACGCCTCGCCGGCTTGCGCGTTCTTCGAGGTGCGCCGGTAGGCGTCCCCGAGGTGCTCGATGATCAGCGGCTCGTCCGGTTCGAGCGAGGCCGCCCGCTCTAGAGTATCGACCGCGCGCTGGTAGTCCCCGCGATGGAAGTACAACCAGCCCAACGAGTCCAGGAAGGCGCCGCTGTCGGGGTCAAGCTCGAGGGCGCGCTTCACCAACCGCTCGGCCTCGTCGAGGTCCTTGCCCTTGTCCACCAGCGAATAGCCGATGAAGTTCATCGCCGCCGCATGGTCGGGCTTGATCTTGAGCAGCGCGCGCATCTGCGCGATCGACTTGTCGAATTCTCCATTGCGCTGGTAGGCGGCGCCCAGCGAGTAGATCAGGTCTTCCTCGCTTGGATTCTTGGCCAGGGCTCCGACCAGCAAGGAGATCGCCTCCGGCGCGCGATCCTCCCGCTGATAGAGCTCGGCGAGGGCTTCGGTCAGCGCCGGACTGGGATGGTTTTCGACGGCCGCCCTGAGCATCGTCTCCGCCTCGCGCTTGGCCCCGCTGCGCTCCAGCGCGCGCGCGTAGCCTGCGTACAGAGGCAGGTAGTCGGGTCGATCCACCAGCGCCTTCTTGAACAGCTCGATCGCCTTGGCATGCTCCCCGGCGAGGGAGAGGCAATTGGCGCGATGCAGCCGCGCTTCTTCGAACAGACCGGACTCCGGGAGCACTTCTGCGTAGGCCTCGACCGCCTTCGCGTATCGGAGCAATCGCTCGTTCACCAGTCCGGAGTAGAACGAGATGCGGGCGTCGCGAAGCCCGCTCGCTCGCGCGCTCTCGAGAAACTCGGCGGCGGCGGAAAACTGACGGCTGGCCAGATAGGAAAGCGCCACCTTGGCGGCGAGCTCGGGATCGTCGGAGAGGGACAGAAGCCGGGAGAAGTAGGCGCGGGCGCGGGCCGGTGAGCCCCGATTGATCGCCAGTCGCCCCGCGGCGAGCAGGACGTCTCGATTGTCGGGGTCTTCCACCAGTGCCTCGTCGTAGGCCTCTTCCGCCTTCTCCGAGCGCCGGGTCGCCTGGAAAAGCTGCGCCAGAGCGATCCATGTCTCCGCATCGCCTCGGTCGATTTCAACCGATTTGAGCAGCAGCTTCTCGGCGCGGGCGTAGTCGCCCTTGTCCGCCAGAGCCAGGCCCAGTCTCCGATACCCCATCGGCTCGCCGGGAACCGCGACGCCGAAAGCCTGGATCGTCTTGATCGCCTCGTCCGGCGCTTTTTGCTCCAGCTGGAGCTGGGCGAGGATCAAGTACGCATCCGGATCCTTCGGATCAAGGCGGATCGCCCGGCGCAGATGGGACGCCGCGGGATCGAACTTGTGTGTCTGGTATTGGATCTTCCCGATCAGCAGCTGAGCCGGTTGGTAGTTGGGGTGCCGCTCGAGGAGAATCAGCAGCTGCTTTTCGGCGCGGTCGAGCTCGGAGAGCCGGGCATACTCGTCCGCCAGTGCGGTGGTGAGGAAGGGGTTGCCGTCGTCGGTAGCGAGCGCGAGCCTAAGCTCGTCCACCGCGCGGCGATGCTCGCCGGCGAAATGGGCGATCCGGGAGCGAAGGTAGTGGGCGTAGGAGGCGGAGGAGGCGTAACCGTCCTCCGGGGTTTTCGAGGAATTGATCGCCTCGCGCATCGCGCTTTCGTCGACCGGCGCTCGGGGACCGGCAGCGCAGCCAAGAAACAGCTGACCCGCTGCCCAAAGCATCAGCATCGGGCGACGGATAAAGGGAGGGACCGCAGCCGGCGTCTGGCCCATCGGACTTGAACCCTCGCGCCGCATCGCTTCTAAGCCGGCCGGTGTCCACAGAGGAGCTGGTCGAGAACCGCTTCCGCGGTGCGGCCGTCCCTGGCGACATCCGCGGCCTTGTTCTTGAAGGCGACGCCGGTCAAGCGATAGAGCTCGGGAATGATTCGCGCGCAGATTCCGCGGGCCGCCCCCAGGGGAGACTCCGGCAGGCCGAGGGCAAATACGCCTCCACCGAGGTGCCCGAGCAGATCCGGAGCCCGCAGTCGGCCGCGGATGAATCCGGCGCAGCTTCGCACCTGATCGCCGATGGCGTTCTGGGGGAAAAGCACCGCCAGGCTGAGCGGCCGTTGGTAGCGCAAGCTCCTCGACACCTCCTGCTCCAGCCGTTCCAACAGTCCGACGCGATCGAACAGTCCCGTCTCCGGATCGGCCCCAGCCCATTCCGGGGTTGGGGGCGACTCGAGCGATTCGCGTCCGGAGCGAATCGCCTCTTCCGCTCGCGCCAGAAGCTCCATCGCCTCAAACGGTTTGGTGAGGTAGTCGGTCGCACCCAGATTCAGGGCACGCACTTTTTCCGCGACGTCCTGGTGGGCGGAAAGAAGAATCAGCGGGATGGAAGAGGTATCGGTGGACCCCTTCAGGGCAACCGCCGCATCCAGCCCATCGAGCTTGGGCAGGAATACGTCCATGACGATCAGGTCCGGTTGCAGCATCCGCGCCTTCGCCAGGCCCTCCGCTCCATCCCGGGAGAGCTCCACGCGATAGCGAGAGCGCAGAATCTCGCAGACCGCCGCGGCGACCTCGGGTTCGTCCTCCACCACCAGCACGCGCGGCAGCTCGCCGGTCTCGATCAAACGGGGAAGGCGCATCGACTCCGTTCGCTCCGGCGCGTTGGCCAGCGGGATGGTGAAAACGAAAGCGCAGCCTTGCGGAGAATTCTCCGCCCAGATCTCTCCGCCGTGGAGCTCGACAAACTCCTTGCAGATTGCCAGACCCAGACCGGTTCCCCCGGGCCCATGGTGGTATCGGTCAAAGATGCGATGGAGCTGATCGCCTTCAATCCCCTGACCATTGTCCTGCACCATGACCCGCGCAGCGTCGCCATCCGGCCGCTCGAGGCGCTGCGCCCGCACCTCGATTCGACCTTGGTGCCGCGCATGGCTGATCGCATTGGTGATCAGGTTCTGGAGGACCTCGCGCAGCTTCATCTCATCGCCAATCAGCATCAAGCTCCCGTCCACCTCCGCGGAAAGGGCCACCTCGCGCTCCAAGGCGAGGATCTCCAGCTCTTGCGAGGCCTCCTTGCAGATCTCGCCGATGTCCAGGACGCTGGGCTCAAGCGACAACCTTCCCGTCTCCCCCCTTCCCCGTTCCAGCAGCGACTCGACCAGGGTGAGGATTTTTCTCCCCTGCCGAACGATTGCCTCCACCGAGGAGCTCTGCTGCTCCGGCAGCTCTTGATCGAGCAGCAGCCGACCGTGCCCGAGTAATACCTGCAACGGAGCGCGCAGGTCGTGGCTGCAGATGGCGATGATCTCATCCTTGAATCGATTGACCTCTCGGAGACGCCGATTCGCGTCGTTGAGCTCGCGATAGCGGTCCACGTAGGCGGATTCGAGATCCTCACGCTTGCGCTTGAGGGCGGTGTGCAGTCGGGCGTTTCGGATTGAGTTCGCGAGCGCGGCGGCGACCGCGCGGGCGAACTCCTGGTCTTCCTTGTTGAACGAGCCGTCGGTGCGCGAAAGGCGAAGAAACAGCGCCCCCAGGATGTCATCGTGGCTGATCAGCGGTTGGACGAGGATGCTCTTGACCCCCAGCGGCTCGATCTGGGAGCGAACCTCGTTCATCAACGGATCGCGGGCGGCATCCTCGACGTAGACGGCCTCGCGCGTCGCCAGCGCCCGGCGAAGCTCGGGATAACGCGCCAGGTCGAGCTGCAGAGGCATCTGCAGAGCGCTTTCCTGAGAGGCAACCACCCGGGCGACGCGCGTCGCCGAGCCTTCGACGAGGACCACCGAGCAGCGATCGGTGGCGATCACCCGTGAGATCTTGTCCACCGCGATGCTCAGGATCTGGTCGAGCTCCAGGGAGCTGGTCGCCGCCTGCGCGATCTCCAGCAGCATTTCCATCCGCAACTGAACCTGGGCATCCCGCTCGATCAGGCGCTTGGCGCGCAGCGCCGCTTCGACCCGGCCGGTGAGCTCATCGGCGCTGTGGATGCGATCGTCGAAGTCGATTCCAAGCGCGAGCAGGGCGTCGGCGCCGCGCCCCGACAGATCCGCGATCACCGGCACGCCGCGCCAGGCTTCGCTTCGTCGAAGCGCGCTCAGCGCTTCCCGTTCCCCGGGACCGGCGTCGGTGACGACGATGGCTTCAGGGCGCAGCGTCGCGGCGAGCGAGAGCAGGGCGTCCGCGCTGTCCACGCATGCACAGGAATAGCCGCCCACCGCGAGATCTCTGAGCGCTCCCGCGGAGGATTCCTTTCCTCCCACCACGAGCACGCGCCCTGCGGTCGCCCCGCCACCTCGTTGAATCAAGTGCGGCACCCCCAACTTACCGGATCAACTTTGGTGACCCCACGCCGCGCTTTTTCGATCCGACGGTGGGCTCGGGCTATACTGGCGAACAGGCCTTGTTGACCGGACTGCCCCTTCTTCGCTTCATCCCGTGGACGGTATTCGCGATCTGTGGCGTCGCCTTGGCCGAGGCATCGCCCGGAGATCGATCGGGTGCGGCTTCTGCCGAGCCTGCTGCGCCCCCGGAAGATGTAGTCAAGGAGCGGACCGTCCCCGGCACCGAGCCCCAGAGTCCCTCGACGGTCGGGTTCTCCGTTCAGGACCTTCGCAACCTGCGCCAGACGCCAGGGGCCACCGGCTCGATCGGGACGCTTCACGTTCTGAGCGCCGACCTGGGCCGCAAGGGTGTGCTGCGATTCTCGGCGATCGGCGAGTACTCGAACCAGACAGATTTTCCGGTGGTCGCAGCCACCAACACCCGATCAGCCGGAACGTTCGGCCTGTCCTATGTCTTGATCGATTGGCTTGAGCTCTACGCGAGCTATTCAGCGTCCGCCAACACCAACTCCAGCTCGACGCCCCGGCAGATCTCCTCGCTGGGAGACTTTGGCGGAGGGGCGAAATTGGCCGCCCGACTCTCCGGCGCTCTGTCCGCGGGGATCGATCTGCGCGTGATGTCCTATGCGAGCGCGGGCAGCCAGAACCTGCGCGGCAGCGCGGTCGCCTTCGCGCCCCAATTGATTGCAACCTACGACTTGCGCCAATCACTCCCGCTGCGACTCCACGGCAACTTCGGCGCGCTCGTGGACAACACCAAAACCGCGGTGGCGAATGGCTCGCTCAACGCGGCCGAGCAGTTCGCTCTGGGCATCAACGCCTATCAGCGATTGACCTTGGGGGTTGCCGCGGAAGTCCCACTGCCGTGGGTGACGCCATTCGTCGAATACGACGTTCGCTATCCGCTGGGCGTGCCGGGCGGCAACCTGGTCGGGCCCGATGGCGTTCTCGTCCGGGTTGGGCGCGTGATGCCCCAGGTGGTCAGTCTGGGCGCGAAAATCACCGCGATCAGGGATTTGACGTTGATTGCCGCGGTCGACCTGGGTCTTTCGCGGGTGGTCGGCCTGGGTGTCCCCGCCACACCGCCTTACAACTTCTTGTTCGGCGCGGCCTTCAACGTCGATCTGTTTTCGCGCGGGGAGACGCGGATCGTCGAGAAGACCGCCCCGGCCGCGCCGGGGCCGCAGCCGGAGCTCCCAAAATACGGAAGAATCGCCGGCGTCGTTCTCGACGCTCGCACGAAAAGGCCGATTGCAGGCGCGATCGTGAGCGTGCTCGGCGCGGACACTCCTCCGGTCGCTTCCGACGAGGAGTCAGGTGCGTTCGTCACCCATGAGCTGGTGCCATCCCGCCCGATACGGCTCTCGGTTCACCGGGACGGTTATCGCTCCGAAGAGCAGGTGGTTCTGTTGGAGGCGGGGAAGACCTCCCGGGTCGAAGTCGATCTGGAGATGATCGCCAAAAAGGCGCGATTTGCGATCAACGTCACCTCGAATTCTCGTCCGATCATGTCCAACGTCAGCCTCAAGGGCCCAGACGACCGTCAAGTGCCGATCAGCGGCGCCTCCCGGCAAGCGGTGAAAGTGGAAGCCACTCCGGGCAAGTACGTGGTCGATGTGACCGCGCCCGGCTACCTGGCCCAGACGCGAGAGGTGAACATCACGGACAGCGCCGATGTGGAGCTGAATTTCGACCTCGCGCCCAGGCCGAAGAAAAATCTGGTGGTGGTCCGGGAGACCCGGATTGAGACCCTACGGCAAATCCATTTCGCGCCCGGAAAGGCGACCATTCTCGGCGACAGCTTTTCCCTTCTCGCGGAGATCGTGGACGCAATCGTGAAAGCGGGAATCAGGGCGATCCGGATCGAGGGCCACACCGACAACCGCGGCGATCGTAAAAAAAACCTCCTGCTCTCGGAGCAGCGCGCCAAAGCCGTGGCCACTTATCTACAGAAGGCGGGCATCTATCCCGGACGTCTGGAAGCAGTCGGGTTCGGCGACGGCCGGCCGATTGCCCCCAATCTCACCGCCCGCGGCCGCGAGCTGAACCGGCGGGTCGAGCTGATCATCGTCGAGCGGTAAAGCAGGGCTTGAGAAGAGACGGCGACGGCGCAGGTGTTCTGGGCGGGCGAGATCCCTGCGGCGTGCTACGGGCCCCGATGGATCGGCAACCCAAAGCGGGTTCGAAATGGGCTCTTCTCCAGACCCTTCGAAAGCGTGAGTGCCGTCCCACGCCCCCCGCAGGCCGGGTCGGGCGCGCGAAAAAAAGCCGGCTCGGAGGTATTCAGCGCTTCGATTAAATAGCGGGTTCCCCGATTTTGCTGGAAGATCGAACAGATAGACCGACACATGTTAACGTTTTTTTAAATACAAGGACTTCATACCTCCAGGCCTCCAAAAAAAACTTCCGGGAGGCCTCGGGGCAGGGCGATTCGACGCGAGGGGATTCCATTAGCGACCGTACGCCACTCGCGCCGACGATCTGCAGAACTCGATTCCTGCTTGCGTCATCGGAAATTCGCATGACATGCGAGCCCGCAGCCGTAGCCATGGCCCTCGCAAGATCCGGTTCTGACTTCGCGAGCGTGTGATTTCCAGAGTCCCGCGCTGTGATGACGCTCGCCTACCGCTAGAAGCAGGGTGATGTGTTAGGAGACGATGAGCATGAACCGACAGAGTACCGGCCTAACGGTTGCATTGCTTTTTCTGTGGATCGCTGCGGTCTGGGCAGCCGGCAGTACAGAGTCACCGGATGCTGGCATTTCGGAACCCGCGGATCTTGCCGTGTGTGAAAAGAATTCGGATTGCATTGTCGTGCCGTACTCACACTGTTGCGGATCAACGCGCCGCGCGATTAACCGACGCTACGAAGTTGAGTACTCGAAGCACAAGGAGTGGCAGTCCTTTAATGATCCGGAGCAGTGCGCACTGATGGGCGCTTGCCCGGATGACAAACACATCAATAAGGTGCGTTGCCGATACAATCGATGCGAGCTCATTCATCCGGGAGCTCACAAGAACATGCCTACGAAATAGCGGGATATACGATTGTCACCCGCGATAATACCGAGGGGACGCTTCAGAGTGGAGAGTGCGCCACCCGCAGGGATCTCGCCCGCCCAGACCACCTGCGCCGTCGCCGTCTCTTCTCAAGCCCTAAGCGCGCGGTTTCGCCGCCGCGAGCAGGGCCTCGACGTTTCCCGCCGGCCCGGCGATCGGAGAATCAACCCGTCCGATCATTTCAAGTCCCTGCTCGGACAAGAACGAGGCGATCTTCTGGATGGCGCCCTCGCGCGCCTCTGGATTCTTGACCACGCCGCCCTTGGCGACGTTTGCGCGCCCCACCTCGAACTGGGGCTTGACCAGCGCGATCAGCGTCCCGCCGGGACGAAGCCGCGGCAAAACGGCGGGAAGAACCTGGGTGAGTGAAATGAAGCTGACGTCGATGGTCGCCAGATCGACGAGCTCGGGAACCTCCACTTCGGAAAGATACCGGGCGTTAATCCCTTCGAGGTGAAGGACGCGGGAGTCGGAGAGCAGCTTCGAGTGAAGCTGGCCGTGCCCGACATCGATGGCGTAGACCTTGCGCGCCCCGGCCTGGAGGAGGCAATCGGTGAAGCCACCCGTACTTGCCCCGATGTCCGCGCAGACCGTTCCTTCGACGGCGATGCGAAATTCCGCCAGCGCGCGCTCGAGCTTGAGCCCCCCGCGGGACACGTATCGAAGCTTCTCCTTGATCCTGACGGGTACATCCGAAGGAACGAGCGAGCCAGGCTTGTCCGCGCGCTGATCGCCCGCCACCACCTGACCGGCGAGGATCAATGCTTGCGCCTGGGTCCGGGACTCGGCGAGCCCTCGTTCGACCAGGAGTGAGTCCAGCCTTTGCTTGGGCGCTTTCACCTAAGATTCGAGGAGCTGCTGGGCGGCGCGGCGGATCCCCGCTGCGTCCAACCCCAGCTCGATCCGTTGCCGTTTCGCATCTCCGTGCCGGATGAAGCGGGGGGGCAGACCCAGGGAGGCGACTTTGGGTCGAAGCCCCTGCTCCGAGAAAAACTCCAGCACCGCGCTTCCGAACCCTCCGCGCAGGCTGCCCTCCTCGACGGTGAGGACGCTTCCGGCCGCGGCGGCCTCGGTGAGCGCTTCGCGATCCAGGGGCGAAACGAACCTCGCATCGAGCACGCTCCAATTCGGGGCAGCGGCTTCGAGCGCGGCCACCACCAGCGGACCGATGGCGACGATCGTCAATCGAGGCGATTCAGCGCGCTTCAGCCAGCGGGCACCCTGAATCGGTACCGAAGGAGGATGGAACTGAGGCGGGATCGCCGGCAGGGTTGCTCGCGGGAAGCGTAAAGCGCTGGGGCCGGTGGACGCGAGCGCCGTGTCGATCATCGGACCCAGATCTTCCCCACCCACGGGCACCATCATCGTCAAGGACGGCAGGGGCCGCAGGAAGGCGATGTCGTAAGCGCCCTGGTGGGTCGCTCCATCCGCGCCGACGAGGCCCGCGCGGTCGATTGCGAAAAATACGGGTAGGCCGGGCAGGCACACGTCGTGGATCACCTGGTCGTAGGCGCGCTGAAGGAAGGTCGAATAGATGCAGCAGACAGGTCTCATCCCTCGCGCCGCCAGACCCGCGCTGAAGGCAACGGCGTGCTGCTCGGCGATGCCCACGTCGTAAACGCGATCGGGGAAGCGGGCGCGCACCGCCAACAGCGCCGAGCCCTCGAGCATCGCGGGAGTAATCACCACCACGCGGGGATCCTCCGCCATTCGCTCCTCCAGAGCAGCGGCGAATGCCTCGCTGAACGTGCGTTGGCCCGGACGCGCCCGCACCAGCTTGCCATCGCGTAGCTCGTACGGCCCCATGGCGTGCCCGCGCGTTCGCTCATCCGCTTCCGCAGGACCGAAGCCCTTCCCCTTCTCGGTGAGAGCGTGAAGGACGATCGGCTTGTGCGAGCGGCGGCATTCCTGGAGGCCCTGGGTCAGCGCGCGGAGATCGTGACCATCGATCGGTCCAAGGTAGGTGAAGCCAAGGCTTTCGAAGAATGCCGTGGCCAGCGGGCTTCGAAGCATCCGCGGCACGCCCCCCACGTTGACGGAGATCGACATCTGGTTGTCGTTGAGCACGATGATCAGCGGCTCGGTGGAAGCACCGGCGTTGTTCAGCCCCTCGAAGGTCAGGCCACCGGTTAAGGCCCCGTCTCCGATCACCGCGATCGCGCGCCCAGGCTCCTTACCGAGTCGTTTCGCATGCACCACGCCCAGCGCCACCGAGACCGCGGTGCACGCGTGACCGGCGCCGAAGGCGTCGTACTTGCTTTCGGTGGGATCGAGGAAAGGAGCCACCCCTTCCGCTTGCCGAAGCGTCTGCATTCGATCGAATCGACCGGTGAGAATCTTGTGGGCGTAAGCCTGGTGGCCCACATCGAAGACGATCGCATCGGTCGGCGCCTTGAATACCCGATGCAGCGCGACGATGAGCTCCACCGCCCCGAGCGAAGCGCCAAGGTGGCCGCCGACCTTCCCGCAGATGGAGATGATTTCGCTCCGCAGCTCTTCGCAGAGGGCCGGCAGAGCCTCCTCGGGGAGCGCCCGGAGCTCCGCGAGCGAATGGATCTCGCGAAGCACCGCGCTTAAGTCCTTCGTTCCACGGAGAAGCGGGCCAATGCGGCGAGCGGGCCGGGTGGGAATTCCAGCCGGGCGACGGCCTGAAGGGCGTGCTCGACGCGCTCGGCGGCGAGGCTTTTCGATTGCGCCAGCCCGAAGACCGCGGGGAAGGTGAAGCGACCCGCCCGCTCGTCGGCACCGGTCGGCTTGCCCAGCGCCGCCGCATCCCCCATCACATCCAGGATGTCGTCGGTGATCTGGAAGGCCAGTCCAACCGCTTCTCCATACGTGTCCGCGGTGCGCAGCGCCTCGGTGGATCCGCCGGAGGCAATCACCCCCATCCGGCACGCGGCGCGAATGAGCGCGCCCGTTTTCAGGCGATGGGTCCGGGTGAGGTAGCTTTCGTCGGCAGGTCGATCGGAGGCGATGTCCAGCGCCTGACCGCCCACCATCCCGGTCGCTCCGGCCAGCTGCGCCAGCTCAGCGCAGAGGACGCCTCTTTCCGGCTCCGGGCCGCTGGCGACCACGGTGAACGCCTCGGTGAGCAGGGCATCGCCCGCCAGGACGGCCATCGCCTCGCCGAAGACTTTGTGGTTGGTCGGCCTGCCCCGCCGGAAGTCGTCATCGTCCATCGAAGGCAGATCGTCATGGATCATCGAGTAGGTGTGCACATACTCCACGCCAACGGCCGCGTCGTCCGCGACCTTTCCGGCACCTCCAACCCCACCGCTGACCGCGTCCGCGAAGCCAAGGCAGAGGATCGGCCGGAGTCGCTTTCCGCCGCTGAGCACCGAATATCGCATCGCTTCCAGCAGCCGGGGTGGCGCGGCGGCGGCGAGCAGGTCGAGGCGCGCGCTCAAAAGCGATTCAACCCTCGTTTTCTGCTCCGCGAGAAACTGGGTCAGCGCAAGAGGGTCGAGCGCGGCCATCGATTCAGCTCTCCTTGTTCTTCGGCGGGATGAGCTCCTTGATTCGCGCGATCAGCGTCGGCAACTCCACAGGCTTGGTAAAGTAGTCCGAGGCCCCCGCCTCGATGCCCCGCTTCACGTCGGAGCTGGCGCTTCTCGCCGAGATGAAGATCACCGGAATGTTCTTGAAATCTTCGTTCTTTCTCACGGCGCGGCACAGCTCGAAGCCGTCGATCCAGGACATGTTCACGTCGAGAAGAATCAGATCGGGTTGGTCGACGTGAAGGGTGGAGATCAGCCGCAACCCATTGGCCGCCTGGGTTACCTCGAAGTCCTCCATCTGGAGCGCGAGCGCCAACAGCTCTCGCGTCTCTCGGTCGTCGTCGACAATGATGATTTTCGGGATCGCGTTGGCCATCAGCGCCTTTAGATCGGAGGGAGCTCGAGGGGGACGACCTTCGACTCCCCATCATCGTCGAGAAGCTGTTCGATCCGTTTCTCGGCCGAGCTGAGCAGTTTCTCCCCGCGCCGGACCAGCCCGATTCCCTCCTCGAAGGCCTTGAGGGAGTCTTCGAGCGACAACTCGCCCGCCTCGAGCAGCTTGACCACTTCCTCCAGGCGCTGGACCACCTCGCCGTAGTTCTCCGGGGCTCGATCGCCAGTTTTCATTTCCTTGTTCACGACCATCGACACCTCTGTTCCTTGCCGGCACGCCCCGGTCTCATCGTATGGGACCGTCATCGAACCCGCCAGCCCATCCGCTAGCCCGCGGCCGGCTATCGAGTCAAGCGCCTCACTGGCTCGAAGGCTTGGGGTGCACTGCGGTAACGGTGGCATCGATCTGCTCACAATCCTCCGGGGTCAGGCAACCGGCTCCGCTCAGCTTAATCTCGAGTGAATCGCCTGGCCCGACTTGTGACGCAGTGCGCACCACGCGGAGGTCCTCCGCTCGGAAAACGACCGCATAGCCGCGAGCCATCACTTTCAAAGGGCTCATCGCCTCGAGCCTCGCTCCCAAGGTATGGAATCGACGCTGCTCGCTCGATGAGCGTTCTCGTTCCAGGGCCTTCAGTCGCGAAAAAAGGTCGAGCAGGTGTCGGTGGTTATCCTGCACCGCGCGAGCCGGAGAGGAGCGTTCGATCGCCAGGCGGCCGTTCACCAATCGCTGCCGCCGTTGTCGGATACCCTCCCAAATCGAGGCGCGCAGCCTTTCGGAGAGCCGCGTCAGCTGTTGTCGATTGCGCAGAAGGCGCGCCTGAGGCCTTTGCCGGAGCAACCGGTCTTGAAGGGCGCGGATCCGCTCGCGGCGCGCAGCGGCGCTTTGGCGCATCGCGCGGACCATCCGCAAGCTCTCCTCCGACAGATGCATCTGTTTCTGACCAAGAACGCGACGCGGATCGGCCATCCTCGCGGCAAACTGGTGCAAACGCTGGCGATCGCCCAGAATCTGGCGCTCGACGGACTTGCGCAGTCGTCCCGCCATGGTGGTGAGGTAGAGCTCGAGATCGCGAAGCACCGGAGCCAGCCGCTCTGCCGCCGCACTTGGGGTGGGTGCGCGCAAGTCGGCGACGAAATCGGCGATGGTGAAATCTATCTCGTGTCCGATCGCCGACACGACCGGAACGGGGCAAGCGTGGATTGCCCGGGCGACGAGCTCTTCATTGAAGGTCCAGAGATCCTCGATCGATCCCCCGCCTCGCGTCAGGACGATGACGTCGACCTGGGCGCGAGCCAGCCGCCGCATCGCTCGAACCACTTCGCCGGCGGAGCCTTCTCCCTGGACGCGCGCATCGCAGACGAGGACTGGAAGTCGGGGGTGGCGCTGGTGGAGCACGCGCAAAAAATCCCGAAGCGCCGCGCCGTGAAGGCTGGTGACAACGCCGATCCGCCTGGGCAGGAAGGGAATCGGCCTCAGCGGCCGCTTTCGCGCGTCCCCCAGCAGGCCCTCGGCCGCCAGCCTCTCCTTGAGCTGCTGGAAGGCGAGCGCCAGGGCGCCCTCGCCCACCGGCTCTATCCTCTGGACGATCAGGCTGTAGCGACCTTGGGGCTCGTACAGATCGATGCTGCCTTCGGCGATCACCGAAAGACCATCGCGAAGACTGAACTTCAGACGCTGCGCCGCCGAGGCCCACATCTTTGCATCCAGGCAGGCGTCGGAGTCCTTGAGGCTGAAGTAGAGATGGCCGCGGGGATTCGCCCCGCGAAATCCGGAGATTTCTCCGCGAACCCAGATACGGGCATAGCCGCGCTCGAGAGTGGCTTTGATGTCCCGGGTGATCTCGCCCACGGTAAAGATGATCCGCTCCGGCTTGCTGGCGATGGGCGCAGCAGTCGGGGCGGTCGCCGGAGGAGGAGGAGGAGGCGGCGGCTGGATCGCCTCCGGGGCGGGCGGTGGTCTTGCCGGAAACAGATTTCCCTGTTGCGGCGAGTCTTCCGTTTTGAGCCAAGGAAACTTCTTCATCTGGAAAGCTTAGCCACCCATCTGACCGCCTTGCGGTGGGTCTCGTCATCGGTTCGAGTCAAGGCGATCACTTCCCTCAATCTGACGATTGCCTCGTCGGGCGCAGAGTCTTTTAGCGAATACGCAAACACAAACAACTCCTTCGCGCGCGCCTTGAGTTCACCAACAATCGCCAGCGCCCCAGGATGATCCGGCGCGAGCCGTTGGGCCTTGGCCGCGAGATTCACCGCCCGAGCCCATTGGCCTGCGGTTTTCGCATCCGAGGCTTCTTTGTAATACAGCGCGGCGGCGCGAGCCATCGCGTCGAATGCGAGACGGCTCGGTCTGCTGCCGCCCACCCGCGTCGCCAGCTCGAGCAACCGCTCGAGATTGCCAAGCTCCAAGTGCTCCAATCTTCCGTGAAGCTCGGCGAACTGTTCCAACTGCTGGTGCAGGCGACGGCAAGGCTCCAGGTGCCGCGCGGCGCACTTCTCGGCGGCGGCGATGGCGCCCTTCAAATCGCCCGCTCGAAAACGCGCCGCGGCGCCCTCCCCCGGACCGGCCGAGGGGGTGGAAGGCCCTGGGCGAGCTCTCGCCGCCCGCCCTGCCTGGTACGCAAGCGACAGCGCCTCCGGGTTTTCGGGATCTGCCTTCAACACGTCCTCGACCACCTCCAGCGCCTGCGCGTAGTCACGGTCCCGGAATGCGGCCTGGGCTTCGGCAATCCGCAAGGACACGCTCCGCCGGAGCAAATCCTTTACCGCCTGGAGCTGCAAGTGCAGTTGCGTGTCCGCATCCACTGTGGCGAGAGCTTCGGCCGCGGGACCGAGCTCGTTTCTTTCGAGCGCCGCCCGAGCGCCGGCCAGCAAAGCCTGGTTGCGAACCTCCCGGGTCCCGCGGTCGATGTATTGCTGAAGGCCACGGAAGTCCGGCGCTTCGCCGCGAATGCGCTCGAAGGTCACCAATGCCTGATCCCAATCCCCCTGGCGCACCAGCTTCTTTCCCGACTGAAAAGCAGATTCAAGGGACTGCCTGGCCCGCCGCCCCTCAAGCCCCTGCCGAAACGAGATCTCGTTCGCCTGCAACTTGATCCAGGCAACCGCGACGGCCCAGACAACGACTGCGAGGACCGCGCCCCGTGGAAGCAAGGCCGGAAGCAAGGCCGGAAGCAAGGCCGATCGCCTTGGTTTCAGCCCGACCCGGGTGATCTCCGACGTGCCTCCATCCCCCAATCGACTTCACCCTCCAAACATCAATGCGAAGACGATGGGGCCAAAGAGGATCATGAACACAGTGGGGAAAATGCATCCGACGAGGGGTGCCAGCATCTTGACCGGGGCCTGATTGGCGAGCTTCTCGGCCCGCTGCGTTCGCTCCAGCCGCATCTGTCCGGACTGGATCCGTAGGACCTTGCCAAGGCTGGTGCCCATCTTGTCGGCCTGGATCAACACGCGGACGAACTGCGTCAGTTGCGGCAGGTCCACCCGCGCGATCATCTCCCTGAGCG
>WNFF01001067.1_pt1 | contig 27860 bp, 23 predicted proteins | sample 5400441 | NCBI WGS metagenome assembly WNFF01 (sample SAMN13153345, study PRJNA577476) | soil metagenome | isolation source: 120 cm saprolite under Douglas fir tree site 2 hole 3 replicate 1 | place: USA:California | collected 2015-04-18
CGATCACCTTATCCTGGGTAATCAACCGCAGCGCCTGATTCTGACCGGTGGCCGGGCTGCCCTGGCTGTCGGCGAAAACCACCTCGACCTTGGCGCCGCCGAGCCCCGCGAGGCCGGCATTCCTGGCCAACGGAAAATCACCGAGTTCAGGATGCGCGTTGTTGATGATATCGACAGCGACTTCGATCGCGGCCTTGGCATGGACGCCGACGCTGGCGGAATTGCCGCTCATCGGGTACAGCGCGCCGATCTTGACGGTTTGGTCCTGCGCCAAAGCATGGCCTGCCAGGATAACCGAAATCGAGGCAGCACAAAGCGGCCCGAGGATATGCTTGAATCTCATGGTGATAGTCTCCGAAACGTTTCCCACACAACGCCCAACGCCGAGAAGAGGATGCGCGATGTGTCACCGCCGTCGCTTCCGGTATTTGCTCACCTCTCATCGCATGCCCGCTTCACAGGGGCAAGTTTCCGACCGCGCACATGCCTATGCAATCAATCGGCTTATGCAATCAATCGGCTGATGGCGCTGCCTTGTTGATTGCCTTCTGGATAGGCAGATCAGCCTTGACCCCGACATAGACCGTGTTGCTGGCATCGTGATCGCCTTGCGAATTGTCGAAGGTCACGACATGCGAAGCCGATGTTGCAAAGGCGCCAGCCAGCGCGGCGCTAAATTCATCATCCGGAGGGTCGTTCGACCACAGCGCAAACACCCCGCCGGGTTGCAGGTGCCGGGCAAGCCGGGCAAGCCCCTCCGGCGTGTACAGCGCGGCATGGCGCGGATGCAGCAGCTTTTGCGGCGAGTGGTCGATGTCCACCAGCACCACATCGAAGCGGCGGCCGGGCGCATCGGGATCGAAGCCATCCTCGGCATCCGCCATCGCGAAGAAATCGCCATGGACAAAACGGCAGCGCGGATCATCCGTCAGCGACTTGCCGAGCGGCAGCAAGCCCTGCTGGTGCCATTCGATGACCTCGGCCAGCGCATCGACCACGACGAGCGATCGCAGGTGCGAATTTTCCAGCACCGCCTGCGCCGTATAGCCGAGCCCGAGGCCGCCGACGACGACGTCGATATCCACGCGCGCCAGCGCCGCCAATCCGAGCCGGGCCAGTTCGATCTCGGCGACCGTGAACTGGCTCGACATCAAAAACGCGTCGCCGAGTTTTATTTCGTAGATGTCGAGGCCGGAGCCGAGATGCCTCCGCCGCCGCAGGCTGAGCACGCCCATCGCGGTGGGGCGAAAATCCAGCTCCTCGAAATACACGCTCATGCGCCGGATTCCCGTTGACCGGGATGCCAACCGCGCCCGGGAATTGCCGCGGCTTTGCCGCCACCCTCGCACCAAGCCCATCGCCGCGCGCTTGCCAAGGCCGGGAGGGAACGAGTAGAACGGCGCGACGTTCGGCGCTGGATCTTGTTTGGTCCGACGCAAGAACTCTAAGAATACCGGTCAAGTCTCTGATATTATTCAGAACTCTTGGGGAATGGTGTAACGGTAGCACAACGGCTTTCGGGCTAAGCCTTTGAAATCTCTCACCTGGTTTTGCAAACTCCCTATATTAGACGTTTGCAAAACTCCTGCCCTGGCCCGTCGCAGCACGCTCGCCGCGACCCCGCGCCCGACGTATCGGTCACGCTGCATTTCAGTCCCGCGTTGCCCAGCGGGGTGGACAGAGAGACCCAATTCGTTGCGATTTCATTGCGGCGTTCTCAGCGAGAACGGCTCGCTGCAGCTTCGGATCTTTCGATGCGCGTGTACTTGCGGGGGGCTGGCTGAGCAGTCGGAGGTTCGAGTCAGTGGTCCGCTACATCACACTACCGTGGGGTCCTGTTTTCTTTTCGGCGGGCAGCGTAACTCAACTCGCTACGCGGCATCTTCAAAGTTTCCAAGAACCGCCGTTCGTACGCTACCAGCGTACGTTTGAGCTATCCGCTGAGTAGGTTTAAATCCCGGACATGCAACCATCTCAGATTGCTATTTCAGGCAGTCGCTTAGCGTTGCCCTCCGAAGGCAAAGGTCACACGTTCGAATCGTGTCGGGTGCGCCAGATTTTCCTTATCTTTCAGCGCGGTATGTGCGCGCGGACTTGAGCTCGGGCTCTGCCTGATTCCAGCGAGTAAGCAATCTGGAGGAAAATCGTCGCCGAGTGTAGAAAGCTTGGCAACTGACGATGTCGGTCGAAAGGTCGCTGGCCCAGGGCAACGATCGATTCCATAAACAGTTGGATTGGCGCTCTCGGGCAACCGAACCCGCGATACCTCATCCAATCTTTCGCGTGAGGCATTTCGTGAGCCCCTGAGCGAGCTCAGCTCGAAAGTCCACGAACCTTAGGTCGGGCGAAAGCGACCGATATCGCGGAGACTCGAAAGAGGGCGCGTTTTCGGCGCCGCCCTCGTACCGCGGGTCGCAATCGCCGTGGCCAGACCAACTCTCCTCCGTCTCCCACCTATGTGGTTCGTATCGTGAGGCGCCAGGCTAACGTTGGATTCAGTTCGGCCCAGATTTCGCAGGTTCACATCGGTAGAGGGCGGTTCTGACATTTCTCAGCTTTCTCCGCGATCGAGATCGCTGCGGAATTTCGCTCTGCCAGAATGGCGATTGAAGCCCGATGCTCGTCCGTCCCGAAGCCTTTTGCCGGTGGGTGCGAGCCCCCTTAAAAGGGCACTCCAAGCCCACCAATTCCTCAACACATTGTTTACCACCTTTCTTTGGGATTGGTGCTCGGGCGACGGGCCACTTCCACTCCGCGTTTAGTTAGTTTGATAACTGCAACTTATATACTAGACGCGCACTCTCTACCCTCGGAAGCAAGACACTCTCTTGGGAGCGCGCGATGACAAAGCAGACGAATTCAACATGGATGCTTGCCGCACTAAGCGCCGCCAACGACGCCATTCTGCGCACAACCTCGCGCAAAGAACTGCATCAGAGGGTTTGTGACGCTATCGACGAAGGCGGTGAGTTCGTCGCCGCGTCGATCTTTGTAGCCGAGACCGACGGCCGGTTACGATACGCCGCCGGCGCGGGAGAACGCATCGAGATGTTCAGCAGACTCGAAGCATCAGCGGATGCAGCCCCTGCCGACGCGCAAGACCTCATGAGCTTTGCGTTTCATTCCGGGCATTCGTGTTTCACAAATGACCCACAGAACGACGAGCGGGTACGAGTTTGGCGTGAGATGGGAATGCACGCCGATATCGGTGCCGCTGCCGCTATCCCCATCTTCAGGAACGGATCCGTTGACGGGGTATTTATCGTTCTTCTCGCGGAGCTGTGCGCGTTCGATGACGCGGCTGTTCGACTAATGGAGCGAATGGCGGAGAACGTCTCGTTTGCCCTCGATAAATTGGTGAGCGAGGAGGAAAAAGATCGCATCACCTGCATGGTCTCAGCCCTGAGCGCGACGAACGAGGCGATCCTGCGGGCCGAGACGCGCGAAAAGCTCTTCGAACTGGTGTGCGACGCTGCCGTCCTTGGCGGCAGGTTTACTGCAACAACCATCGCCTTGGCGGAGACTGGAAGTGACTTCCTTCGCACTGTCGCTGCGACCGGGCCGAGCGCGGCTTTTTCAAGGACCGTAAAGGTCGCGATCACGGCCGCACATCCTGAAGGACGAGGGTTGACAGGAACTGCCTTCCGCACACGCCAGCCTTGCATCAGCAACGATTACCTCGCAGACCAGCAGCGTAGCGCTTTTCACGGTATCGTCGCCGTCACCGGCGCCAGATCGGGTGCGGCATTGCCCTTGCTCAGCCGTGGTCAGGCCGTCGGCGTCCTCCTCTTCATGTCCGCGGAGCTTAATACATTCACGCCGGAGTTCGTCGAGCTTCTGCAACGGCTGGCCGGGAATGTCTCATTCGCACTGGAGAATTTCGATCGCGCCGAGGAGAAGGTAAGAGCCGAAGAGCGCATTAAATATCTGGCCACACACGACCACCTGACCGATCTGCCAAACCGCGCCATGTTCAACCAGTTGCTGGGCTTTTCGATCAGGACGGCGCGTCGCTATCAGCGGCAATGCGCGGTCCTGTTCATCGACCTCGACAGGTTCAAGATCATCAACGACTCGTTAGGCCACGCGGCGGGTGACGCCTTGCTGGTCGAGATGGCGGGCAGGCTTTGCAGCGGCGTGCGTGCAAGCGACGTGGTTGCACGGCTCGGCGGCGACGAGTTTGTGGTTCTTTTGGACGAGGTTGCGGAATGCAAACAGGCCGCGACGACTGCGAGCGATCTGCTGTCCGTGATCTGCAAACCGCTTGAGCTGAACGGTCACGAATGCCGCGTGACCGCGAGCATCGGCATTGCGATGTTCCCGAACGATGGCGCGGATGAACTGGCGTTAATGAAGAACGCCGACAGCGCCATGTATCTTGCCAAGCAGGAGGGCAAGAACGACATCCGGTTCTTCTCTGACAAGATCAAAACGGAATCCATCGATCGCCTGACGTTGGAAACGAGCCTGCGGTATGCGTTGGAGCGAAACGAACTCTGCCTGCATTATCAGCCGAAGCGAAACGTTGCGACCGGAGAGATCGCCGGGGTCGAGGCCCTGTTGCGTTGGGTCCATCCCGATCTGGGAATGTTGCCGCCCAACCGCTTTATTCCGCTGGCCGAGGAAACCGGCCTGATTGTACCGATTGGCCGTTGGGTCATGAAAGCGGCGTGCGCGCAGAATATGGCCTGGCAGCGCGACGGGCTTCCACCTTTGTCCGTGGCCGTCAACGTTTCGCCGCGGCAGTTCTCCGACGAGAACTTGTTGCGAGATGTCGATGATGCCCTTGCTGCCAGTGGAATGGATCCCAAGCTCCTCCAGATCGAGATCACGGAAAGCATGGTGATGCTCAACGTTGACAAGGCAGTCCAGTTGCTCGACGCGATACAGAGCCGGGGTGTGCGGCTCGCGATCGATGATTTTGGAACAGGTTATTCGTCGATGTCTGTCATGAAACGGTTCCCTATCGATACCATCAAGATCGATCGGTCTTTCGTTCGCGAACTACCGCACAACTCGGAGGACAAGGCCATCGCACAAGCCATCATTGGCATGGGCAAGGCCCTCGGGCTAACGATCATCGCCGAAGGCGTTGAAACCAGCGAGCAGGAGGATTTCCTGCGCGAACACGCCTGCGACGAAATCCAAGGCTTCTTGTGCAGCAAGCCCGTTGCGGCTGATAAAATAGCGGAGCTCTTGCGGCTTCCGTGCGTCGCTGCTCCCGCACTTCAGCCGGAGCCGGGCGTTTCCGCAACGGGGCCCAGGTTTCGCACGACTGTCGCGAACGCCGATGCCCACGTCCCTTCTTGAGATCGCGCGGGTTTGACTGTTGTACTTAACAATTTGAGCTTGTTCGAGGTTGTCTTAGCGAGGTCGGTGTCATGAAAACCCTTTGGCTCGATACGGTGGACGAATTTCGCCGCATTGGAATCCGCGGGAAAGCATACGCGATCGGCGGATTGTTCGTTATCGTGATAGCTCTCCTGCTCTTCACTTCAATTCATTCGGTTCGTTTGCAAACGGCGTTTCGGCAGGATCTAGCGACTTCCGCAAGTGCGGCCCTCAACGTCGAGCGAGTCAACGGATTGATTTATGCAATCGTCATGGAGTCGCGCGGAATCTATATGTCGACCGAACGCGCGATTGTTGGGCGATACGGCGACGCTCTTCTCAAACGCAATCGGGAACTCGCCTCCGTTGTGGCGGAGTGGCAGGAGGCCGTTCGCGCCGACGACGCCGAACAGTTTGCCGTTCTTAAGAGACGCATAACTCAATTTATCAATTTCCGAAACGAACTCGTCCGGCGCGCCAACGAGATTGACCCGGCCGCGGGCCGCGAATGGGGCGACAACGATGCCAATCGCAGTGTACGTACTGCACTCAACGAAGACCTCGAAGCCCTCGCTAGGATTTATGCCGAGCGCGCCAGGCATGTTACGCAGCTGGGCGAACAAAGCCAGCTTGCCTCGTGGTACTTGATCATTCTTGGCAGCAGCGCCTTGATGCTTGCAGGCCTCGTGGCGCTTGCCATCAGAAACTCTGTCATCGCCCCGTTGCTGGAAATCACTCAGGCGACCAACAGGATCGCTGCAGGGAAGCTGAAACTCATAATTCCGCATATTTGCCGTAAGGACGAGATTGGACGCCTCGCTCACGCGGTTCAGAATTTCCAGGACGCTACGTGTCGTATTCTGGAGCTTCAGGAGCTTGAGCTTGCGACCGCAAGGGAACGTGACGAAGCTCTCGGAGAACGCGACAGCCTTGATGACAGGTACCATGCCAAAAAGTGGCAGCTCGATGCCGCGATCAACAATATGGCCCAGGGCCTTATCATGCTCGACTCGAGAGCGAATGTGCTCGTGACGAACAAACCGTACAGGCAAATGTATGGCGTTCCGCCGGAGGTGTCGAAGCCCGGGTGCTCCCTCAAGGAGATCGTACAACATCGGGCCAAGATTGGTTTGTTCTCCGGTAACGTCGATGACTACGTAGCAAAGATTCTCTCCGGAATTGTAGAGAGAAAGCCGTCGGTGAACGAGATCGAACTCGCCGACGGGCGCGTCGTCCGCGTTTCCGAGCGGGCGATGGACGGAGGGGGTGGATTGCGACCCACGAGGACTTCACCGAGCAACGACGGGTTCAACGAATACTCGAGCGTACCGAGAAGCTTCTGCTCACCGTAATCGAAAATGTGCCGGAAGCGATCGTCGCCAAGGATGCAAGAAGCCTACGATATGTCTTCGCCAATCGGGCAGCCGAATGTCTTTACGGCATATCTCGGCAGGACATCATGGGAAAGACAGCGCGGGAGCTGTTCCCGCAAGCAACCGCTGAGTTAATAGAACGCTATGACGCGCAATTGCTGGCTGAGAACCGGGAATTCGAGGCCGGCGAGCATACCATTGATACGCCGGGAAACGGCAAGCGCGTGGTTTCGGTCCGGCGTCTTCCGATCGCCGGCCAGGATGGCGAGTCTCATTTCTTGCTAAGCATGATCCGGGATCAAACCGATCACGTCCGCGTTGCTGCGTAGATGCGGAGCCACTGTCGTAGACGGCGCCGGGCCAGCACGCAGCGATAAAATCGGCCAAGGAGTCGTTGTGTGTCAAATTGAACGGGGAGCGGTTCTCCACATCAGTTACACCAATTGATGCCAAAGAGAATGGAGGACAAAAAAGACATCGTAGAAAACTGGCTGCCGCGCTACACCGGCATCCCGCTTGCTGAATTCGGAGAACGTTGCACGGCGTTTTGGTGAAGGGCGTGGATCGGCCGATGCTCAACGTGACCGCCGATGGAGTCACTCTGATTAACTTCGGCATGGGTAGCCCGAATGCCGCGACCGATGTTAAACGCAGAGAGGGCATCTTCTGCAACGGCACAGCTTTCGAAGCAATTCAACATGTCCCGCAGGATTTCGTCCGCTTCCTTCTGCATCTCATCGAGTTCTTCGATGGACTCGCTTTCGCGAGCGGCCGCGATCATATCGAGCAAGCGACTACGCAAGCATACGTTGTGCGTCGGCTCGCGCCTTCGAAGATAGCTCCGCAACCACGCGCCCCCGGACGCGAGACCCGATAAAGCCATCAATCCTAGCCAAATAAGGTCGCTGTAACGGTCGAGGAACGAGCGCTCGGTTCCGTCAATATAGGCCGCTGCACCCGGATGCGCGGGGATTGCGGCGGCCTTGTCGGTGTCAGGAGTTTCTATCCTTGTAACATCTGGTAAATCGCTCTGCAGAGAATGACGAACAGCGAACAGTTGCTTGGTAAACACCGTCACGGTGGTGTCCGACACTGCTTTTCGCGCGACGATCAGATGATTCACACCAAGAGTGGTGACATCACTGTCAGGCCGCATTGGATTAACGCCAAGTGCGCCGGCAGGAATCTTCGACGACTCGTAAACCGATACTTCAGAGCCACCATCTCAGCCGCATCGACTGACAAAAACGTTGGTGAACTACCCGCTCGGGTCGTGCTGGCGATCGCGTCTAACGTGAGACGACTTTCGATGGGACCAACTGCCATAAATGCATCGATCTTTTGATTGCGTAAAGTTTCGCCAATCTCGCCTGAGCCGAATTGCAGGATTTCGACCCTCTCGGGGGCGATGCCAGTCTCCGTGAGAATATTCTTGAGCAGATCCACATCTGCCTGATTTTTTCCGATGATTCCCACGCGATGACCGGCCAGATTTTCAATCTTCTTGATACTTGAATCTCTTCTCGGAGTTTTCGAACCCGACCCATTGGCCACCCAGAGCACGACGAGATTTTTGCGGAAGATCGCGACCGATTGGGCGTCTTTTGGTACTTTGACATCAGTTCGGATGATGGCAAGATCAACTTTGGCTTCGCCCAGGGCCGCGGCGCTGTCGCCAGCTCCGTCAGTGACCACTGGCTGCAATCGAACAAAACGGGGCTCGCGAGCGAATGCCTGGGCGACCGCCTGGATGAGTTTTACGTTATCGCTTCCCGGTGGTCCCACCGCGATCCGTAGCGTCGCTGGTTGCAAGCTAAAAAACAGGAATCCGATCAACGCAGCTGCAAGAACGCCGCCAACAAAAATAGTGATGAGCGTTGCACGGTTCATGCGACGACCTCACGGTGGTATAATTAGCCTGTCGAGCGGGCACGGGAGGCAAATGATCGCTCGACGTGCAGCGCTCGCCGGCTATTTGGTATGCTCCTCGTGCCCATGTTTCGAATCATGTTTCGGCCCGTGCTTTTTACCGTGATGCTTCGGCCCCTTGTGATCGGGCCCGTGTTTTAGCTGCTTCGCGCCAACAGGCTTCATCGTCTCGACGGATGAGCCGATCTGGCGTACCTCGACCACCGTGCCAAATGACGTCGCCGCACCTTCGCCGGTGACGGAGATTTTCGCGCCCTTCTTGAGCAGATCGGAGAACCGGTTGGCCTCGTGCGGCGGTAACCTGATAATGCGCCCGTCCTCGAGAACTGCACCGCGCACCTCACCCTTGGGTCCGTGGATTGGCCGCCTCACAACGCCTTGCGCGCTCATCGGGCCGAGCTTGGCCTTCTCGAACGCGTCCTCGTGGTCGCGGGCGTCCGGGCCTTCGTCGAGGATACGCCCCTGTGGGGTATCGATCGCGATGGCGGCAATCATCTGCACGCCGCGGGGACGGACCCCACGCACCCTGACCTGACTGCCGGGGCGCAGATCGCGCAGAAGCCGGGACGACAGATGCGGCGGCACATGCACCTCGCCTCCGTCAGTCAGGAGAAACCCATCGGCTTCGCCGTGTTTGTTGACCAGAAACTGGTCTAGGGTGCCGGTGATTTCAAGCAGGTGATCGGGATCGATCCAGTGCATGCTGAAGCTCCTTGGGTTCGACTGTCGAGCAGTCCTGCCGACGTCCTCGCAAGGTCCATGCCAAGGATACAGGTAGTGTTTTCGCTAAGCTTTTTGATCGTTGGCTCTGGCTCCAGCGTCGCCTTTCCGGACGCCCGTTGTCGCAAAAGCCGACACAGCAATCGACCCTGTCATATCAGGGCACCGGGCGGACAATGATGCGTTGACACGGAACGAGAAACCGAAATGAAATTGGCGCTCAAAATCCTTCTATCCCGAAAAGCCCTCCTCGGCGCTCTGCCGGTCGTCGTGGCGTTGTTACTCAGCGGCGTGATCTCGTTCAGCTACAATCTTCTACTGAAGAACTATCGTGACGCGGTCGATCACACCTTCCAGGTGATGTCGGGGATCGACAACGTGCTGCTTCGTCTGCAAGACGCCGAAACTGGCCAGCGCGGATTCATCATCACCGGCGACGATGCCTATCTTGCTCCATTCAAATCAGCGGAGCAGGAGCTTTCGGAGGCTCTGACGGGCTTGGGCCGCCTTGTCTCCGACAACGCCGATCAGCAGATCGAGATAGCCAATCTGCAGCAGCTCGCAGATGGGAAGCTGAGCGAACTTCAACAGACGATCATGACACGCCGAAATGAAGGGCTGGAACCCGCAAGGCTCAAGGTCATAAGCAGCACCGGGAAGGAAACGATGGATCGTATCCGCTCTGTTGCGGGCGCGATGCGGACCACGGAGCATCGGTTGCTTGAGGCCCGTCTCTCAAGCGCGAGATGGGCCGAACAGTTGATGGTTCTTGTCGCTGTGATCTGCGTGGCACTGTCGCTTGCGGCCCGGATGATAGCGATCCTGATCCAGGCACGGACGAACGGTCCCCGCTAGAACCAGCCGAATTGCGCTCTCATTTTGCAGCGGCTGACAGTCCGGAGGCTCTTGTTTGGGCGATAGGGCGGTTGAAGCGTTCGCGAGATCACTATCCACAACGAGGAGCGCGGCGCTTATCTAGTCTTCGCACCATTCGGGCCTTGCGACTGACCCGGATGGGCCGCAACCGCCAGGATAGTCCGCACCCATGAACGCACCCGACCTTGACGGCGCTTCAAATTGGCAAAGCACGGACCATCCATACCTGAAGGCTCTTGATGCGGCCAACGAGGATCCAGCCCTCCAAAGGAAGCGGTTTGTGCTCCAGCTTGCCAGCGGTAACGGATGCTCGCCGCCGCGGAGGATGATGCGGTAACAAGGACCGGAGCGCTGTCGTTGTCGAAAGTCGAGTGAATGGACCGATCATCCGACAACGTCAGCATCCGAGCACCGCATTGTTATTTTACGATTTGAAAACGATCGCCTGCATACCCCCGAGCGTCCTAAGAGACGACAACACATGTCGGAAATGCGGACACTCCCTGCGTCGGTAAGCGCGGAAAACCCCTCAGATCAATCGCTTCTGATCTGGCACGTGGCTTGCTGATCCCTCAGCAGGGATCCAACGGGGGGCGGACGCTAATAGGAGGTCAAAATGAAATCAGCATTTCGCAAGTATCAAATCGGTAGCCGCGCGATTGCGATCTGCGGCCTCGCCGGGCGCACTCGCGCCACCGCCGGCTCCTCCGAGTGTGGGCGCGCCGTCGCCCTGCCATATCTCCGAGAGGGTCGGGGCTCGCCGCTCGGCTCGATATGAACCACCGAGCACGCCAGAGCTAAGCAAATCGGCGAGGCCAACAAGTGAGCAACGACCAAGGCAACGACCAAAGTAACAATCGATGGGCAATCATACTTGGTGCGATCGGACTGCTTGCCATCGCCTTACTTCTCTTGCGACCATTCCCGCCATGGCTGCGCGTAGTCGCAGTCATGCTCGCCATCCTGGTGGTCCTTGGGGGACTCGGCATTTTTCCGCGACTGCGAGCCGCGTGGCGGCGTTCGCTCAGCGACTTGCCGAGCGACGACCAGCGCAACGCCCGATGGAAACGCGCGTTTGGTTTGATCGGGGTTCTCGCCGTCGCGCTACTCCTTCTGCCACCGTTGCCGCCACGGTCCAGGATCATCGCGGTCGTGCTTGCCGTGTTCGCAGTCTTGGGGGCGCTTGGCGCACTTCCAGCTTTGCGAGCAACGTGGCGGCGTTGGCTCAGCGGCCTGATCATCATGTTCGGCGTCATCCTTATGCTTCTCGCCTTTGGTCCGTTTCCACCGCTGGGTTTTTGGCGAGGCGGCGACGACCTAGCTGGAGTTTTGAGGCCGAGCTGGGTCTGGTCTCGACCGATCCTGTCGTGGGTTCCGGCCTGGCTGACTCCGACGACTACGGGCACCGTACGTCACTTTACGCTCCTGCCGCCGACGTTTGCGGCCGCTCCGCCGCCCGCGCCCCCCGCGGCTAATGTTGCGCCACCCCCGTCGCCGCCTCCGTCGGCTGGGTCGGCGGCACCAACTCCATCTCGCGGATGCCACAGCGCCATTTGCCGGATGCGGCTCGCTTGATGCAGAGAAATGGGAGGAAGTGATGGGCCCGAGCCATGACGCGGTCGCGGTCAATCGGACCAGCATTGAACGCGGTCGCGAAGATGTTATCGCCGCTAGTCGATGGCCGCTCGACTGGCTCAACTTCTTCCTTGCCGACGTCAAGGATGGCCTGGGTCCGTTCCTGGCGATCTTCCTGATGTCGAGCCAGCGTTGGGATGCCGGACGCATCGGCGTCGTGCTGACGATTGCGGGGGTGGCAACGGTTCTCGCGCGCGGGCCGGGAGGCGCGCTCGTCGACGCCGTTCACTGGAAGCGGACATTGATCGCGATCAGCGCCCTGGCGGTGGCTATTGCGGCCGCCGTGATGGCCCTCGCGCCGCAATTCTGGTCCATTGCGGTGGCACAGGCGGTCAGCGGAATCGCTGACGCCATCTTTCCGTTAGCTGTTGCCGCGATCAGCTTGGGTATCGTCGGCCGCGGCCTGTTCACTCGACGGGTCGGCCGTAACGAGGCTTTCAACCATGCCGGTAACGCCGTAACGGCCATCGTCGCAGGGCTTTCCGGATACTTCATTGCTCCTGGCGCCGTGCTCTGGCTGATCGCCGCGCTCGCGCTCGCCAGTATTGCCGCCGTCTATGCGATCGACGGCCGAGCAATTGACCACGAAGTCGCTCGCGGTTCGGACAACGGCGGCCGGGGACATCAGCCGAGCCGACTGTCGGATCTGTTCGAGAACCGCTCCCTGGTGTTCTTCACTGCCGCGATCACACTCTTCCACTTCGCCAATGCGGCCATGTTGCCGCTAATTGGCGAAAAGCTGTCGCAAAGCAATCAGCGGGCCAGCAGCTTGTTCATCGCCGCTTGCATTATCACAGCGCAAATCGTGATGGTGCCGATGGCCATTCTCGTCGGTCACAGAGCCGATGCGTGGGGCCGCAAGCCGATCTTTCTTGTCGGGTTCGCGGTGCTGCCAATCCGCGGCGTTCTCTACACGCTGACAGAGGACCCCTATGCGTTGGTCTCCATTCAGATCCTGGACGGCATCGGGGCGGGTATTTTCGGCGCCCTCTTCTTCATCGTCATTGCCGACCTCACGAAGGGCACCGGTCATTACAATCTCGCCCAGGGAGCGAGCGGGGCATCCTGGGGGCTCGGCGCCGCGTTGAGCAATGGCATTGCCGGCTACATAGTCGACAGCTTCGGGTATTCCGCGGCGTTTCTGTTTCTCGCGGCCTGTGCCGTTCTCGCATTTCTGGTGTTTTGGTTCGGCGTCCCGGAAACGCGTGATGCCGAGTTGGCGCATCCGGCGGGCGAGAGCAGCAGGAGGTTAGCAAGCAGAGCCATCTCGATCTGATTAGGGTCTTCAGCTATGTTCCGTGATGGCATTGCTCTAACTCTTTGCGGATCAAGGGACTTCATGCGATCACTCCGCGGCTGGCTGTTCATCCTCTGGCTCATGCTCGTGGTCGCGGCCGCAGTGACGGGCTACCTGCTGATCGGGTCCTTTCGGCAGTCCGCCGCAGCTCAGGTGGGCCGCGCCCAGGAACTGGTCGCCCGGTCCTGTCGCGACATCACTGATCGATATGCCTTCGCGACCGCAGGCTGGAATGGTCCGTCATCATTGCAGATCGACGAGGAGCTGCGAAAACAGCTGACGGCGGTCGTAGCCGCCGCCCTCGCCCGCGCGACCGGGATCGAAGGCGGCATCTGGCAGTCGCAAGCAGGTGCCTTGGCGTATGCGTTTCCGACTTACGAAGGAACAGGTCCCAAAACCGATCTGCCCGAGGCCGAGCACGGCGCGATCGAACAGGTGAATGCGGATGCTCGAAGGGACGAACAACCCGTCACCGTCCGTCGACCGAGCCAAACGCAGACTCTCGTCCTTCACGCCTGCCCGCTGCCCGGCCCATTGTCTGACGCAACCGCCTGGACCATGACGCGGGTTTTCACCGGCTCCGGCGATGCCTATCACCAGCTCGTGGCGGGGCTCAGCATTCTCGTGCTTTCAGTCGTTGGTTCAGCCCTGTGGCTCGGCTGGATTATCTTCTCCTGGTCGCGCCGGATCGGCCGTCTCGAGCATGCATTGCAACACCAAGATGCCGAGGACTTGCCAATGCTGGAGAAGACGGGCGCGCGGGAGCTCGATCGCCTAGTCGAGGCCTTGAATGCAACCGGTCAGCGCCTCAGCGAGGCGCGCCGCCGGGCTGCGTCCGCCGAGCGATTGGCTGCGACGGGACGCCTCGCGGCTGGCATTGCACACGAAATCCGCAACCCGATCGCTGCGATGCGATTGAAGGCGGAGAACGCGCTTCCCGGTGCCGATGATCGTCGAGACGCCGCGTTACGCATGATTCTCGATCAGATCGCTCGACTCGATGCACTTCTACGCAATCTCTTGACAATGACGCATCCCCCCGATCCATGTCGCGCACCGACTGACATCGCCAAGCTCCTGCAAGAATGGGCCGATGCTCATCGGGAGCTCGCAGCAGCCAAGGGTGTTCGGCTCGAGGTCGCGCGGGCATCACAAGACACCGGCACGGTTGGTTTGGATCGTGAGCAAACGCGCCGCGCACTCGACAACCTTGTCCTGAACGCGATCCAGAGCACGCCGGCCGGCGGATGCGTGAAGCTTTCGGTGCAGCGCGACGATACAAAGGTGCGGTTCCACGTCGCCGACAACGGCCCCGGTGTTCCCGTAGCTTTGCGCGACCACCTGTTCGAACCCTTCGTCACGGGACGCGCCGACGGTACGGGCCTCGGCCTCGCCATTGTGCGCGAGATCGCACGAGCCCACGGTGGAGAGGCTCGTCTGCTCCCCACTGCCCAGGGAGCCTTGTTTGAGGTCGAGCTGCCATGGCAACCATCCTGATCGTCGACGACGACAAGGCCCTGCGCGAGAGCCTCGCGGAGACCGTCACTGGCCTGGGCCATCACCCCTTGAGCGCAGCGTCCGGACAGGAGGCGCTCGCCAAGCTCGAGCGTGAGGCCGTGGACGCCATTCTCCTCGACCTGCACATGCCCGAGATGGATGGCATCGAAGTCTTGCGTCGGTTGCGCGAGAATCCGAAGCGGCCACCTGTCGTGATCCTCACCGCTTTCGCCAGCGCAGAAAACACGATCGAGGCCATGCGGCTCGGCGCATTCGATCATCTCACGAAGCCGATCGGACGCGACGATCTCGACGCTCTCCTGCAGCGCATGCTTGCGACGGCACGAGTTGCGCGTCTTGTTGACGAAGGTGGGAGCGAGGGAGACACGTTGGTCGGCTCCAGCGAGGCGATGCGGCGCGTTCAGAAGACGATCGGCCTTGCCGCCGACAGCGACGCGACAGTGTTGGTGTTGGGTGAGACCGGCACCGGCAAGGAAATGGTCGCCAGGGCGCTGCATGACCACGGGCGGCGCAAGGAAAAGCCATTCATCGCGGTGAACTGCGCGGCCATTCCCGCAGACCTTCTCGAAAGCGAGCTGTTTGGGCACGTCAAGGGCGCGTTCACCGGCGCAGCGTCCGATCGGACCGGTGCTTTCCGTGAGGCGAACGGCGGCACCCTGCTGCTTGACGAAATTGGCGACATGCCGCCCGCCATGCAGGCCAAGATCTTGCGTGTGCTGCAGGACAAGGTCGTCATGCCGGTCGGCGGACGACCGGCAGCGGTCGATATCCGCGTCATTGCAGCCACCCACCGGGACTTGACCGAGTGGATTGCCGAGGGCCGCTTCCGAGAGGATCTGTACTACCGCCTCAATATCGTTCGCATCACCCTGCCGCCGTTGCGCGAGCGCCTGGCCGATATCTTGCCGCTAGCTGAGCATTTCCTGCGCGCCGCATCCACCCAAGGGCCGAAACAGTTGACCGCCTCAGCTGCGGCACGACTGTTGTCGCACAGCTGGCCGGGGAATGTTCGGGAACTCAAGAACGTGATTGAGCGCGCAAACGTTTTTGTGCGCGGCAACGTCATTGATGCGGGCGATCTCGATCTTGCCTCCGACATTCCAGGGACAAGTTCCGCGCTACCTGTCGATTGGCTCGCCGGCGATCTGCCGACGGCGGTCGCGCGGCTCGAGGAAGCAATGATCCGCCGGACGCTGGATGCCTGCGGCGGCAACCGTGCGGAGGCGGCACGACGCCTCAACGTTCATCGCCAACTCTTGTACTCAAAGATGCAGCGTTACGGCCTTCTTCATCTAGATGTGTCCGATGCAACGACAGCAACTGTCGTGAAAGACGACGATTGAGCGGCGGCGAACGCAGCTAACAGCTTGTTTTCGCTAACCGCTCACACTGGCACACCCCTTGCTAAATCCTTCGAAGGCCCTCACGAGAGCCGGAAGGATTTGGTCATGAGCGGACGATCGCGCCGACTTTTCACGTTGGCTCTGCTGATCGGTATGGCCATAACGGGCGTCGCGTTGGCGGTGCCGGTGAACAACTGGGATGCCGCGCAGCTACCCGAGACGAGAGGAACGGTTCGTCAATACACGCTGACGCCGCGCGGTGATGTCGACGGCTTCATTCTGACCGATGGGACCGAGGTCAAGGTGCCGAAGCATTTGTCGGCCCAACTCGTCTACGCCATCCGGCCGGGCGATACTGTGACAGTTCGTGGCCTCAAGGCGTTCGCTCTGCCGCTGATCGATGCGGCCACCATCACCAACGATGCCACAGGAGCTGTTGTCATCGACAATGGGCCGCCAGGCCCGGACCGCGGGGGCTTAGTTACAACGATCACCGGCAAGGTGTTGGCAACGCTCCATGGCCCCCGCGGCGACGTCAACGGCGCAATTCTCGAGAACGGAACGATCCTGCGGCTGGGGCCGCGCGAAGCGGCCTCCCAATTCACTCTGCTTCAGCCCGGTCAATCGCTTGCGGCGCGCGGCGTCAGTACCACGACGCTTCTCGGGACGGTCGTCGAGGTGGAGGCGATCGGTGCCTCGCCCGATCAACTTGTCGAGGTCGGTCCCGGCGGTCCAGGACGCGGAGCGGGGCCAAGACCCGGTGATCGGGGTCCACCTCCGCCTCCGCCACCTCGTTGAGCCTTACGCCTGTGAAACGGAGCCAATGTAAAGAAGAAAGGAGAAGCCGGCATACCGGCCGAACGGGACCGCCAACGGTGCGAAGAACTAGCGTGACCTGATCGGGGGAAGGGGCAACTTGAAAGGAGACCAGATATGAAAAAACTTATCATTCCTAGCGCCTGCCTCGCCCTTCTTGCGACAACGGCGCTTGCCCAGATGCCGCCACCCATGCCACCGGCCGGGTTGGCCGCAGCGGCTGACCAGGGCCAGCAGGCCGATATCGTGGGCACTGTGAAGGCGTTCACGATGACGCCTGTCGGCGATCTCGAAGGCATGATCCTGGCGGACGGGACCGAAGTTCACGTGCCGCCGCACCTGTCCGCGCAGCTTGCGGCTGCCGTGCGCCAAGGCGAAGCGGTTCGGGTGCGTGGCTGGCGCACCAACGTGCCGAATTTCATTGTGGCCACCGCGTTGACAGGCCAGCGCGGTCAAAGCGTCGTGGACCAAGGCCCGCCGCCTCCAGGCATGAGGCCACCTCCGCCGCCTCCGGGCCAGCCGGCGCCGGGAGCCCAGCAGGCAACGGTGCAAGGCCGGGTGCAGCAGGTTCTGCATGGTCCGCGTGGTGATGTGAACGGTGCGCTGCTCGACGACAACACCGTTCTCAAGCTACCTCCCCCGGCGGCTTGGCAAGCCTCGTCAGTACTGCAGCCGGGCCAGTCGGTCACGGCGCAGGGCTGGGCCTTGTCGAACAGCTATGGGCGGGTCGTTGACGTGCAAACGATCGGCGCCGGCTCAACGCAAGTGACGCAAGCCCAGGCGATTCCTGGTGCTCAGGAGATAGCGCCTGCAGCAGTTGGCCCCGGCGCGCCGCCTCCGCCCCCTCCAGGCGGACTTGGAATGGCTCCTCCTCCGCCTCCACCGCGATGATTGTCCATCTGTGTGCCGTTCATCTTGAGGGACGAACGGCACGCATGCCGATCAGCGTCAATGACATCGCCGCCCATCTCGATCATGCGAGCATCTTCTCATGTCCCCGACGAATAACACTTTCAAACCACCAACGGCCGGGGCTCGGCTCGTACAGTTACCTTTTGAAAATGCAGAAGCGCGATGTCGCCTCGATCGGCATGACCCGAGCATCGGCGATGCCCACCAACGTGTCGAGGTGACTGTGTCAAAGCGGATCGACATATCGCAAAACACGGCTGACGCCGGAACCATCGAAGCCGGTTCGTCGCGTACACTGCTGTGGGCTGGCATTGCGGGCAGCGTCATCGCGGCCGGCAGCCTCTGGTTCGTTTGGCGTCACGGCATTCTGGCGGCGATCACCTGGCCCGACGATGCGTCGCGGATCGCCGCGGTCCTCATCTTCGTCGTGACCTACGTCGTCGTTGCCATCGGCAAGCTGCCCGGTTTCCAGATCGATCGGGCCGGTGCGGCACTCCTTGGCGCGAGCCTGATGGTGGCCTTCGGCGTCATCCCAATCGAGGACGCCTACAGAGCGATCGACTTCGACACGATCACGCTTCTTCTGGGCATGATGATCGTCGTCGCCAACCTGCGACTGTCGGGTTTCTTCCGGCTGGTGAACAGCTGGGCCGTGACGAGAGCCCATCACCCCGCCGTCATGCTAGGCGCCGTCGTGGTGGTGACCGGCGTGCTGTCGGCCTTCCTCGTTAACGACGCCATCTGCCTTGTGATGGCGCCAATCGTGATTGAACTGACGCGGGCCCTCAAGCGCAATCCCGTGCCCTATCTCATCGCGGTGGCGTTGGCCTCCAATATCGGCAGTACGGCGACGATCACCGGCAATCCACAGAACATGATCATCGGCAATCTGTCGCACATCCCCTACGGCACTTTCACGGCAGCGCTTGCGCCCGTCGCAGGGATCGGGCTTGTCCTCACGATCGTCCTGGTAGCACTGTTTCATCCGCGCGAATACTGGACGCGAGAACGTCTCCCGAGCGCAACCTTGGCCTCGCACTATCACGGCTGGCTGGTGGCGAAGTCGACGCTCGTCACTGCCGTGATGGTGGTGCTTTTCTTCCTCGGCCAGCCCGTCGCCAAGGTAGCGATCGTCGCAGGCGCCTTGCTCCTCCTCACCCGACGCGTGAAAGCACACAAAGTTTATGAGGAGATCGACGGGCCGCTGCTCCTGATGTTCGCTGGCCTGTTTGTCGTCGTGGCCGGCATTGAAAAGAGCGTCCTCACGCCCGACGTGATCGCCAGCGCGGGGCGCTTGAAGCATTTCGAGAGCCCCGCTGTGCTCAGCAGTATCACGGCGGTGCTATCCAACCTCGTCAGCAACGTGCCGGCGGTGCTTGTGCTAAGGCCGTTCGTCGCCCCGCTGGCCGATCCGCAGCGCGCCTGGCTTGTGATCGCCATGGCCTCGACGCTTGCCGGCAATTTCACACTTTTGGGCTCGGTCGCCAATCTGATCGTGGCGCAGCGCGCCGCAGCGGACGGGATCAAGATCGACTTCTGGAGCTATTTCCTGGTCGGCGCGCCCCTCACCGTCGCGACGATCATCATCGGGGTTTTGCTTCTGTGACCTCAAGATGGAGCCCATGACCAGGTCGCAGATGACCGGATCGAACCAACAAGGAACCCTCAGACCATGACCGAGAACATCGAAACCCGCGCTGCGACATTCCAAGGCAACGCCATGGCGTTGGATGAGACCGGCATCCTGAGTTGGCTGCATTTCGGTGACCTGCATGTCACCGACGCGCGCGCCGAGAACTACTGCGATTTCCTGGCGTTGATCGATCACGCCAATACGCATATCGCGGGCCACGTCAATTTTGCGGTCCTGCCCGGCGACAATGCGGAGAAGGGAACGGAGGAGCAATATCGCCTCGTGCGGCGCGCCGTCGACAAGCTCGTCATTCCTCTCTTCGTCATTTCGGGGGATCACGACGTCCACACCGGCAACCTCGATCTGTTCCGTCGCTATCTCGAGCCAAATCCGGTCCGGGCGGTTACAGCGGGCGATTATCGCTTGATTTTCCTCGATGCCGTCGACAACGCGGCCGAGGTGGGCGAGCCAGGCGCCTTCGGCCTGCGCGACCAACAGCTCGTGTGGCTGACGCGCGAGCTTGCGGCTGCGACACGCGAGAAGCGTCGCACCCTGCTCTTCAATCACGTCTATCCGAGCGAACTCGGCGACAGTTCCGCCGCTGTCCGCACCCTGATGCGCCGACACGGCGTGCTGATGGTCGACATGGGGCACACGCACTACAACGAACTCGCCAATGATGGATATACAATTTATGCCACCACCCGCTCCACCGGCCAGATCGAGGAAGGCCCGGTTGGCTTTTCGATCGCCAACATCGATCGAGGCGTGGTGAGTTGGAAGTTCAAGACGCTCACAGAGCCGCTGCCTGTTGTCATGATCACATCGCCGGCTGATCGTCCGCTCATCGTCGATCCGGCGCGAGCCGATCAGCTGGTGTCGGGCGCTATCCAGATCCGCGCCAAAATTTTCGACGGCAGCGGTCCGATGGCACGGGTGATGTGCCACATCAATGGTGCCGCGGCACGCCCGATGACGCGCATCGGCGACACATCCGTATGGCAGTGCGAATGGAACTCTAGCGAAGTCGAGGATGGCGAGCATCAGGTAACCGTGCGCGCCGTGACCGCAGGCGGCGAAGGTCAGGACACGATCGAGGTGCTGACAAGCCAATCCGGGAATTACAAGGACGTCGAGCGGTATGACGGCGATGATGCAACCGCGATCGGCGCACACGCGAGAAAACATATTCTCGGCACGCAACTTGGCCCAAACAAGAACGGAAGGAAATGGTGAGCGCGGACCGCAAAAGCAAAACGGAGAGGATCGCGCGGGTTATCCCAACTTCTTCATCGCGCTGCCCGCGCTCGTCCTTTCGATTGTTGCCTGTTCGGGGTTCATTCCTTGCAACCATCGATCAACGAGGGCAAGCGATGTCGGAAGTCATCGATAGCCCGACCGCAGCGAGCGGCTTCCGCCCCTTGTCCCTGGACGCGTTGAATTTCCTTCTCGCCGACGTGCGCGGCGCGCTTGGCCCCTATCTCAACGTCTTTCTCGTGACGCAGCAGCAATGGAGCCAGTCCGAGGTCGGCCTGGTTACGACCATTGGCGGTCTGCTCGGGCTCGCCGTGAAGACACCCGTCGGCGCCGCGATCGATGCAACACGCGCCAAGCGGGGACTCGTGATTGCAGCACTGGCGGTGCTCGCCGTCGGCGCAACCGTGATTGCCGCTGCTCCAAGCTTCTGGCCGGTGCTAATCGCGAATAGCGTTATCGCGATGGCCGGCGACGTGTTCGGGCCAGCAATTGCCGCCCTCACCCTTGGTCTCTACGCCCGGGAACAACTGGCTCGTCGCATCGGCCGCAACTGCGCCTTCGATCATGCCGGCAACGTCGCAATCGCCGTGATAGCTGGCGGCGTGGGCTGGGCCCTTTCACAACGGGCCGTATTTCTGCTGGTGCCCGTCTTCTCAGTCCTCGCGGCGGCGGCCGTTCTGTCCGTCCCTGCGCGCGCGATCGATCACGAGCGGGCGCGCGGGCTCGAGCCGCATGATGTGAAGGACAATGACCAGTCGAATCCATCACGCTGGAAGGTCATTGTGGAATGTCGCCCCCTTGTGATCTTCGCCGGTTGCGCGCTGCTATTCCACTTCGCCAACGCGCCACTGCTGCCACTTGTCGGACAGAAACTCGCATTCGCTCATCCCGATTGGGCGACCGCGATGATGTCCTCCTGCATCATCGCCGCGCAACTGATCATGCTGCCGATCGCTCTTCTGGTTGGCTATAAAGCGGACCAATGGGGCCGCAAGCCGCTCTTCCTCGTCGGCTTCGCCATCCTGCCGGTCCGTGCGGCCCTCTACACACTGTCCAGCGACAGCGCCTGGCTCATCGGCGTCCAGTTGCTGGACGGTGTGGGAGCCGGCATCTTCGGGGCATTGACACCCCTCGTCCTCGCCGACCTCATTCGGGGCACCGGCCGCTACAATATGGCGCAAGGTGCGGTAGCGACCGTCCAGGGCATCGGTGCTTCGACGAACGGCCTCGTTGCCGGCGAGATCGTCGACCATTTCGGCTATTCGGCGGCCTTTCTCACATCCGGTGCCGCCGCGGTGATCGCGCTTTCGGTGTTCGCAATCGCCATGCCGGAGACGGCGCCGAAAAGAGCCAGCACACGACCATAATTGGACCGCAGAAACCTGGTCGTTTGCCGACCTTCACGATCGCTCCCTTTGGAGGAAGCGGCGGAGTGACATGTGCCGGATCCAGCAGTTAGCGCTGAGCGGGATGATCTAGCCGAGATAGATATCGATTCGGAATCCGTGCTACAAGGTGATCGTGGAGTCTCGTGAAAGCAACTGCATGACATTTCGGGTCTATCACGATCTGTAACGAGGAACTAACCCCAATTACATACCCCTTCCGAACTTAGGAAATCACTAGAAGCTTGCTTCTAATGAGATTCTCCCTTCAGGTTGATGCACAAAGATCCCACTCGATACCCCACTTGCACGTTTGGTCCCAATTGATCCCTCAGTCGAAGTGATCGAGCGTGACCTTCTTCTCGTTCGCGTGATGGTTACATGCCTGAAGGAGGAGCGGTGGAAGGAGACGTGGTGGATGGCGTCGTGGCGAGTACAAGCGTGGCGACGTTCATTAGGATGATCGCTGCCGCACCGAGATCGACGGCGAAACTAAGTCCTCGCGTTGTCGCGATAGCGCCTAATACGAGGGCGAGCGCGCCCATCGACAGGTAACTCAAGAGATAGAGGGCGGCGAGTATGCCGCCGCGGTTGCGCTCGGGAGCCGCCGCGCTGATCATTTGCAGACCGCCGACAAACAACAGGCTGTACGCCCCTCCCGCGGCGGCCGTCGCCAGTAGATAGATAACCAGATCGCGCAAGCTGACTGCCAGGATGAGTAGCACCATGCTCGAACAAGAGATCAGCGCGCCGACGATCAGCGCCACCCGCGGCGCGAGGGTCCGAGCGATAATCCCGATCGCTCCCATCACGATGGGAAATAATGAAAGAACGGCGCCGTTGAGAAGAGCGTTGGGTGAACCGATCAGGTCATGCTCAACTTGACCGCCGAGCGAGAGGACCAGAACGCCGAATGTATAGGCCGCTACCATGGCGGTCGATGACACCCCGAAAGCCCGACGTACATGCCTCGGAACGGATGGCATCCGCGAGCGCCAGTCGCCGGTCGCACCGCCGGGTGTATGACGCGGCAAGAGCCATGTCCCGATCAGAAGGACGATGAGGAAAAGTGCAAGTACCCGGAAGCAAAGGCGCGTTGGCCATGGCCCCAAGAGCCATGTCCCGATCAGAAGGACGATGAGGAAAAGTGCAAGTACCCGGAAGCAAAGGCGCGTTGGCCATGGCCCGTATTCCGTCAAGGCGCCGCCGAGCAGCAAAGCGGCGGCGAAGCCGATTGCCTGCGCCCCCATCGTGACCAAGGCTGCACTCTTCGCACGTTTCGGGCTGCTGAACTCCAAGATCGCGGCGGTCGACGGGCTCGCCGCCAGGCCGACGCCAATGCCCATCAGGGCACGTCCCCCGAATACCCACGACACGTCAGGTGCGACCGCAAACAACAGAGCGCCGGCCAACGAAGCAAAGAGGCCGCCCAACATCGTCGCGCGGCGACCAATTTGATCGGAAATTCCGCCGAAGCCGACCAACATGACAACGACGCCAATCGGATAGATGGCGAAGATCCCCGCCGTCACCGTGTGGGTGAGATGCCATTCCTGGGCATAAAGCCCGTATGTCAGTGCGGGCGCCGCACTTGTCCAAAGCGTATGACTGACCACGCCCGCCGAAACCAACAGGCTCGCATGGCGCCCGAGGACGAACCGCCCTCCTACCGGGGGCTCAGTCCGGTCCGCCACGGTACGGCGAACGGACGCAGGCGCTACCTTGATCATCGCTGTCGTCCTTGTGAGTTCGGCAAAGTCTCTGGGGGCCGAACCAGCATTGGCAGGGTTGTCTCGGGCTCAGCCCATCTCCGGGCGCAGCCGCGTGTTGCGCCGGCCAAGCGCGCTGCTATTTCCAAGCTTGGTGATGAGCCAGAATTACGAAGCGGTTTTGCCACCGTTCACGCTGATGATCTGGCCTGTGATGAACGACGCCTTGCGGGAAGCGACGAACACGATGGCATCGGCGATCTCCGCGGGGGTGCCCGCACGCTTCAGAGGTACTCCCGCGACCAGTCCGGCCTTTCTATCGGCGGTGCCGGTGAACCGGTTCAGCATTTCGGTTTCGACAGGACCGGGCGCGACAGCATTGACGCGGATACCTGACGCCGCACCTTCGAGCGCCGCGGATTTCGTCAACCCTTCGACTGCGTGCTTGCTGGCGGTATACAGGGATGCACCCGGCGCGCCTCGCTGTCCCATGGTCGATGATAGGTTGACGATGCTGCCGCTGCCCTGCGCCTGCATCGCGCGCATCTCATGCTTCATGCTTAGCAGCACGCCGAGCACATTGGTATCGAAGGTGGTTGCGTAGCTCTCGGGTGTCTGCTCGGTCACCGGACCAGGCTTGCCTTCGGTGCCGGCATTGTTGACGGCCACATCGAGCCGGCCGAACCGAGCTATGGTCTTGTCGATCAGGTCGCGGACTTCGTCTTCATGGCGAACATCAGCGCGAATGAATTCAGCTTCCACGCCGAGGCTGCGGAGCTCCAGGGTCAAGGCATGTCCCGCCTCGTCGCGACGGCCGGACACGACAATCCGGGCGCCCTCTTGAGCGAAGGCCAGCGCCGTGGCGCGGCCGATACCGGTCAAGGCGCCGGTAATCAAGACGACGGATGCACTCATGGATGTTCTCCTTTGACAACGGACTGTATTGCGGGAGCAAGCTGCGGAAAGCACCACGTCGAACGCCAAGGCGACCCGCCATTGCTTTGATCGCTTCCGTCGCAGGTGATGAGGTGGCTCTGGCGCATGCTATGAGAACGCTTGGTAGGTCACGGAATAATCCGCTCACGCCGAAAGTCCGAAAACATGCGAAGAAACATCTCCTCGGTGTCCACCAGATCGTGGAATCCGAAACGGCGGGCCTTGCTCGTATCGGAGACGATATCGTAATCGGAAGCGAATACGCCGTCCGGGTAGCCCCAGGCCGCAATCTCTTCGAAGCGGAATTTCTGCAATCCGTTCTTTTCGACGATTTTTTCCCAGATCGGCCCCTTGTCCGCCATGGACCGCGCAAGGTTGATGTGTCGTGGCGGAGCCAGCTCCATCCCGAAGAAGTTGGCGAACTTTGGCCACAGGTTCTGCCACCTGATGAGATCACTGTTGGTGATGTTGAAAGCCTGATTGGCGCATTTCGGATCGGTTGCCATCCGCTCGACGGCCTTTGCCAGAAGAGCGGCGTCCGTACATTGGTAAAGTGCGGTATAGGCTCCCGGCTTGCCCGGAAAGCTGAGAGGTAGTCCCAACGCCTTGCAGATGTTCGCATAGACAGCGATCGCCAAAGTCAGGTTCATCGGCCCTCCCGTGGAGAATCCGCAGACCGCGTGCGGACGCCCGACCGACCATGTCCAGCGCTTTCCTTTCTGGAATTCTTCAAGAAAGTCCTGCTGGTCGTAATAGAAATTCGGTGGCATATGCCGCGGATCGTCCTCCTTGGTCGGAGTCTTGTAGGGACCGAGGTGATTTCCGTACCACCTGGTGCCCTGAGAGAGATGAACATGATCGAGCACGGGTGAGGCTGCCTCAACGGTCTTGACGAGGTTGAAGAACATGTTGGCGTTCGCCGACATCGTCTCGCCGAGATCCGGGCGCTCCGTGATGGCCAAGTAGAACAGGTGCGAGATGTTCGTGAGCGGACCGAGCTTGGCCTGGCAGTCGGCCGGATCGAGAAGATCCACGGCAATGTGCCTGTAGTCACCGGGAATCCGCGGCTTGCGGCGCGACACCGCAACGATATCCCAGCCACCCTGCTCGAGCAGGTGCGCCAGCATGTAGCCGCCGGCCAGGCCGGAGGCACCTGTGACAAGTGCGGTACGCTTTGCCTTTGACATCTGTCTTCTTCCCTCTATGTCACCCCGGGGTGGGATCGGGGCCGCAACTTCACTCCGAACGACTCATCCTCGCGCGGGCGTCGGTTAGCCGATCTCGTCGACACGGTCCGCGTAAAACGCAACGTAATCCTTGATCTGCGCCATCGCTTCAAACGGGGTCTCATAAGTCCAAACTGCGTTGCGCGAACGATCGCCGCCTGCTGGAATGCTGTAGTAGGAAGCGTCGCCCTTGTAGGGGCAGTAGGTGGTGTGCTCGCTACGCGTGAGCGCGGCCATATCGACATCGCGGCGGGGAATGTATTGAACCGGCGGATAGGACGCCTCGCGAAGCGTCAACGCATCGCGTGTGTCGGCGATAACTTTTCCGCCGGCTTTCACCACGACGCGGGACGGATTCGCTTCGATCGAAATGGGGTGATCGGGCCCCGGAATCTTTATCGGCTTGTCAGTCATGATGCGTCTCCTTCTGAATTGGAAGCGGGTCGTGCGAGGGCTTAAACGGTGACCAGTCGAGCGGTGCCTTGATTAGTTCCGGATGCCACCACGCCCCGGCCTTCCGGATCCTGATTGTCGGCACCGCCCGAAACGCCGCGGTTAGCTGGCCGGCCGAGCATCGCCCGGCCAGCCGACAACTCCTGCGCGACCTCGGCCACTCGGCGGCCAAGGAACTCCGCGGTCCGAAGATCGGACGACGGCGGAGCGACGTCGCCGCTCTGGTCCATGTCGGCCTGGCCAGCCATCCCGAGCGTGTAGCTGTCGCGGTTGAGGATGTCCTCGTTGGTGTAGGAGCGATTATTCCCATAATTCATTCCGAGATTGACCCAATGCATCTGGTGCTGGGCCGCAAATGTCATCAGCTGGACCAGCGAGTTCTGCTTGTCGCCGCCGCGGGACGCGCCATTGGTGAAGCCTGCCGCGATCTTGCCTTCCCACCGCTTCTCGGCATATTGGAGATGCGAGGTCGCATCCATGAACGCTTTGAACGGTGCTGACAGGCTACCCATGTAGGTGGGGGCTCCCATGATGATGGCGTCTGCACCATCGAGAAGGTCCCATCGGCCGGGTGCCCGTTCCGCGGTGACAAGTTCTACACTCGCGCCATCGATGGCTGCTGCACCACGCGCGACTGCCTCGGCGATCTTCACGGTATGACCATATCCGCTGTGATAGACGACGACGATTTTGACTGGAACTGACATGGCGGACTACGCAGCCATGCCGGGTCGGCTTGAAATGGCGTCGTACCAGCGCTTCAGCGAACGGTGCTCGTCCGGAACAGGAAAGTTGATCGCCTTGGCGGCGAAATCCACCGTCACCAGTACGGTGATGTCGGCGACGGAGAAGCGCTGGCCAGCCACGAAAGCAGCCTCGCCCAATCGATCGTCGAAGTCGGCAAAAAAATTCTTCACCCGGAGCTTGCTGCGCTCTGCCAGTTCGGGAAGCTGCTCGTAATCATGAGGTCCGGCGATCGCGCGGCTTCTGAGACCGGGTGCGGCGTTGCGGATGGCTTCCATGACCGCGGCAAAACCTTCCAGTTCGGCACGCCGTTCCCACATCGAGACCTGTGCTTTTTCCTTCGCCGTCTCGCCAAGCAAGGGCGGCGTCGGATGGGCTTCTTCAATGTACCGGCAGATCGCCGGCACTTCGCCTATGGCCGTGCCATCTTCCAGCACCAGGGTAGGCACGACGCGGCGCGGGTTGATCGCGCGGTAGGCGTCGGAATGTTGCTCGCCTTTGCCAAGATCGACTGTGACGAGGGGAATCGAGAGTCCCTTCTCTGCGAGGAATATGCGCACGCGCCGCGAATTGGGTGAGGACGCAGAGTGATGGAGTTTCATCGCGCTTCCCCCTCAGATAAGAACGCGGAAACGTGCTGGACGAACCGCTTGGGATATTGATATTGCGAACCGTGATTGGCGTCGGGATAGAGGATAAGCTCGGCGTTAGGCAGCTGTTGCTGCAGGATGAACGAGTTCACGGAGTAGATGATCACGTCCTTGCCG